>Ga0307516_10000086_pt1 | contig 102989 bp, 115 predicted proteins | sample 19_EM_MG_FD_203310 | JGI IMG/M metagenome (GOLD analysis project Ga0307516, IMG submission 203310) | Populus trichocarpa ectomycorrhiza microbial communities from riparian zone in the Pacific Northwest, United States - 19_EM | ecosystem: Host-associated > Plants > Roots > Unclassified... | reverse complement strand
TCGTCTACCCAAACGTACAAGGGCAAGATATGATGTGAATGTAAAACACGCATGTTTGTTTCCTCTTTTGGTTTGCACTTTTAGAGTAACAGATGCGTGTTTTACTTTTTAGTTTCGAGATTCAGGTGCATAATCATAGTTGACATTTAGCATAATAGGTGTTAATATACTTGGGAATATCATTGGTGTAACGGAGGTTTTCAGCGTGAATAAACTACGCGATCTTCTACGCCCTAAGTTTTTGGTAAGCGGCCTTGTTGTCGCACTTACCTTAGCAACGGGCTTTTCTTTCCTGACACAGAAGCCTGCCGTAGCGGCAGTCGACTGTGACAACAACGCAGTCATTAAGTGTGGGTACACAGACTTGGGCAACTTCAAGACCAAGTTTGCACAAAACACATATAAAGACTTGCAAAAGATCTACGGCCACTGGGGCGTGGACGGCAACAAGTTTGCTGCCCAAGCTAAGCATGTGACTGTATATAAAAACGGCGAAGTCAAAACCGACGACGGTACCGTTGTGGCTACAGATGTTAATAGTCTTGGCCGCGAAAAAGTCGGCGCAAACCGCAAATCAATTAACATTGCCGGCAACGACTATTACTACAGCCAGCCTAAGGACAGCTTTAACCCGAATTCACTTGACGGTTACGCAATGTTCAACGCAGATGACCACAGCATGATGCTGACGATTCTTAAAGCTTGTGGTAACCCAATTTGGGGCAAAAGCCCAGGTTACAAGTGTGACATGCTTAAGAGCACCAAAGTAAACGACACAAACTACAAATTTGTTGCAACTCCTTACACTAAGGACGGCGCAACCGTTAGCAAAATCGTGTACGACTTCGGCGACGGTAAGAACCAAACCGTAACCAGCAACTTTGGCCAAGAAGTGAGCCACACCTACGCTGCTGGCAAAAAATTCACTGCTCGCGCGACTGTTTACTTCAAAGTAAACGGCAAAGAAAAGAGCGATACCCGCCAAAGCTGTACTAAGACTATCGAAACTCCTCAGCCACCTAAGCCCGTGTACGTTTGTACTGGCCTGATAGCTAAGCAAGTTGCCGGTAGCCGTACTAAATTCACCTTTACTGCAACCGCACAGGTGAAAGACGCAACCCTTAAAAGCGGTACTTTCAAGTTTGACGATGGCAAAGTTGCTACCGCAAACGCTGTTGGCACCAGTGTTACCACTACATATGAGTACGCCAAGGAAGGCAACCACACCACAACTGTGGACCTGACTTTCGACAAGGGTAGCGACAAAGGCAACGCAAAATGTAAAGTTACTACAAAAACCGTTGCTGAAACTTGTAAGGATACTCCTAACAAGCCAGAATGCCAGACTTGTGAAAACACCCCCAACAAACCCGGCTGTGTAAAGACTTGTGCTGATACCCCTGAAAAACCAGAGTGCCAGCCAAAGACCTGCGCGGACACTCCAGAAGCTGCTGAGTGCCAGCCTAAAGAAGACTGCACAACCAAGCCAGACATGGAAGGTTGTAAAGAAATCCCAAGCACCGGTCCTGCAGAGATCCTCGGCAGCGTACTCGGCCTCAGCACCATCACTGGCGCTGGCGCTTACTACCGCGCATCACGCCGTAACCTCGTAGACAAACTGAAGAGCTAGTAACTGACCGCTCGCTCCTATGACAAACCGCCCCGGCACTTCCGGGGCGGTTTTGGTATACTAATAATGGTATGAGTAGAAAACCCAAGAAACGCAACAAACCTTACACTGGCGAAGACGCCGCAACCAAGCCCACTGTGACCCGCTACACTGCCGTCGTGCGCTCACCCCTTAATCAATGGTGGCATGACAACAAAAAACGGGTGAAGCTTACCAGCATAATCGGTGGCGGCTCAGTCGTGTTCCTCTACCTTATGTGGGAATTTTTTAACCTAGTGTTGTAACGGCAGCTTAAAACCAAACGTACTGCCCTTGTTCTCTTTGGTCGTAAAAATAATGCTGCCGCCGTGCGCGGTAATCACCTTTTTTGCCATGTACAAACCAATGCCTGTGCCGTCTGGGCGGACTTTGCGCGCGTTACTAGCCCTAAAAAACTTAGTGAACAAATGGTGGCGCTCGTCGGCTGGCACACCAATACCGGTGTCGTGCACGGCAAAGGTAATGTCACGGCCGCTGGTGATAACCTCAATAAGCACACTGTCGTTCGGGCGCGAATAATATATGGCGTTATCTATAAAATTCATGACCACTTGGCGTATTTTGCCGTCGTCCATGTTCACGTCGGGGAAGCTGCTCGGCGCATGATATTCAAGTTTAACCTGTCGCCGTGCTGCCGTGGCTTGCAGCTGGTCAACTTCTTCGCTCACGAGTTCAGCCAGGTTTACCTGTGCAGGTTCAAGCATAAATTTGCCCGTTTGCAGACGCGACACATTTAAAAAGTCGCCAATTAAGTAAACCATACGCTGGGAGCTGCTGTAAGCTTCTTCGAGCAGCTTTTTTTGGTCATCGCTAATTTTGCCGGCGTCGCCTTCGAGCACCATAGACAAGTAGCCTTTTACACTGGTGAGCGGTGTGCGCAGCTGGTGGCTGGCCATACTGATGAACTCATCTTTGGCTTCGTCGAGCTTGTGCAATTTGCGGTTACTATCGCGCAGCTGGCTCGTGGCTTCGTTAACTTCGCCTTTAAGCGTTTCATTAAAGTGTGAAATCTCTTCGAACCGCAGCGCGTTTTGCACAGCCACCGCGAGTTCGTCGCCAAAAATGTGCACAAGGTCAATGTCTTGCTGGGTGAACGCATCGCCGCTGGCTTTGTAGCCAATTAACAAGTAGCCGACCGTTGCGTGAGAAGTTACGAGCGGTGTGGCGATTGCAACGCCAGCTGTGGCTAATTCGGCATGCAATGGCCCGCCATGCTCGGTAAGATCGTCGGTGAGGATAAGCCCAGCGTGCTTTTTACGCATGATAGCCGCGAGTTCGTCGGTATGATTAAGCGTCACGCCTAAGGCCACAGTACGCGCTGGCTGGCGATCTTTCACCAGTACCACTGCAACCGCAGACGATTTAACAGCTTCACCTAACAATTGCAGGCTCTTCTTCAGGAGCCGCGTTACGTCAACTTCACGCACCATGAGCGTGCCCAACCGATCGAGCACCTCTTGCATGTCATAAGCATCCTGGTAGAAAATAGCCTTCGTCACTCTGCTGAAAAAGCGCTGGAGGGGGTTTAGCGTAAAGGCAATAACAATCGCTGCCGTAATATTCACTACCTGTAGCATAAACGGCACTTTGCCGCTATCCCCAAAAAATACACCGCTTACCGCGAACACAATTGTACTGTATGCCACCGTGACGACAAAAAAGCTCAAAAGGTAGGTCAAGGCACGTACAACGGCAAGGCGAATATCCATAAAACGATGGCGCAATATGGCATAGCTTAATGTGGTCGTCCACAAAAGAAGCGCGATAAATGAAAACTGACTGGGAGCGACGCTATGAGTAAGATTCGGCAGTATTACGTTAGTCACCAGCCCCGTTACCGTGCCCGCCGCCATACCAAACAGCACGAAACCCAGCTGAGCACGACGCCTTCCCACCCTATGCCGTCTGGTACGCCACAATACAAGCAGCGACTTCAACAAAAAGTACACTATAGCCAAAATGATAATTGGATAGCCGAAAGAACGTTCGAGTCCCACAACAGCGCCTGTTGCACCGTCAAAAGAGCCGCTGCTAATAACAAATGGAGAGAAGCTAAGTCCGACCGATAGGATAAATACTACCGGCTCCAACCACCGCTCGGCGAAGCCTAACGGCTCCGCACGCAGCGCGTATACAAAGCGGGTTGCCGCTAGTCCAAGAACCAACGCAAGCGCAAAAGGCAACTGCAAGGGCACGACGCTCAGACCCGACCAGTACACACCGAGCAGGTTGGTAGCAAGTACCCACGCACATGTCGCCACTAAAAATACAAATAGCCATCTATTCGCCAGACTCTGACGATTTTTGAGTAAAATAACTAGTGCCACAAGTAGCGAGTATGCTGCGCCAAGTATAGTCAAGATTAACATAGAATAGAAAAATTGATTACTTCCCTATTCTATGCTACTAAAGCCTAAGATGAAAGAAACTTACGCTTACCGTGCGCGAATAATGCGCCGGTCGGTCATGTGGAGTTTGTGCAAAAGAAATTTTTTTACCAGTGGCGTGAGCAACCACCCGTGATACCCTGGCATAACGCTCAAATTACGCAGAGCATTCGGCACATCAATAATATACGGAGTATTTTTTGGACGGCGGCCCCCAAGATCAACCTTTGAGTATACTTTTTTGCCCAGTTTATGCATAGCACCACCAAACCGACGCACATAGGTGCGTTCAATGTGCGGATTAAGCGCCACGAGCCAAAAGCCAATGTTGTTGTCGAGCGAGTAGTGCAGCATTTCACGCAACAGATACAGTGTGACTATCCAAGGTGCACCCTGAGCTTTTGCGTACGATGCCGGTTCTACGATGAGGTCTTGTTCGCGCGCCGCAATATAGGCTTGAGCTTTTTCGCTTAGGGTGGTCACGTCAATTTGCAATGACCGAGTGCCTGCACCTGCAATCGGCAAAATCAGCCGGCTAGCAGCCAAAATTGTCTTATTGCGAGTATCGAATACGGCAAAATAAACCGACTGACCTACATACGGGTCTTTATCCTCTCCAAATAAGCCGTCACTATTGAGAAGATGCTCGGGAATTTCGCCGCGCTGTACATACACAGCAAATGCAAACTGGCGTACGCGTTGTATGTCGGCGGCATTTTCAACACGCCCCACACGATATGCCGACCGTTCAGGGTGCATTGTTTCTTTAATAAGATGGGTGAGATTCTTGATTTCTCTGATAGGGTGAATCATGAGCTGCCTTTATTTAATAAAAAACGCTCTGTGAAGAGCGGTGGCAGGGGCAAAAAATACCGGCGGACCAAGCCATGGGCCGCTATTCCGTCTATACTGTCGTGATAGTGGCCGATGAGCACCTCCTTGCTGGCGCCGAAACTTTCAACTATACTATTCCATACTATAAGAGATGCTAAAGAATAGAAATGACAAAACAAAAGCGCCCTCTGTCGCTACCTGCCCATCTCACTATTAGCTTCTTCCAGGAACTCGTGGTTCTCCCCTGTAAGGCACTGTTGAAAATGTGGGGCGGTTATTCGGTGAACATACAACAGCTGCCACTACTTACGCGCAGCCAACACTACGTCATTGCCGGCAACCACCAAAGCATGCTTGACCCGTTTGCTATTTTTGCATTATTACCGTTGCGCCAACGTATGCGCTTGCTGCCGCTCAAATTTATGACAGCCCCCAAGATTTACCATGCCTGGTATGCAAAGCCGTTCTGCTATCTGTTAGGCTGTTACCCGGCGCATATTCGCGACCGCAGCCACCACACCTACGGCGTGGAAGGCACTATTAAACTGCTCAATTATGGCTATAATATTTGCATTTTCCCAGAAGGTACGCGCACGCTGCAAAAAGACTCCGACCCAAAGATGGGTGTTGTAAAAATTCTTGAATCCCACTCGGAGGCAAAATTGCTGCTTGCTCACCTCGAGTGGACATTCACAAAAAAAGGTAAAAAGCACCTCAGTCTCGTGGTGGCACCCGCCCCTAAAAGCCTCAATAAAACCGACCCAAAAGCAATTATGCGCGCCATTTATGCGCTATAATGCCAATATGATTACCGCCCCCGCTGCGAAGATTGCGATCATCGAAGACGATATTGTAATCTCTCAGATGTACCGCATGAAGTTTGAGGCTGAGGGGTTTGCAGTGCAAACTGCCGACAATGGCCGCAACGGCGTTGAACTGACTGCAAAAATGCGTCCTGATATTATTTTGCTCGATATTCGTATGCCCGAAATGAACGGCGACGAAGCATTAAAAGAAATTCGTGCAACTGCCTGGGGTAAGCACGTGCCGGTGCTGGTATTAACCAACTTGGGCGAAGAAGAAGCGCCAGCAACGCTTAAAGCGCTCGGCGTGCATTCGTATATTGTAAAGGCCGATTTTACACCGCGGCAAGTTGTAGAACGGGTAAAGCAAGCTTTAGCCGAAAAGTAGAACGAGACAATAAACTACTCCACTTGAAGGGCTGGGAGTAAACTCGCAAAAAGACAACTCCGAGCTTCAGGGCACAGACAGACACAAATAAGCGCCCGTTTTTCGCGCGGGAAGTTAAATCCCTTCAGCCTCGGGGTTGTTTTTTTGCTGTTCCTTATTTGCAGCCGCAGCTTTATACGCCACACGAATCACATTGTCAAACAGCGCGCACACCGTAAGCGGCCCGACACCGCCTTTTAGTGGGGTAATCGTAAGGTCATCACGCTCGCGAACGTCTTCGGCCACGTCGCCTACCAAACCATTTGTATCGGTGGCAACGCCCGCGTCTACCACAACCGCGCCTATTTTAATCATGTCAGATTTTAGCAAGCCGGGCACGCCAGTTGCACTAATAATTACATCGGCCTGGCGAGTAAGCGCAGGTAAATCAGCAGTTTCGCGGTCGGCGGTTATGACCTGCAAACCACTTGCCTCAAACATTCGTGTGAGCGGGGCACCAACCAGCCTACCCTGCCCTACAACAAGCACATTCTTACCGCGTAGTTCCACGTTGTAGCCGGCAAGCAACCACATAATTGCAGTTGGTGTGGCGCCGTCGAGTACAGGCTTACTGTGCAGACCGTCAACGTCTTTGGCGGGGTCAACGGCATCTAGAATCTCGATAGTTTGGCTTGGATCAGGAATGGGAATCTGCACAATAATGCCGTGTACAGTTGGGTCGGCATTCAATTTCTTAATCAGCTTCAACGCTTCATCTTGCTGAACGTCGTGCACATCAACGTCAATTAAAATATCTTCGCCGTAGTCACGCTTGAGCTTCATATAGCTATCGACTACTGGCGCGGGGTTCGTGCGAATAATAGCTAGTTTTGGAGAAATTTTGTGCGCCTGACGGAGCGCGCGCACTTGTGCGGCTTGGCGTTCTTTAACAAATTCGGCAATTTCTAGGCCATTGAGTAATCGCATGCGCCCATTTTAGCACGGCTCACCTCTGGAAGCTATCTTCCTCAGCTTTGGTGACTATGCCGAGCGAATCTTCAAACAACGGCAGCACTTTGCGCGGCATGACATTTTTTTCAGTTGGCGCGGACTCTGCGGCCATGAATTGCAAATGCACATAGTACACACCAGCGGTAATAAGTGCCAGCGTGCCACTCACAATTGCCAAATGCCACGGTTCAGCCATACCCGTAAACGCCTGTAAACCAAGCCCTGCTACAAGAACTGCCGGAAATATAATCTCGGGCGCATACCCGCGGTCAGCAGTATTTTTTGCCGCAGCATTTTTGTTGGTCACCTTAAATGTGAGTGGCATACCAACAAGTTGGCGAAGCCAGGCAGTCGACATAACACCTATAAGCCCAGACTGACTGAGGAACGCTCGCCACCTGCGCCAGAATGTCGCACGCGTAGTTCGACCCATGCCGACTACCAAATAGACCGCATGGCTCACTACAGAAACAACCAGCGCCAGCGCCAGCACATTATACGTATGCCGAGTAAGTTGCTGCGGCGCTAAAAGCTGCACAATGCCCGCAAGAGCCCACAACAGTGCGATCAACAGCTCGGCGCGAAGCCAAGCGGTCATTTGCATAATAAAGCTCAAACGCTGACGGACATTAAGACGCGGCGCGGTTATAACTTGCCGAAGATTGCCTGCCAGCAACTGCATATTGCCGTAAGCCCAACGTTGGCGCTGGGTGCGCAATGCAGCGTAATCAAGTGGCAGCATACCCTGACCAAAGCTTTGGTCAATATATACACCTTTGTAGCCAAGCTGGTTTATGTGCATTCCTAAATCGGCATCTTCGGTAATGCAGCCCAGGTTCCAACGTATACGCCGGTCAATAAATAACTGCGCGCGCACAATGCCCATGGTGCCAGTAAACGTCACAAACCCCACGGTTTGCGCATCAGTCATTGCCACCGAAAAAAAGCTTCGCAGTTCCAGGCTAATGCCTTTGTTGTGCAGCCCGGCGTCGCTGTAATCTTGCGGCGTTTGCACCAAAGCCACGTTCGGGTCAGCAAAATATGGAGTGCATTCGCGCAAAAAATCCGGACGCACTTGGTAGTCACTATCTACAATTGCAATAAGTTCCGTGCGTTCACTCATAAGGTCCTGTGTGAGTTCAAGGGCCCCCGCTTTGCCGCCGGCTACAAAATCAGTATGCGCGAATTTGAAAATACCGGGCTGTAGCCTGCAATAGCGACGAACCCGGTTAATATCTTCGGAGTCAGGGGTGTTATTATGCAACACCACTACTTCATAATTATTATAGTCAAGTTTAGCAAGACGTTGTAAGCTGCGCAACACCACAGCCGGAGGCTCCGACGCATATACCAAATGAATAGAAACAAACGGCTGAAAGCCACCTGGTACGTGCGGTCGTTGAGCTGGCACCTTTTGGCGCAACGCTGCGGCCACATGCAGCAAGGTTTGCGCGAGCACAACTAAAAGTACCACGCAAGAAAGAACCAGGAGTGTGGGCGGAAAAGCGACACTGATGCCCGCGAATCCAGCTACCAGCCCACAAAAAACATACGGGCGAGATCCCTTCATAGTTTAATACTACAGCAATAAAGTTAAAATGCGCTGTGAGAATCTTCTCAGTGCTCCGCTAAAGGAGATGGCGAGAGGGGTAACCGCTGAGGTCACGAACCCAAAAAGCGCCCTAAGGCGCTGCGGGGATTAATGCATGGAGGGCCCGCTGGGACTTGAACCCAGGACACCCTGCTTAAAAGGCAGGTGCTCTAACCAGCTGAGCTACGGGCCCGCGCTAAAGCCGGCGGTAGCGATGCTCCGGCAATAACATGGCAATTTTACCTTATTTCATCTGTTATTGTCAATGCTTAGTTTTACGGCATGCACTTGCGCTTCTGGGCAAACTACTGTATAAATGAGCGGTCATACCGGAACAACGAGTACGAGGAGTACTTGATGCGCGTACGGAGGCTCATCGCCACAGCTGCGCTGGTTCTCAGTGTTGCTGCGTGTGGTACCGAGGCCAAACAAGTCGGCTACGAGGCCCTGCGAACCCAACTGCAACAGATGCTGAGCGACGCCGGACTCACCAATGTAGTGGTCAAGATCGAGGAGGAAACGGACGAGAACAAGGTGAAGGGCACGCCCGCCGCCACGTCAAAGTCCGGCTCCAAACCGACCCCCAGTGCTGGCACCCGCAGCAGGCAGGCCAAAGCGTTACCCGGAACGAACACAGTAACGTACGATATCCTGTCAGCGACGTTCAACATCCCGGGACTCGTCTGCCGTGGGAACGTCGAACAGCGACTCAGTCCGCCGATGGGCACGCCGTACTTCGACGAGGTGATCCTGCCGGACGGCACTGAAGTGGAGGTCAACGGCGCCTCGCGCGAGTTCATGACTGCGGCAACGATCTTCGACTACGCCTTCAACGGGTATCCGCAGTGCCGGCAGAACAACATCACAGCTCCGCCCACGTCGTAACCAACCGGCAGACGAGAGCGGGGGCTTTGACCGGCCCCCGCTCCACTCTAACCCCAAAATGGGGCTTTTTTATTTCTCTTTTTTGCCTTTGCGGCCGTGGCGCCCGGTCAGCACAATATCGGCAAGCGCCGCTGTTATTCCACTCACAATAATTAAGCTTGAATATGTAGCAACAAAATCTACAATCTGCATACCAAAAGTGTCAAGCCGTAACGCCGATTCAAAGCCGTCAACCAAAAAAGCAAAGGCCAGCAGCGCAAAAGCCAGCGACCCTAAAATCCGCTGCCAAGCTACCGAATACGACGGACCGCTAAGCAACAGCAGCATTGACGGCAAGAGCACAAGTGCGGTCGAAACCACAATTGCCAGCGGCGGCGCAACCATCACCACGCCATGTTGCTCAATAAACGGCGTCACGGTGCCTGTCCAGTTTGTGCTAAGTAGCGAACCAGCAGTCAGCGCCAGCCCAAGTACGCCAAACCGGCGGTTGGTGGCAAAGGGAATCAAAAATAGGAGGCCAAGAATACCCACTAAAAGGATGAGCGAAATCATGCCTTTACTATATCACTTTGTAACGCGGCTTACTGTAAATTCGGCACGCACGCCAAGTTCAATGTTGGCTTTTTGTGCTGCGCCACTCGCGATTTCAAGCACATACCGCGCATCGGCTGGCGGCGTAAAGTGGCCGGGGTACGAACTTGGCGGTACATTTTTCCGCAAGCTCACCACCTTTTTGCTGGCGTCGAGCCATACAATATCAATCGGCACTTTCATGTCTTTCATCCATATTTGCCACTTTGCGTCGTGCGGGAACACAAATAGCATGCCCTGATTGTCGGCAACGTACACTTTGCCGCTCATACCCTTGGCTCGCTCGGTTTCGGTGCCCGCAACAGTAGCCTCAATTTTTACCGAGCCAATGCGCACGTTCACTTTGTCATCGCGCCACCAAAACAACAGCCCAGCCATACCAAGCACGATTGCCAAGGTTTGCAGCCCGGCAATCGTTATGACTTTACGCGCCGACCCGGTCTTTTTTAGGGGTTCGCTTGGCGTTGAGTTCGATGTATTCAATAATTTTTTCGGCGACATTCCGGCCCGTAACCATTTCGGGAGTTTTAATACTGCCCGATGAGTTAATTTCAAGTACTAACGGTCCCTGCTGTGAACGCATCATGTCAACCGCGCAGACTGGCAGTGCCATGGCCTTTGCCGCTTTTACTGCCGTGTGTCGTTCTTCGTCAGTTAATTTGACCGCTTTGCCCACGCCACCCTGGTGAGTATTCGACCGGAAGTCATCATCAAGGCTCTGGCGCATAATACTTGCCACAACCTTGTTACCCACCACAATTGCACGGATATCAGTACCGGCAGATTCTTTTACGAATTCTTGGACTAAAAAGCTCACATTTTCTACGTAGAATGCCTGCATTACCGCTTTTGCTGCTTTTGCGGTTTCGGCCAATACCACGCCGTTGCCGTGGGTGCCTCGTGCGACTTTAATAATCAGTGGAGCACCACCTGCTTGTTCGATCAAGTCGTCGAAACTTGCGGTCTCCATGGCGAACAATGTTTTTGGAATGCCCACATTAGCGCGCGAAAGCAACTGGTAGCTGCGCAATTTGTCGCGGCTGCGCGTAATGGCAATTGAACTTGCAGTGGTGTATACGCCTTGCATCTCGAACTGACGTACAATAGCCGCGCCATACCGGGTATAACTTTGGGCAATGCGCGGAATAATTGCGTCAAAAGATTCCAGGTCGCCGCCTTCGTAGCGTACCACCGGCTTGCTGGCTTCAACCGCAACGTAACACTTTGTGTAGCTAATAATTTTAACGGTATGCCCCCGTTTTTTAGCCTCTTCCTTGAGGCGCTTTGTGGTGTAGTTGCCGGGGCCTTTAGAGAGTATTGCGATTTTCATCGTAGATTTCCTCCTCGTCGTCTGGAAAGACAATGCCGTATTTCTGTTTAAGTTCGACTCGGTTCAGGCTGCTCTTGGCTGAATCAACCAAAAAACGGTTATTCAGGAGCTTGCGCCCGAGTAGGATAGGATATATCTTCTTGCTTCGGTCTGCAAGGGTAAACCCCGCAACAAATACTTTTGGCCCGAGTTTTACTTTTAATTTCACTTCATACCGTTCCTGCCGGTGGCCAAAAGAATTTTCGATAATTGCAGTAGAAAACTGCTTTGTCGTAATTGTACGGCTCCACGACTTACATACAGGATGGCCGCCCAACAGTTCAAAACTCAGTTCGCCCGTTGCAGGGTCGAGCTGTATATTTTTAGCATGCACCGCCGACCGGTAAGCGCCAGTGTCTGTTTTAGCTGGCACGTTTTGCGCGTCCAAGTCAACAAAGCTCAGTTCTTCTGAGCGGCCGATAATAACTTTGTGGAAATCGTGTCGTCCTGCCATATATTTATAGTACCTGTAACTTGTGTTAAGGTAACATGAGATGAGCAAAATCGCAATAAAACAGCGTATTTTATTGATTGACAGCAACTTCAGCGGTCTTACTAATTATTTGCGCGACAACAACTACGACTATATTATTCTTCAAGATCGTGCGACAACAAAATACCCCGGCAAAAACATACACCATCGGGTTGTGTGCGATTTTTCCAGCATGCAACAGGTTTTACAAGCAGTTAATGCGTTGCCTAAAATCGACGGGGTTATGACGATCTATGACCGCTGCATCGTCCTCACCTCGCAAATTGCAATGCATTTGGGCGTGCCTGCTTTGCCATTGGAGGCAGCCCGGGCCTGCACCGACAAATCGCTGATGCGTGAATTATTTGCGACCGCACCAAAACAAATTAGCCCTGATTTTACAGAAGTAAAGTCCGAGGCCGATGTACGAGCATTTGCCGCCAGCCACGACTTCCCGCTGATTATTAAGCCCGCCAACTTGAGCAAAAGTTTACTGGTGACCAAAAATGACAACCTCGACCAATTGCTGGAAAATTACCGCCGCACCGTAAGTCAAATCCAGGCAGTGTACGAAAAGTTTGCACCACACACCGAACCCAAAATTTTAGTAGAAGAATTTTTAATTGGGCGCAACCATTCTGTTGACGCGTTTGTTGGAACCGATGGCATACCCCACGTGCTCGAGCAAGTGGTTGATTACGAGATTGGCCACGAAATTGGTTTTGACGACAGCTTCCAGTACAGCCGATTTATTCCCAGCCGTTTAATCGCCAAAGAACAAACGGCCCTGCGGGAATGCGCCGCGCTTGGGATTACAGCACTCGGCATTAAAAACAGCCCGACCCACGCCGAAATTATTATGACAAAAAACGGCCCGCGCATTGTGGAGATCGGCGCACGCAACGGTGGTTACCGCGAACGCATGCACGGCCTAGCCAACGGTATTGATATTGTAGGTGCGGCCATTAACGTGGCACTCGGGCGTGAGCCCCACATCACTGCCACAAAAAACGAATCTGTGGCTGTGCTCGAGCTATTCCCCAAAGTACCAGGCGATTACGCAGGCATTACGCACGAGGCTGAACTCCGCGCACTGCCGTCATTTTTAGAGCTGCGTATAAAAGCAAAGCCCGGCGCGTTTGTAGGCAAAGCAGCCGACGGCTTTAAAATGTGCGCAATTGTGATGTTACACCACCCCGACCCACAACAAGTAAAAGGTGACATGGTCTATATTTTGAACCATGTTACCGTTGAAACTAAATAATTCAGGGCCCGTGGCCCTTCACTAACTCACGTACAACAAACCCATCGAGCAGCTCTTACACAACTTTCTCAAGTTGTAGCCGACAATTTGACTGTTACAACCCAAAAATCTTCTTTTTTGGCGCTTCGTTGAATTGCTGGAGCAATTCTTTTTGGTACTTTGTCAGTTTAGTTGGCGTGGCAACTTTAATGGTCACAATATGAGCGCCGCGGCCACCACCACGCAAATGTGTGACACCATGGTCGGCAAGCCTAAAGTCCGTGCCGCTTTGGGTGCCAGCCGGGATTTTAATCGTCACGTCACCATCTACCGTTTTTACCGTTTGAGTACCACCGAGGGCAGCCGTGACCATATCAACGGTTTCTTCCGACAAAATCAAATCGCCTTCGCGTGTAAAATCTTTGTGCGGTTTTACACGAATGTTCACATACAAATCGCCCTTGCTGCCACCTTGGATTGCTTGGCCGCGACCGTTCAGACGAATCGCCGCACCATCATCAATGCCAGCTGGAATTTTGAGCTTAATCTTCTGCATTTGACGTTCGGTGCCTTTACCATGGCAAACTGTGCAAGCTTTTTCGGGAACCTTCCCACGGCCATGGCAATGGTCGCACACGGTTGTTTGCTGGATTTGCCCAAAGATTGTGTTCATCACACGGTTCACCTGGCCCGTGCCTTGGCATGTTGGGCAAGTTTTGATACCGTGGCCCGGTTCGGCACCGTCGCCCTTACAGTGCGCGCAGGTGTCGTCCAGACTAACGCTGATTTCTTTTTCTTTGCCAAAGACAGCATCTTCAAAGGTAATGGTAATTTCAGTCGCAACGTCTTGCCCGCGGTTCGGCCGGCCGCTGCGCCCCTGCTGGCCAAACATGCTGCCAAACAAATCGCCAAAGCCGCCGAGGTCTTCAAAATTAATGTTTTGACCTTGACCGCCAAAGCCTTCAAAAGGGTTGCCGCCGGCGCGCCCGCCGCCACTCGCCCCGCCAACGCCTGCGTGGCCAAATTGGTCATAGCGCTGACGTTTTTGCTGGTCCTTTAAAACCTCATAGGCTTCGTTCGCTTCTTTAAACTTAGCTTCGTCGCCACCTTCTTTGTCGGGGTGATGTTGTACCGCAAGCCGGCGAAAGGCTTTTTTAATCTCGTCCGCACTTGCGGATTTGTTAACACCTAAAACTTCGTAGTAGTCGCGTTTTGCCATGGTTTCCTATTGTAATCATAAGAGGAACGGATTGGAACCGCTACCTCTGTTTTTCTTCGTTTTGCGGCGCTTCCGGCATGTCAATCACACCATCAAGTGGCTGCGCCAGCTGGTCCTTTGCTTCATTCAGCGTATCACCGACTTCGCTAAAGCTCTGGGTCACCTCATCCTTTGCACTGGCCAGGTCGCGCAGCGGGCCCATAAGGTCATCGAGTAACCCCATTATTTTTTGTCCTCATCAACAACTTCGCCTTCAACCGGGCCGTCTTTCTTCTCTGCGTCAGCGCCTTCTGTCGACTGCTCTTTTGCAGCGGCTTCATACAGTTTGCTGCCAATTGGCATAATCTTTTCGTTCAAATCTTTGACGGCTTTTTCAAGCTCATCTTTGTCATCTGAATTTTCAAACTTTTTCGCTTCAACAACTGCGTCTTCAATAATCTTCTTGTCTTCGTCGCTGATCTTGTCTTTGTGCTCATTCGGCAACTTCTCGGCTGCGTAAATAGTTTGCGCGAGCATGTTTTTAGCATCCACCGCTTCGCGTTTTTTCTTGTCTTCGTCGGCGTGCAGTTCTGCCTCTTTTTGGGCCTTTTCGATGTCATCTTTGCTGAGGTTACCACTGTTGCTAATGGTAATACTTTGCTCTTTGCCGGTGCCCTTGTCTTTTGCGTTGACATGCAAAATACCGTTCGCGTCGAGGTTAAATGTCACTTCAATTTGTGGCACACCACGTGGGGCAGGCGCAATACCGCTCAGTTGGAAAATACCCAGCTCTTTGTTGTCGGCAGCCATTTGGCGCTCACCTTGCAACACGCGAATCTCTACCTGTGGCTGGTTGTCGGCAGCAGTACTAAATGTCTCGGATTTGCTGGTTGGAATTGTCGTGTTGCGCTCAATAAGCGGCGTCATCACGCCACCCATTGTCTCGATACCAAGACTCAGTGGTGTTACGTCCAACAGCAACACGTCTTTTACGTCACCAGCAAGCACGCCGCCCTGAATCGCCGCACCAATGGCCACAACTTCGTCTGGGTTCACGCCCTTGAGCGGGTCTTTACCAAAGATTTTCTTTACTTTTTCAACCACCGCTGGCATGCGGGTCATACCGCCGACCAAAACGATCTCGTTGATGTCGCTTGCGCTCAGGCCAGCATCTTTAAGAGCTTTTTCGCAAGGTGCGGCAGTCTTTTCGATCAAATCAGCCACGAGTTCTTCGAGCTTGGCGCGGGTCATCTTTGTCTCAAAGTGTTTAGGACCGTCAGCATCGGCAGTCAAAAATGGCAAGTTAATGTCAACTTCGTTTGTGCTGCTGAGTTCCTTTTTGGCTTTTTCGGCTTCGTCCTTGAGGCGCTGCATGGCTGCGTTGTCACCCTTAAGGTCAACGCCGTGCTCGCGCTTAAACTCGTCCATAAAGTAGTTCATAATGCGGTTGTCGAAGTCTTCACCACCAAGGTGTGTGTCGCCGTTGGTACTTTTTACTTCAAATACGCCATCGCCGAGTTCCAAAATAGACACGTCGAATGTACCGCCACCAAGGTCGAATACGGCAATTTTTTCTTCTTTCTTTTTCTCGAGGCCGTACGCCAAAGCCGCAGCAGTTGGTTCGTTGATAATGCGCTTAACTTCGAGTCCGGCAATTTTACCGGCGTCTTTTGTTGCCTGGCGCTGTGAGTCGTCAAAGTAGGCAGGCACCGTAATAACCGCTTCGGTCACTTTTTCGCCCAAAAAGGCTTCGGCGTCGGCTTTGAGCTTGCTCAAAATCATGGCGCTTACTTCTTCTGAGCTGTAATCTTTGTCGCCCATTGCAACTTTTACGCCGTCGCCTGCTTTTACAATCTTGTATGGCATAAGATCAAGATCTTTTTGCACTTCATCGCTACCAAACTTACGGCCAATGAGGCGTTTTACACCGTAAATAGTGTTTTTAGCGTTAGTAACGCGTTGGCGCTGAGCAACTTGCCCCACAAGACGTTCGCCATTTTTATTGATAGCCACAACACTTGGTGTGGTGCGGTTGCCTTCGGCGTTTGCAATTACCTCTGGCTTGCCAGCAATCATGTACGCCATTGCGCTGTTAGTGGTACCGAGGTCGATTCCGATGATTTTACCCATGTAGTGTGTCCTTTCCTGTTAGAAATGAGGGTGTGTTCTTGTTATATTTTAGCAATCTCTCGCATTGATTGCTAACGGTACTTTTAGCATAAAAAATTAGCACTCGGGAGTCAAGAGTGCTAATAATAAACGATGCTTGTGTGCGGTGCGACCCAGGAGGTCATCCTGAGCCGCACCATCTGTATTAGAGGCCGTTATTGTCGAAAAACTGGTCGACCTTCTCGGCGATCGGGCCGATCAGCCTGGTCTCAGACACAATATGCACCAGACCAAGACCGGTCACCTGAACGTCAAACCAATGCACTCTATCGTTCTCGTCTACGCAGACCATCACTTCAAGTCCAGTCAGCAGCAGTAGTACGTAGACCGGCGGCGTGGTTTTAGTGCGCGGCTTTACCAGAGTCCCGGGTGGATTGAAGCGGCCGGTACCGTCTACCCGTTGATCCCTGAGATAAATGCTGAGACGTTCGTAGTGACGGATATCCCTACCCACGGTACGCCTCCAGGTGCGTTGGTTCCACTGGGTGCCTCCTCTTTGTGCTCGGCTTCCTTACAAAAACAAATTATACCACATTTCAAGCTAACCGCTGAGTAATATCCGATGCCACCTCAACCTGTTCGTTCGATTCATACCCCAAGCCTGGCAACTTCGCCCACACACTACTGCCGTGTGACTTTTACCATGCTAGGGCGAATGACCACTCCTTGCAGCGCGTAGCCCGCGCGGAGTTCCTCGGCCACAACTTCGTGCTCACCTTCTGCTTCGTCCATCATGACGGCTGCATGCAGATTGGGATCGAACGGCGTGCCTGGCTCGGCTTGAATACGCGTTAACCCAAGATCGCTCAAAGATTTTTCGAGATTTTTGCCAAGGCCGATCACACCTTTTACCCAATTATTTTCGGTGAGGTCTTGGGGCGCATGCGCCACAGCGCGTTCAATCGTGTCCACCACTGGCAGCAGGCGCATAATTGTGGCAGCAACAGCGTTTTGCTGCGCTTGTTGTTTTTCTTGGTCAACGCGTTTGCGATAGTTCTCAAAATCGGCACGCAAACGTTGTAAGTCGGCGGTCAGTTCAATAATTTCAGGGGTTGGTTCAGATTCTTTGCGTTTTACCATAGGTTTAGCATAAAAAATTAGCACTCACCCGTCAACAGTGCTAAAATGACCGCTCGAGTGTGCGGCCTGCGTGGCCCACTACATTCATAACTTCGCGGTAGCTTTGGCGGGTCGGGCCAAGAACCCCTATGTAGCTAAAATCAGAATACGGCGAGCGGAACCGGCTGATGATCAGGCTACAGCCGCTGCTTTTACCAATCGGGTTTTCACTGCCAATAAACACGCTGAGCGGTTCGTTGGGGGCGGCTTCGCGCAGCCATGGTTCAATATTGTCGAGCAAGCGGGCAACTTCGTGGACCGGGCCGCCCTGTATAAACTCAGGTTGAGTAAATAAACGTGCGAAACCGCTTAAATATAGCTGGTCGCCAATAGTGGCCAGGCCCACATTGTTGGTGAGTTCTACAAGCATGTCCGCCGCAGAACGAATCGCGAGGTCAGCACGGCCAGCCTGAGCTACGCGTGTTTCGAGTGCTTTTGCCGGGCGTGCAAGGGCCGCTTCCTGGCTCTGCGTCAGCTGGTTCACATAAAAACGATAGCCTTTGTCGGTGGGAACGCGGCCAGCACTGGTGTGTGGCTGGGCAATCATGCCGGCATCTTCTAAACGGGCCATTTCGGCACGAACCGTTGCAGAACTTACACCAAAAAGCTTGGCAAGCATGACCGAACCAACTGGTACGGCAACTTCGGCATATTGTTCAACGATGGCTGCAAGAATTTGCGCTTGGCGGTCTGTCATAACTAAGTGTATGATAGCCGCCCTAGCACTCGAGCGTCAAGAGTGCTAGGCTGCCTGCACTTCCGGTGCGTGGTGGCGCAGGTATTGCACCGTCTCGTGGTAGAGTTCTTCGGCAACAGCGTGAGTTTTTGCTTCGTCTTCGGCATGGTGCAGGCCTTTAGTGGCGATGTCGTCGACCGTTTGAATAGCCTGCTTAAAGTTGTCATTTATAACAAATACAAAATTGCGGTGAGCAAGTGCGAGCCGCAATACTTTGGTTGCCTGTTGCAAGCGGCGGTAGAGTTCATCTGGTTTAAAGTCGCTGCGGCCGCGCATGCGCGCAATCCACGAATCAAAACTTGGCGGGAGCATACAAATGGTAATGGCGTCGGGTTTTAGGCGGTTGAAGTTAATGCCGCCTTCAATGTCAACGTCGGTAATGGCAATTTTGCCGTCATGGTGCGCGCGTTCAATTTCGCGGGCGCTCGTACCTGACACTTGCTGGTTATGAATAAGTTCGGCTTCAACAAATGCGCCTTCGCGAATCTCTTGGAGCATTTCGTCTTCGCTCCTAAAAAAATATTCACGGCCATGTTGTTCCCAAACACCTTTGTTCATGCGTGGCGGACGAGTCGTGTCGGAGACGATAAAATGGTAACGGCCAGTTTTAACCAGCTCATCAATAATAGTATTGCGCCCGGTAGCACTGGGCGCAGTTAAAGTGACGATTGGTGTTTTGGCAAGAATGGCAGCTGTCTCAGGGCTTGAGCGGTAATTTCTGAGCGCTTCTTCAAACTCCGGGCGTCTCTCGAGATGCGGTGTTGGGGTTGCCCCGCTCACGACTGGTATGCCAAAAAGTCTCGAAAATATCGTTGGAGTTTTCACCTGCTGGCCTTAATTATATTCCAAATATAGCACCACTTACGCTAAATGTGTATAGCATGCGTAGGTTTTTAAGATTTCTGAGAAACAGCTGGACGACCACCGTAGACAGAAGCTCCGTACCCTGCTGCGACTGTTTGCTTAGTGCTCTGCGCAGTTTGTTGTTGTGCAGCACCAGGGTTAAGCGTTTTTACAAGTCCCGCAACGCCAGTCATAACAGCAAAGCCGATACCAACGTGCTTTAAAAAGTCTTTGCGATCCATGCGTTTTTGCAGGATTTCATCAAATTGTTTTTGCATTACCCCTACCTCTATCGTTTTTTTATTTTAACGTTAACTCGTTTCTACCATGATTAACCATAAACGCTATCATGTCAAGAAGAACTTGCAATTTGTGGTGACCGATGCAGCATAAAGCCGTCTACACTCCGGGCCGGGACCTGTATTGAACGTGCAACTGGCCGAACCGCACGCATTGCCAGCACAGGACGCACCGGCTGCACTGGGCGGCGAACTTGCAGCTGCCGTGGTACGGACTTAACGGCCTGTGGTTTTTGGATGGGGCGAATCGGACCAAACCCATCCATAGACACACGGCGAGGCTGGAGCTGTACGGCAGCTGGTTGTGGTACCGTGGCAGGCTGGGTTGTCAGCAACCGCACCACTGGTTTTTGCAACGGAACTGGCTGTTCATCTGGTTCAGGCAGGTTCTTAAATTCGTAGATTGGCTGTTGTTGCCCAGCCTGCTTTCGGGCACGCTTAGCACGAGACCGGTTCTGCACCCACACTAATCCCACCCCAATCTGGTACATCGCAATTACTGGCAGTGCCAAAAGCACCTGGTTCATAATGTCGGGCGTTGGCGAAATAATTGCCGCCAGGATGAACGCGCCTACAATCACGTAGCGCTGCAAGCCCATAAGCTTCTTTGGCTTAAGTGGCGTCATGTTATTAGTAATGCTAAGGAGTAGTGGAATTTGGAACAGGAGTGCTGCCCCAAGCAAATACGTCATGACGAACGTCAAATATGAGTCAACCGTGAGCATTGCTTGGATATTCTTGAGATCCATTCCTGTCAAGAAATGCAATGCGCCCGGCAGACTCACAAAGTACGCAAAAGCGACGCCGAATGCCGCCATAAGTGTAGAAAGCCCGACATAAAACAACGACGAACGGCGCAGCGTACGTCCCATGAGCGGCTCTATGTACCGGTATAAGTGGTACATAATAATTGGCACTGCAAGCACAATACCCACATAGAAACAGATTTTGATACTAAAGCTGAACCCACCAATTGGGGTCAGATAATAGAGCTGCTGACCGCTAAGTGGTGCCGTAAGCACCGCTAAAATCGCATCCAAAAAAGGATACGCCGCAGCGGACGTCACTAATATTACGGCAACCACCCAAAACAGCCGTCGTCGCAGCTCGTACACATGATCTAGAAATGTCGGAAGTTCAGTCGAGGTAGTCGCACCAATATTAGTTATTGGCTTCGGTGTTTGGACGCTTCTTGCCATCCTCAGAACCGTTCAAACCTTTGCGTAATTCGCGGACTGATGTTCCCGCGCTCTTAAAGAGTTCAGGCAACTTCTTACCGCCAAAGAGCAGTAGGATGATGGCCAGAACGATGAGCAGCTCAGGGGTGCCGATGCCTAAAATATCCCCAAAATATGTCACGTGTAGTTCCTCCACTCACACTATGTTATTGTAATTACAGCCTATACCGTTTACGCTAAAACTGCAAGGAAACAAAATCAATGATATACGATAGTTCACCAACAATATACATTGCCCAGGTTTATAGTTGCGACGTCTACGGCGGCGCAAATTATAACGAGTGCCCGGCAACCGACACAGGTAACAGCGCGGGCGCTTCGGCAATCAGCAACACAAATGGTACTGGTCAAACCAGCACTACGACCAATCCAGATGGCACAACCACCGACCCTAACGGTTCGGACAGCGACACTACCACCGGAACCGTGCAGCCTGCTGACGACAGCAAAGAGGGCAATAACCCTGCTGACGCAGTCGCTGGCATGCCATGGGGTATTCTTATTCCAATCATGCTCGTACTGGCAGTTATCATCGCCTGGCTCATTCTGTTCTTCAAAAGACGCCGCCGCGACAACCAACAATTGCCGCCGCCAAACACGCCCTATACTCCAACGCCGGGCCAATTCTAGTCGCGCTTTAGTAGCACCGTAAACGCTTGGGCGGGAATCTCAACCCGCCCGAATTTCTTCATACGGGCTTTACCAGCCTTTTGTTTTGCCCAAAGTTTCTTTTTGCGTGACACGTCACCGCCATATAAATGGGCGGTGACGTCTTTTTTCATGGCACTAATGTCGTCGCGGGCAATAATTTTGCCACCGATTGCTGCTTGCAACACTACCTGGAATGACTGCTTTGGAATAATCTCTTTGAGTTTACCGGTAACTTCACGGCCAATGCGCATTGATTCGCTGCGGTGTACCATTAAGCTGAGTGAATCCACGCGCTCGGCGGCAACCAAAAAGTCTAGGCGCACTAAATCCTCGGCACGGTAATCAGCAAGTTCGTAGTTAAACGATCCGTAGCCGCTAGTAAGACTCTTAAGTTGGTCGTAAAAATTAGTCAGCATGTTGGCGAGCGGTGCTTCAAAATAGATTATAGCCAGTTGCTCGTCGACATATTCCACACGTTTTTGGTTGCCGCGCTGTTGCACAATAAGCTGAATTACGTTGCCCACATATTCATTTGGGCACGCCACTTCACCCTTAATCCATGGCTCACGGATTTCGCGGATACCACCGGCATCTGGCAAGTCGGCGGCATTGGTAATATCAACCTGCTCGCCCTTCAGTAATATAACTTGGTAATCAGTGCTCGGGTTAGTCATGATGAGCTCAAGGTTATATTCGCGCTCCAGGCGTTCGCGCACAATGTCCATATGCAAAAGCCCCAAGAACCCTACGCGGAAGCCGTAGCCCAAGACCTGGCTGTTTTCTGGTTGGTATTGCAGCGCGGCATCATTCAGACTCAATTTTTCGAGAGCATCTTTGAGCGCCGGGTAGTCTTCGTTGCTATTTGGGAACACGCCAGCATACACAAACGGTTTTGCTTCTTGGTAGCCTGGCAAGGCCTGAGCAGCTGGGCTTTTTACCAGTGTTATCGTGTCGCCTACGCGGGCCTGCGCCACCGATTTAAAATTGGTCACAATGTAACCAATTTGGCCGGTTTCGAGCGCCGGGTCGGGCTGCATCGTTGGGGTCACGTGGCCGACTTCGAGCGCAATACCGTCGGCACCCGATGACATCATATGAATTGGCGCGCCCTTCTTAAGCTCGCCGTCCATAATGCGCACGTATAAAACCACACCGCGGTAATCGTCGTAAATTGAATCGAACACCAGCGCACGCAGCGATTGTTCTGGCTCGCCTTTTGGCGGCTGACCGACTGCAACAATGCGTTCTAAAACAGTTTCGACGTTCAGGCCGGTTTTTGCCGAAACTTCTAAAATTTCCTCACGCTTGCAACCAAGTAGTTTTATGATTTCGTGGCTCACCCGTTCGACGTCGGCGGCAGGGAGGTCAATTTTGTTGAGCACCGGAATAACCGTGAGGTCAGCGGCGATAGCCATGTACACATTTGCCAGTGTTTGTGCCTGAATTCCCTGGCTTGCGTCCACCACCAAAAGCGCGGTCTCGCAGGCTTCGAGGCTGCGCGACACTTCGTAGCTAAAATCAACATGCCCCGGAGTGTCAATGAGGTTCAGCTCATAGTCTTTGTACGTCATGCGCACAGGCTGGAGCTTAATAGTAATGCCTTTTTCGCGTTCCAGGTCCATGCGGTCAAGGAGCTGTTCCTTCATGTCACGCTTGAGTACGGTTCCGGTCATCTCTAATAGGCGATCGGCCAGCGTGGATTTGCCATGGTCGATGTGCGCGATGATACAAAAGTTACGGATGTGAGATTCTTGCATAGATTAACTTACGGGTTTGATTCTGCTGAACACCAATTTTTTAAGGCGCTGCAAAACCGGCGTTGACTCTTCGATGCCGAGCAGTTTACTAAATACCAGATACGACGCAAAACTGACAACCACAATCAGTGCAAATGGCGGCAACAGCGCGAACAAACTTTCACCGAAGGCAGTCAGATTAAAGGTCTTAATCATAATATACGTTACCACAAACATCAAACCTGTGGCAGAAATCATACGCAAAACGCCGTGCACAAATTTGGCGTTAAATACATTTTTAATGCGGCGCTGCATGATCGAGAACAGAATGAGCACCTCGACAAATGACACAATTGACTGTGCCGCCGCGAGGCCGAATACACCAAGGTCGGTTTGTAGAACAAAAAACGCTGCAAGCAAAATATTAAGCGCAATTGCCCCTATAGAAATGTACAGTGGCGTACGCGTATCCTGTTGAGCGTAAAAACTGCGGCTGGCAATGTGGTAGATTGAGCGGAACAAAATCGCCACGGCGAGAACGCTTAAAATGCCGGCAATGTGGTTGTCGCCACCCATTCTCAGGAAACTTACAATGTAACCGCGGCCCAAGAATGTAATAGCCGTTACCGGCAGCGCCAGCCAAATAATAACCCGCAGCACCGCACGTAATTCTTTACGGAACAAATCGGGACGGCCTTGCGCCAATCGTTCGGTCATTTTTGGGAAGGCCGCGGTCGAAATTGCCACGCCAATCAGGTTAATTGGCACCATGTGCAGCATGGTTGCCACTTGATACGCCGTAATGGAACCTGAACGCAGACGGCTGGCCAGGTTTATTTCGACGAGGTTGTTGAAATAATCAATACCTTGGTCGAACGACCGCGCAGGCAGCAAGCGCAGCACCTGGCGGAAGCCGAGATTCTTCCAAAAAATTTTAAAATTGTACTCAAAATTCATGCCGCGCATACCAATGCTGCTGACTACTAGCTGCATAATCGAACCAAGTACTACGCCAAGCGCGACGCCCATGATGCCGCCTTCAAAAATGGTTACCCCGAATATGGTAATTTTATTAGTAAAGAATAAAATACCGAAAATAATACCTAAACTGTATACCGTTGGCGCCAGTGCAAAGAAGAAAAACCGGCCGATTGCCTGCTGCATGCTGGCGAGCACCGTAGAAATCGCAAATAGGAACGGGTTAATGGCAATGACTCGCATGAGTGACACGGCAAGGCCACGAGTGGATTCGTCCAGACCCGGGGCCACCACATATTGCACCAGTGGTTCGGCAAAAATAATAATCAGCACGCTGGCAATAAATGTGGCGACTGCCATAAGATTAATGAGACTTGAGCATAATTCCCATGCTGACTTGAAATTATTTGCGGCAAGCCGCTGGTTCAGCACAGGAATGAGCGTGACGCTAAGAGCACCAGAAACAAGCAGGAAAAACATGAAATCTGGAATGGTAAATGCCACTTTGTAGGCATCTAGCCCCTGTGGATAGGTACCATAGTAGTAGCTCAGCAGCAACTTTTCGCGGTACAGGCCAAGGAGACTCGAAACAAGTGTCGAGGCTGCCAAGAGACTGGCAGCCGTACCGACAGAGAGGCGACCTTGAGCACGAGCGAAAAAGCGTTTGACCATTCAGAATTTCAGAGATTGATTTACCACATTATACCAGATACGGCTTGCACATAAACTATTGACAATTTTATACATAAATTACATTACTATGTTCGATTAATAAAAACTCTTATGCTATACGATAGTTATCTACTATAATATTGTCATAGGGCGTAAATAAAGTTAAGGCTTAAAAAAAATATATGGCAGCACGGCTACCAACTCCTGGTGCAGATAGCAACGCATGGGGTCAAATACTCAACGATTTTATGGCGGTAGAACACACCTCTGACGGTACGCTTAAACTGCGCACCGACGCAGCGTTAACCGGTAGGTACATTAAGCCAAGTGGCGGCATTCCGGCAAGTGATCTCGATAGCGGTGTCCAGGTTTCATTAACAAAAGCCAATAACGCACCGACAGCACTAACTGGCCTGAGTGACGTGACCATATCTGGTCCGGCCGATAGCCAGGTCTTGTCGTATAACACATCGAGCGGCAAATGGATACCAGCTACTGTCAGTTCAACAACCGTTAACGATGCAGGACCTTCGAATAAAGGTATTGTCCAGCTTGCCGGAGCCTTGACCGGAACGGCTGCCGTGCCAGTTATTGCCAGCGCAGCCATTGCCGATGCCCAAGTAGCTCCCGGAGCAGCAATCGCCCAATCGAAGGTCAATAACTTGGTCAGCGATCTCGCGGCCACCGAAAAAACCGCGAATAAAGGCGCTGCGAGTGGATATGCCGGCCTAAACAGTAGCAGCCGAGTACTAACCGCCCAGTTGGGGAGCGGAACCGCCAGCAGCACGACATACCTGCGCGGCGACAGTTCCTGGACATCGCTGCCGACTGGTAATTTTGCAGATATTGTTGCTTTTGGCGCTCTGGTAGATAACTCCACCGACGATTACCAGGCGTGGGTAGATGCCATTGCGTCTGTAGCGACAACCGGAGGCATGGTCGGTTCTTCACGGCCAGGCAGGTCGTTGATTAATCTTTTGGCGCATTCATCTTCGGGCATCTCCGTGCCGACTGGGGTAATACTGATTGGCCAAGGTACGCACCAAGCGCCGGCTGCAAGTGGTGGCCAGACGAAACAGCTTTCCGTTCGCGCAACAGGTTCATATGCTGGCAGCGATTCAGCGGTTTTTCGCACGAGTGGCTTTGAAGCGGGCATGAAGCACATCAATGTGTATGCCGGTGCAATTGCTGACTACGCCGTGTACACTGGTGGTGCCGAAGAAATTTATGAAGACATTTCCTTTGCGGGCGGTAAAGTTGCGACCTGGAAGGTAGCGAGTGGTGCCAACACCAGCCAGGCAAGCATTGTGCGGCTACTCCAGGACCAAACCTCAAACCGTACGGTTGACGCCATGTGTTTGGATCACGCCGGTATTGACTGGCAAATATTCGGCTTGGCAGCCAACAACGGTGGCGGGCCGACGGTACCAAATTGCCGCTTTGCCGGTAGCGTAACGGCAACAGCCGTGCACCTTACAAGCGGTGGCGCTGGCGGTATTCTGGAACTCGCCAGCGGCCAGACCACCAGCATGTTCGACGATATTTACTTTGATGGCTGCGCCAATAATGGCCCATTCCTGCACATTAAATCTGGTGCCGGTACCAGTACGTCGTTCGGGCAAGCGCTCTTTTTCCAATCCGGCTCAGGCTTAACCGGTTCGACCGCAGTTGTTATTGACAGCGGCGCTTCGTCACCGGCATTCGTATCAGTTAACTTAAAAGCCGGTGTGTCCGGTTCGGCTTTCGCTGCTTTTATAACTTCGGCAAACTCCTCCCAAATGACTTCGGCTACAGTCGGTACAGTTCGCGGTTCAAGTGCGCTAACCGGAGGCGTGACCAATCTTTGGAATAACGCGCCAGGCCACTACGCATATTTTAACTCGACATCATCTACCTGGACCACTTCGACCGGGTCTGGAGGCGGAGGCGGCACCGCTAAAACGCTTACGACATTTACACCGGTATCCGGCACTACTACACTTGCGGCAACGGCTGGGCAGGTGGTGCTTGTGGACGCCACGGCCATTTCTGGCACGATCACACTGCCGACTCCGGCCAGTGCCATAGAAGTGGAAGTTAAAAAGGTTGACGCTAACACGTCCACTACTGTTACCGTCCAAGGGTCAAGCGTCACTATTGACGGCCTTTCAACGTTCGTTCTAAGTTATTCAATGGATGCAGTGCGCCTTATGAGTGACGGCACGAATTGGTGGGTGCTTGCCTAATGCGCGTTGGCTACACCGGCACCTCAAATAGTCCCGCGCCGTTTTCTACCTCGCCCTTGGCGGCGCTGACACAACAAAACTTGTCGCGAATTGCCAAGGCAGCGAACCAACACACTATTAACTTTGGTGGCGCAGCCGGATTTCTGGCTTTGCCTTTCTTGAGTGATGGCACAACGCAAAACATTGGTGATACTAATTTTGCAAACTATGACGGGCTTAATCTCTTGGACATGCGAGTCAGTGAATGGGCGAGCATGGGTATCGAGCGCCGGATTATCACCCTCTATTCTGCGCCAAACTGGATGATTGGCCCAGGGTATGCCTCGACTAACTGGGGGCCGTTTCAATGCCTATACATCAGCGGCACAGCCTCAAGCGGGTCGACAACAGTCAGCTCCAGCTCTAATAGCCTTCCGAGAACTGCGGTTGCAGTAGGCTGTTCGGTAACCGGCACAGGAATCGCTGGCGGCACAACCATAACTGCCGTAAGCGGCACTGGCTCGTCAATCACTCTGTCGCAAGCTACTACGGCAGCTGTTTCCGGCATCTGGGTACCTGGTTTGGTAACCGATGCCACAGCAACTTCAGGGAGCACAACAGTCACCTGCCCTTCTACACAAAATTTTGCATGCTCCAGTTCCGGCGGGACAATTACTCCCGGCGGGGTTAACGACCCCTATGCTCAGGCAATTATTGGCCAGACGGTGACCGGCACAGGAATCGCTGGCGGCACAACTGTTGCGTCAGTAACCTCAGCTAACCAAATCACCCTATCGCAGGTAACAACCGGGGCGGTTTCAGGTATTGTTATTGCCGGCTTTTCACAAGCCCCCACCGAAGCTGTTGTTGACCAGACACACCCTGCAACGGGAAAAACATATAACTACCTCAGTCCGTCCACCTTTTCACTGAACCCTTATGCCAATACGCCTATGGTACTCGATAAATATGCGACGTATTTTGCCGATTGGTGCCACTTTTTAATCGCCCGGTATTTGCCCCAAGGAGTGACACATTACCTGGTGTGGAATGAGCTAAAAGGGCTGTACGTTAACGGTCTGGATGGTGCCGGAATTGGTGGCGGCGACTACAACATGAATACGGTTCCGGGTGACCCGTCGCAACCAACCTCGTATCTCAAGATGTATAACGCAATATGGGACCGCGTGAAAGGTGATTCGGCAACCCAGGCAGCTTTGATTGGCGGCCCCTATGCGGTCGTTAACCGTCAGGGCAATGGACTGCCCTACAACGCATCAACTAATGCGTACGGGCATTACTGGTCGCACCAAAATCCAACTTCACCGGTAGAAATATCCGGCCTTTGGGGTGAGGTTGACCCAAGGATTACTCGTTCTTACCGCGATTTTGCCCAGTATGCGCACGGTTTTGACTTTATTGTAACCGACAATAACTTAAGTTACGGCTCGAGTTACGGCGTGCATTCGGCAGTCGCGCAATCGAACTACGCCATGGCGCTGTACGCCACGTTTTTTAGCGATGTTTCGCGGTGGCTCACGAACACCGTTTGTAACGGCAAGCCGATTATCGTAGCGGAGTGTTACTGGGATACAGCGACCGGCAGCCCTTCGACAGACAATATTAAAACCATGCTCAGTGCCTACGACCTGTGCGCGAATGTTGATTCATGGCTACTCTGGCATGGCAGCGCTAATATCGCCGGATTATTCGTGACCACAAGCGGTACACTGACTGATGTTGGTCCGGCCGCTCTTGAATGGCAGCAGGAAAACCCGCTCAGTACCGTTGCCACAACGACTGCGCTATCCCGTAATGGTTTGAACGCTCTTGTGACGGCCGTGACTCCTACGCCGCTCACAATCCAGAATACTGCCGGCACAACGCTGCCGGCACGTACGACACTAAAAATCGCGGGTGCACTTTCCAGTGTCGCCGACGACAGCGGCAATGACCGCGTTGTCGCGACGCTCACCGATCCGGTTGGACTGACACCGACGCTTAACCCGCAGCCGTCCGATTTTGGACTGTCAGGGTGGAGTTTTGCCAATACGTTGGCTGGCGGAGGAGGCACAGCGCTAACTGCCGGCCGGCTCTTTGTCGTAAAAGTGGCTGCGTTCAGCGGAACAATACGCTCAGTAAAATTCTTGATGGGCAGCACTGCACCTGCCGGTTTGAGCAATGTGTACGTTGGCGTATACCAGTCAGAAACACTCGTCGCGTCGTCGAGTGACCAATCCAGTTCCTGGGGCAGTTCATGGACGAACGGCACGCTGCGCTCAATCACTTTGACAGCACCAATCGTGTCGGGAGACGTCCAAATAGCAATCCTGGTTGGTACGGCGTCAACGGCGCCAACCATATCCCAGGGCATTATGACAACAAGTAAAAACGCGGTAAATGCCGGCCTGGGCGTGCCCACAAGTACACCAAATGCCCGGTTCGTTCAAACTACAAGTACATCAATAACAAGCCTGCCTTCCAGCCTGACGTCGCTAACGTCTTGGCAGAACGGCCCGGCACTTTGGATAGGAGTTTCATAATATGACGTACATGTCACGCGCCAGCTTATCTAACCTGTTAAGCCAAGCTATCCCGCCCCAGCTAACCATTGAAGACGCCAGTGGCACCAGCTTGCCACTCCGCTCAATACTTCAAATGAGCGGCCCCAATACTACCGTCAGTGATGACGCAGGCGGTGGCCGCACAGTTGTTACGGTTGCGAACCCGCCAGCAATTGGTGCCATTCTTAACCCACAGCCAGCTGATTACAGCTTAAAGGGCTGGTCATTTATACCGGCAAGTCTCACCACTACCTACGCTACACTTACATCTGGCCGAGTATTTTTAGACAATATGAAAGTGGCTGCCGGAGCCATTAATAATGTCACGTTCATTATGGGAAACACCACACCGGCTGGCCTGACGCACGCTTACTTTGGTGTGTACCAGGGGGGTACACTTTTGGCTGAAACCAGTGACCTTGCAACTTCACTTGCAACTGGCTGGACACAAGGTGATGTAAAAACTGTGGCCTTAGCGTCCACGGCAACGGCTACCAGCGGCACAGTACAAGTTGCTGTGCTCATAACAGGTACGACCGCTCCCACAATTGGCCAGGCTGCAAGTGGTGGCAACGCTTCAAATGCCGGTCTCGCGACTCCTACCACCTCCCCTACGGCTTGGTATATGCAAACGTCAACAACGACTTCAACGAGCCTCCCAGCGGCGCTCTCATCTCTCACGGCCTGGCAAAATGGCCCGCCACTATGGCTTGGATTAAGCTAATTAGTAGCGAAAACCCCGCAACTGCGGGGTTTTTAATTTCAGCGTATTTCTACTTAATACTGTGCTGCTTCTTTTGGTAGCTTCGCGTCGGCAAGCAATTTCTTCACGCCAGCTTCTTCAATAGTTTCTTCTTTCAACAATGCTTCGGCAAGTTTCTTGAGCGGCTCTGGGTTAGCACGAATGATCGCCTCGGCCCGCGTCGCAGCTTCACGCACAAGTGCCTGCACTTCTCCATCAATGTCTTTAGCGGTTTCTTCAGAATACGGGCGGTCCCGGACCATGCGGTCAAACATCATGCCGCCATTGTCTTCGTGGAACACAAGATCGCGCAGGCCTTTACCCATGCCCTGTTCAATCACCATGTCACGGGCGATGTCGGTCGCTTTGCGCAAGTCACTGCCAGCGCCAGTGGTAATGCGGTCGGCACCATATTTTACTTTTTCGGCAATGCGGCCACCAAGACTACGGGCCAGCATATCTTTAAATTCCACCACGCTGGTGTATTGGCGGTCTTCTGGCGGCAAAAACCATGTGACACCACCGGTACCACCACGTGGAATAATCGTCACCTTGTGCACGGGGTCGCTGTCTGGCAGCACGTGGCCAACAATGGCGTGACCAGCTTCATGATACGCAGTTAATTCTTTTTCTGCTTCGCTCATAACTTTGGTTTTGCGCTCAGGGCCAATGGCGACTTTCTCAAATGCTTCGGTTAAATCTTTGTTTGCGATGTGCTTGCGATTGTTACGCGCAGCAATAATTGCAGCTTCATTAGCAATATTCGCGAGGTCAGCACCAGAACTACCGGCAGTTTTTGCTGCAAGTGCGTCAATGTCGACATTGTCTTCGGTTGGTTTGTTGGCAAAGTGCACTTTTAGAATTGCTTCACGGTCGATGCGTTCTGGAAGCGTAATCTGTACCCGGCGATCAAAACGGCCAGGGCGCAGCAATGCTGGGTCTAAAACGTCGGCACGGTTGGTCGCAGCAAGCACAATTACGTTCGTATCTTGTTCAAAACCATCCATTTCAACCAAGATTTGGTTAAGCGTTTGCTCGCGTTCGTCGTGACCACCGCCCATACCACTACCGCGACGGCGGCCAACTGCGTCAATCTCGTCAATGAAAATAATACATGGTGCGTTCTTTTTAGCTTTCGCAAACAGGTCGCGCACACGGCTTGCGCCAACGCCCACAAACATTTCTACAAATTCAGAACCACTAATGCTAAAGAATGGCACGCCCGCTTCGCCCGCAACGGCGCGTGAAAGCATGGTCTTACCGGTGCCCGGAGGGCCGACGAGCAAAACACCCTTAGGAATCTTTGCACCAACATCTTTAAACTTCTTTGGGTGCTTCAGGAAGTCAACAACTTCTACCAAATCTTCTTTAGCTTCGTTGTTGCCAGCAATGTCTTTAAAGAACACTTTGTCTTTTTCGTTGCCGTACAGGCGGGCCTTGCTGCGGCCAAACCCCATGGCTTGGTTACTTTGGCCCTGCGCCTGCCGGAACATCAAGTAAAAGAACCCACCAAATAGCAACACGGGCACGAGTAATGTGGCGATATTCCAGAATGTCGTACTGGTGTCAGATGGTTTTTTGACCGCAACTTCGGTCTTGGTGTCTTGCTTCAAGCCCTGTTCATAAATACTACTGCCACCCTCTTTGTAGGATTTTTCAGTTGGCTGGCTCTGGCCTTTTGGCGTAATAGTTAATTGATCGCCTTCGATTTCGATTTTGGCGATTTCACCAGAATTAGCACGGTTTATGACATCACTAAAGGCGACATCTTTAAAATTTTGCCGGGGTGCATAAACGGCCCACAAAACGAGGGCGGTAATAATAATGACACCCCAAAAGAGAGTCAGGCGCATTGCTTTGGAAGGCTGATTTGGTTTCACAATAGGTATAATTCCTTACACGTATTTTAACTGCTTATTTTAGCTTAGCACGAGCTATCGCGCATCTACAATTACGTTAGCACTCTCAGCCTTCAATTGCCAATTGTGGTTTAGTTGTAAAACTTTTTTGGGCTTAGAAACTTTTGCGAATACAACAGCCGCTTCGGCAATGTGGCGTTCAAATGAATTACCGGTGAGCTGGCGGAATAACTGCTGTATAAGTTCGTAAGCCACGCCGCGCGGTAACATAATTAGATCGTAGCGGCGTAGGTTTGCTGACTTGTTGTAATATACTACATGTTTGTCAAGCCATTCTATAAGCTCAACTTCAATTTTTCTCCGCATCTCTTGTTGATCGCGAATATGTTGCAAAAATGCGTTGCGCCAGTCGTCGCTTTTTTGGTCAAGCATGGGCATAAGTGTGTGGCGGATATAGTTGCGGGTGTACGCTTCGTTTACATTAGTACTGTCTTCGCGCCAAGGTACATTATGCCTGCGTGCATAGCCAATAAGTTCGTGTTTTGGAGTATCCGACAGTGGTCGTAAGTAGTGAACGTTCCCAACAAAAGGCGCTAAGCCACGCCAGCCGGTGCCGCGCATGATTGCCAGAATTGCCGTTTCAATAAGGTCGTCCTGGTGGTGTGCGAGCAGAATACCACATGCATTTACTTTTTTGCTACATTGTTGCAAAAATCTATATCGAGCTCCGCGTGCTGCTGCTTCGCTTGTGCCTGCGCTTAAATTTAGCCGTGCGACAAAAAACGCCAAATTGTGCCAGGCAGCAAATTCTTGCACCAGGGCTTCATCTTTGCTCGCGTCTGCCCGCATGCCGTGGTTCACATGAGCCACAACAAGCTCTAACCCTGGCCGTTGCACCAACATATGCAAAAGCGCCATAGAATCCACGCCGCCGCTTACGGCAACAATATATTTACCAGGCTGCAACTCTTCCATATCTGTTATAGTTTACACTAATCTGTTAGAATGAACACGCGAGCACCCGTAGCTCAGTGGATTAGAGTACTTGGCTTCGAACCAAGTGGTCGCTGGTTCGAGTCCAGCCGGGTGTACCATTTCCCAGTTTTTGATAATGCAATGACCGTTTCGAACGGTTCTTTAAGGGTAAAATGCAGTTTTTTACCGTCTAAAGTAACGTTCGAAAGTATGAAGTCGATTAGGTAGCGTTTTTGCTCTACTTTCGTACTTTCAGCGTCAAATAGTTCAACCGCACGACTACAAACGTCCAGTAAGTAGCTGGCACCAATAACAAATGACTTATCGCCAGCACTGTGGTCTTGCAAGTCATCAAGTAATTCTTTCTGACGCTTTTCAATCTTTTTGACCATACGTTCAAAAACATCGTGACGAGATTTGAATTGTTTACGGTCTTTGAACAAGTCTTCAAGTTCTTCATCTAACTCGTCATATTCCTTCTGTAGGCGAGTTTTAGTACCTGTATAACGTTCTTGTTCGCTGGCGTGATTCTTATCTATTTCAGCTACTAGCTTGGGTACGAGGTTCTTAGGTAGCTGTATAGACTTCAGGAGCTTGCGTATCTGGTTCATCAGTAGTCCTTCGTCAATCCATACTGCGCCGTGCTTACCACCATACTCGGTGCATTTGCCGTAGGTCTTTCCATTATGCTTGGGACCGTCAAAGGTAATAGAATAGCCGCAAGTTTGGCACTTGAGGTTTTTGAGCAGGAACGGCTTGCTATTGTATTTGGTCTTGCCGTTTGCACGGCGGTTTTTGACTTCCTGCACCTTATCCCAGAGCCAAGGCTCAACGATAGTATCGTAGTGGTGGTCGTACTCTTTGGGTTCAGCACCCTTGCCCTTAAATATCATTCTGCCGACATAGAACGGGTTATTTAGTATTTCTTCCCAATGAGCGGCACTTATCACGACAGCTTTTTCAGTGCGGCTGCGTAAGCCCCTTGCTTTCATTTCTTTGGCAATGGCTTTGTATGACAGTCCCGTAGAACGTAATACAAAACCTTGATGTATATGAAAATCACGCTCTGAATCTAAGCGTATACCCTTGAAGATAACCTTGCCGTTAGTATCGTGTTCTTGGTAATTTACGTAACCTATTGGTGCACGACCAATCCAAAGCCCGTCATCTAGCATTTGGTCAAAGCGGCGTTTAACGTTATCTCGTATAGCTGCTGAGTAGTAGCCAGCTAGGGCAATGTTTATGTCTAGCTGGAACCACTCTGTAGCTGCGGAGTTGGCGTTCATAATCAGGTGGTCATGTGGGAAGTGCAGCTCAATTTTATTTTGTTTACACAGTTTTACGAGTGCAACTTTTTCGTCTGATGAGCTATCACGGCTAAAGCGGTCTACCTTGTCAAAGACAACGATAGATTTATCCTTTATTGCTAATAGTGGCTCAAGCACTAATTCCTTAAAACGTTTGCGGTTATCCTTGAAAGCCGTTTCGTCGAACTCAACGTACTCGTAATCACTACCCTCTAGCCAGTCCTTTGATTTTGCATAGTCCTCCAGACGTTTAGTCTGGGCTGGTAGAGCTTTCTTTTGGTCTGGGTCTGACACCCTTGCTATTAAATAGTTCATTTTAGTTTCCTGGACATACTTCCATTTTAATTGGATTGTATGCTTTTATCAACTGGTTTTAAGGAGTTAGCGACTTCCACATCATGAAGCAAATCCAATAGCTTCTGATACTCTTCCTCCGTGATTAACGGCTCATGCAGTCCTGGGTATAGCTGCCCATTAAAGCGAATCCAGCCAGCGTAGTACGGGTCAGATATTAGACGTTTAGTCCTTATCGTACTCCATGATTTCAGTGTGTTTGAGCCATAGTGCATCAGTGCTATGTTGAACGTGGCAGATTCAATATTCGTACCACCATTCGCTAGTTTCTTTAGCGTTTCACGTAAGGCTGTGCCGTTACGGTTTACTTTGAAGAATCCTGGCATTTCAGTTTTAGAATAGCCCAGTGGCGGACGGCTCACGGCATACCCGTTTTTAACACGGTGTAGCATTCCACGTTTTGTGTTTTCTGATATTGCGTTGCTATAATATTGCGACATTGCAGTTGTTACTTGCCTCATTAACTTTTCTGTTGCTGATAGTTTTTCTTGTTCACTCATGATTTATTCCTTTAGTGGTTACGTTAGTTATCTCGGAGCTGTCCGATAATGGCGCAGCCCCCGTGCATTTATGCTGATTGTTTTGGTTGGTCTGTTTGTTTTTCGAGCCAGTCTTGGTGTTGGCGATCCATTGCTATAAGCGTTTCCACGAAGTTGACTAGATTAAAGTGCATTTCTGCTTCTTGCTCTTTGGTCAGTGGCTTACCGCACAAGTCTTCGTAAGGGCTGCTTCTGGGAGCGTCCCTCGCACTCGCTTTCTTACCTGCTTTCTCCATTTTGTTCCCCTCGTTTTTTGACATTACGAAGCAAGGGCTGCGATATTTTGCACCTGTGCTTGCTTGTTCTTGTATTGGTACTATCTATCTAGTTAAGAAGTAGTAATCCAAGTAGTTTTAAGTTAATCCATACAGTTTTATCCATTAGTAGTGAACCTATATAGGTATCTAGAATCTATGTAGATAAGTAACCTATATAGTTATTAGTAATCTATGTCCTCTGCATTAGAAGCCCCCGTCTATGTGAGCTAGCTTAGCTCCAGGAAACAAGTCTTGTAGCTTCTTGTCCCAAATATAGTGTTCGGCTGCACGCATAGCTTCGTCCTTGAGTAAATCCTGAAGCTCACTAGCTCCATCGAATTCAACAGGGTGAATCCATTTACCTGCCTTGAAGGCTGGCATCTGGAACCACAAGCCGCCGTATTTTGATGGCTTTACCGTGCAACTGTTGATATACATATGCAGACTTGGTATGTGAAACTTGATGTACATGGTCTTTTTATCACGGTTCTCGGCGTACACCTCTGCCGTGATTTGAGTTGTATCTATTTGCATGATGACACTCCATTTATCTGGTGCCAGAGCTGATGTAGATGTCCGTCCCAGTCGTAAGGGTTTTGGCGATGACTGCAATATGCACGGTCAAGTTGTGCGTCGGTTAGCTCAACGTTTAAGGTCTTACGGCGACGCTGGTTAATGTAGAACTTCTGACGCAGCCAGGTTGGTGGTTTCAGCTCGTATTGGTGAAATAGCCACTTTGCTGCACTAAGCTGCTCAGGTGTGATTGTTATTTCGATTTTAGACGAAACTTTCATCTGAGAAGTCGTGTCTTTAATCGGTGTTTGGTGGTCGGGAGCACTCTTTGTGTGTTCCGAGCTATTTTGTTTGTTTTGGTTGCGACTTTCTTCCTTGAAGTCATTCATTGTTATTGTCCTTAGGTTTATAGTGCACCGACGAGTTCGCTATTAGTCGGTGTCCTTGCGAACCTACGCACAATTTAACCAGGGATCGGAAAAATGCTCACGGGATATTCAGCCGTGATAACAGAGGTGAATGTTAGATTATTCGGGATTTTAACCTGTTCTAAAATACCTTGGTGGAAGTTGTGCCGATAAGGGGTAGGTTTCGGCGTTAAGTCTGCTACCATTACTGTCTAACGATATAGTGTGAGCCTTTACGCCACACACCTTGCGTAGATTGGTAAATGCTTCGGTCACCACAAGTTTTGTTGGCTGATTGGCGTATTTGCCAGAACGAGCTATTGCGAGCAGCTTGTTTCTTGGTGCATAGTTTGGGGACGCAGTGAATAGCAAGTCCATTAGTGCTTTATTACGCTTCTTTAATGTTTTATGCAGCCCATTAAAGAACATTTCACCAGTCTTTGTATCGTAATAAATAACATCGTCCTCGTATGGTGCCGTGTTGTCATCAGGACCTTTTTCTTGCTCTGGTCTTGCCAGCCAAACCAACTCCGCAGATAAGAGTTCCAACTTATATCTGTTAGTAACAAAAATCCTACAGCCCTCTTGTTCATCTTCATTATCAGCGTAGTCATTACGCCAATAGTCGTACAGTATTATTTCGTGTTCTCCTAGTGTCTCCAGTATCTTCTCAAAACCATGTTCACTAAGATTTCCTAGGTTTACATCAAAAGGACCGTTGTCTTTGTAGCTGTGTAGCTCATTTTTTATTCTGTCTATGACATCGTTAGCTACTTCCTGAAGTTGGCTATCGTCCAGCCCGATTTGCTGATAGATGAAATCCATGTCGCTATTATCGCATGAGATAATAAAGAAAAGGGTTAATACAAAATCAGGAGTTAAAAATTACAAAAAAAGCTATTGGTAGACCACCAAAGGTAACTTATCGAACCTACATTAAATTAGCTGATGCAATCCAGCATAACGCTACTGTAACTGAGGCATGTAGGCACGCTAAAATAAGTCGTCAAACCTTTTATCACTATCTGAATACTGAACCCGTATTCACCGAAAAGATAATTACCGCATACGAGAATCAGAACAAAGTAGTGATGTCATTTATGACCACCTACTAATCTGACAGGTTGGCGAAAACTCGCACGCTTTTGCCACGTTTTTTGGAGTTTTGGTGTCAGATAAATGACAGTTTGCAGTGAAAAATGGCGTTGACATGTCAAAATCTGGCAGAAAAGTTCCTAGGGTCTTGATTAGTACATATTTGCGAAAATACATGAACGGGCTTTAGCTTCTCATTGGAAGCACGGAGAGGGGTCTAGAAAGAGTTCCTGCACCGAAGTTGAGTAAAGGGGTTATAAGCCTTTGAAAAGCTGTTCTAGCGAGATTCCAAGCGAAGCAGTAATTTTGTGCAATGTAGAAAGTGTTGGCTTACGCCGACCTTGCTCGATAAAGCCCATGTGAGAGCGGTCTATTCCGCTGGCTGCTGCTAGTTTTTCCTGGCTGATGCCCTTGTCATTACGAGCCTTCACGATTCTCTTACCGAGTTCAGAATAGATTTGTTCAATACTTGCAGACTTCATTAGTTACAGGTTATTGCTTACAAAAGTAAGTAACCACTGACATTTGTAAGCAAAGTAATATATAATGCTGACAAATGTAATCAAGGAAGGATATTCAGAATGGCAGACGAAAAGAAGAAGAACTGGTTCGCAAAGCACAAGATACTAACCGTAATTTTAGCGTTTATCGCAATCGCAGTAGTTGCAAGTGCTGCTAGCGGTGGTAGTAAGTCAAACAGTAGTTCTACTGGTAATGGCAGTGGTGTGACAAAATCAGATGATAAGGCAGCAGTTGTTGCCAAGCTGAATGAAACAGCCAAAGACGGTAAATTTGAGTTTGTCGTTAAAAAAGTAGAATGCGGAAAAACAAGTATTGGCACAAATCAGTACCTTACTAAGAACGCACAAGGACAGTTCTGTCTTATGACTGTAAGCGTCAAGAACATTGGCGACAAGGCACAGGGCTTCTTTGGAAGCAATCAGAAGCTACTTAATGCACAGAACCAGGAGTACGCTGCCGATGACGCAGCTGGTGTATACGTAGACCAAAATTACTCAACCCTGTTTAGTAACATCAACCCTGGAAACAGCGTTGAAGGCGTAGTGGTCTTTGATATTCCAAAGGATCAAACGCCTGTTACTGCACAATTACATGACAGTGCGTTCTCAAGCGGTGTAAAAGTTAATTTGCAATAGCAATACTAAGAATTTGATAAAAGGCGGCAATACCAAGCCGCTTTTTACTTTTCAGAGCAGATTTTAAGAAGTAAATGTTGTATATTTATGATAGTGAAAGATTTAATCCAACAGTACCTCGCCGAAAACAAGCACATGCAGCTTGCTACCGTTCATGACGGGCAGCCGTGGATTTGTACGGTGTATTTTGTGGCTGATGATGAATTCAATCTATATTGGACGTCGGCTCGTGAACGCCAGCACTCGGTAGAAATTACAAGCGACTCGAAAGTAGCTGTAACGGTAGTACGTGATACCGAACGCAAACAAGCACTACAAATAGTTGGTAATGCTTACGAGGTTTCAGACGAAGGACTAGAACGTGCACATGAGCTGTATCAGGGCAAGTTTGGTGCTAAAGATTACAATCTGGAAGAGATAAAAGAACACAAGCCAATAGGTCGTGCCTACTGGGTGTTTAAGCCGTCCAAAATATCTCTGTGGGACGAAGTCAATTTCCCTGATGAACCAAAGCAGGTATACACTGCATGAGCTACAAAGGTACTATTGTCGAAGAAAGCCTCGTAGATAATCGTCTACTGAATACTTTTAAGATTAACAAGGTGCGAATCTCTAGTGCAGAAAATCCAGAAGACCGCTGGCACTTGTATGAAGTTGAAGCAACGCCAGAGCAAATTGACATACTAGCGACACAGCTAAAGCCCACTGGCTGGTACACGCATTTTTGGCAAGACGATGATGTAACTGTAGTATTCCCGAACAAAAAGTTCGCAATCAAATACTCCGATCAAAACACCTGGGAAGACGCAATAATCTATGGCAAGAGTATTGGTATCCCCACTGAGCAATTGGATTTCAAAATTCATGAGTAGTTACAAGGTGGTCGTTACCGTGCCCGAAGATGAAGCCGATAAGCTACGTAAGATTATTGGTGATGTCGGCGGAGGTAAGGTTGGTAACTACACGCATTGTAGTTTTTCAATTAAGGGTACGGGCAGGTTCTTGTCTGTAGCTGGTGCTAATCCTGCTATTGGGGAAGTTGGCAAGCTCGAAGCAGTAGTTGAGGAACGCATTGAAATTACTTGCAACGACGATACTATGGCAGCAGTTGTACAAGTTATCCGTGAGAACCACTCATACGAAGAACCTGCGATTGACGTTTATAGGCTTGAAGAAGTATGAGAAAACCACTCATTGTATATGTTAGTGGCGCACCTGGTTCTGGTAAAACAACCCTTGCCAGATTACTGGCAGAACAGCTATATGTTCCAAGCATTTCAAGCGACCTAATACATGGTGGAGTTGCTTTCACTAACCCAGAACACGATAGAGGACAAACGTTACTAAGTGTCTTCATTCCAACCATGATTGAACTGTCCCAAAAAGGAGTAAGTTTTGTTGTAGACCAAGTACTTCAAAAAGGTTCTTCCGAAGTAAATATCATAGATAAGCTACGACCTCACGCAAATATCGTAAATATACACACAGTATGCGCCAATCCAATCGAACGCTATGTAGACAGGGTTAAAAGTAGCGATATGCCAAATATCGTGCAACGACGTGAACATTTGCTTGAACGAGCTGTGTTTCATAAAGAAAATCTTGATAAAACAAATCAGCCACTTGAACTTGACTTGCCATCACTAGTCGTTAATACAGATAATGGCTACAACCCAAGTCTGAGTGAAGTGGTCACCTTTATTCAGAAGTGCTACCGTTAAAACACAAAACCAGCACTACACGGATAGCTGTTTTCTCGGTTTTATGCCGCCAAAGGCTCAAGCAGTCCGTTGCCAAGATACTCCTTCGCAACACGTAATTCTCTGGAAATTTGTATAATAGCTTGGTAGCACTCTGCTCGTAATACGTCGGGTAGGTGGTACCATTTCGCTTATACTTGGTTCGTTATGCTCGCTCATTAATGCTACTTGTACCGAATGGAGCCACGCATGGATCGAAGCACAATTGAAACAATGGCCGCATTTATCCCACCAAGCGAACTCGACGGGATAGCGAGAGATGAGGAAATATGGGAAGAAGATGACGGAGGAGCCCATCTTAAAGTTACCCGCCACATATTGCCAGATTTACCTGTTGAAATAGAGGTTATCTCGATGAGTGTCACTGGTCGCGTTGCCGAGAGGCGACGGGTTATAAGTGAGTTCAACGAGGTATTCGGTGAGCCCGCCGATGGCGATGTCAAGGACGACAGCGAATACGTCGATGTGGTTATATGGGTTGTTTCTCAGCCAGAATAATTTAGCCTGTGCAGCAATGCTGTACCGCGGCATTCCCTCATGACGGCATGGGCGAAGAAGAGTCGCGCATACTGCAAACAGACAAGCGTTTATGGATTTGCGATCCGCTCGGCGGCCAAATCTTTGGCGGCGTGACAAGGCACGACATAGCAGTTGGAGATCTTTTCGTGCGCGAGGCAGGCGGAATGGCAACCGATATTTATGGCGACGCCCTAGTTTACAACACCGACCAACCTCCACAGGGTGCGATCTTGAGCAACGGCGTGCTACACCAAAAGCTCATTGACCTTGTTGCACCTTTTGCCCACACACAAGCAGGCTAAGGATAATCTGCTAAAACCCTTTAAAAATCACTCAAAATCTTATATAATCGTACACGTTCTATATGGGCCAGTAGCTCAGCTGGTTAGAGCACCTGCCTCTTAAGCAGGGTGTCGAGAGTTCAAGTCTCTCCTGGCCCTCCATGACATCATAATTTGCGAAATAGCCTCTTCTATATCCGTAGCGGAGGCTTTTTCGTTGGTTCTAACCTTTAAGTATGCTTTTTCAAGCGTCGGGTAATCTTCTTTTATAGGGGTGAGCCACTTTTTGGGTTCGAGGGTAAGCTTATTGTCGGTAAGGAGGAAGTTTGCACCAAGTGTTTGTAGTATGTCGCGCTTCACCTTGGGGTCGCTCGTCTCATTGAAGCGAATACGAGCGTGGCGAAGTCGAAGACCTTTTCTGTGAGTTCTAACCAATCTTCCGCTCTCTTTTCTGTGCTGCGAAGACCATCATCTGGATTCGCCAGTTGCGCCTTGAGAGCATCCCGTTGGCGCATATACTCTGTTTCTTCCACGACACTTCTCGTAAGTTGGTCAGTCAGCTTATCTAGCTGTTTCTGAATTTGCTTACGCGTTGATTGCTGCGACTCGTACATAGTCGTCCTATCGTGCACTTCGCTCTTATGGTTCCTGCGCAAAATCTTCAAGGCCATATCACGGAACTCAGGGATTATCGTATACTTCGCAAGCTCGGCATCAATGTCCTTTTCGAGTTGGCCGACGGTCGTATATTTTATCTGGCTGCAAGGCCGTGCCAGACTCTTGCGCGTACAGTAATAATGAACGTAGGTTTTTAATTCGCCGGTGCGCTTGATTAACTTTGTCGTTCCTTTCGCTACTATCTGACAATTACAAACTCCGCAGCGTATAAGATTTCCGTAAGCAAAGTTTCGCGCTGTTCTTCGTGGCTTGCCCTTCGCGCCAAGTAGCTTTTGTGCATATTCGAACTCTTCGGGCGTAATCATGGCATTATGGTGGCCTTCATACCACTCATTATTATGCTTAATATAGCCAGTATAAAAACGATTTGTAAAAATAGCGTAGATCATGCTTTTAGGCATGGGCTTGCCGCCAGTCTTACAGTTGTCTTACGCGTGAGAAAACCCCACTCGTTAGTGGCGATCTTCCATATTTGCTCTGCTGAATATCTCTCGTAAAGGAACATCCTCCACATCACCTTCACTTTTTCGTAACGCTCTGGATCGTTACAGGTATGGGTGAGTAGTTTGTTGTCCTTGCGTTTCATAACACGTCCCTCTCCGTCTAGAACTGGGAGTTTGATGTAACCTTGCGGCACTTGACCGGGGCAGTGCTTTTTGTTCCATGCCGCGTTTAACATCTCGCCCTTGTTTGGATGACTCATATTGACCTTGGCTCATAATCATCTGAAGTATCATTATGCCCTCGATAGAATTCTCAAAACTGAAATTGCAAAATTTCAAATCTTTGAGATACGTTCGTAGTGCATAAGTTACCTCGGCACTATCTATCTCATTCCTCGCTAGACGGTTAGGATGATATGCCACTATGCCATCGGCCTCCCCATCTTTAATCTTCTGCATTAACTGCTTAAAAATAGGACGACCAGGTTTGAAAGCGCTTTTGCTCTCAGGCTCTAACCATTCAACAATATTAAGACCTGGGAATTGCTCCTTAATCTTTCTTTCCTGAGCTTTATGAGATAGCTCCTGCCGTTCGGTGCGCTCTGTCAAGCTCCCGTTTCCTGCAACACCCTGTCTAAACTTCTCGTCGACCCTTGCTCCGGTATGAGGCTGGCGGCGTAAGCCGCTGGACTCATACCGAGACTCAGGTGGATGCGCTTGGTATTGTAGTAGAAGATAGCCATGGCAATCGCTTCATGCAGTTCGGCAACATCTTTGTGTTTGGATGTATTGCCTAGCTCTAACTTGAATCCACAGAACCAGCGCTCCATGAATCCGTTCTGCCACGGACTGGCTCGTTTGCTGCAACTGAGTACAATCTCGAATTGGTCGCAGACCAATTGGTGTTTGTAGCTCAGATATTCGCTGCCTTGGTCACTGTGCAGAATGGTTGGAGCGGGATACTTGGCGAGTGCGTTTTGGAGCGCAGCGAGCGTAAGCTCGCTGCTGTGCCTGAGCCCGAGCTTCCAGCCCACAATTTGCCTGGTCTTGAGATCGAGCACTACTGCCAGGTAGTGCCAGCTCCGCTGGAACCACAGGTAGGTAAAATCCTGAACCCAGCCACCCGAATCGGTCATGCCGGTGTAGCTCATGCCGTCCTGCGGGCGGCTTTCGTTGCGGTAGTGCGCAAACCGTTTCAGGGCATTGGGTGCGGCCAGTATTTCGGCTGGCGTACTGCTGCCGTAGCGCTTCTTCTTGCTTGGTCGGGCAATGCGAATGCCAGCCAAAGTGCGGATGCGTCGAGCTTTGTGCTGACTCCAGCCTAAGTGCAAGCTCAGTCGTCGTACGCCGTACAGCGGATGCTGTTCGTGGGCTTCACACAGGATGCTCACCGCTAGCCTGTCCCGCTCGCGTAAGGCGAGCGGCTGCGCGTAGTAGCTACTACGCGCAATGCCAATCCTGGCCACGAAGTGTTTCCGCCATCCTGGCTCGACTTCTTCCAGGACGGCTAGCTTTTTGGGCGATTCATCTCGGCCGTTGCCCGGCCGAGCAGCTTGTAGAGTTGCTCGATCTCCTTCTTGAGTTTGTTATTCTCGAGAATTAAATTGCGGTTGCCGTCAACAACACCTACTTTGAGCCAGGTGTAGATGGTCTTGCTACTGAAGCCATATGTGGCGCTCGCGTCAGTGACGCTCATGCCACCATCTCGAATCTTGGCAATGATTTCTGCTTTGAGCTTGGGGTCAGTTGGTTTTCCTGTGGGCACGTTGAAAAGGTTCCTTTCATGAGGTGGGCTAGCGCCCACCTCATTTATGCTAACAAATTAAGCCTTTCCGGAAGAGACTATGTGTCTAGTTTAATGGGAGCCTGACAAGCTTTCTACGAAGACGATGTGTCCAGTAGTACGTTAGGAAGCGAGCAAAAGCGCATCGACAATGAAATAGCCGAGCTTAAAGCAGTTGTTGATGGGGCAACAAAAGCCCGCACATCGGCTCAACGCAGTTATCGTGCAGCGCTTGAACTAGCGACCACGCTTGAACTCGAAAAAGCGTATTTGAATGCGCATCCACAATTAAGGCGTTGTCTTAACCAAGCATTATTTACCAAAATTCAGATAGATGATACGAATGCCGTTATGGTTAAAGGTCACTTTGGCCCCAGTAAAGAGCATGATGTACGGGTGCTTGGCGTTGAATTGCATCCTAAAATCGATCACCAACGTCTTGCGCAAGCAGTGGTTGGCCTCACGATGGAAGAGGCTGATTTGGAATAGCTCTATTGTTAATAGCGGCGCGACTGATAGAATAACATTTGCACTACGTAGTTTTTAAAGATTGCAGACAAGTAAGTTCTAGACGGTTTGAGTTGCAACAACCTCTTACCGTCCTTACCTGTCTCTCATGAACGCGCGGCTCCTGTTCACTAGCCCCGGCAGGAGCCGCGCCCATGGAAAATTACATCTGTGCTGGCGGCTGTTACCTCTGTAACGCCGCCATTTTGCTACACATGACAGATGTGCATGTTGACTATTCCGCACCATTATTTACTACCTAAACTATGGTAAAGCGAGGGAACTGTTGTTATGATTGCCCGCGTTGCCTGCTTTACAGGGGTACACGCACCAAGGGTAGCCGCACGATTGTGCGGAGCCATTCCGACGTTAGGGGCTAGACATGCGCATCCCGCGCACCTTGGCGGTGTTCATCACCGCTACTGTGGCCACGGCCACATTCGCCGTCGCCAGTCCGGGTACGGCCTTCGCCAACGACAGCACCACCACGACCACCGAGGTCACGGCGGCGCTCGACAAGGCGGACGCCAAGAACGGCGCACTCGTCGCCACCGCAGCACCCTCCACGGCGGCCGTGGACATCCCGGCCGATCCCACCAAGGGCATCAAGCTCACGGACGGTGGCCAGACCATCACCATCGGTCTGCCCAACGCCACGCAGAGCGGCAAGGGTGCCAAGAACAACAAGGGCATCGTGGCCTACTCCGGCCGTGACGGCAGCGCCAATGCGGTCGTTCCGGCGGACAACGGCGGCGTCCAGTTCCTGACGACGATCGAGAGCAAGAAGGCACCGACCAAGTACGACTACCCGGTCACGCTGCCCAAGGACGGCAAGATCGTCCTGCTCGACGGCGGCGCTGGTGCGATCGTGTACGACGCGCAGAACCAGCCCTTGGTCGCGGTCGCGGCTCCGTGGGCGAAGGACGCCAACGGCAAGGACGTTGAAGACCCACTTCACCACCAACGGCAAGAAGCTCACCCAGCACGTCGCCCACAAGGCGCAGGGTGTGGCCTACCCGGTGGTGGCAGATCCGTTCTGGATTCCGGCCTACCTGGTGTGGCGAATCGTCAAGTGTGGCGGTTCGGGCACGCTCGCGTGGATCACGGCGGGCGGCTTCGACTGGTGGCAGCGACTGCTCATCTCGGTGGGAGCGTGCGTTTTCTCCCTCTGACAAGGGAATGGGGTGCTGTCGATTGCTTCGGCAGCACCCCGCACAACAACATATGGTATTCTTAAGTCAAAAGTGAGGTTACATGCTTGAATCGCTAATCGCAATATGTTTGGGTGTCGCAGTTATATTGTTTCTTATTAAAAAGCGTATGGCTGCTTACGTACTGGGGGCTATTGGATTTACGTCCTTGGCAATCTTTCAGGTGTATCATAACCGCCCCATCGGGCTTATTGCATTGATTCTCACTATCGGCTGTATAGAGCGGATTATTGCGCAAAATCGCAAGCTAAAGCTCAATAAGAAATAAGACCGCTTATGGCAGACTTAGAACTGCTTGACTGGTATGTCTACGAAATTACTACTCATAACGCCGAGATCCACGGCGTTATGCTCCGTGGCCGTGTTCGCAAGCTTGGTTTGGAACAAGGCTTTAACGTGCTATGCGAAAATGCCACGGATAAAGAAAAATGTGTGCGGTTCGCCGTGCTAAACAACAAAGACGCAGAGAGTATCACGGACTACCTGAAAAGCATTATTCCCGACGTGTCCGTTGAGGTGGTCGCGGAAAGCGTACATAACCCTGTGCTTTCCAAGCTCAAGGTAAATAAAGAAGAACGTTATACATTGTAGCTACGTACAGTCCTCGTCAATGCGATAGCTTCGTCCCCATACATCCCTGCTACCTCAGTGGCGATTGCAACCACCGTGGCCCTCCAAACTTATTTGCAAAAAGATCTCTCCTGAGGTCTTTTTGTTATTTAGGCGGCCAACAGATACATAATCCCCGGACGCAACCCGTTGACTCAAGGTATACTATATGTAAAAGGACGCAATGCATGAAAAAAATAGATATCCGTTCCCTCGCCATTTCAATAGCTATATTTACCGTAAGTAGCTTTTTAGTTCATTTAGTTTTTAACCCCGAGCCGACCATATGGGGAACCCTAGGTTACGGCGCTTTCGCTGGCCTTATTGCGGGGGTTGCATTTTATTTTATCGATAGAAAGAAATAGGTTGAGGTGGTTCGAGCCGATGGTACACTATACCTATGTTGGCTGATATACTACCTGTTGACGCACTTGTCTGGCTACACGACTACGAGAAAATTGTAGACTTTGATAACTAGTACAATACAAAACTTGAGGCTACTTAGCATCTGCTCCGATTGAGCTACAAATCGTTTCTTCTTCGGATGCGGCATCCCACTTGATTGGTCCGTTCATTACGCTGTACTGGTACGAGAACTCCTCAAAGAGCATTGAAGAACTACAAAGCGAAAATAAACGAAAACTAACCGTTAATTGGGAGAAAAAACGGTCGCCAGTGGTGCCGAGGTAGACAACAAAAAACAAGCATACGGCAATGCAGCGCCCTGGCTTGGTCACGCAAATTGCCGGCAACCCCCAACTGTTATATAATTGCGGTGCTGCGAGCGCCTACCTGGGCGCTTTTAAAACGCAGGTTCATCTACATGCAGGAGGCTCGGACGTGGGATTTTCCCGCTTCCCACCACGCGTGCGGACCGCCATTGTGGCAGCCGCAGCAACAGCAATTCTGGTCGTCGTATATATTGACGTCCTGGCCATCAGCCGCAATGGCGGTTCAAACACCACTGTAACCGTCGCTCCGACATTCATTCCCGACGACCGCGACCTGACCGGAAACCCGGACGCGATCATCAAGAAGAAGGATCTGGAGGAAGCCTTCGGAACCAAATTCAGGCAGTATCAGGAAAGCCCCGTCAAAGCACAGGGGATGCAGCACAGATACATCGAGACCAACGGCTCGTTTGCCGTAAGCGTTTTCGAGGCGAAAGGCCAGGAAGCCATGGCGGCGTGGCAGCGCCTGAACACGGAATTTAACTGTCCCGACGCACCCGACATTGCTTCACACGCCAAGTTTCAGCCGGACACGATTGCCGCAGTACAAAACGGAGAAGCATTCGTAAGCGTCATACTGAGCGGGGCAAAACCGGTCACAGGGGGCGCAGTGCTGACGGATGACGGCAACAAGCCAACCAACGAATTCTCGCCTGACACGCACGTAGATGAGGCGGCAACCAGCCGTCATGCATGACCGGGACACAACGACGTGTTCCGGTCATGCGCACCCGAATTGCAATTATTACAGCGCTGGTGGCATTGCACCAATAATAAGCGCCATCACCATAATCGTCACGAACTCGTGCGCAACGTTCATACACGTAAGCGCCATGGGGCGGCCCTCGAACGCATCATGGGTAATAAAGCGGGCGGCAATAAAACCAGCCCACACCCAAAATGCCGTGCTGAAGCTATCTTGCAAGAACGAATCACCAAAATAATTGTGCGCCAAAAAAGTCACATGTGCCAACACAAATGCAGTCAAAAAACTGACAAAAAGGGTGACGACGATTGCTTTGCCTGCACCTTTACCCTGCATCTTTTTTGTGTCGATCTTGGCGAGTTTGATCCATTTGTTGCCAAACACGCCACGCGCGTACCACACTGACCCCACTACCATTGACGACACTGTAGCGAGCACAACAGCTAACCAGTTAACATTGACTTCCATACACGCAACTCCCTTAAGCTTATACCTGTAGTATACGCCAAAAACTAATGCAGCCACATCTCCAATTTTTGCACAGGGTCGTACCACCCTTGTTCGAGCACATACGTCTGCGCGGTTTTGTCGATGCCAAATATAACAGCAACTCCAACCAAAATAAATACCACACCGAGCGCTTTTTTAAACCGGCTGTTTGGGTTTGCTGCCCAGCCCATTTTTTGCGTGACTGATTGCCCAGCAATAGCAATGAGCAACAAAACAGCGGCCAAACCAAGCGCGTATGCCACCAAATTAGCCAGCCCGCTCGCGAATGACTGCGGTAAAATCACAGCAATAATAAGGGCGTATGTGGGGCTGCAACTGCTAAAAATTGGTCCGAGCGACGCACCAAGCAGTACGTCGCGTGCCAATCCTGTGTGTGCGTACGGCAGTGTGGAAAGTTTGTTGCTTGCGCCGTACAAGCCGCTTTTTAGCGACACCTTTTCCCACAGCGCGGGCACCAATAGATTTACGCCAAACAGCAAAACAATGCCGCCAGAAATTATACTCCAAACAGATTGCGGCACACCAAGCAGCGCAGTAGTTGCTTTAAGCAGCAGCGAAAACACAACAACCGACACCGCCAGGCTGCCCGTAATAACCAACGGCCGGAACCACTGGCGTTCGGCTCTGCCATTCACTGCAACTGTGCCGCCCACAATAACCGGCAGCAGCGGCAGAATACACGGCGCCGCCACAGTAAACGCGCCAGCAACGAACGAAACGATCAGCGTTTCCATTACAAAATGTTTCTTATTAACGCCGCAAGTGTTGGCTCGTCGTACGCGACATATTTTTTGACTGCATTGCCAGCATCATCGATTTTTACAAATGTGGTTTGCAGCGTCACGCCGTATTTTTGGCGCAAATCCTGGGAGGTGTCGTAGTTTACTTTAAAGATTGTCACGTTTTCGGGGATCGGGCCGGTTGTAATTTGAGAATCAAGCTGGCGGCACTGCGGGCACCACTGCGCATGAAAAAACAAAACCTTTGTGCCTTTTGTACTGCTCACGGTAGCCGCATTGTAGTCTTTGTAGGTTCCAGGCAGCGGTTGAGGTGCGGCATCCTCCTCAGGCGCAGCATCTTGCGACTGGACTGGTAGAGCGGCTGATTCGCCAGTTTGTGTGTTTGGTTGCTGGCTGCGATTCATTTTTACAGCAAGCACGCACACAATTGCGCCAGCCAGCAGTATACCAATCGCAATTGCTACAACAAAAAGTTTTTTATTCACATTATTACTATAGCGCATGTGGCAAACACATGACACTACGCGGCGTAAACTGACTTGCGCCGCTCAGCCTTAATTAAGCAAGTGCTAGCCTAGTATTGTAAACTTGTTGATTCCGGCCAAATCTTCCCCATAAAATCCTTGCCTTTTGTACTGAGCCGCACCCAAACTTCGGCGTATGACGATCTGCGCACCAAGATTAACCGTTTATGGTGCAGCGTTTGAATAATTTCTGCAAGCTTGACCCGCCCAATACGCAGTGTCTGCGCCAAACCGGTAAAATCTTCTTCGCCGAGTTCATTAATTTGTTGCAATACGAGCGCTTGGTCGTGCGGAAGTTGAATTCGTTTCATATATTCTCCTCTTTACATAGGGATCATAGCAACGAATCCTGAAAAAATGCTTGAGTCTACCTGATGTAAAAAACGCTACTGCACCACCATATTTACCATAACCGGCTTGCTTTTACTCACGAATGCTTTATATAATTGATGACAGTAATCAATCTTATCTTCATGAACGCATTGACATCACTATTCAACAAAAGAATGAGCCGCAAAGAGTTTCTGCAAACTGTAGGAATTATTAGTCTATCGATTGTAGGCCTAGGAATGTTTGTAAGAAGCGCCGATGCCGCACAACAGATGGGCAGCGCAACGCCTACCAAGCCCAACACCACTGACACCTACGGTAGTTAGTAATAAGCCCGGCTTCCGCCTCAGCTTCAGATGGCGTAAACTAGTTTGTTATTTTAAAATTGACACACGAAGCAACTAACCATACACTGTGTAGGTTGTTATAATGCTTATGTAAGTTTTAGAGGGTAAAGGGGGCGTTTTGGCGTCATCAGCACGGTTGCCAACTCCTGGCGCTGACGATGGAATTTGGGGCGATTTGCTCAACGATTTTTTGGCTGTCGAACATAATAAAGACGGGTCTCTTAAACGTGCGACCGATATTGACGACGCCCTTGCCACTGTTGCCGACCAAAAAATCAAAATTACCAGCCTACAGCAAACGGCAGGCACCGCGCAGTCTACTGCCAACGCCGCCCAACAAAATGCAAACAGCGCGTTATCTACCGCGAGTTCTGCTTACCAAAAACCTGGCAGCGGTATTCCAGAATCCGATTTAACATCTGCTATACAAACAAAACTTAACACGGCTGGCGTGAGTGATGCCGTGGTCGTACACAAAACTGGCGATGAAGCCATTGCTGGCATAAAAACATTCACCGGACGCATGGTTATTAACGAACCAGGCGCAGGCATTGGTACGCTTGTGCTGTCCGACCCAGCCAACCCGGGTATTACGTTTGGCGCCGACACCACAACCAACTTATTCCGCTCGGGCACCGGCCAGCTGCAAACATCGAGCGCACTCTTCGCGGTACGCGCCACACTTGGCGTAGTGGCCGTGGGCGTGACAACATCAGGCGATTCAACCCGGCGCTTCCAAATTAACACCGATGGTAAACTATTGTGGTCGGCAGGTTCTGGAACACAAGACACGCTTGTGGTGCGCGACACATCCGGCGGGTTAAAAATAAATAACTCCACGGGGACTAGTGGTGCTCCAGGCACACCAACCCTCAGCGTGGTGCCGCTTGGCATAACAAGCACATCGACATCCGGCGGTGGCGCGATGCTCGTAAACAATGGCACCAACACTGGCGCAGGCATGGTGATCTACACTAACGCGGGTTCATCGGCAACCGGCCGCCTCATGAATGTACGCTCAGACAACCCGGCGTTTACGCAACCAGCATTTCACATTGACTACGAAGGCACCGGCACAGCCAGCGAGATTCTACACAGCGGTACTGGCACAGCCAGCAACGCCCTCAACATTACAAGTACCAACACCGACGATACCGCGGTCGGTATTAACGGCTCCGAGATCACGCGCGGCACCCTAAAAATTGTACACAACTACCCTGGCGTTGCCGACCCCAACGCATCGGCGTTGAGTTTGCGCGCCAATGGCTCAGGCACACAGGCGCAGGGTATTTTCTTCGATGCCGAAAACGGTGGCACCACCGGTAACCTTATAAAAATGCGTAACGCCGGCATTGACCAGTTTATTATGGCGCCGAACGGCGGGCTGTACACCAAGACCAATATTCAGGTGGGCGCAACGGTGCAGGACTTTGGTGCTGGTGATGGTGTAGTTGGCCTAAAAGACGCCACAACCGTGCCAACTACCAACCCAACTGGTGGAGTGATTATTTATGCAGAAGGTGGAGTGCTTAAATATAGAGACCCGACGGGCAGCGTCTTTACCCTCACCGGCGGAAGCGGTGCAGGTACTAACGGGCCTAATGATCAAAACTTAAAAGGCTGGGCCTATGATCCGGTTGCGGCGGGCGCTACAACCGCACCAACGGCAGGCACTCCTATTCTAATCAAAGTCAAAGCTGTAGTCTCAGGTACCGTTAATAACATTGAGCTCTACGTCGGCTCTACTGTAGGCTCAGGTTTTACCAGTAGCGCTTCATTTGCAGCGCTATATGACATGAGCGGCAATAGACTCGCTCAAACGGCCGATCTTGCAACCACATTAAACAGCTCTGGAACAAAAACCATTCCGCTTACGAGCAGCGTTGCAGTTAACGCCGGCACTTCCTACTATGTTTGGATCGTAATCAACGCAACCACAATGCCGATCCTACCCAAAGGGACTGCGAACATTGGCGCGTTCAACCAAGGCCTAGCCCCAGGCACATATCGTTTCGCAACACTCGGCACTAGCATCACCAGCCCACCGGCAACTATTACACTCACGAGTAGCGCGGCGCTTTCAATATCATATTGGGCTGCAATCTCTTAAAAAAATCGGCATTTTTGGCAATTTTTGCGACAAATTTGCATACCCTGCTACTCAGCGCTAATTTTATAGTATGAACAAAAAATCTTTGTACCGTATTGTAGGCGCGTGCCTGGCGTTTTTAGTCATGGTGCTTGCCATATTCATTTTCCTCAAGCCAGACCTCCGCATGGATGGCAAGATCAGAGTAACTGCCTCGGCGGCTGTGTGGGGCGATATTGCTAAGCAAATCGGCGGCGAATATGTAAAGGTGACCTCCGTTTTAGACGACCCCGAAGCCGACCCGCATTTGTTTGAGCAGGGCGCCAAAAGCACTTCGCAAATCACCAATGCCGACGTGGTTATTACGAACGGCCTGGGCTACGACGATTTTATGGACAAAGCCCTCGCGACAAAACCAAACCCCAACCGCGCATATATTAAAATCTCAAACGTCTTGAGCGTGCCCGACAACAGCAATCCGCACCTGTGGTACGACATTCCGCAAATGCATTTAGTTGCGGCCGAAATCGCTGCCAAACTGAGCCAAAAAGATCCGGCTCATCAAACCGATTACGAAAAAAGACTCGCAGTTTTCGTTGATTCATTGCAGCCGCTCATTACCCGCCTCGATAATATTCGCAGCAACCACCCACAAGCGGCCGTAGCTTACACCGAACGTGTTGCCGGTTATTTGGTGAATGACGCAAACCTTAAAGTTGTATCACCCGAAGGCTTTGCAACCGCAATCGAAGAAGGCACAGAACCCAGCCCGAACGACCAGACCGCCATGCGCGACCTGATTACAAAAAAGCAAATTAAAGTACTATTGTATAACGAGCAAGCTGAGAGTCAGGTTACCCAACAGCTGCGCGACTTTGCCAGCCAAAATAAAATTCCGGTAGTCGCAATGGGTGAAACACCGACCAATACCATGCGCTACCAGGAATGGCAACTGGGTCACCTCGAGTCACTAATGCGCGCGCTCAACAACTAATATGCAGGAACCTGTTGTCCGCCTGCACGATGCCACACTCAAACTTGGCGGCCGTACGCTCTGGAAAAACTTGAGTCTGGACATTGCGCCGGGTGAGTTTGTGGCAGTTCTTGGCCCGAACGGCAGTGGCAAAAGCAGTTTTATAAAAACGCTGTTGGGGCTGTACCCGCAAACCACGGGCAGCGTGCAGGTACTAGGCACTCCGCCGCCGCAAAGCCGGACACACATTGGTTACGTGCCGCAGCAAAAAGCCTTCGACCGTGATATTCCGCTGACTGGCCGCGATCTAGTAGCACTTGGCGTCACCGGCTCGCGCTGGTTTGCACAGTTCACAAAACCCGCCGACGAAAAACGTGTGGCCTCAGCAATCACCCAAGTTGGCGCAACCCGTTATGCCAGCAAACCACTCGGCCGACTCTCAGGCGGCGAGCAGCAGCGGCTGCGCATTGCCCAGGCAATTGTTGGCAACCCGCAGCTTTTGCTCTGCGACGAACCGCTGCTTTCGCTCGACCTTGCCAGCCAACAACAAATCGCCACACTTATACATGCGCAGCGGCAAAAAGGCTCGGCGGTCGTATTCGTGACTCACGAAATCAACCCAATTCTGCCCATGGTCGACCGCGTACTGTACCTGGTCGGCGGCAGATGGGCCATGGGCACTCCTGCCGAAGTACTCACCACCGAACGACTCACCATGCTGTACGGCATGCCGGTTGAAGTGCTTAATGTGCACGGCCGTATTTTAGTGGTTGCCTCGAACGAACATGCGCTCACCGAACCACACGACGCACACCACCATCATGTAATCCACGAGGAAGACCGATCATGACTGACCTGCTCAGCTACCTGAACGAACCGTTCGCCCAAAACGCGCTGCTCGCCGCAACACTCGTCGCCGTTATGTGCGGCCTCATCGGCCCGTTCGTGATTATGCGGCGCATGGCATTTGCCGTGCACGGCACCAGCGAGCTAGCGTTCACCGGTGCCGCAGCGGGGTTATTACTTGGCGGCCACGCCTTGGCCGGAGCTTTCATTGGGGCGCTGGTCGTGGCCGGACTCATTGGTTTATTTGGCGGCCGTGAACGCGAGCGCGATGCAAGCATTGGTGTGATTTTGGCTTTTGGACTTGGACTTGGCGTGCTGCTTTTAAGCTTTTATAAAGGTTTTTCTGCGCAGGCAACCAACATTTTATTCGGCAACATTTTTGGCGTGGATAACGGGCAGCTCGCCTTGCTGGTTGTAGTTGGCATGCTGGTGTGCATAACCATGCTGACGATGTACCGGCCACTGGTATTTGCCTCGCTCGACCCCGAGGTTGCCCGGGCAAGAGGCTTGCCAATGGCGTTACTCAGCGGTGTATTTTTAGTCGTCCTAGCACTGACCGTCACTGAAGCCGCGCAGGTTGTGGGCACATTATTAGTGCTAAGCCTGGCAATTACGCCGGCTGCGGCTGCGCAGCGGCTGACCGTGCGGCCAGCTAGTCTCACAGTTCTCTCGATTATATTTGCTCTTACCGCGAGTGTTGGCGGTTTGCTGCTGAGTCTGGCGTTCGACGGCATTAAACCGACCGTATGCATTACTGGCATCAGTTTTGCCATCTACATTACTGCGTTCTTGGCAACTTTGCGACGCCAGTAGTCCACAGGCAAGTCAAACTAGGGTACAATGTGGTCATGCTTACAAAAGTGAAGGCATTTGTTTTTGGTGGGGTGCTAGCCATTGCGGCTGCCTTATTTTTGACCGCGCCGGTGTTCGCGGCGCCCTATGGCGACGGCAGCTACAACAACTGCGTCTACACTTGCCCGAGCACTAAAAAATCCGAGGAGACAAAAGTCACACTGCCCTCCGGTTTGGTGGTTTCAATCAACCTAGCCGATGGACAAAAAATCCCGCCCGACGGTTATGTGGTTATTGTGCAACCCGCGAGCGGCCAAAAAGGCGCACTCAGACAAGTAGGCTTTTACCTCGACGGTGTGCTGCAATTTACCGGCGAACCAAACGAGCTTGGCGCTGTGCGCTGGTTGTGGAAGCCGGATCGCAATTCCGGTGACGCGCGCATTAAAATTGTTATTACGAGCACAGACAGCGCAATGAGCACACATGAATTTACAGTCAGCCTTGCTCAGCCTGACCCCGAATCTGTTGCCGCACCAACCACAGAACAAAAAACGAATGTTGTAAGTACCGTATCACGTGCGATACTTGAGTTAGTGGGCACCCTGCCCGCGCCAGTAATTCACAGTCTGCCGTATATTTTGTTGGCGTTGTTGGTTATAAACATTGTGCTGCTTCTTATACAGACACAACGCGAACTTCGCGAAATCGCCGTATTGCAACGCATTATTCGCCGGGAACGCACCGCCAGCATCGAAAAAAACGCCTTCGTGTCACTCGCATCACACTATTTGCGCACGCCGCTAAGCATTATCCAGGGTGGCTTCGACTTGCTCGGCCACACAAGCACGCTTCCCGCAACAACGAACGAACACGCCCAGCAGACACTAGAAAGCCTGCGCCTCAAAGTTAACTCACTGCTTGCCCGCAGCGACGACGCGCCTCAGATTGCCCGTGTGCCCGAAGACAATTTGGCACAGCACAGCATCTGGAAAAACCCGGGTTTGTACCTGCCAATCATACTTATTGGTTTGTTCGTGTTCATTTTTGACTACATCGCCGCCAATGTTGAGTCGTTTGATGTGAACCAGCTGAACCTGATTGTACAGCTGGTGGTCTTTATGTTGCTAGCGGTAGTATTTTACCAGGTGTACCGCCGCCACCAACTGCACAAGCGCGATTCCGAAGGCATGCAACGTGTGCTGGCCCACGAACAGGCTATCAACCAAACGCGCGATGAACTGATTACCGAAAGCGCGCAGTTACTGGGCGGCGATTTACAGACCCTGCGCGACTTAGTTAAAGACTTGCCACCCAGTAACGCACGGCAATTCGTAACAGATGGAATTCAGCGGTTTAGAAACGTACTTGGAAAGTTTGCAATTGCCGGTCAGTTGCGCGGGGGCCGTGCCAATACTGCTCCAACCACAACCTCACTGCAAACGATTTTAGGGCAACTTCCTAAAACTTTGAGTGACCGTCTTGCTCAAAAAAATGTGCGCGTACACATTGGCAGCGACGTGCTGTTTGTTGCCGCAAATCCACAATTGGTTGGATACGTACTGGCTTCACTTATAGATAATGCCGCAGATTACAGCGCCGACAACACCACTATCACCGTGCAGGTACAGCCGCAAAGCGACCGTGCCGCTATTACCGTAACTGATCATGGTGCCGGCATTTCGCCACAAAAAATCGCCATGCTATTTAAACCGTTTTCGCAAACGCAAGATGTTGCACGATTTACGCACGAAGGCATGGGTTTTAGCCTTTACCTCGACAAACTCATCATGACCTACTTGGGCGGCAACATTACGCTCAGCTCAAAACCGAATGTCGAAACAACCGCCACCATTACCCTGCCCCTTAAAACTAGCTAAGTAACGCCCAAATGGCAGCGGCACCAGACACGGTCATGAGCGCCACAACAGCCCAGCCAATCGCCGTGCTGAGCGTGCCGTTCACCCATTCGCCCATAATTTTACGGTTGCTGGCAATAAGCACGATAAACAGCAAAACTATCGGTGCGACTAAGCCATTGCCAACTGCCGAATAAATAAGCGCTTTTATAGGGTCGAGCCCAATAAAATTGAGTGCCAAGCCAATGGCCATTGACACAATAATCACCATATAAAACGCGATTGCCTGACGCCATGGACGGTACAAGCCTTCGCGCCATTTAAAACTTTCGGCAATGGCATACGAACTTGACGCCGCTAAAACGGGAATCGCCAATAAACCCGTGCCAATTATGCCCGCCGCGAATAAAACATATGTCGCATCGCCGGCAAATGGCCGCAGCGCTTCGGCCGCCTGGGCCGCACTGGTAATTTCATGAATGCCATTCGGAAACAAAATCGCCCCGCATGCCGCAATAATAAAAAACATGACAATGTTGCTCAGGAGCATACCGCTCCACACGTCCACGCGCATTTCGCGCAGCTGTTTGGGGTCGGTTCCCTGGCGGGCTTTAATGGTTTTTTGGCCGTTTTTAATGCCTTCTTCTACCTCTTGCGATGTTTGCCAAAAAAACAGGTACGGCGAAATCGTTGTACCCAAAATCGCACAAATCAGCAACAACTGGTCTTTGTTCCATTCAATGGTGGGAATGAAGGCTTTACTGAGCACCTCACCCCAGTTAAGATTAGCCAAAATTGCCGACGCAATATACGCCAGCAAAATAAACGCCAGCCACTTAAGATACTTGGCATAGCGCGCATACGGCATAAAAATTTGCAGCAGCATACTGAGCGCCGAAAAGCCCACCACCAACAGCGTAAAATCGAGTTGCGGCCACAGCAGCTGCACGGCTTTGGCCATGGCGCCAAGATCAGCGCCAATGTTAAATACATTCGCTGCGAACAACAAAACAGTACAGCCAATCAGCAGCTTTTTCGGGAAGTACTTACGAATTGTGCCAGCGAGACCTCGTCCAGTTACCAGCCCAATGCGGGCACACATTTCTTGCACCACGGCCATGAGCGGCAGCGTTAATGCCGCAAGCCACAGCAACTGGAACCCGTATTGTGCCCCCGTTTGCGAATATGTGGCAATACCCGACGGATCGTCGTCGGACGCGCCTGTAGTAAGCCCCGGCCCCAGCATACGCCAGTAATTTTTGCCGCGTTGCACAAAACCCACTTTTGTTGTGCCCACCTGTTTTTTCATTATCGGCTTACGTCCAAACCATCACTGTATTCGGCGTTCACCGGCGACGGATTAGTAAACGCGCGGTAGGCGGCATACGCACCCAAAGATAGCGCGCCAACCACCAAAATAATCATAAATGTACGGAATGGGAAATGAAAATCGCGGTGGTTTTTAACAGTGTCAAAGTGGTACATTTGCTGATACGGCGTTTGTGGCTCGTCACTTGCAAACATAGCCTGCGTACTGTTGGCGTATGTCGTTGTCGGCGTAGTAGCCGTAGGTTCCGAAAAATGCCTGTAACCACTCGGCAGCGGGCGTGAATCACTAAAATTATGCATCATAGCACGGTCTACCGGGTTGGCTGGGTTGTGGTAGCCGCCTGCACTACGCTGCGTCAGCTGCATGCCAGTTCGCCCATACCCAGTAGGGCCAGTTGTACGCTGGGCTGGTTGCAGCGAAGGCCGCGAGTTAAACGATTGCATATTTTTATTTTTAACGCTTTCTTACTACAACAGTAAGCATAACCGGTATTAAAGTCAATGGCCCCTGTTTGCTTTATGGCTTGCTCTAAGCTTTTGCTAAATTCTACACCACCATCTGGAGTCACCACGCCATCTCCGGCAAAACACAGTCAGAAGAGCTGCCGCTTATTTGCAACTAATTCTGTTGAATAGTGAGTGAAGCTGTTACAAAGGCATTCCGGACACCCTGCAATATTGGAGCCAGACTTGGATCTTCCGTACATGCATATTGTGCGCCCGATATAAAGTAGAAGTAATTGCCAATGACCTTGCCTTCTTGCGTTTCACGGTACATCTTGTCAGGTTGGCCGTCTTGGTTCATTTCGTCTTTAGGCACTCTAAAAATAGTTGCTATTGATTGTGACTCATCTTTACAGTTGGGCACAGCGTCGAGTGAATGCGAACGCAAGCTATACGACTGCAACGATGATGATGTTTTGGCGTCGTAGTACGCATCAGCCGTGTCTGTTGTGAGTGCAAACTTAATGCCCCATTCCTGAACGCTCAAATACTTTGTTTCGCCGTCACCATTGTTGTTCGTGTTATCACTGGGCGTCCCTTGAGCGGCAGTTTGTAGTACTGCTGGCGTATTATTCGCTTGCCACACATACCAGCCACCAAATACAAGTAACCCCACGACCAATATACTTATTACTACCTCTATTACCCCAAACCCTTTTTGATTGTTTTTCATATGTTTAGTATAACCATTAGTGCTGTCGGACGATAGTTATGGTGCGCCCGGCAGGAATCGAACCTGCGACACCTGGTTCCGGAAACCAGTGCTCTATCCCCTGAGCTACGGGCGCGCACATACGAGTATAATAAGCTTATCATGCAAATTCAATCTAATGTTTCTCTTAAAGACTATTCCACAATGCGCCTTGGCGGTATCGCCAAGCACCTCGTGCGCATTACCACCGAAGCAGAATTAACCAAAGCACTCGCGTGGGCCGACGAAAAAAACCTCAGCATCGTTATGATTGGTGGCGGCAGTAACATCTTCTGGCGCGATGAAGGCTACGAAGGTTTAGTAATTGTGAACAAATTAAAAGGCTACGACGAAATTTGGCACGACGAAACACATGTGTATGTGACCGCTGGCGCAGGCGAAGTTTGGGACGACATTGTTGCGCGCACCGCCAGCAAGGGTCTAAGCGGCATCGAAAACCTCAGCCTAATACCCGGAACCGTTGGCGCGACCCCCGTGCAAAACGTGGGCGCCTACGGCCAAGATATTTCCGACACACTGGTGCATGTACGCGCCTACGACCGCGAAACTAAAAAAATGGTCACCCTTAAAAAAGACGACTGCAAGTTAGCCTACCGCACCAGCCGCTTTAAAACCGTCGACCACGGCCGGTTTTTTATTACCTCGGTTACGCTCCACCTGCGCAAAATGAACCCAGAAGCGCCATTTTACCCGTCGTTACAACAATATTTAGACGACCACAGCGCAACCAATTACACGGCCGGTTCTGTTCGCGAAGCCGTGATTGCGGTGCGCTCGGCTAAACTGCCGGACCCTAAAAAAGTCGCAAACAACGGCTCGTTCTTCGCCAACCCAATTATTACGCAGGACAAGCTCAACGATCTACAGTCAAACTACAACAATATTATGCACTGGCCAGCCGGCCAAGGTCTGTACAAAATCCCGGCTGCATGGTTAGTGCAAGAAGCCGGGTTTAAAGGAGTTCACGACAGCGCAACCGGCATGGCAACCTGGCCGCACCAAGCATTAGTGCTCGTGAACGAACACGCCACCACAACAGCCGACCTCCTGACCTTCCGCCAAAAAATCCTCGATGCCGTGCTACAAAAATTTGGCATTGCCCTTGAGCAAGAACCTCAGATGCTGTAGGCTTGACTGCTTACTTTACATATAGTATAAGTATATCGATCCCTGTAGCAGAACCTACCTTCCAAGTGGGTTTTTGTGACGCGTTTACGGTAGATGCGTCGGGTCATGTTCAAGGAGGTATGTACGTTGCCTGAGCTTTCTAAGCTTTCCGACAATCTGACCATCATTTTGGTGGTGATCATCATCGGGCTCTTCTTGATCCTCATGGTCATCATCGCCTCACGCCAGATCGGCAGCGCGATCAACCGCCTCGCCAAAGCCATAGAAGACCGCAATAGCGCCAGCGCCGAAGACTTGGAGCAAGTGCGCAGCGACATCTCCCGCGAGATCAGCGGTGTGGCAGGTGAGGTGGACATCCGCCTGGACCGCCACGTGGAGCTAACGCAAGGCGAGGTAAGCCGCCTGGACGATGGGCTCAACGCACTCGACACGAACACGGGCCGGCTGGCCGGCGACATCGTCACAATCGGGGACGTAGTTGGGATCGCTGGCAGCTCACTGTGGGCGGGCGGCCTTATAGGCCGGGTCGACAACCCGAACGTACACATCGCGCCGGCGCCAAGCCCGGATATCTACCGGCCAACCGAACAAACCCCGCTGAACTGGGAAGTAGGCCAGCCCCCAGTCTAACGGCTGCTCCTCCTAGCCAGTTAGGTCCATAAGCTACGCGACCACCAACAAGTAAGCCGCTGACGCTTACACCGTGAGCGCTTGCGCCTCACCGGTGCGGACGCACTGCCACGCCGATCCCCTGAACGGCGAACACGCTACAGGGCACCCCTCTCCGCACCCAACGGAGGGGGGATTTGCCTTTTATCGACATTTTGTTCGTCAGGTATTCATTTGACTCCTCTATATAATAGGAGTATAAAAAGATTGACTCTACGATCTCCCGGGCGGCCAGTCAGGGTTTGGGAGAGTGCGCAGCTCAAAGTGGGCGGCGTTCCATGTATACAGGAGATGGTGTTGGTACCAGCGCAGGATCAGAACGGCGGCAATGAAGGCGCCGTTCTCCGACAGCTCATGACCCTCATCACCAGCGGCGACATCCGCTACAGGCATCAGTACCGCCTCGAACGCCAAAAAACCAAGGCTGTGTGGTTCGCCACGCGCCGAGGCCGGCGGTCGTTCGCTGCGGTACTGCACCTTATCCAGGTCTGCACCACGGAACACCTCACCGAACTACTTCGGCGGCGATGGATCACCATCACGCAGCTCGAAGGATTCATGCAGCGCACCCCCCTCTCCACCTGCCATGTGGCCCTCATTGAGCTGGCCATTCGCCGCGAGCATGAGCATGTGGCCGAGCTGAACCGAAGCCGCCTGGTGCGCGAACAAAGCGCAACCGCGCACAGCAGTGGCACCGGCATGACCGGTGAACTGCGCATTATCGCCAATGGTAGCGATGGCAGCCACAAGCTGCGTGCCGCCATCGGTCCGGCTCGCTACCGGCGCGGAAGGCGGGTGTCTACACCCGTATAACCTGCGCACCCCCGATTGTAGAGCTACCCCCGGCCTGCCGCGTGCAGCCGGGGGAGTTCTATTCTTAGGCTATTTTTCGCCCGGCAACGGGAATTGCTTACACAAGGTTTGCACTTCCTGATGAATCACCGCAAGCTTGGCGGTATCGTTACGTGCCATAATTGCTGCGTCAATCCAAACAGCAACCCGTTCCATCTCTGGTTCTTGCATGCCGCGGGTCGTGAGCGCTGGCGTTCCCAGACGAATTCCACTCGGGCTAAACGGTGGCCGCGAGTCGAACGGCACAGTATTCTTATTAACCGTAATGCCCGCTTTGCCCAGTGTCACTTCAGCGTCAGCGCCAATCACTCCCTTATTCGTCAAATCAACAAGCAATAAATGGTTGTCGGTGCCGCCGGTAACCAGATGGTATCCTTTATTTGTAAGAGCTTCTGCGAGCTTTTTCGCATTGCGGACAATTTGTTTGCCATATTCAGTAAATTCTGGCATGCTTGCTTCGCGCAGTGCCACGGCAATTGCGGCCGTTTGGTGGTTATGCGGCCCGCCTTGCAGTCCCGGAATAATCGCGCGGTCAATAAGCGTTGGCAGATTTTCGCGCGTACGTGGCACACTTTTAAGCGGGTTAGACGGCAAGCCATTACACATAATGAGCGCGCCGCGGGGGCCACGCAATGTTTTATGTGTTGTGGTAGTCACGACGTCGGCAATACCAATTGGACTAGGGTGTTCGCCCGCCACCACAAGCCCGGCAATGTGCGAAATATCGGCCAGTAAAAACGCACCCACACTGTCGGCGATGCCGCGCAGGCGCTGCCAGTCGTAAATCCGCGGGTAAGCGGTGGCGCCAGCAACAATAAGTTTTGGTGCGTGTTCAAGAGCAAGCGCGGCAATTGCGTCGTAATCTAAGTAGCCATCTTTGTTGGTTTGGTACTGTACGCTGTTGAACCATTTGCCGCTGAAGTTCACTTTTAAGCCGTGCGTCATATGGCCACCAAAATAAAGTTGCAGGCCCATAACTGTGTCGCCAGGGTCGCAGAGCGCGTAATACACGGCCATATTTGCCGGGCTACCACTGTAAGCCTGCACATTCACGTGGTCAGCACCAAACAGCTTTTTGGCGCGGTCAATCGCCAAATTTTCGACTTGGTCAACGAATTCGCAGCCGCCGTAATAGCGTTTGCCGGGGTAGCCTTCTGAATATTTGTCAGTCAAACGGCTGCCGAGTGCTTTTAGCACGTCAGGGGAAGTATGGTTTTCAGAGGGGATCATTTCCAGGCCGCTGCGCTGGCGGTCGGTTTCAAGCTGAATAAGTTTTTCAATTTCTGTATCAAACATGAGCGGTCACTCCTTATGGTTGTTGGGTTTAAAATTGAAAAACGTAATTAAATCATGACATTAGTATACAAGCTTGTGGACGGACAGACTACCCGCCATCCTGGAAAATCCTTCAGAAGGATGCTGGTTTGCCTGCGCCGAGTAGCAAGCACAATAAATGCTTGCAAAAATATCATGGGTGATATACCATCGTGGTATGAAAACCGTTCCAGAACTCAATTATTCCGAAAAAATCGGTACATTTATCCAACAAACACGCACCCAAAAAGGTATAACTCAAGCTGAACTCGCCAAGCGCATTGGCACCAGCCAAAGCGCCATAAACCGCATAGAAAACGGGGGTCAAAACCTCAGTATGGAAATGCTTGCCCGCATTAGCGACGCCCTCCACAGCCAAATCGTGAGCCTCCAACAACCTGGCACGCTCAACTTCCGCGTCGAAGGCGGCCATAAACTCAAGGGTGAGATTACGGTGCGCACCAGCAAAAACGCTGCCGTCGGTCTTTTGGCAGCTTCTTTACTCAACAAAGGCACCACTACCCTACGCCGCATGCCACGCATCGAAGAAGTTAACCGCCTCATTGAAGTAATGGTCAGCATTGGCGTTAAAGTCCGCTGGCTCAACGAAGAAGGTGACCTCGAAATTAAACCGCCAACCAAGCTGAACATGGCAAACATGGACGTTACCGCTGGCCGCAAAACCCGCAGCATTATTATGTTCATGGGGCCGCTCATGCACATGCTGCCGTCATTCAAGATTCCATACGCTGGTGGCTGTAAACTGGGCGAACGTACCGTTCTGCCACACCTGTACGCCCTGGAAGAATTCGGCCTGAGCGTCGACACCACAGAAGGTTTTTACCACAGCACCAGCCAGCCAAAAAGTCCAGGCAGCGTTGTTTTGTACGAAAGCGGCAACACCCCAACCGAAAACGCAATCATGGCTGCTGCCCGCACCACCGGTGTCACTGTTATTCGCCGCGCCGCAAGCAACTACATGGTTGTTGATATCTGCCATTACCTCGAACGCCTTGGCGTTAAAATCGACGGCATTGGCACGCATACACTCACTATTCACGGTGTAAAAACCATCAACCGTGACGTTGAATACTGGCCAAGCGAAGACCCAATCGAAGCAATGACTTTCCTTAGCATCGCCGCCACAACCAACTCGCCAATCACCATTAAGCGCGTGCCGATTGACTACCTCGACCTGGAGCTGCTGAAGCTGCGCAAAATGGGCATGCAGTTTGAACTAAGCGAACCTTACACCGGGGCAAACGGCATCACCCGCCTTGTGGATATTACGTGTAAAGATTCATCGAACCTAGTTGCTTTGGAAGACAAGCTTGAAGCTCACGATGACCCAGGCATGAACATGGACAACCTGCCATACTTTGTACCAATCGCGGCCAGCGCGCACGGCGAAACACTTATTCACGACTGGGTGTACGAAAACCGCGCCATTTACTACACCGAGCTCACTAAGCTAAACGCCCAAATTAACCTTCTCGACGTACACCGTGTAACTGTTGAAGGCCCAACACACTGGAAAGCAGCCGAAGTGATTACACCACCGGCGCTGCGCCCTGCCGTGCTCATTCTTATTGGCATGCTTGCAGCCCCCGGCGTATCGGTGCTGCGCAACGTGTATTCGATCAACAGAGGCTACGAAGACCTCGCCAACCGATTAAACCAGATTGGCGCCAAAATCGAAGTTATTCGCGAAATCTGACGATTTAGCGTAAAGATCAAATACATGGTATAATTATAAAGCACGTCCTTTGTGATCGCCCCTCATTTATGGGAGTACGGCATGACCACTGACATGGTCGCAGGAGGTAGCCGCACGATTGCGTTAGCTCTGGGTAAAACCGGAGCGCACGTTTCCGTCAGCGGCAACAAGCCAAAGTCCTTCCCCATCAAGGGTACGCTGAACGCCGCTTCCCTCGCTGCCGCTCTGGACATGTTCACGTCCGACGGCATCACCACAACGATCCTGGTCATCGGCACCCGTGCCGATGGCACGCCTGGCTGGGATCAGATCGACCCAGACGAACTCACCACGGCAACGCCGCACGACGTATTCTTTTTCAGCGAAGCGCAGGCGCTCGCGCTGGAACCGGGCGGCAAGGAACCCGCCGCCTGGATCATCCTGGCGACAGCCAAAGTCGGCGGCACCACCAAAGGATCGGCTCGCTGGTGGGTACATAACAGCGAAAATGGCACCGTCAAACGTGTCGACGTCGAGTACCTGGGGACCAACTTCGGCCAGGTCTACACACTGGCTGGTGGCAACCTCTCCAGCTCACCTGCCATGGTGGCGGGTATGGTGGAGTCGGTTATCATGCGGCACCCCGGCATGATCCGTGTGTATGTGTGGTCGCAAGACGGCATGTCCAAACTAACCGCCTACGAGCGCGGCGCAAACGACAAGCCCAACGGCCAATTCTGGGCATCGCTGCGCCTTCCCGAGGTGTACGAAGCAGCTGGAGGAGACGTGGTCATCGTGCCACACGCCCTCAATTTGCTCCAGATTGCCAGCAAAAACGGCGTTCCCGCAGCGACCGAGACCACGCCCAAGGAGGAATAGCCAGGGAGATGCATAGGACGCGAGCCGGGGTTCCCGTGGCAGATGCCATGCGGAACCCCGGCCGCTAACATTTTAGGGTACAATAACAAGGCGAGCCCCGGTAGCTCAGTGGATAGAGCAGGAGACTTCTAAGCTTCTGGCCGTTGGTTCGAGTCCAACCCGGGGCGCCATATTCAGATAAACAAAATCCCCCACGCGCCTCACTCAAGCGGCATAAGGATCTTGCGCGCGAGTGTTAGTGTTAGCAAGTGGGGGCTATTGATTGTAATTTGGGGTGATGTAGTCGTCGTAGAACAGCTTCGGCTCGGAGCCGTTTAGGTACTTGCGACATCACCACACAGTGCTAGTGCCAAATCGAGCGTACGATCCAATGAATCGGCCATAGGAACGGACGCCTTGCTGGCGCAGTATCGCAGATAGTCCGTCTTTTCAGTGTTGGGTGGAATACCCAGGACAACTTTGCCGGATCGATACCACTCCCCAAATTCTGCGAAGGTCACCAGACCCGCTCGCGGAACCCAAAAAATGATCACGGTCGCACGGGCGAGATTTCGGAACTGCCAGTCCATCTGATCAGTTTCCTCTTTGACGCGCCAGTTGCCGTCAATCGGAGTTGGCAGACAAACCACTCCTCGAAACTCACACTGCCTGAGGTACGCCATAGCGGCCTCATGCCAGTGGACGTCGCCAGCTTCCATGTAAGTAGGACCAGCGAGATATAGCACTGAGCCCGTTTTAGGTGGCTCAGTGGCGTAATGTACAGACCGTGTAGTCACTTTGACCCCTTCGTCAATCGTGCTCTTTGTTTTAGCTAGAGCAGCCGTACCCATATGTTAGGTACTTCAGAGAACTTTTGCACTTTAACATGATTAATTAAATCAATCAATTTCTATTCATTACACATATTCAAGAAAATAAAATCATCACAACGCTCGCTTTATTAAAGTCTAGTTCTAATTTTATACAACACGCTGTATCAAGCATTATTTTATGGAACAAGATGGCCGGTACAGGTATTGCTATGCGCGCTGCTCATCGTTCCGTCCGGGCACATCGTGTTCACCCAAGTCACACCAGTCAATGTTGCGCCGCTGAGATTTGTTCCCTGCGTCCAAGCGTCAATAAAATGTACATTTGTAAAGTTTGCACCCGTTGCAGTTCCACCCGTTACATTTGTACCGTTCAGCGTGAGATTACTAAAGTTTGCGTTTGTAAAATTGTTGCCATCAAGGTGCCCCAAAAGCGTGCTCCCGGTAAAATTCACACCCGTAAAATTGCTTGAATTTAACGCCGAGCTTACGTCTACAGTGCTATTTGTCAGCGTAGCCCCGGTAAAGTTAATGGTGTCTGCGGTAACGCTTGTAAACGTTGCGCCGTTCAAATTAACACTGCTAAAGTTTGCGCCACTAAAGGTGCTGCTATTTTGATTTTCAAATGTCGCGCCCGGCATTGTCGCGCCGCGCATATCGGAACCCAGCAATATTGTAGAACTAAAATTGGCGTTCGTCAGGTTTGCACCGGCCATGTTGCGGTAGCGTAAATCGGCATTTGCAAAATTTGCCCCACTCAAATTCGTAATAAAATTGCCTGGTGTCGCGGCGTTCCAGTTTGCTGCGGTTTCGCCCAGGCCACAGTTTTGCGACGGCCAGTCAATAATGCGCGCGGAGCCAAGTAACGTTGAATAACAGCCGTGAATAATACCACTCGTATCTGGTACCGCAGCGTGGGCAGCGTTCACCCAAAGCCCCCCAATGCACAACCCTGCAATCAGTGCAAAGCCATATTTAATTTTTTGCGTAAAGCCCTGTGTAAAATGTTTTTGTCCCATACCCCTCCTTTTAATGTACATACTCAAATAATTATAACAACACTTAGTTTATATAGTTAGTAATATCGTCATTTCGCGCACGTTGCGTAGCTATGCTAGCCTAGAAGTATGACAAAATACGATTTTAGCGAACTAGCAGCGATCTTTTTTAACGGCACTCTTAAACCAGGCCCGGCCACTAGTAACACGGATGGGCTTATTAAAGTGAGCCGCGACCTTATGGAAAAACACGGCGTAAAAACCGAAGTAATCCGCACCGTTGACTACGACATTGCCACCGGCGTGTACCCCGACATGCGCGAACAGGGCTGGAAGACCGACGAATGGCCGGAGATTTACAAAAAAGTCCAAACTGCCAATATTATTGTGGTTGCCGGGCCAATTTGGCTGGGCGATAACTCCTCGATGACCAAAAAAATAATTGAACGTTTGTATGGCAATAGCGCCGATTTAAACGAGCACGGCCAATACGCCTACTACGGCAAAGTTGGCGGCTGCATTATTACCGGCAACGAAGATGGCGGCAAACACTGTGCCATGAACGTGCTATATAGTCTACAGCATCTGGGATGTACTATTCCGCCGCAAGCCGACACATACTGGGTTGGCCAAGCTGGTCCTGGCCCAAGTTACCTTGACAAAAACTCAGGCGGCCCCGAAAACGACTTCACCAACCGCAACACCGCTTTTATGACTTGGAACCTTATGCATATGGCCAAGTTGCTCAAAGACCAGGGCGGAATACCAGCCTACGGCAACCAACGCAGCAAATGGGACGCTGGCGCGCGGTTCGACTTTGAAAACCCAGAATACCGCTAAACGCGCGGCGCTGGTTTTGGCCGCGTGAGTTCCAAAATAAGCGCAAGAATGCTGAGCGCTACTAAAATCCACGCGGCAGTAAACACGCTGTGTTTGGTGCTGAGCCAGCCAAATAGCAGGCCAATCGGCAGCAGTAGCAACCGGCTGGTAGTGCCAAGCGCCGACGACGCACCGGCACGCACACGTGACGGCAACTGATTGTGCAGGTCGCGCTTGCCCACGATTTCGAGACCAATAAATGCCACGGCCAGCAAGAACTCTGCGGCAACCACGCCCCATAAACTCGGAACGAACACCAGCGCAAAACTGCTTACAATAAGCACCGCGTACACCCCCAGAATAAGCTTACGCGAATGCGTAGCGACCAGGCCAGTCAAAAAGCCGCTCAGTCCGCTGGCGGCAAGCACAATGGCGAATGCTGGCCCCATAAGTGCTGCGGGAGTATCAAGCGCAATAAACCAGAGTTGCGCGAATTCGTACAGAATCTCGGCAATCAGGTACAGCACCGTGAGCAAAATGATCAACGGCAACAACTGGCGGCGGCCGAGCACCAGCTGCAACGTCTCTTTGACATGCTCGATCATGTTCTTGTTTTGGTCTTCTTTGTGGAGCTGGGGTTCTTTAAATTTCCAAAGGGCACATATGGCACCGAACGCCAGCGGTATCGACAGGTAGTACGCAAATGGCAAGCCGAACAATTGGCCCAGCAAGCCGCCGAGCAATGCGCCCAAAACTAATGCCACACTGTCGACCACACGGAACCGGCCAAAATATTTATCGTATGCGTCGCCGCTGCCGGTTTCTTCTTTAATCACATCATAAATAATAGAATCGTACGTGCCGGAATATAGCGCATAAAACACGCCCCACACCAGCGCGGATACAATATACATAACCGGTTCGGTGCTCAGACCGCCGAGCAAGCTGCTGATCGCCAAAATCCCACTGGCGAGCATGAGCACACCTTTACGGCTCCAGCGGTCGGCTAAAATACCTGATGGTGTTTCGGCCAGCAATACAATTGCCGAATACGCCGCAACCATCACGCCAATGCCGGCGTCGTTAAAACCAATAGTGTGCATAAATAATTTTTCGATCGCGTACCATAACACAAAGCCATGAAAAAACGCCGCCACATACAGTGGCGCTAAGCGGCGGCTCAGCGTGCGCGTAACTTTTGGATTCATAACCATTTCAGCATATCATAGGCCTGTTCATCTGTTATAAAACCTGTTACAATACTCCCGTTATGGCGGACGTAGCTCAGCTTGGTAGAGCGCTAGGTTGTGGTCCTGGATGTCGTGGGTTCGAGCCCCATCGTTCGCCCCAAGAATTGCCACGTAAAAGACTCCTCATTGGAGTCTTTTTGTTATACTACATACATGAGCCTTGGGCTGGAGCGTGGAAAAACACAGGTCATTCCGTACGAACCCGCATGGCGTGACGCTTTTTTAGCCGAAAAATCTCTGCTAGAAACAGGCCTCGGCAGCACATTAATTACACTTGAGCACGTGGGCAGCACGGCGGTCCCCGGGCTCGCTGCCAAACCAATTATTGACATGATCGGGGCAGTCGCCACTTTTAACGATCTGGGATTTGCCATACAAAAACTTTTGCCCCTTGGCTACGAATACCTGCCACAGCGAATGTTCGCCAGCAGGAAATTCTTCCCGAAAGGCCCACGGAAATGCCGCACACACCATTTAAATCTTGTTATTCAGGACGACCAAAAACAATGGCACGAAATCATTTTATTCAGAGACTATTTACGAGATCACGCAAAAACGCGTGATGCATACGCTGCGCTAAAAATGCGGCTTGCACAAAAATATGCAGATGACCGCGCCGCATACACCGCTGCAAAAAACGAATTCATTCAGCGCGTGCTTGCTGCCGCGCGGTAATAGTTGGCGTTTAACTAATCGCGAGCCAGCGGGCAATGACATCTGCTATCTCTGTTTTTTTGGCAACAATGTCGTCCACGGCGCCAAAACTCATCACCCCGCGAATATCAGATTGCCACGTAATTAAACCGTGATCATTTGACATAATTGGCGCGCCTTTTTTATTTTCTTCTCTGGTTGCGCCCATATGCAGTACCAGTTTTACAACGCCTTCTTTATTCTGCACATTAAACGTGACACGGTCTTCGCCACCAAGTACATAACTGGGCGCGTTCCACTTTATATGTTCTTCCATGCCTGGGTGTGCCTCTTGAATTATAGAACGCAGCAACGTAACCAGCTCGCGCTTCCCCGCATTAAGATCATTTACAAATTCTTCTACCATCGTATATTTGTTTGGCATAAAAAACACCCTGTTTATTACACTTACTATACAGTAAGTGTAAACCTGGGTATTTTCTTTGGTGCGGGTGGAGGGAGTCGAACCCACGTCACCAGTTTGGAAAACTGGGATAATGACCGTTATATGACACCCGCGTGCCTGGGGCCATTATATCAGCAACAGGGGTCATTTGGCTAGGCGCCAAGCGCACTTGCCAAAACGTCACCGAGCACGTAGGCTAAGCCGGCAGCAATGGCACCAAGAAGCAGTGTTTCGGCGGCTGCGCGGAACATGCTCGTTTTAGTAACCTGTGCCTTAAGCACGCCAACAGCCGCAAAAGTCACAGCGGTCAGCACTAGACTCCACACAAACAAGTCGTGCAGATTCATTTTTAGCCCAAGCATGGCATCAAACACATAACTTGAGAGCGGCACAAAACCGGCTACACAAAACGCCACAAAAGTAATACCACCATCGCGGAGTGGGGTTTCGCTGTGCAAGAATGCGTCTTTGCTGCCCGAATCTTTGTGGTCGCGATGCTGTAAATCGCGTTCAGATTTTGCTGCCAAATACGCGCTGGCGCCCATGGAAAACCCGTCGCCAATAAGGTTGGCGATACCCAAAATAATTACCACGGTCGAATTTAAACCTGCGCCAGCCGCAGCCGCGACCACTGCAAATGTGGTCACCGTGCCATCAATGGCGCCATACACAAATTCACCAAGGATTGCTTCAAATTTTGCCTGTAACTTGTTCATCGTTGTAGTGCCTGCTCCACTTCTTGTAAAGTTATTTGAATCGTTTGCCCGGCACCAACCTGTTGCGCCAGGACCTGTTTTGCCACAATGTTTTCGACCGTTCGCTGCACCACGCGCCGCAGCGGGCGGGCGCCAAGCCGTGGGTCGTACCCGACTTGTACCAGTTTGCGTTTGGCATCGGCAGCAACTTCAAGTGTCAATTGTTGTTCGGCGAGTGTCTTGTTTATACCAGTCAGCATGAGGTCAACAACCTGCATCAGCTCATCTTCGGTCAGCGGTCTGAACACCGTAATTTCATCAAAACGGTTTAAAAACTCTGGCTTAAACTGGTTGGTATCAATCAGCTCGTTCGTAAATTTTTCTTCGAATTGCTCCAGTTTGTAGCCTGCGGCAATGTACTGGCGAATGCGATCTGCGCCAGCGTTACTGGTAGCAATGATTATAGCATCTCTGAAACTAACTTCGCGGTTATTTGTATCTCGCAGAATACCTTCGTCGAGCATTTGCAGTAAGGTGTTCAGCACATTGGGATGGGCTTTTTCGATTTCGTCGAGCAACACTACGCTAAACGGCTGCTTGGCGATCTGCGCGGTCAAGCTGCGCGGATCTTGGGCACCGTCGGCAATTAAACGGCTCACATCTGTGGCTTGGCCAAATTCGTTGAGGTCAACTTGCACCAAACGGTTTTCGCCGCCAAAATACACGGCAGCCAGCGCTTTTGCCAACTCACTTTTGCCCACACCAGTTGGCCCTAAAAACAGGAACGTTCCGATTGGCCGGTTCTGATTACGCACCCCGCTGCGGGCGCGGCGGAGAGCGTTTGCCACGGCACTCACGGCATGCGCCTGGTTAATCATTCGCTTGTGAATCAAGTCTTCGAGGTGCAATAATGTATCGCGTTCATCGGCCTGATTGGCGGTTGCGACCCTTACGCCGGCAGTTTGTTCAATCGCCTTTTCGACGCTCGCAGCCGTAACCAACCCGCTTTGGGCATGTTGCGCCGCGGCTTGCAGTACGCTCAGCGCTTGGCCAGGCATAGCTTGGTCAGCCACGTATCGGCTACCCAGACGATACGCTGTTTTGAGCGATTGGTACATGTACGTAACTTTGTTGCTGTATTCATAAGCCAACAGCTGGTCTTCGCAGACCAAAAGCGTTTCGGCCTCGGTGAGAGGGTTCACGGTAATGCGGTTCAATTGTTGCGCCAAAGACGGCGTGGCACGGCTGAGTTTAAGCCACTGTTGCTCGTCCATGCTCAGCACCATGCGCAATGCGCCGCCTTCCAGCACAGGCAAAAGCACGTTACGCAGATCTACCGCGCCAGTGCCATTACTAAAGAATAGCTCGGCGTTATCGAGGAACAGAATAATATTTTTGGCGTTGTGCGCTTCAGTCAATAATTGGTTCAGAAGCGCTTCCAGTTCGCCCGGCTTGCGGGCGTACGAGATCAAACTTGCCGGGTCGAGCATCATCACCTGACGGTAGCGGAGTTCGCGTGGTACACCGGGGTCGTCGCGCAGCAAGCGCTCGGCTAAACTGTACACTAGCGTTGTTTTACCAACACCATTTTGCCCAACCAACACCGCATTTTGCCGGCCACCACGCGAAAGTTGCTGTAACAGTTGATCGAGCAACTGCGTGTGAGCCTCGAGCTGGCGCGCAAGTGTACCGCCCATGACTTGGTTACTTACGTTCACGGCAAAGCGCTCGAGCGTTGGCGTGAACCCAAAACTGAGGTCACGGCCAATACCACCGCCAAGCTTTTGATTCTTTGCACCGGCCACTACATCTTGCAAGTGGTGATACCAGCGCACACCGGAGGTAATATCGGTGTCTTTTAATTGCAATTGCGCCAGCATGTGGTCGCGAGCGGGCAGGCAGTCAATGAGTGCCGCGGTCACAACGGCGCTAGAAATTGTGCGCAGGCCAAGTTCACCCTGAATTTTCAGTGCAGATTCCCATACACCCTGCATGTCGGCCGGGCTGGAACTGCTGAGCTCACGCAGAAAATTAGGGCCAATACCTAAACGCACCGCAAAAAACAGACCACCGTTGCTATGCATGACAATTTCGGAAAGCTGTTGCGGCGAGGTGTTGGCTATAAGCCTGCCGAGCACCGGTGCCTCAAGCACGTCGTCTATGCGAGTAGCCGTTTTGTTGGGCGGTAAATCGGCGAGCCACCAAGAATAATATGCCAAAATCATGAGTGGCCAGACGGCAAGCCCGGCAATCGTAAACGCAACGCTACTTTGCAAATACCACAACCAACCGGCCAGGCCCGCAAGCGCCACAACCAGCACCCACAACAACAAGCGCCACAGCGTACCACCAAGTGCCAAGCCAAGTCGCGCCTGTGACGCCCGGCTACTTGCAAGGTTTATTTGCGAGCCCATTACACCCCCCCGCCGATCATCAATAACCCAACTATCGGCGCGAGCGGTACAAGCGGCCAGGCAATCATTGCCAACAAACTAATTGCGCTCATAATTGCCACAACCAACAGGCCAATCACAATTAAAAACATACGAATAATCGCGCCGATAAACCGGCTAAATAAACGATCGCCCCACGCTTGCAACTGCACACTCAAGGAGCCGTTCACCCGCCCCGCAGAAATTTGCCGGAACGGCGCGAATAGACTGGTCAAAAGCAGCGGCACCGAAAAAAACTTCAGCACGGATTCAACGCGCTTACTCGTCTTTTGAATAAGTGTAAGCCAGCCCGTAGTGTACCACCACGAAAAGAGGCTGATAAATACCATAAGTTTATTGTACCTTATTGGTGCACGATTACCTTTGTGCCAATTGGCGCAAAGTCATAAATGAATTTAGCTGCGGCTTCTGTCATATTTATACACCCGTGGCTCATAGGATGTCCAAAGTTATTGTGCCAATACGTACCGTGAATTGCTTCGCCGCCGTTAAAATAATTGACCCATTTTACGTCGGGCACATAGTAATATTCACCCGCAATAGTGCCGGTCATTGTTTGTTTGGCGAGCTTGCTGTATATGCGACCTTCGCCAATTTGGGTCGGTGTGGCAGCTCTACCCGATGAAATTAACCAAGTGCCAGCCACTTCGTCACCCAGCCACGCGGTCAATCGCTGCTGGCTTACATCGACTTCGATCCATTTACCAGTGCCCGTAATAGTTACTGTTTTGAACGGCGCTTCTTCCACATCGAGTTCGCGGCTGAGCGCTTGGCGGTTTTTGAGTGCATTCACGACGTCGTTAGTGAGCTTTTCTATATCTTTCACTCGGTAGCCTTTGTGACCGGCCGTAACCACCGTTTCAGCACCAGTTGCTTTGTCGCGGATGACTTTACGGTCAACCGGTAACGACGTAATTTTGCCGCCCACTTGCTCTTTTAAGAATTGCTCTACTTTAGCCGTGTCAATGTTTGGTGTGAGCGTGCCAGCGGTGGTATCGGGTTCAAAATGCACCCACTTGGCGATTTCAGCGGCGGTCACATTGTAAGCGGTTTTGCCATCGCGCAAAAACTCCAGTTTAATGGCAATTTGTTCGTTAATATCTTTTTGCGCTTTGGCCGCAGAAGCGTCGTTAACGAGCGGCTCGACTGGCGCAGTGGTTACCGGCAGCACCATAATGCGTGGGTAGCGGGCAAGATCGGGCAGCGCCGTCTCGATCCGTTTAATATCGAACCCTTTGCCGGGCACACCTGGCTGCACCTCGAACCGCTGGGTCGCATCGCTAAATACTAGTTGCGCGTCTTTAGGGTCAATGTAACTTTTAGGGAAATGCCGGATAATATAATCTTTAAGTAGCCCCGCGTCGTTATTGTAGATGAGCGGCACACTCTGCATGTGCCACAACGCCAGGTTGTTAGAAACGTCGCCGTTGCGGCGGGCGTGCAGCGTTTGCTGCACAGTTGCGTCAACGTCAACCATCATGCCGAGTTCTTCGGCAGCGGCAGTTAAGTTGGTTTCGTCATCTTGAAACACAACTTTTAACTGGCTTTTTTGCTCTTCAACAACCTTGCGAACTTCAGGTTCGGCCATGCCATGCACGGTAACGTTACCTACCAGCACGCCGGGCAGCACGCGGCCATGGTACCGTACATTGACACCAACAACTACTGCCGCTACAACAAAAAGAGCGCCGAGCACCACAAAATAACCATGTGGCGGGCGCCATAGTTTCACCTTTGCTGCTGCACGTTTACCCTTGGTTGTTTTTGCTTTCATGCTCCACCCGCAACTAGGTTTAGCATACTACAAAGTGCTTACGATTACACGCTCAGTGAAAAATTACAGAGGGTGGTGCGCGCGCCGAAACGGCAACGCGCACCACCTTACCCAGTGACCCCCCACAGGAACGCACAGAGCGCCGCCGTCAACGTGTAGGCCACGAAGTACACGGCACCCCGAACCCACGAGGATTCTGTTTTTGCGACCGCCTCACTCAGAAACGCGGCCACTGTTCGGTGCTGGCGCGCGTGCGCAACCAAAACCGCACCCAACAAAACGGCTAAAGCAAGAACCGCAACCACAGCCATAACAAGCGCAGCAGTCAGCTTGCGATTGAGGTGCGTGTGCAGCAGCGTTCCAAGACTTCCACTTGCAAAGCCGACGGCCGCAATGCACACCACTGCTAGACCCACTCCAGTTAATTCCGGAATAAGTGCACGCATTCGCGGTTTGCGCATGCAACCAACTCCCAGGGGGTTCAGGTGACTTCTGGAAAGTCACTCACACTACCTTACGTGGTCACGCTACCTCTGTCAACAGGGCAACAAAAAACCACCGCACAGGGTGGTGTACTTCCGGGTGCGCGGCGCGAGGATTCTCTCCCCGCACCGCGCACCCGTTTCGAGCTTACTGTTTTCACAGTCCCGCTCGCGGGGTTATGCGCCGGCCGGAGCCACTTCGGGCTCGATACCAGCCTCGGCTATGCCGCCCACCATCTTGCGGATCTCACTAAAGAGATATGCGAAGAGCAGGGTGATGATCGGCTCGCCGAAAAGTGTGATGATAGTGAAGATCCCCTCCAGGAGTATCCAGGCGAACTGGAACCGAGGCGGGAACAGCCCCGAATTCATCACCACATCGTGCCCGTAGAGCTGGAGCGTCGGATAGCGGGCATCCACCAAGGTGTCAAACACGGAAAGCCCCAACGCCGGCACCACAAGGAGCCAGCCGAGCTTCTTCTTGGAGAAAACAGCACCCCACAGCGCAGTCAGAATGGCGCTGGTTGCGATGGACGCAATCCAGCCAACCTTCTGTGCGTGGTCGTCGATGGAGCCCGACAGCATGTCCACCAAAACCACACCACCAACGTACACGTCGGCTGCGGCAATGGCGGCAATACCACCGAGCACCCCCAACACTTTGAAAAGTGCCCAGAATGCATAGCCCATTGTGGCTAGCATTCGGCTGAAACCGGCAACGCTCATGAAGCCAGCGGCCTTGGCACTAGTTGTCGCTGTCATCGCGACCTCACTTCCTTAAGTCAAAAAGGGGTGCAGACAGGTACGCGCATATAATACCACAAACATACATTTTTGTAAATATACATAGTTTATGTGTAATTTTATTTACAGTTAAACAAAAATATTATAAAATACAATTAATCAAATGCTGGCAACCAGCCGGTTTTTTGATGGCACTTATCCAGTAACGGTTAGTGATGGGACTGCCTATGACTACCGACCAATCCGTCATGCCCGCTCTCAATAAGCCGCTTTCGGCGGTGGGACCCCTGTTGGTCTTACTGCTCATTGGTTGCTTTGTGTTTGTGCGGTGCGGCGGAGACGAACCAAACCCGAACAATGCGGCACACGCCATTGCGGGGACTCACCCCTCCGCAGTTGCCGTAGCGCCATCGCAAACCAGCGATGCCGAGACGCCGCCCAAAAACGTGCCGCTCATGCCACCACCCAACAACGCTTGCGTCGGGGTGTGGTGCGGGAAGCGACTGGGGTACGCGTCGATCATTGTCGACTACGGCTACCGCAAGACCAATCTGCCCAAACGGGCATGGGTTGTTGCGGTTGCCACGGCGATGCAGGAGAGCTCGCTCAAGAACCAGTCTTCGGACAAATACAAGGTGACTGAGCAATTCCCGTTCGACAAGGTTGGCAGCGACCACGACTCGGTTGGCCTGTTCCAGCAACGCCCCGACAAAGGGTGGGGAACGCCCGAGGAACTGATGGACCCGCATATCGCGGCCGAACGGTTCTACCGGAAACTCGCCAAAAGGGTGAAAAACTGGAAGAACTGGCAAGACCCGGGCAAGGTCAAGCTCTACGAAATCGCGCAAGCAGTGCAGATTTCAGCTTACCCCCAGAAGTACCAGAAGCACGAGGCCGACGCGATCAAAATCGTCAACCTCGTGTTGCAGTACCCGTTCCGCGGCAACAAAGGCTCATCGGCGACCCACAACAAATGGTTCGTTATGTTCCAATGCGGAAACCCCAAGGCAAAACGCTGCCGGGCAATCCCCTGGGAACTGGTGCAGCCAGTCGTCATGAACCACAACGTGTTCAAAGCAGCATTCCCCAAGGCAGAGCTTAACGACCACCTGGGGAACGCACCGCACCAGAACAACGACCCGCCCCAAGACCACACTCCGGGCAGCGAAAGCTGCTACGGCGGTACGTGCAACAAACTGGGCTGGGTCTACGCACAAGACTTCGGGAACGGCAAAGCCACGGGCACCGGGTTCGACATAAACCACTTCGTTCGGTGGCTCTTGGGGGAGCTTCGCGCCAACCCCAAGAAGTACAAAGAGATCAAGTACATCATTTCGACGATCCCCGGCAACAAGGGGACACCGTACTATGGTCTCTTCCACCGCGAGAACGACTGGCGCCCGACCGAGACCAACAGGGACGACCACGCCGGCCACGTACACCTAAGCTACATGCCAGGCTACGAGCGCGCCGAGTCGACCATCATTGCTGACTACATCAAATCTGGAGGTGTCAACATTAAGCCTGCTGCTGCTCCGAACACTGGGGCGGCGGCGGGCTTCCGTCATTTTATGGACTAATCTTCTATATCAAAAACAACACAAAGCGGCGTGCGTTCACTCCCCTGCCCAAGGGGGTTGTCGGCAAAAATTTCTTCGAGTTCATCAGCACTCATAACCACATTGTGGCCGAGCACGTTACGGCCCAAATCGTTCGCATCAATCACGACCACACCACGGAAGTTTGTAGTTAGTTCCGGCGCGAGGTCTTTTTTAATTGCCAGGCTCAATTGTTCGGCAACAACATCCGGGTCTTTTGGCGGCAATTTTGCACTGACGTTACTTGGATATACTGAATATTCCGTTGGACCGTCAATAGCGCGCACGTCACTGCCAGCCAAAATGTAAAACCAGCCTTTGTGGCCAAGCACTTTGCCAGCCATGCCACCAAGCGCAGCAGCCAAAATACGTGGCAGGCCAGCTTCTTGAATTGCGAGTTGCATGGTCCAAGGACTGCCCAAGCCAATACCGTGCGGTGTTTTTACCACGAATTTGCTGAGCAAACGCGCAAACAAGCCTGGCTTAATATCCCAAATAAAATAACTGCGCCCTTGACTGATGGCCACAATTTTTTCGCTCATAAACAGATGCCATGGACGGTTGGCCATGTCGGCGTGCGTTTTGTCGGCCTTGAGCGTACCAAAAAACTGACGCAAACGCGCGGTTACAAACGACAGCAGTTCGGTTTTGTCGCTAACCATTTCGGTACGCAGCGGGTACCGGCGATAATCGCGGCCTTTTACCTGGATGCCAAGGTTTTTAGTCTTATTTGGCTCAAGATCGGTCTTTTCTTTTTCTTCGGCTTGTTCTTTTTTAGGGTCAATGAATTCGCGCAGCCACAGCTCAACGTTAAGCATGCGCCAGAATACCATGGTGTCGGTGGTGTTGCGGCCTTTAATGTGGCCTTCAAACGCGTGCAGGACTTCTTGCTGGTTAAAATACGGGCGCTCGGCAAAACTTTCACTCAGGAAGATACCGTAAAAACGGGTTTTGAGGCGCTTAAACCATTCTTGCTCAGGCGTCGTGAAGCCAATTTTATTGCGGCGAGTACGAACTATTTCGGGCAATAAACCTTTTGTGGCATCGCGCAAAACGCGCTTGTTCCAGCTGCCACGAATAATCGCTTCGTTACTGAGACTGAACAAATATTTCATGACCTCTTTATCGAGGAACGGCACACGGCCTTCCAAGCTAAACCGCATGGTGTTTTTATCTTCGTAGCGTAGCAGTGAGGGCAAACTATTTTTAAAAATGTCTTCGATGAAGCGTTTTTTAAGGTCGTCCTGAACAACAGTAAACTTTTCATTCGCAAAGTGCCGCGCAAAATCTGGTTTTAACAGATCGGCAATACCAACTTTGCGTCTAAAACTAAGCTTGTCGTAAATGCGGAATCGTAAAAAACGCAGCAACACATCGGCCGAGCGGAACATTTCGCCAAATAGCTTGCCGTATTTGCCTTCGCGCTGTAACTGGCGCAGGTACACAAAATAATACGGCGTGTAACCAGCCATCATTTCGTCGGCACCTTGGCCGTCGAGCAACGCTTTTACATGATCTTTGGCGGTTTCCATAACTTTGTACTGTGCGTACGGGCCGGTGCTGATGGTTGGTTCTTCCTGCGTGCGAATAAAATCTTGCAGATCTTCTTTAAATGTGTCGGCAGTTGGGTATACTTTGTGGCTGGAAACGTGGCCTTCGGCTTTATCCAAAACCGCGTCAATGTATTTTTCTTCGTCGTTAATTGAACCGGGGAACACAGCTGAAAATGTGTTCTGCTGCGCACCGATTGAACTGGTGTTCTTTGCTTTTTCTTGCAGCAGCTTGTTGACAGTGAGGGCGATTGTTGATGAATCGAGGCCGCCGCTTAAGCACGTACCAATCGGCACTTCGCTCATTAAACGTATGCGCACTGATTCTTCCAGCTTTTCGCGGTATTTTTTGACTTCCGCTTCGGTGTATGGACGATTTACTTTTGCAGCCTGGGCGAATTCTTCTTGCAAATTGCTAAAATGACTTTGATGCAAACCTTTTATATGCACGATCATCATCTCGCCGGGTAGCAGTTTAAAGATACCGTCAAAAAATGTTTCGTGGTTGTCTTCGTGAATGCGGTAGCGCAGGTAGCGGTAAATCTGCTTGTCGTTTGGCTTGGCTTCAACTTTTTTGGTTGCCAGGATTGTTTTAATCTCAGAGGCAAATAAAATTTCAGGCTTTTGGGCCGTACCAATATTGGCATAGTATAACGGTTTAATGCCAAAATGGTCGCGCGCCAAAATAAGCTGCTCTTTTTGCTTGTCGTAAATGGCCAGCGCAAACATGCCGTTAAAGCGGTCGAACGCATCGGTACCCCACTGCGCGTAGGCCTGTAGCACAACTTCGCTATCGCTGTTGGTTTTGAACTCGCGACCGGCGGCTTCCAACTCTTCGCGAAGTTCTTTAAAATTGTAGACTTCACCGTTATAAATAAGAACTAAATTGTCGTTGTTGGCGTAAATTGGCTGCTGACCGTGTTCGCGGTCAATAAAAGCCAGGCGCAGGTGTGCCAAACCGGCTGGCCCGTGCGTAAATACACCATGACCATCGGGACCGCGATGGGCCTGAGCAGCGTTCATGGTTTCGAGTAGTTTTTTGTCTTCGGGGAGACCAAAGTAGCCTGCGATTCCGCACATATCTGTAAGTGTACTCCGTTCCCGCAGCTGACTCAAGAAGTTCGGTTGAAATTCTTTGATGTCTGTACTAATTTGGCTTTCGGGCAAGTCGGACTAGCGGATCATCACGCCTTCAATGACCGCCTCGCCACCGAATACGCGCGGGCGCAGGCAGACCAACCGCGCAAACACCACATGGCCGTGTACCATGAGCCAGAATGCTACAACCGCTCCAACACTAGTTGCCATGCCAGCTGGAGCTAAAAGGTCTTCGGCACCAATGCGCGAGAATAACAGCACCGTCGGCAGCAATATATTGACAGTCAGCAGCGCGTACCCTGCCCACAGCGCCAAAATAAGCAGGCGCAACAGCGCATGCTGCACATATTCACGCCGGTCAATTCCCTGCCCCACATGCGCCGCAACGCCCACGCCGCGTTCGGCACCGCGCACCATAAAAAAGACGGCCACGGCTACAGCAGCGGCGAGCGCTACTACGCCCACACCATACAACGTGGTGTTACTAGTAATTTGCTCAAAATTAACTGCGCCAGGTGCTTGTTCGAGCGTGGTCACTACGCCGTGTCCACCGTAAAAAAAATCGAACAGCACACCGTTATACGTAAAGTACGACCAGTTCGAGACACCAATAATGAACAAGGTCAGTCCGGCACACACACCAAAACTCAGCCAAGACGGAGTAAAAAGCAACAAAGTGAGGCGCCACTGCGACATAGTTCTATACTACCAAACTACGCATAAAAAATCGCTTGACATTACGGTTATGTGTACGCCATAGTGAAGTTAATTCAATAAACTTAAAAATAAACACAACATGAGCAAAACCAAAAAACACATAGAATTGTTGGGGCGTTTCGCCGGCTTTGTGGTGCTTGCGGCGTTGGTCACGGCGTCGGTCTTTGTGCCACAAACCGCAACTGCCGCCTGCGCAGCACCTAATCCAAGTTATGGCAGTGCCAGCATGCAGCTTTCGGTCAGCACGGCGGGTACCTACCGCATTTGGACACGCATGAACGTACCCGACGCCACCAATAATTCAGTGTTGCTCGAGGTGAACGGTGACTGTTTTGTCATCGGTGACAGCGGCATTACCGCCAACACCTGGACCTGGGTGAACCACCAAAATGGCACCGCAAGCAGTAAAGTCACGGCAAGCTTGGCTGCCGGCACAACCACCATTAAAGTGATCGGCCGCGAGCCAAACGTTACATTAGACCGCGTGCTTGCCGTTGCCGACCAAAACTGTACGCCAAACGGCTTGGGCGAAAACTGCATGACCGCAAGCGACACCACCAAACCAAGTGTAACTATTACCAAACCCGCCGATACCGCAACTGTGAGCGGCACCGTCAGCATTACAGCGACTGCAACCGACGATACCGCGGTCAGCAAAGTTGAATTCTACGTACAAAACCAATTGAAGGCCACTGATACCACTGCGCCATTCGAATACAGTTGGGATGCAGACAGTCTCGCAAACGGAACTTATACATTATCGGCCAAAGCCTATGACCCGACCGGTAACAACGCCACTGACGCACAAGCTGTCACTGTAAAGAACGGCGATGCCGACGCACCAACTGCGCCAAGCGGCCTCAAAGCAACATCAACTACCTACGACAAGGTGAGCTTGACCTGGAATGCAAGCACCGACAACACTGCGGTCACTGGCTACCGCGTGATACGCAACAATAGTGTGATCGCCACGGTGATTGGCCTAACTTACACCGACAACACTGCTGTTGCGGGGAACGCCTACACTTACCAAGTTGTTGCAGTAGATGCCAGTAATAACGCCTCGCCTGCTTCGAACGCATCGCAAATTACAACGCCGAGTGCGCCAACCACCGACACACAAAAACCAGGTACGCCAACCGACCTGAATGCTACCACCATCAGCACCTCGCAAATAAACATTGCCTGGAAACCAGTCACCGACAACGTGGGCGTTAAAGAATACGACATTTACCGCAACTCAGATGAAGATGCAACATTCAGTAAAATCGCGAGCACTACAAACACCAGTTATGGCGACGGCAATGTCTACGACAACACCACATTCACCTACTACATTGTGGCCCGGGATGGCGCAGGCAATAGCAGTGAAGATTCAGCAAAAGCCGCAGCAACTACGCAAAAACTAACCCAGCGCGACACCGCGACCTTGCGCGGCACGGTACAAGGTCGTAATGGCCGCCCAATTGCCGGTGCAAAAATCACCATTTGGGTTGGCGACAAGCGGTTCCAAGCCACCACAAACTGGCGCGGCCGCTACATTCTGACCAACTTGCCAGCCGGACGCTACGACATAAACGTGCGCGCCGATGGTTATGACCGCGAAACCAACACCGTGCGCTTGTCGGCAGGCAAAACCAAATGGGCTGACGTAAGCCTGAGGAGACAATAATATGGAACCGATGCAGCCGCAGCCGGCACCACCGCAAAAAAGCCACGTACAACCACTGTTCATCGTTGGCATTGTGGTCGCCGCACTCGTTGCTATAGCCGTGTCGGTGTTCGTAATTATGAACCCACGCGGCATAGAAACTGATGCAACCGAAACCACCAGCGAAGTCGTCATTACCGAACGGGGCGTCACACCTCCAACCGTCACGGTCAAAAAGGGTGCCAATGTAACCTGGAAAAACCAGGACGCCGCCGAGCACCAACTCGTACTCACTTCACAAGATCCGCCCGCCGAACTCGAAGGCTTCGGTCTGACCGAAGGCATCGTCAAGGGCGAAGAGTACAGCTTCACTTTTGAAGCCACCGGCACGTTTACCTATAACGACCCGACCAGCCCCGAGCTGGTACAGGGCACCATAATTGTGAAGGAATAAAAAACATGGTCTTATTCCAAAAAATTGGCGCAACCATCCGCAAGTACCCACTTGAACTTGGCGCTGCCCTGCTTGCTTCTGTTGCTGTTGTTATGGCTGGATTCGCCTTTATGGCAACCTACGCAGGCAACCTGTTCGCCTATGCCGACGCCGGCACTGCAACTGGCGTGACTGGGGGTGCGAGTATAGTGAGTGACGCAACCGCAGCAGGCGGCAAGGCACTCAAATTTGCTACCGCAGCCACGACACCACCAACGACTACGCCACCAGCTGCCAGCAAAGACCTGAGCGACCCAGCTAAAAAAGATGTCGCCATGCAGATCGTCTCGGCCGCCGAAAACTCGTCACTTAACTGGAAGGCGCAATACGGCTACATAGAAGACATTGGCGACGGCCGCGGGTACACTGCCGGGATCATCGGTTTCTGTACGGGCTGTGGCGACTTGTTGCAACTGGTGCAGTATTACACCAAGCTCGCACCAAATAACGTACTTGCCAAATACATACCTGCGCTGCAAAAAATTGGCAGCTTTAACGCAACGCACGCCGGTCTTGACCCGAACTTCACCAAAGACTGGGTAATGGCCGCCAAAGACCCGTTGTTCCAGCAAGCCCAAAACGACGAGCGTGACCGTTCGTACTTTAACCCAGCTGTATCACAAGGTAAGACAGATGGTTTGCACGCACTTGGCCAGTTTATGTACTACGACGCACTTGTTGTGCACGGCCCTGGCAATGATTCACTGAGCTTCGGTGGTATTCGCGCAGCAGCCCTGAAAAAGGCAAAAGCACCTGCACAAGGTGGTAACGAAGCCACGTATCTCAACGCCTTCCTGGATGCCCGCAACGCAGTCATGCTGAGCGAAGAAGCCCACTCAGACATCAGCCGTATTGAAACTGCTCAGCGCGTGTTCCTGAAAGCTGGTAATCTAGACCTGAACTTGCCACTGACGTTCAGCGTATATGGTGACTCTTACACTATAAAATAGCTAAAAGCCGAAACAAAAAAACGATCACGCAAGTGATCGTTTTTTCTTGGTCGGGGCGAAAGGATTCGAACCTTCGACCTCGCGGTCCCAAACCGCGCGCGCTACCAACTGCGCCACGCCCCGCTATAAAAAACGGGAACCGAACAGACCGATTATACCGTATCTACCCCAGTTTCTCAAGCACCTTATTAATGGCCGTCATTTTTGTGGCCAAACCGATCGCTGGGTCAATCTCGGCCAGCACGCCGTTAAGCTGGTACGGCCCGCCGTCGGCAATGTCATTTTTATTTTTTACACCGTCACGCCAGCGTTCAATAATAAGCTCTTTACTGACACCAAGCGATGTAAACAGCGTACCGCACATACCAACGTCGGTCACATGCGCCGTGCCGCCAGGCAGTACCATGGCGTCTGCGGTCGGCACATGCCAGTGGTCGCCCACAACCAAGCTTACTCGGCCATCTAAATAAAACCCAACCACGCGTTTTTCGCTGGAATAATCACCGTGGAAGTTCACAACTTTCGCCACAAACTTTTGGCCGGTCACGGCGTTCAGCGCGGCATCAATTGCTTGCAAGGGGTTGCCAAGCGGCGCGTCGAGCTCGGGGAATGTCGTGCCGAGCACACTCATAACAAGCACATCGCCGCGCATGGTTTTTAAAACTTTAATACCCCAATCCGGATCAACACCGGGCTGGTTAATTGGCGCAGTCACTGGCGCGAACGGATCAGCGAGCAGCGAGTGCAGCGCCGGACGCTCAAGAGTATGGTTGCCGCCGGTAAAAAAGTCAACACCCGCAGCTATGAGTTCCTTCATGTGACCAGGTGTCATGCTTTTGCCGTGACTCACATTTTCGGCTTGGGCAATCACAATGTCGGCCTGCAATTCAGCACGCAAAGCAGGCAGCTGCGTGATTACAACATCACGGCCCGGCCGCCCCATCACATCGCCAAGGTATAAAATTCTAAAAGGAGTATTGCTCATGTATTCTGCGTATTTTGTGCTATGTTCTGTTGCTGCGAACTAATGGTATTTACCTGCGCATGAATATTTTGCACGTAGGCGCTCACATCGCTCATAAATTGTTCTAAGTTTTTCACCACTTGCTGTACGTTGCTTACGTCGCTACGAATTTGCTCAATATGGTTAATGACCCCATTCGCACCTTGCGTGTTAGACTCAATGCGCATCAGGAATTGCTGCAACGCCGCAAAATTGCTATTTGCCGCGGCAATGTTGGTGAGTACCTGGTTCGCGTGCGATGCATCGTTCTGAATATTAGTAACGATGTTACGGATATCGTTAATGGTATTGGTAACATTAGGAAAGTTTCTTACATTTTGGTAGATTTCCTGCAACATGCGTATATCTGCGCTTGTGAGTTCTGCCATACAACTATTATGACAGACTGGTACACGTGGTCAAACGCTATATTACTTCGCGTATTCAATGGCACGCGTTTCGCGGATCACGTTCACCCTAATGGTGCCCGGGTACTGCATGGTACTTTCGATCTTTGTTGCAATGTCGCGGGCCAATTTAAGAGCGCTAAGGTCGTCAATGCGTTCTGGTTTTACTACCACACGGACTTCACGGCCAGCACTAATTGCGTAGGCCTTTTCGATACCGGGGAAGCTAAATGCGACGTTCTCGAGTTCCCGCATGCGTTCCGCAAAGTTTTCGGCGCTGATGTTACGGGCACCAGGGCGAGCAGCACTCAGGGCGTCAACAACTCGTACGACCAATGCTTCTGGTGTGGTGGCTTCAATGTCATCGTGGTGCGCTTCAATGGCGTGCACAATTGGGTCGGACATACCGTACTTGCGGGCCATTTCGGCGCTGATGTGGTGATGCTTACCTTCAATTTTGTGCGTCAGCGCTTTACCCGTGTCGTGCAGTAGTGCGGCAACTTTTACCGTGCGTACGTCGGCGCCAATTTCTTCGGCGATAAGCCCGGCAATGTGCGCCATTTCGGTTGAATGCTTGAGCACATTTTGCCCGTAACTGGTACGGAATTTGAGCTCGCCCAACAAACGCTGCATTTCTTTTGGCACTAAACCAACCACGCCAACCTCGCGCGTTGCGTCTTCGCCAGCTTGATCGATGTCTTTGTCGATTTGCTTTTGCGCTTTTGCAACGACTTCTTCAATGCGGGCTGGGTGAATGCGGCCGTCTTTCATGAGCATCTCAAGAGTCACGCGGGCAACTTGGCGGCGGATTGGGTCAAAGCTGCTCAATACAACCATGCCCGGAGTATCATCCACCAAAATGTCCACGCCGGTTTCACGCTGAATCGCTTGAATATTGCGGCCTTCCTTGCCAATAATGCGGCCCTTCATTTCGTCGTCGGTCAGTTTTACGGCGGTCACCGTTTTTTCACTGGTAACTTCGCTTGCCATGCGTTCCATAGCAGTTACCAAAACAGTTTGTGCGCGTTCTTCGGCGTCTTTTACGGCGTCATTTTGCAGCTTGCTCACCAACCCGACGAGGTCTTTACTCACGTCGCGCTCGGTCATGGTCATCAGCTTTTCGGCGGCTTCTTTTTTGGTCAGCGCGGCAACTTTTTCGAGTTTTTCGAGCTGCTTGCCACGAATATCGCGGATGTCATTCTTTAAGCCATCAACTTCAGCTTCTTCTTTTCGCAGTTTTTCGCTGCGACGATCCAAATCTTCGAGCTTTTTGTCGATGCTCGTTTCGCGCTCAACCAAACGGTTTTCGATTGAAGTCAAATCCCGGCGGCGTTTTTGCTCTTCTTTATTTGCCTCTTCAGTAATTTTGAGGGCTTTGTCTTTTGCCTCAAGTTCAATGTTTTTGGCTTTGCGTTCAGCATTGATAATCAGTTTTTCTGCTTTTACAGCGCCTGATTGCCCCTGTTTCTGGTTATACACAAAGACACCACCAGCACCGGCTCCAAGGCCGATAACAGCGGCAAGGATTGCTCCTAGCTCCATATTGTTCCTTTCTTTAGCACAGATCTCACCAAGAGCACCAAGTCGGTCGCGTTGGCCACGGCACAGGCGCCGGGCGATATCTGGGAATCAAAGTAAAAAGTTTATTGAAAGCGGTCAGTTGGTTTGGTGTTGTCACTAAAACCTGAACCTATTGTACGACCGTAGCGTTTAGTACGTCAAATGTCGCCACTTTACATGATAAAAGACTCTGACTGACTTATTTTTTTGTAGAAATTGTAATGTTGGCTTCTGCACCATAATACGGCAACACGAGCGTGTCAGTTTCGCCCGCTGCAAGACGTGTAAGGCCGGCAGTGATCCAATCGTCACCCTGCGCACCTACGATCGGTACTTTGTTGCCGTAGGCAATGCTATCAGCTACGGTAATGCCAATGCGCAGGCCAGTAAACGAGCCTGGGCCCTCGTACACCACCACTCCGGCAATGTCTTTCCAGTCGGCATTTTGTTTTTTCAGTTCATCCCGAATAACGCCGAGCAGCTCGGTTGCGAGCTTGCGGTCAGCCCGCCATTTGTAATAACTGCACTGCGTTGCGCCGGTGTAAAGGCCAACTTCTGCCTCTGGATTGTCTGTACGGAGTGTTAAAAACATTATGCAATATGTCCGTTTTGCTGGTAATCATACAGCGCTTTAGCAATATGGTTCTGCGTGCAGGTAACCGCAATGATACGCTTTTCTTCTTGGGGCACGCTCAGCGTAATACTTATGTGGTCTTCTGGCAAAACATCGTGCACAATATCACCCCACTCAATAGCAACGACCGTATTTGGCTGCGCAAGCGATTCCGCAAGTTCGGCGCGCATTACGCCCGGCTCGTTGAGGCGATAAAAGTCAAAATGATGTAATTCGAGATCGTTCGCACCCTTGTGGACCAAGCAAATGTTAAAAGTCGGACTCTGAACCACCTCGGTTACACCCATGCCGCGTGCAAACCCTTTCATAAACGTGGTTTTACCGCCACCGAGGTCGCTGGTCAGCTCAATCACTTCACCGCCACGAACAACACGACCCATAGCTTCGGCTACGGCCTGCGTATCGGGAATAGTTGGGGCGACAAAAGTAAATGTGGGCATTATTTTTCGTGCGCAGTTGCGCCTTCTACGGGTGCGTGGCGAAAGGGGTTTTCAATCACCGGCTGTGGTGTGCGTTTCAGTTTTTCGGTGGCTTTAATCTGTGCATCTTTTACGACCACTTCGTCATCGGTCACCTGCACAATCTGATCGCGGTCAATCAAAAGCTCGGTTGTCTTCCAGGCATGCCACATGCCCGGGCGCACGTGCAACTTTACAACATACAGGGTTGTACTGTCGAGAGTAAAATTGGCAACCGTGCCAAGTTTTTGGCCCGATTCAGTAACGACTTGTTTATTATCAAGACTAAAGTGATAATCTAAAACCTCTTTAAGACGCACTAAATCTTCGGGCGACATCAGCACGTCGGCGCTGTCTACAATAATTCCCAAATTGCCGATTTCACGGATATCACTCACGTTTAAAATTGCCGGGTTTATATCGAGCCGCGCGCCTTCACAATAAAACGCCACTAGTTTGAGTTGCCGCGGATCGAGCACAAATTCACCCGTTTGAGCGATCTGCGCACCTGTTTGCAGGCTCATAATTGGCACATTCACAAGCCGCTCTTTTATAAAAAGCATGGTTTTATTATAGCGCACCTTCGCAGCAAACCCTGTGGAAAACTTTGCTATTGCAACGTCGGGCAACCACATGCATACTGCGAGCGTTCATGAAAAAAGCAATACTCTACACCCTTATTGGGGGCGTGCTTTGTATTGGCCAAGCGCCAACCGCACACGCTGCTTCCGAGCCACAAACCTTGGCATCTATTCTTATTTCCGAATTCCAAACTGGCGGCACAAGCGATGCCACGGAGGAATTTGTGGAGGTATACAACCCAAACGATACAGAGGTTGACGTAACCGGCTGGCAACTGCAATACCGTGCGGCCAGCGCAGCCGCCAATGCATCATGGCCTGCAAGCAGCACAAAAGCCACATTTGCCTGTACGTCTGGCGAGGCAGATTGCCGCGTCGTGATCCCAGCACGGAACCGGATTGTGCTCACGAACACAATTGCGAACATTGCCGGCGCACTCCCAATGAGCGGGGGGTTTAGCGGCACCGGCGGACAACTACGACTTGTGCAGCCGGGCTCCCCGCTCACTGTGCATGATCTTGTGGGCTATGGAACAGCCGTAACCGCCGAAATAAGCCCAGCAGCCGCACCACAAAATGGTAAAAGCAGCAAGCGTATGATAAATAACGAAAGCCTGCCCGTCGATACTGGTAATAACGCCCATGACTTTTTAGCTGGCTGTGGGGAACCGAGTCCTGGCCAAGAAGACGCTGGCTTTATCCCCCGTACCTCAGGCTGCGAACAACCACCAATTGTGATGCCGCCAACCACGAGCCCTGAGCCCACCAGCCCAGAAGACCCTCCAGCCACGCAGCCAGACGATCAGCCTAATCAAGATGCTGGTACTCCCGTGTATTTGCCGCTTGTCATCACCGAAGTATTCGCCGATCCAGTAAGCCCGCAGCAAGACAGCACTGACGAATTTATTGAAATTTACAATCCAAACGATTCTGCAATTACCTTACAAAATTACCGCTTGCAGACCGGTAGCGATTACCGCTACAGCTTCACTTTGGGCGATACACCGCTTGGGCCACACATGTATTTGGCGATCCCCTCCGCCGTCTCCAAATTGAGCCTCGCCAATACAGGCAGCGGTGTTCGCCTTATTGACCCTAATGGCGCGATTGTATACGAGGCACCAAATTATGGCGATGCCAAAGAAGGCCAATCATGGATGCAAGATGATACAGGTTGGAAATGGACGCTCGCACCCACGCCGGGAGCAGTAAATACGCTCAGTGTACCGCAGCCAAAGGTTATTACAAACAGCGCCAGCACAACAAAAAAGAAAATACCAACCACTAAAGTTACAAAGGTAGCCGTACCAAAACAAGCCAAAGCGCCAGCAGCTAAAAAAGCTGCGGCCGAAAAAACTACCCAGCCCTACACCGCACAGGCAACCACAGCCGCAAATCCGCAGTACTGGCTGCTCGTACCACTGGGCACACTTGTTGCCGGTTACGCGGCATATGAATACCGCCACGGCATTAGCAAAACTGCTCGTAGCGGCTGGGCAAAAATCAGCGGCAAGGAACCGCCCGCAAATTAAACTGACGCTGCGCGAAGTACTTCGCTAAGACTAGTTATACCGAGTATTGCTTTAACTAGACCATCCAGCGGCAGCGGTACCATTCCTTCGGCAACCGCGCGGTCATACAAAGCTTCGGGGCCAGCAGCAGAAAATACCAGTTTTTGAATAGCAGGGCTTACTGTGAGCACTTCAGCAACTACTACGCGACCTTTGTAACCCGTGCCGCCGCAAGTTTCACAGCCGCCTTCTTTGGCACGCCACAACTTAGTTACTTTACCGCCCGTCATATTCCCCTTACCTTTTATGCCAAAATCAGCAGCAGCTATTTTTTCGAGTTCTGCCAAGTGGCTCAAAGCGCCATCATGGTTCAGGCCAGTCGCCGTACATGCGGCTGCAAATTCTTGTGTATCCGGCTTGTAACTCTCACGGCAATCTTGGCACAAACGGCGCACCAAACGCTGGTTTGCAACAGCGCGCGTGGCAGATGCAAGTAAATACGGCTCAACGTGCATCGTAACAATATAAGCCACAGAGGCAGCAATATCCCGGGTGGCTATGCCAGCAATAACTAAGCGGCCAGCAAGCGCCGCGTGCAAGGCCATTCCGGCGGTTTCCGGATCTCGAAGTTCGCCAACCATTACCACGTTTGGATCTTGCTGCAACACGGCGCGCAGTGCGCTAGCGTATGTCATGCCTGCTCTGGTATTTACGGGTGTTTGGTTCAGACCGGGCACGCGGTGTTCAATTGCGTCTTCAACAGTAGCTAAGTTGCGCGTGGGGTGCGCCGCCATATGCATAAGACTGTATAATGTTGCGGTTTTACCGGCGTCAGCAGGGCCGCCAACCACAACCAAGCCATGTGTATGTTCAATAGCGTCGGTCAGGGCCTCAAGGCTGTGACCCCAATAACCCAAACGCTCCAAATCGTGCGGTGCGTTCGACTGGTCGGTGAGGTGCAGCACTACTTTTTCGCCGTCAGCAACCGGCAACAGCGAACTGCGCACGGCAAACTTTTTTCCTGCAATAGTGGTTTCGTAGCGGCCATCTTGCGGCACGCGGTCTTCTTGCACGTCGAGGTTGGCAAGCATTTTTACGCGCCTGGCAAGCGTAGTAACCGACATACCTTTTACTTCTTTGCCGCTGCGCAACAAACCATCTACACGGTAGCGCACGAGCACATCTTTGTTGTGTGGTTCAATGTGCACGGTGGTTGCGCCCACTTTTACGGCATCTTCCAATACAGCGACAAGCGCAGCCGCGGCCGGAGCGTCATCAGCAATAGCACTCTCGGTTTTCACCGGTGCTTTCACTGGCTTGGCGACCACGCGCGTCGCCACACCCCCGCCACTCCCCAGTGGCCTCACGTCGCTAATGCGTATCATTTGACTTTATTGTACGATAGCCAGCACGATAATGCTAATGGTTCAAGGCTGATTTTATGTCGTCAAAACTAAAACCCTGGCTCGCCAAATAGCGCATAAGCTTTTGATCATCGGCGGCGTACCGGGCAAGTCTGCGCTTCTTTTCAATGAGCTGGCCCAGACTGGCGCTTTCATCAAAACTGCTATTTTCGAGCACATCGGCAACAATATCGTCGCTCACACCTTTTTGTTTAAGCTCCATAATAAGTTTGCGCCGGCTGATTTTTTTGTTGAGCGCCCGGCTTTCTACCCAAGAACGAGCGAATAAACGGTCATCGAGGTACCGTTTTGTAACGAGTTTTTCAATAATCGCCTGCGCGTCTTCAGGGCTCCACCTTTTGCGACGGGCGTAGTCTTGCACCTCGCGGCGGCTGCGGGGCCGGAGCATCACATACATGAGTGCACGCTCGTAGGCTTTGCCGAACTCACTTATATGTTTCAGCTCGGCCAAACGCGATTCGCTAAGCTCCAACCCCGAATGCAGCTTTTGATCGAGTACTTGGTTTACGCCAACAGAAAACGAATATTTTTCGTCCACATATACCGATACCCGCTCGGAGTTCTTCACCTGAGCTTTAAGCGCCGTAATTTTCATAGTATTTGCGGATTAGGGTCGCCTGCCTGGCTACATATTTTAGACAGCGCTAGATCAACACCGTTGCTCACCCCACTAATATGTACTAAACTTGCTCAGCTGTAACCTTTTCGCGGACGGCTGCGTCGATTTCTGCTAAAATTTCTGAGTTTTCCTTGAGGTACACTTTGCTGGCTTCGCGGCCTTGACCAACTTTGCCATCTTTGTACGAGAACCAGGCACCAGCTTTGTCGACTACGCCATGAATAACTGCCAGGTCAAGCACGTCGCCTTCGGTCGATATACCCTGGTTGTACATGATGTCAAATTCAGCCTGACGGAATGGCGGTGCAATCTTGTTTTTAACAACTTTCACCTTGGTTCGGTTGCCAACCACTTCTTCGCCAACCTTGATTTGCCCAGTACGGCGAATATCCAAACGAACCGACGCGTAAAACTTGAGCGCGTTACCACCAGTGGTCGTTTCTGGGTTACCAAACATCACACCAATTTTCATACGGATCTGGTTAATAAACATGACGGTCGCCTTGCTCTTGTTGATCACACCCGTAAGTTTACGCAGCGCCTGGCTCATAAGGCGAGCCTGCAGGCCCATGTGGCTGTCGCCCATGTCGCCTTCGATTTCTGCTTGTGGCGTTAAGGCGGCAACTGAGTCGACCACAATAAGATCGACCGCGTTTGAACGCACCAACGAGTCCACAATCTCTAAAGCCTGCTCACCATTATCTGGCTGGCTAATCAGCAGCTCGTTCGTGTTGACGCCTAATTTACGAGCATAACTTGGGTCAAGCGCGTGTTCAGCGTCAATAAACGCAGCTGTGCCGCCCATTTTTTGTACTTCAGCAATTGCATGCAGCGTCAAAGTGGTTTTACCAGAGCTTTCTGGCCCATAAATTTCGATAATACGACCCTTCGGGTACCCACCGCCTAGTGCGAGGTCGATACTCAGTGCACCCGCCGGAATAAATTCAACATCGGCGTGTTTTTGATCGCCAAGGCGCATAATTGCACCTGTACCGAACTGTTTTTCGATTTGTTCCATCGCAAGACCGAGCGCTTTAAGCTTGCCCTCGTTTGTTGCAGCGCTTGCTGCGCTTTTTTCGGTTTTATCAGCCTTTTCGGTCTTTTTGTCAGCCATTATACCCTCTCTTTCTCTTACATTAGTATACCTTAGCTTACGGATAGTAGTATAGGTTGCCCTTACTTACCAGGACTTTTTTAAAAGTGGGGCGATCGGCGCGAACCGACCACCCCACCACGAGACCCACTGACGTCAGCCGAGCCAGCCGTTGAGGGTCACCAGAGCGACGTACAACATCACACGCCCGTTGCGTTGGGCTGCCGCCTCGTCACCGACGCCCCATTCCCCTGGGCTATCGCTGGGCAGCACCAGCATCTTGGTGGCGATGTCCCAGGACTGCGAAGGCCGGCCTTCGCGCACATACAGATACGCCGTCTCATCATTCGCGAGCTGGATGAGGATCACCAGGCCCCGGCCACCCAGGTTCATGAACCGCAAGGCGCACGTGCGTACCCGGGTGTCCAGGCGCACCCGCATATCCGGCGCTGACGGGTCATCCAGCTCACGATTCGCGATGACATGCTGGTACCCAGCCGCCAGGCAGTTGATCCCGAAAATATTTGCCGGATCATCCTGCAGCGAGAACAACGCTGGCCGATCCATGACGCGCCCGTTGGGAATTTCAATTTCCACTGTCGCCTCCGTAGAGTCCGTTTTATTGGAACTTACATATTATACAATATTTTTACCATTTGTTATGTAGTACAATAAAATTACTAACAAGGATTTTTTATGCAGAAACAACGCGGATTCACCGTTCTCGAACTTATTGTGGCCATCGTCTTTTTAGTTGTCGCTGGCACATTTTTCTTTATTCAAAAACGCGACATCGAAGTTGCTAACCGCGACTCGACCCGTAAAAGCTCCATCAATGCCGTGTACTACAATCTGGAAGACATTTACTATACGGCAAACGGCGCCTACCCAGAATTCTTAACCGCCGATGCCATAAAGGGCCTTGACCCAGCCAACCTAAAAGACCCGCATGGCAAAGCAGTTGGCCAAGAAGGCAGCAACTATAGCTACACGCCAAAAGACTGCAACGCTGGCAAATGTAAGAGTTACACGCTCACCGCCGACCTCGAAAACGAAGCGGATTACACAAAAGAGAGCCGCAACAAGTAGCGCTCAAGCAAAAAATAAAACGCCAGGCTTCTCTTCACAGATATCGTTCATTCCCAAAAAGGGAATGACCTGGCTGCGGGAAGCAGCAATCTGTTCAGAGAAGCCTGACGTTTTATTTGTAGAAGGCAATGTTTTAAAGGGTCGTTGTTCTACCCAGCAAGCTCAGTTGGCGGTACGTCTGCGCCTTCAAGCCGCTGAATCGCAACTTCGGTCGCGTCGTTAATGCGGTGCGCCACGCTGTTTGGGTTCGCCACAAACCTAAAATGGTAAATTGTTTCTTCGCCTTGAGTCGACAACCGCAATGTGCCATAATTTAGCACCTGTTGCAGAATGCCGCTTTGGTCGGCGCTAGCGTCTTCTACATTAATAAGGTTGACCATTTGGCGTTTGCTATTAAACAGCGAAAACTGCACAAACTGCACAATGCTTTCGGTGGTGATGTAAAAACGGTTTTGCAGATACACGTAGGTGGCGATAAAGCCGCCCAGACTAAAAAACCCAAGTAAAATAAGTGATGGTGTAACCATAACAGCTGGGCTGGGTAATTTAACGATTGTCGTGCCAAACATCTGCGCAAAAAATGCTTGGTTCGCAGCGTAGAACGGCACAATTGCCAGAGCAACCACAATAAGAAAACCGCTTGCCGCCCAAATGCCAATTAGGCCGATCGGATGACGGCGTACAACTTCCAAAACATATTCGCCAGGCGAAAGTGAAAGTTCCGGATACCGCCGTACTGAGTCTTCGTATAACTGCTGTTCTTCAAGCGTGACTTTAGCACGCCAGTGTTTTTGCTGACGTTTCTGAAAAACTGCGTGTGCGGAGTTGTGTTTGTGGAATGCCATAATTCTGTTGTAATTTTATGCCATTTTCTCTTGTAAATCAACTGGTTTGCCGAGGTGCTGGTAGGCTTTACGTGTAACTTTGCGGCCGCGCGGTGTGCGTTCCAGTAAACCAATTTGCATGAGGTACGGTTCGTAAAAATCTTCAATAGTGGCGCGTTCGTCGCCAGTAATTGCCGCCAATGTTTCAACACCGACTGGTCCGCCGCTAAAATTGTCGCAAATCGCCAAAAGCAAGTGGCGGTCTGCGGGGTCCAGGCCCAACTCGTCAATTTCAAGCAGTGCCAGTGCGCCATGTGCAATTTCGGCATCAATAATGCCATCACCGTTTACATCGGCAAAATCGCGCACGCGTTTGAGTAACCGGTTGGCAATGCGCGGTGTCAACCGGGCGCGTTTTGCCAGTTCGCCAGCAGCCACGGGGTGAATCTGCACATTTAAAATCTCGGCGCTGCGATGAATAATTTTAGTCATCTCTGTCGGGCTGTAAAATTCCAGGCGGTGCACCATGCCAAAACGGTCACGGAGCGGCGCGGCCAAGTTGCCGGTGCGGGTGGTGGCGCCGATCAGTGTAAATCGCGGCAAGTCCAGGCGCAGACTGCGGGCACTCGGCCCTTTACCTAGCATAATGTCAAGCTTGTAGTCTTCCATGGCGCTGTACAGTACTTCTTCGACAGCGCGGTTTAAACGGTGGATTTCGTCAATAAATAAAATATCACCATCACCTAAATTGGTCAGCAGACTGGCAAGATCCCCTGCGCGCTCCACAGCTGGGCCGCTCGTAATGCGAATCTTCGCGCCCATCTCGTTGGCAATAACAGTAGCCATGGTTGTTTTGCCCAACCCCGGCGGGCCATATAATAAGACGTGGTCGAGCGCTTCACCGCGCTTGCGGGCAGCGTCAATGGCCAGGCGGAGATTCGTCTTTAAGCGTTGTTGGCCAATGTAGCTCGCAAAATCCTGGGGGCGCAGCGTGTTTTCAAGCTGCTGCTCCTCGAGCGCATCATCCCCCTCGTCAAGCGTAGTGTTTACAATTCTCTCGATGGCCATACAGCTCTCCTATTGTAACACCTTAGCTCAGTCGCTTCAGCGCCTCTTTAATACGGGCCTGTGCGTTCAGCGACGCATCAACGCCAACCAGCGCTTCATTGGCATCTTGCAAACTGTAGCCAAGTGCCAGGAGCGCACCCAAAGCGTCGTCGCTGCTCGCACTGCTAATTGGCGAATTTGGCGTGAGCGTGGTGCCCGGCGCGCCGACTTTGTCTTTTAGATCAACAGCAATACGTTCGGCAATGCGTTTGCCAACACCACTAGCACGCTGCACAAAGGCGCTGTCGCCCAAAGCAATTGCGCTCCTAATTGACTCCGCGTCGCCCAAACCAAGAATTGCCAGACCCATCTTTGGCCCGACTCCCGATACCGAAATTAACAGTTCAAATAAGCGCTTGGCCGTTAAGTTCGAAAATCCAAACAGTTCATGCGCGTTCTCGCGCAAATGGTCGTGCGTGTATAATTTCACTTTTTCGCCAAGCAGTGCGGATTCAAAATCGCCGCTGGCAACTAATACTTCGTAGCCAAGCCCGCCAACATCAATAATCAGGGCGCTTCCGGTCTTTTCTACAACTTCTCCAGATACGTGGGCAATCATGCAACCAGTATAGCAAGGAGTGGCTTGAATAGTTTACAACTGCGGAACAATCAGATCGGCAAGCTGCTTAGCCTCGTCGAGCGACTTCACATCAGTTACTGAGCTTTTGCCAAGGCTCATAATTAACCACACGCCGCCTTTTAGCACATTCAACTGACCGAGTTCTGGGTCCCAAAAAGCTTTTTCGCCGTAACCATTTACGGTAATGGCCCCGGTTTTTTGGTTGTCGAATGGCTCGTCGTTACTTGCTGCGCCAGTCGCGGTGAGCGGCGAACGCACCAACAATGTTGCTGAACGCATATTTTTTACATCGGCAATGGTTGCGCCTGGTTTAGAGGTGTAAATGCAGGTACTCACACTAATGTCGTCGCCGGTAACCGGGGCGTTGCCCGTGCCTTTTTCTGCATCCGCGCCAAGTACTTGTGCGGCAATTGCGGCGGTCAAATAATTACAAGCATCTTTTGGCCCGGCGAACGATGTTTGCTCGGTGCCAGTGGGGCTGCTGCTGCCGTTTTGTGACGCTTGCCACCATACCAAACCCCCGGCAATCGCAAGCACCACAATCACCGCGCCTATAATGGCTGGAATTTGTTTTTTCATAAGACTGCACCCTTGTTTATATTTTTAGTATACGATATTTACTTTTTGCATTATTATTGTATAATTATATAGTTCACGACATTTGGAGGCATAATGGTCGACGAGTATGACGCAACCGCGTCATTCAAGCGAACATTCCTGCAATCTGGCCCGCAGACTGGCTGGCAAACCGCCTGGCTGCAGTTCGACTTGCCAGCCACTCCTCCGGATAACTTCCGGGAGTGGTGCGAAAGTCTGCCTGGCGTCATGTCGGTCAAGGGATCGTTCGACCCCGAACATCCCAACCGGTACACCTTGTATTTCGATGCCTTCAACGACGCAACCGCACTCATGAGCGCAATCATCGTGATCATCAATGCGACGTCCAAGAAGTTCGGCTACAAGTTCGAGGTCGACAACCAGGGTGTGCACACGCCGCCGCCCCGCATCAGGGACGACCAGCACATGACGAGTGGTATCAAGCCCCAGGGCGCGACCGTGTTCGCACCACTCGTGCCCTACGAGATCCGCCAGTGGCGGCAGCGCAAAAGCCCGCCACAGCAGCACCGCACGCCGTGGCGCACATGGCTGCGTCAGTCAGCGCGCTGGGTTGGGTGGTGGCTCCTATATCAGGTGTTCAGCATCTTCGTGGTCCGGCCGCTCAAGATCGCTGCCATGATAGGCATGATCCGCAAGGCTCGTCGGCACCGGTGAACAACCCCGTGAGGACCGCTCTGGCAAACAGCCGGGCGGCCCTCACGGGCCCCCGTTTTGCTACTACCCTATTGTCGCAGCGTGAGTCAACGCCGCAGCCAACGCGTCCGCCGCATCGTCCGGTTTGGGCGCTTCTTTTAAATTAAGTAGTAGTCGGACCATCTCTTGCATTTGTTTTTTGTCAGCTTTGCCGTAGCCAGTGACCGACTGTTTAATTTGCATTGGCGTATATTCATGAATCGGCAGGCCGTGTTGTTGCGCCACCAACAGCACAATGCCGCGCGCTTGTGCCACGCTCATTGCGGTGGTCACGTTGCGGGCAAAAAACAATTTTTCAACACTCACCATAGCGGGCTGCGTTTCTTTTATAATTTCGTGCAGGCCATCGTAAATAATAAGCAGCCGCTCTTGTTCTGCCTGGTGCACTTTAGTACGAATCACTCCGGCATCGACGAGTTTTGGTTTATCCCCCGTTTCGATAATCCCAAAACCCATGATGCCGGTACCGGGGTCGATACCTAAAATGCGCATTATTCTGCGATGATGAAATTACTATGCGTGGCGACCACGTCGTCCAGGCCGTCGAGTGCGTCCATGAGGTTGTTTACTTTGCGGGCAACATCGGTGTCGGTGATTTCAATGGTGGTATTTGGCACAAAAGCGAGCTCAGCTTCGGTGACAGCCAGGCCCGCGCCAGCCAGTGCATCGCGCACGGCGGCAAGTTGTTTGGCTTCGGTGTAAATAAGCATTTCGTTGTCTTCGGTCTGAGCGTCTTCGGCACCAGCGTCGATTGCAGCCAGCATGGCTTCGTCGTCGTCACCAGTAAATGTGGCGCGGATCACGCCCTTGCGCGTAAATTGGAATGCCACCGCGCCAGGTTCTGCCATGTTGCCGCCGTTTTTGGTGAAAGCCGTGCGCACATCCGGGTACGTGCGGTTTTTGTTGTCGGTCGCGCATTCAACAATCACCGCGATGCCGCCCGGGCCGTAGCCTTCGTAGGTGACTTCTTCGATTGCCGCGCCGCCAAGTTTACCCGAACCGCGATCCATGGCGCGCTGAATATTGGTTTGCGGCATGTTGGCTGCACGGGCTTGGTCGAGCGCCAAACGAAGCGCAAAGTTCATTGTTGGGTCGGTGCCATTCTTGGCAGCCACCGCAATGGCGTTGGCAACTTTGGTAAAAACTGCGCTGCGCTTTGCATCGGTCACGGCTTTTTGCCGCTTAATTGTTGACCATTTTGAGTGTCCTGACATGGTGAGTCCTCTCTATTCTGGAGCTGACTCCCCCAATATCCTCTTTACCCATACCATTCACCGCCAAAAGGCAGCGACTGCCTGCGGGAAGCAGAATGGGTAAAGAGGATATTGGGCGATTCAGCTACTCAGAGCATACAATTGACAATGAGTTGTTAATCTTATTCTATCACACTTTTACCGAGGTAATCATGCTTGGTCTTGCGCAAAAGCAGCGCATACACCGCCACAAGCGCTGCATTGCAACCAATGAACACGGGCAGACCAATTTTAAAATTTATTGAGGCCCAACTAACCTGCGCCAAAAGGTGCACGAGTTGACAAATAAACCCAAGCAGCCAAATTGCAGGCCAAGCTGCGTACGCAAAAAACGGGCCAATGGCTCCAGCTACAAAGGTACACAACATTGCCACCGGAATAAGCGGCACAACCAGCAGATTCGACACTACCGAAAGCACCGCTAAATTACCAAATATAAAAATGATTAACGGCAGTGTGGTGAGCTGTGCACAAACAGTTTCGAGCATAACTTGGCCGATAAGTTTTGGCTCGCGCTCACCAAAAATGCGACGTTGTAGCAAAGGTGCGAGTAGCATAACTCCGCCAAATGCCAGGAATGACAACCACCAGCCTAAATCACCCCACACATACAGCGGATTGACCATGCCAGTGCCTGCCGCAACCAAGCTAATTAGCAGAGCTGGGTGCATACGCCGGCCGTAATACCACGCCAAAATACTGAGGCCTGCAACCAGCCCGGCACGGCTCATGCTCGGACTAAAACCGGTAACTAAAACAAAACAGCCGACCAGCCCAGCAGACGCTACTGTCATTTGATAATGCGACGACTTTGCAAACACGCGCCGCGCCAACCGGACTAGGACAGTTAGATTGTAGCCGCTGGCAACCACAATGTGCGTGAGGCCTAAAATTTTTAGTTCACTGTCGAGGGTGTCGGGCAATGCCGATCGTAGCCCCACCAAAAACCCCAGGCCCAAACCCGCCTGAGCATCTGGCAATAAACTGTAAATGCGGGCGGCGAATTCCCGGCGCAGCGCATCTATTGGGCTGTTTGCGACCTCCGTAACGCGGAGGTCGGCAAAATAAATTGCCGCCTGGTAATTGCCAAAGCCGTCGAGCAACTTGCCTTTTACTTCTACTTTGTCGCCACGCCGCGGGTCTACCGGCGCAATCGATTTTACACGAACTTTACCCGGCAACGCATTGCCATTCACTGCAACGTGTTCTATATACATAACTTTTTGTTGGTTATCGTAAGTTGGATCTTCGCTGACCACACCGGTCACCACAACTTTTTGGCCATAATATGCCGGGTAGTGCGCAAGTTGGTTCGCCTGGTGCGTGCCGCAAACTGCGCCCAGCACTAAACCAACCACAACTGCCGCTGGAACTGCAATAACGACGCGGCGACGCGCGCATAGCAAACTTGCGACGGCTGCAACAATTAGCCACCACACCCCGAGCCGTAGCCCAGCCATAACAAGGCCAATGCCGATGACCACACTTATACACGCCGCTGTGAGCAGCAGCACGCGCGATACATAACCAAAATGTTTTCTGCTAAAAACCACGGGCGCAGTATACGCGTAGTTGGGTCGGGAATCCAATGGAACCTAATAAAAAAGCGTATTTTTTATAATTCCCTGTACAAATGAGGGAACCTATGGAATAACTATACAAGCCAGATTAATTCTGGAGTGCCGTGTAGCAGGTACCTTTCACTCAGGGAGCGTGTCAGATGGCCCGTTACGAAATTCCACGCCCAAGGCGCAGCGACTACACCTATAAGACGCTCACTGGAAAGTGGTTCAACGAATCGGCCTACAACTCCGCGGTCAGCCACTGGCAAGAAAAGAAGAACGAGTTCTATGCAGCCCAACGCTCCAGTCGTGGGCAAGGGCGTGGACGGACCGCAGTACAAGGTCTGGCCACAACATACGGACTAGCCTCTGCCGTAGCCGGAGGTATCACCGACCCTACTCAGATTGGCGATACGACCCAAAACAATCACGTAGAGTCAAGTGAGCAACGCCGCTCTGACGATCGCAGCAGCGATATCGAGGAAGGCACCCGTGACAGTGGCAGCCGGGGCAAATGGTCAGGCCAACGCCCTTAAGCCCTGAAGGGCGCCACCCATCTCCTAACCTTGATGGGTGGCGCCGGTTTTACCATTAGGAAACCACGACAAAAACAATTAAAATAATCACAGGCTTATATCGTC
>Ga0307516_10000085_pt1 | contig 103576 bp, 104 predicted proteins | sample 19_EM_MG_FD_203310 | JGI IMG/M metagenome (GOLD analysis project Ga0307516, IMG submission 203310) | Populus trichocarpa ectomycorrhiza microbial communities from riparian zone in the Pacific Northwest, United States - 19_EM | ecosystem: Host-associated > Plants > Roots > Unclassified... | reverse complement strand
GAGATCACTCCCCGTACACAAAAGGTAACTTTCAATTTGACCGCGTAGTAACTGGTGGTTGGAGATCTTCACCAGTCATTGATTATCGTCATAAGAAGTAATATATTTATGACATATGACACGATCGACGAAAGCCGAAAAAGCGAAGCAACTGAACACCGCGCATCGCCTACTCCAACGCGGCATGGCGCTCCCCGAGGCAGCGGAGAGGCTATCGCAAAAGTTCGATCTGTCGGAACGTCAAGCATACCGATATCTCGAGGAAGCCGCACAGCTCGAAGGCCCGGTCGAGGTGACCAAAGCGACCATACCCATAACCCTCAAACTTCCACCCGACACCGTGCGTCTCCTGCGCCTGCAGGCCGCACGCAGCGGCGTGACCATCGGTGCGCTCGTCGCACGAGCCCTGGACGCGTTTATAAACGCGTTAAAAGGGCATGGCTGAGCGGCGCCAAAGACGCGCCGCTCCCCAAGTCTCCTTCGACTATACGTTTGATCGACTGCTCGAGTCGAAGCTCGCGCAGGTCTACGCTATTCTGGTCCCCGGACACGAACGCCTGATCCGCGGCGGTCCCACAAAGGAGTTCCAATATGAAGATGGCCGCGATCTATGCTCGAGTATCCTCAGAACAGCAACGCGAGGCAAAGACGATTGCGAGCCAGACGGCGGCACTGATCGAGTTTGCCAAGGTTCGAAGCCTGGAAGTGCCGACGGAGTGGGTGTTCGAAGACGAAGGCTATAGCGGCGCTACGCTCGAGCGTCCCGGGCTTGAACGCGTGCGAGATCTCGCTGCGGAAGGCCAAATCCAAGCGGTGTTGGCCTATTCACCGGATCGATTGAGCCGCAAATACGCATACCAGATCTTGCTGATTGAAGAGCTTGCCAAGCATGGAGTGGAAACCGTGTTTGTCAACGCGCCGCAAGGCACGAGCGCGGAGGATCAACTGCTCGTGCAATTCCAAGGCATGATCGCCGAGTACGAGCGGACGCAGATCCTGGAGAGATATCGGCGTGGTAAGCGGCATCGCGCCAAATCCGGCGAAGTGAGCGTACTCAGTGGTGCGCCCTATGGGTATCTTTATGTTCGTAAGACCGGGGATGCTCCGGCGTTTTATCAAGTGTTTGACGCTGAATCGCACGTAGTAAAACAAGTCTACGAGATGTACACCGTTGAGCATCTGAGTCTTGGCGAGATCGCGCGTCGACTCAATGCCCAAAAGGCGCCTACGCGCAAACACGGATCCCGATGGGAGCGCTCCACCGTATGGGCAATCCTCCATAATCCGGCCTATCGCGGGGCCGCCGCGTTTGGTAAAACTCGCGTCGCCGGCCGCGTTCGAGTGACACGGGCAATGCGCCGCCGCGGCGGGTTCGTCTCAAGCGAGAGCGACGGTCATGAGCGTCCACGCGAGGAGTGGATCGAGATCCCGGTGCCCGCGCTTGTGAGCGAGGAAAGCTTCGCTCGAGCACAGGAGTTGCTCCACGAAAATAAAATACGCTCGCGGCGCCGAACGATCACGCCGAGTGTTGTGCAGGGGTTGGTCAGTTGTCAGAAATGCGGTTACGCATTTTCGCGCACGTCTACATACACCTCGGCACGCAAGATCCATTACTACAAATGCATCGGCTCCGACGGATGGCGCAAGCTCGGCGGTCCGGTGTGCGACAATAAGCGGTTCGTGCGGCAGGATTTGCTTGACGAAGTTGTATGGACGGAAGTCGTTCGATTGCTCGAGGATCCAACGTTGATACAGCAGGAACTCGATCGGCGGTTGGTTGCGGCTCGCTCCGCCGATCCGACGAAAAAGCGAGAGTCCGTGTTACAGCGGGAATTGACTCGTGTCGGCAAAAGCATCGAGCGTGTGCTGACCGCATATCAAGAGGATCTATTGTCCCTTGAGCAGCTACGTGAACGGATGCCGTCTCTCCGGCAACGTGAACAAACGTTGCGTGCAGAATTGCAGGCGATCGCGGATCAGACAAATGATCGCGCCAAGTTCTTGCGTCTCGCCGAAACCCTCGGCGCATTCCTCGCGCGCTTACGCAGCGCCGCCACCACGCTCGATGTCATCGAGCGCCAGCGAATCGTAAGGCTCGTCGTCAAGGAAGTGCTCATCGGCGACGACAGCATCGTCATTCGACACAGCATCCCCGGCGGCCCGGCGAGCCCGCCCAGCGGCGGTTTACTGAGTCCCGACCGCGGACGTGAAGTACCAATCGCCGGAAATTACCTTATGCGTTCGGGGAGTGATCACACCACCTTGGGGCGTGCCTTCTTGTGTTGGGAGAAGAAACTCCTCTTCCAATACGCCAGCCTTCAAAAACAGCCCCACTAAACGAGTCACCTTCCGGTCTCCGATGCGCGCGCGAACACGCTGCATCAGCAGATGGTGATCAATGTGGTCAAAGCAGCCCTTGATGTCGCCCTCGACGACCCACTGATACGGCGCGCGTTGGCGTCGGCCGTCACTGGCCTTCGCTCGCGGACGTATCGCCATGCGGATATGCTCCAAGGCCGCGTGACAGCCCCGCCCAGGTCGAAACCCGTACGAGACGTGCCAGAACGTTGCCTCGAAGATCGGCTCCAGCAGGTTCTTGATCGCACCCTGCACGAGGCGATCAGTGACGGTCGGAATGCCCAAAGGTCGGAATTGCCCCGGCTTGCCCGGCTTCGGAATCCACTTCCTGCGGCACGGCATCGGTTGATACCGTCCGATTCGCAGGTCGTCACGAAGCTCTTGCAAGAAAGCCTCGCGTCCCATTTTCGAGCAAATGCGTCCCACCGTCTTCCCGTCGACTCCAGCAGTTCGAGCGCCTTTATTCGAGGCGATCTGCCGCCATGCACATCTTAGGTTGCGTATATCGGTTGCCCAATTCCACAACTCTCGATAGCAGCCGTCGGGATTTGCTTCACTCCACTGATAGAGCTTGCGCTGAATGCTCAGGAGCCAAGCCTTATCGGCCTGATCATCCGTGTCCACGAATGATTCCTGCGTCATCATAAGCCCCATCGGTTCCCTGCCTGCCTTCGCCATGTACACGGCTTTCCCGTGCTCAGACTACTACGCAGGCTCCGTCCCCTCAGCTGACCATGGCCGGTCTTGCGCGGCGTGCTCGAGCTTCCGAGGCTCGGGCGATCAACTAGGGTTCCCATGTTCCGGCATTTGACCTTGTGTTCCGTAGGCGACGTGCTCTGTCCCTGGCGATACCGGATGATGGCCTTGAGGAAATACCACCACCGAACTCGATGTCCGAGTCCACCAGCCGAGAACTTAAAGCTGGGCCAGTTCAGATCGCGTTGGACCCCCCGTCCCATCAGACGTTCGCGGGAGCGTTGGCGACTAAATACAGAGACTTCTGTCGCACGTTTCGTTGTCTCGCCATAGAACACCTTGGTAGCCCGGCACGCCGTGAATGGCAGCGCCCGGTACAGTTCAGTTCGCAGCTCTTTCGCGCTCAGTCGCAACACTGCACGCTTAGCGAACCCCTTCATCCTCGGCTCCTTACCGAGTTGGATGGCGTTGCAGCCATCGGTCAATCGCCAGCAGGCAAGAAGGTTTTGATTACTTACGTCATCTCAACCTCCCGCCGTCATGGCGCACTCAGATCCGCCGCCCAGACGTGATTGGGCCGTTCGATCTTCAGGCCCGTGAGCAGGTAGGGGTAGACTGCAGATAGCGGCGCAGGGATGCTCGTACGCGGCTTGCGGTAGATCGTCTCCATGCCCATCCGCCGCATCAGCGTCGTCACATGCCGGCGGCCGACCTCGTGCCCCTGGTTCTGCAGCTCCTGAGTCAGCTTGCGAGCCCGTAGAACGGCCACTTCAGATGCAACTCGTCCAGAATCCGCATCAGCTTCAGATCCTGCTCCGGCAAGCTCCGCGCCACGTAGTAAACGCTCGACCGGCTCAGATCCAGCAGCTCTGCTTGGCGCTTCACCGATATCTCGCCATCCCGCTCAATCATCGCTTTCCGCTCGGGCCGGGGAATTTCCCGAGCGCGCCTTCTAAGACAATATGGTCTTCCTTGATATCTTGAAGAGATCATCAGAGGAGGATCGATCGTGAGAACAAATATCAAGACCTTTGTTGGATTGGATGTGCATAAAGACTCGATCGCCATTGCGTACGCGAACGCCGATTTTAGCGAGCCGCCGCGTTTTCTGGGAACAACCGGCTACAGCGTGATCTCGCTGACCAAGGCTCTTGGGAAGATTGGTAAGCCGGAGGAACTGAGTATTTGTCATGAAGCTGGGCCATGTGGTTACGGCCTCGTGAGGTCCCTGCGGCAAAAGGGATACGCGACCCATGTGATTGCGCCGTCGCGAGTCGCCCGTCAGCCCGCTGACAGGATCAAAACGGATCGCCGTGACGCTTTGTTGCTGGCGCGCCTGTTGCGCTCCGCCGAACGCACGCCCATCGTCGTTCCGGAGCCGAAGGATGAGGCAATTCGTGATCTTGTACGGACTCGCGAGGACGCGATGCATGATCGCGGGCGGGCACGCCAACGATTGCGGTCCTTCTTGCTCCGACAAGGCCATTCATACACCGGCCGGCGGTGGGGACCAACACATCAGTTGTTTTTGGCCAAGATCAAGTTTGCGGATCCCGCACACCATATCGCGTTCACGGAGTACCGGCTGGCTGTACACGTTCGCACCGAGTGCGTCGAGCGCCTGGAAACAGCTTTGCGAGCTCAGATTCAGTCGTGGCGCTCGTTGCCGGTGGTCCACGCGCTGATGACGTTGCGTGGCATCGACCTCCTGTCCACCGTGACCATCATCGCCGAACTCGGTGATCTGCGCCGCTTTCCCCATCCGCGCGAATTGATGGGATATCTCGGCCTCGTCCCGAGCGAGCATTCGAGCGGGCCAACACGACACCGCGGCGGGCTCACCAAGACCGGCAATACGCATGTCCGGCGCATCTTGGTCGAAGCGGCATGGAACTACCGCTTTGCCGCTCGCATTGGCGAATCGCTGCAGCCACGACTCGAGGGGCAGCCGCAGCACATCGTGGCGACTGCCTGGAGGGCCCAAATTCGGCTTTGTGCCAGATTTCGCCGGCTGCGGACTCGCGGCGTTCATCACAACAAGGTGACCGCGGCTATCGCCCGCGAGCTGTGTGGCTTTATCTGGGATATCGGCCGGCAAGTTGTCGTAAGCAGTTCGGAATAGGACGCTTTTCGTGTCCACAGACCCTGGCGAATCGGTAACGCGGTGAGCGGGCGCGATAGGGGAATCCTCGCGATTTTTTTGTGAGCATCGTGACGTAACGATGATCTCCGATCTAAGAGAGAGGCAGCCCTGTGACGAAAATTGAAATGCCGCTAACCAATGCGCGAATATGAGCTTGATCCATCGTCGATAAATAGCTCGCTCGCCGCGTTACTCATTCGTCAGAAGATCCGGATCGTGGTACCACGATGGGCGTTTATTTGTTTGTTGACAAGGAGAGGACCATATGAAAAAGAGTTCTCCATCGTCAGCTCGCCGATCTTCGCCTGCAGCTCACGGATTCGCTCCTTGCCATCCGTTGCCGGCACATCTCCGCCGAAGATTCCCGCGGCGTTCTCCATCAGCTCCGTCTTCCAGGCCGTCACCTGGGTGGCATGCACCTCGTGGTGGGCCGCAATCTGCGCCACCGTCTTCTCACCCCGGATCGCCTCCAGGGCCACTCGCGCCTTGAACGCCGCCGAGTGATTACGTCTTGGTTTCCTCATGAATCTCTGCCCTCCGGTTGCTATATTGCACCGGCAGAAATCCACTTACACCCCCGTCCGAAAAACCGCGACCACCTCTCAAATAGCTGCCAACCGTGGTGCGAAGCGATTGTGCCCAAATATTGGGCTCGGCGACTTTTTCGGGCAGTACTTTTTACGCGCTCCATACTCGAACTACTAAAGCTTTCGCTCGTTTACATGACAACATATTCCGTTGAGTGTGCCGATTCGCGTCTTGGGGCGAAATGCGACACGATCGGCGCTGCCATCGACTCAGCATGTAAGATTAATGGTGGCGGCGGCATCGTGTTGCAAATCAAGGGGTCTGACGGCGGGTTTACTATGGAGAGACCGGACGTCGAAATGGAATGCGCTAGACGGAGCAACGAGGTTCGAGCCTCTTTCCGATAGCTCCCTATCTGCCCCCTTTTGCTACGCGGCTTAGGTGCACTGACACGTTGCTTTCGCGAGCGTTGGAACTGTTGAAGGTTGCTGCTGAAGCGTGTCTTACATGAGAGGTCAAATTCCAACGAAGGAACGTAGAGACCCACAGGAATGGCTTGCAGGATCGCTCTGGGCCGCGCTTCCTGGTAGGGGCAATCTCAGGACAGCCTGGTCATACCCGACGTTTATGCTCGAAGGCGAGCCTTACTGCAATGGCGGACAACACCGAGGCCATCACATAACGCTGTATAGAAAGCCATTCGGATCGTCGCGCAAGATATCGTGCAATGGGCCCAGCGCTAAGCGTAACGCAGAGGTGCGCGGAAAACGCCATGAGAATCTGAGTTCCGCCTAGGATAAGACTTTGACCAAGTATCGATCCGCGGGCCGAATCAATGAATGATGTCGAAGCGAATCGGCAGTTCTTTGAGCGAATGAAGAAATAGGCTGGGGTGATGCGGCGGCTCCGGCAGCGGTCGCGCCAGCGTTATGTTGTCAAGCCGCGACAAGAGAATCGCGAAAGCACTTTCTAATTCCTGTTTGGCCAGCAGTCGGCCCACGCAAAAATGTACGCCGGATCCGAACGCCAGGCTTTGACTTGCATTCACGCGCTCGATGTCGAATGCTTGCGGACAATTAAATTTCCGCGGGTCGTGATTAGCCGCCCCGTAGCGGACGATCACGTGCGCGCCGGCGGGAATCATCGTCCCACCGATTTCGACATTACGGGTAGCGCGACGCATGAGTCCGTGCACCGGGCCCTCGAACCGTAGCGCCTCGTCAATAAACTTACGGAGGAGTTTAGGATTCGCGCGGAGTTTTGCCAATTGGTCGGGATAGCGAATCATCAGCCAGATGCCATGTGCGAGCGCGCTGGTTGTCGTGTCGAAGCCGCCGGAGATTAGCTGATGCATGACATTTTGAAGTTCATGCATCGTCAGCGAGTCGTCGCCGTCGACGCGCTCGTTGACCAGTCGGGAAATCAGATCATTGCGAGGCGTCCGGCGGCGGTCCTCGAAAACCTCAGCGAGGTAGTGCTGCATTTCCACCTCGGTCTGCGCTGTTTTTCGCAGTTCATCCAGCGACATCTGTCGCGAGGCGGATTCTATCAGTGCGTCCGCCCAGCGCTTGAGAGTCGGTAGGTGGTCAGTATCAAGTCCGAGCTGTTGAGCGATGATGAAGCCCGGTAGCGGAAGCGCAAATTCTGACACAAATTCGCATTCTCCTCGCTCGACAAAGCGGTCGATGAGTTTGTTGCTAGTCTCTTCGATGTGAGGTGTCAGTGCCTTTACGGTCTGAGTCGAGAAGACTCGATCAACCAACCGGCGATAGCGCGAATGCAGTGGCGGATCTGTCCGCTGCAAAGTCTTGACATGATCCCAGCCGTGGGCCTGCAACAGCGACTTGTATAACTTGGATCCTTCTTCACCTTGTAGCTGAAAGTAGCTATCGCCGATATCGCTCGAAAAGGTCTCGGTATCGCGCAGCACAGCGCATAACTCATCGTAGCCTCCAACCACGTAGGCTCCGGTCTCCGGCATTCGATACACTGGACCGTTCGAATGGAGGCTTGAGTAAAAGTCGAACGGTCGACTTTGAACAGAGGGATCAAGCATGCTGAATTGACTCAGCGGACACTCATTAGACACAGATTCCTCCTTAAGGCAAAGGCAGCATCACACCACGGATGCTGTGTAAATCGTGCGCTTGCGTCAACTACGATTGACCATAGTTGATTGCCGCGCAAATCTCTGTCGCCTAATTTCACTTACGTAGATTGCGCTAAAGTCTATGCGTAGATGCGTAGATCAAAACGTCAATAGCTCGGCTTTTTTCATATGTACCTCCAATCGGTTCATTGTTCGATCTCGTTTATATCGGAAGTAGCTGTTTCTATTATATTTTGTGGTCCGCCACGTTCGGGTCCATCAGTTGAGCATCGGAGACATTCCGGGGTCACCCTTCATTATGGCGCGCTGGTAGGCCGGCCGCTCGCCGATGCGCTTTAAGTACGCCCTGATACGAGGGAGACGTGAGAGGTCCCGCTGCGTGAACGCTTGCATCGTCGACAGCGGAAACAACATCATAATGTCGGCCGCGGTGGTAAGCGTCCGGGCGCGGCTGTATTGACTTTGAAGGGTAATACGAAGGCGATCTAGGAATCGATGCGTGCAACCAGATCAGTCGTGAATGATTGCGGTAACCTCGATTTTAATCCGCGCCGCAGCTGGAGTGAGGCCAGCGACCTGGACAAGAGTGCTCGCAGGGGGCGAGGAACCGAATGTTTCCTGATGGGCACGGGCGACGAGGTAAGCGTCTGCCATATCGACAACGTAAATCACGGTTCGCACAACATGCCGAAGTTCGGCTCCAGCCGCCTTAAGTGCGGTGGCGACCGTTTTCGATGGAACAAACCAATTGCGTGTATGCGTCCCCATCGAGGTGCGGCGGGCGCGGTTGTGCCCGAGACGAACACCTGGTCTCCAACACGAACCGCGCGCGCGTACCCATAGGTTTCCTCGAATGGATACCCAGACGAAACAGTCTGCCTGGTTACCGACATGTATTTGCTTCTCCGGGTTGCAGTTTCAAAACGTCTTTACCCTCTTCAAGGGTAAGCCCGATCTTCTCGGGTGCGATCCACTAGCGCAACGATCGAACTTTGCGACCTCTTTCACGGCGAGAGTTTTGCTCGCGAAGCGCGTTTCAACCCGGACGATGAATTCCATAGGCGTCTCCCCGGTTGCCATTCGGTCTGTCTACACTCCGCCCCAACTGGTTTGTGACAGCGCACCCCCAACCTTGACCCAGTCTCCGACATCAACTCAGGATTGCGCGGATGGTACTGCGCCGGGAGCTCGAGAACGGACCGGCAGACTCCCTGTCGCGGCTCACGCGCGCTGCGGAGCTGCAGTTTTCCCACGCAAAACTCTAAATCCGTTTCGGTCATGCCAAAGGCCTGTTTGTAGGGTCGTACGAGCATATTCCACGAATGACCAACGCAGCGGCGAGCCAGCCTTGCGTCGCCAGCCACCCGCAACACGGAAGCGCCACAGGCGCTCCGCGCCCGCAATCTGCTTCGCCGGGGCGGCCTTCCAATCGACTTCGGCGCTGCCCTGAAGTTGCAGGAGGTCACCGGTCTCGAAATCGACGAACAGCAAGGATGCGCGAGGTTCAGCGACGAGATTGCCGAGCGTGTTGAAATAGCGGTTGCCGCGAAAGTCAGGGATCGTCAATACGTCGCCGTCGACGCGGACGAAACCCGGCAGGCCGCCGCGATGCGAGATATCCGCGCCATAGGCTGCACCTTCGCCGGCGCGAGAGCGACTCGCGACGAAGAACGTGTCGGCGCGTTCGATGGCGGCTTGCGCCGCTTCATCCAGATGATCGAAGGATTCGACCGGAGTAGAAGCGCCCTCGGCCGGTTCGATTCGAGACGATGCGACGACCCGCTGCTGAATATATTGCGGACAATTACCGAAGCTCTGGTTGACGCCGACGGTGATGCCGCCTGTCTCGAGACGCTGTATGCGGCCGTTGGCGCGGTTACGCCTTCGCGTCGAGAAATCGATACCTAGAATGCCGATTTCGCGGTCCGCCGCGAGGGCCTCGGCCGCGGGATCACCGACATCCGGCAGAGCTGCGATATGCAGCGTCACCGGATCCGGGGACTGTACAAAGCCCGGATGCCCTGTCAACAGGGTCGCCAGCGGCCAACCGGCTGCGTTGATTGAACCGAGGAATAGATAGGGCAGCTGAGCGAAGAAGACCCGGTGCTGCTCAGGCATGAAATCCCGGATACCGCTGCCACGGGGCCCGCCGCCCGCCAAGACCTGCGCGGCTAACTCATCGGGATTGAAGGGCGAGCCGTCCATGGCCGCCTCACGTCGGCGCCGGTATCGGCGACGGTGGAATGGGCTTGAAATGCGGCAATGCTTCGACGCGCCGCAGCCAGGCGAGCACCGACTCGTACTCGCCGAGCGCAATGCCGCCTTCAGGCGCGTGCGCGACATAGGAATAGCAAGCCAGGTCGGCGATGGTTGCGTGGTCCGCGGCAAGAAAACTACGAGTGCTCAGATGATGGTTCATGAAGTGGAGGAGCGCTGCGGCGATCTGTTTCGCGCGCGGGAGATCGCCGGGAGAATTCCACAGAGCGACCATACGCGCAGTCGCCGGCCCATACCTCACTTCTCCCGCGGCGATGGACAACCAACGCTGCACGTGCGCGGCGGCGACCGGCTCTTCCGGAAGCCAATGGCTGCCCGGCGCATAGCGCTTGGCGAGATACACCAGAATGGCATTGCTGTCCGCGAGCGTTAAATCGCCATCCTGCAACACGGGGATCTGGCGCAGCGGATTCAGCTTGTGAAATTCCGGTGAACTGCGGACTGCGGCCGGAGCCACTACATACCGATAAGGGAGGCCGAGCATCCGCAACATCAGTTCGACACGGTGGCAATGCCCCGACAATTCCGTGCCGTGAAGGGTGATTTCGGGGGTCGGCATGGCGGTTTCCTCCTCTGTTGTTTGCGATTCGCGTGGGACAGTTTACTATTGCAGTTAATGTATTAGATGTGCCTGTTTTGAAAGTTAGAATTCCATAAATAGGAATAATTGATGGATCGCCTCGATGAATTGACCATCTTCGTGGCCATCGTAGAAGCCGGCAGTCTGGTCAGTGCGGCCCGGCGTCTGCGGCGGTCGCCGCCCGCTGTCACACGCGCGCTCAGTTCCCTGGAGGATCGCATCGGCCTGCGCCTGGTTGACCGCACCACGCGGCGGCTGGCGCCGACCGAAGCCGGCAACGGGCTGGCTGAACGGGCGCGCGCATTGCTTGCCGACTATGAGGAAATGCTGGCCGGTACCTCCCAGGCACCGATTCGCGGTGTGCTGCGTATCACGGCGCCGGTGCAGTTCGGCCGCCGCCATGTGGCTCCCATCGTGTCGGCGTTCCTCAACGCGTACCCCGACATACGCGTCGAACTCTCGCTGAACGATCGCAATCTCGATCTCATCGAGGAGGGACTCGATCTCGCGGTACGCATCGGTCCGCTCGCCGATTCAAGTCTGGTCGCGCGGCAGGTCGGCAGCGTACGGCGCGTCGTCGTTGCGAGCCCGGCGTACCTCGCACGGCGCGGCGTGCCTCGAACACCGGCCGATCTCGCGACGCATGACACGATCTTCGGCATGGCACGTTCGCCCGCGCGAGAATGGCGCTTCGGCCTGCCACGGCGAGGCTCGGTTGTGCGGCTTTCACCGCGCCTGCTCGTCGACGATGTCGAGGCACAGCTGCAGGCAGCGCAGGCTGGCCGTGGCATTGCACGCGTACTCTCCTATCAGGTGTCGGATGAATTGGCTGCCGGGTCCCTGGTGCGGTTGCTGCAGGACTTCGAGCCAGCGCCTCTGCCGGTGCAGCTCGTTACCTTGAGCCGTAGCCATATGGCGTCCAAGGTTCGCGCCTTTCTGGATTCAGCGGCGAAGATCTTTCACGATGTCGATGTCATCCAATGACACCCCTCGCTCAAGGCTGCAAGCGGGTGACCGACCAGGGTGTCGTTTTGCTTTCAAAATGAGACTTTTCACCTTCCATGATGGGATATTCCAATTCAGTGAGGTGGCGGTCGCGGAGGGACGGACGTTTCAATCGTCCACGCTACAAAAACGACGGAATTCGCCGCCCCTCGGACGGCGACGTAGCAATACATACGCGCACCTTCCGCATAATAGGTCGACACGCAATGTTGAGCGCAGGTTGAACACCAGCGTCAAATGAGAAACGGTGTACGACCTATGCAGCGCCTGTTCGCACGCAAGTCCATTGAGAGCCTCGCCTCGCCGGAGTTGCTTAATTCCGAATCGGGCCTGCCCCGGACGCTCGGGCTGTTCAGTCTCATCTGTTTCGGCGTTGGGAGCACCATAGGGGCCGGTATTTTCGTGCTCACCGGTACGGTTGCGGCCGAACATGCCGGGCCCGCGGTAACTCTCTCATTCGTGATTGCCAGCATTGCTTGCGCGTTCGCGGGCATCTGCTACGCTGAATTTGCGGCGCTGGTTCCTGCGGCAGGTAGCGCCTATACGTACGCATATACTTCGTTCGGTGAGATTATCGCCTGGGTCGTCGGTTGGTGTTTGGTGCTCGAATACATGTTCGCGAGCGCCCTTGTGGCAATAGGATGGTCTGGGTACGCCCTGTCTTTTGCCGCCGACCTCGGCTTTGGCTTGCCGGCGGCGATTCTCCAGGCGCCTTTCGATGTTTCGACGAGCGGCCTCGTGGCAACGGGGGCCGCAATGAATCTACCGGCGATCGTCGCGGTACTACTCTGTACGGCGTTGCTCTTGATCGGTACACAGGTATCGGCGCGGATCAACGGCGCGATCGTCATGGTAAACGTTCTGGCAATCCTGGTTATGAGCGCGGCGGGTCTCATGCACGCACACCTCAGTCACTGGACTCCGTTCATCCCGGCCAATACGGGGCATTTTGGTGAGTTCGGTCTCAGCGGCGTGTGTGCGGGCGCGGCGATCGTCTTCTATGCTTACGTCGGGTTCGATGCCGTCTCGACCATGTCCCAGGAGACCCGAAATCCCACCCGCATCGTATACCCCTGGCGCTGATCGGGGCGCTCGGCATATGCACCATCCTGTATGTGCTGGTCGCCATGATGGTTTGGTCGACTACCATTTGCTGGCGGTTCCGAATCCGGTGAGCGTCGCGCTGTCCGCGGGCGGGCCCTCGCTGGCTTGGGCGAAGGTGCTGGTGGACGCGGTCATCGCCGTCAGCCTCGTGTCCGCACTGCTCGTCACCTTGCTGGGTCAGATTCGGATTTTCTTCGCCATGTCTCGGGACGGATTACTGCCTCCGATGTTTGCCGCCATACACCCGCGGTGGCGAACCCCACACCTTGGGACCGTGGTGACCGGGTTGGCGGCCGCCGTCATTGCCGGGTTCTTTCCGCTCAGGCTTCTCGGGGAATTGATTTCGATCGGCACTCTGCTGGCATTCATGGTGGTTTGCCTGGGAGTTATGGCACTGCGCAGATGGCGGCCGGATTTGCACAGACCATTCCGCGTGCCCGGCTATCCCTGGACTCCGGCACTCGGGGTTGCATCATGTCTGGCTTTGATGCTGAGTTTGCCTCGAGACACGTGGATTCGCCTGATTGTGTGGCTGATCCTAGGGGCAGGCGTGTATCTGGCGTACGGGCGCCGGCACTCGCTGTTGCGTCGGAAGGCGGACGCGGCTGTATCCGTACCTCTGCTGGATGAGTGATTCGACCGAGCGGCCGGGCAATGCTTCGGCCTCTGAAGGATCCGTTGACGTAGCGCTTGCGCACGCCGGGCGGCTCCTTGAAAAGAATCCGGTTCTCGCTGCCGAACAGGCCCGTGAGATTCTGAAGGCGGTCCCGGGACACCCCCATGCGCGCCTCCTTCTCGGCCGGGCCTTGCGGGCAATCGGCCAGACGCGGGCTGCGGTCGAGGTGCTCGAGCCCCTCGCGCGCGAGCAGCCGAATTCGGCGGCCGTGCACTTTGAGCTCGGTCTCGTTCTGGGGGAGGTAGGCCGCGGCGCGGAGGCCGTTGCCCCCTTCAAGCGAGTCGTTCAATTACAACCTAATTCCTCGGACGGCTGGCGTTTGCTCGCTGACCATTTGGACCTGACGGGGGAAGCGGGAGGGGCCGATCACGCTCGCGCCCGCTACCTCAAAGCGGCCACCCAGGATGCGCGTCTCGTGAAAGCGGGCCACGCACTCGTTGAGAACAACATTTCGGTCGCCGAATATCTATTGCGCGCACATCTCAAGGCATACCCCACGGATATCGCGGCGCTGCGCATGCTGGCCGAGGTGGCAGCGCGCCTGCGTAGATACCCAGATGCGCAGTCACTTCTGGAACGCTGTTTGGAGCTTGCGCCCGGCTTCAACGCCGCACGCCATAACTACGCCTCCGTACTCAATCGCCAGGCAAAGCCCGCAGAAGCGTTGCGCCAGGTAGAGCGGCTTCTCGCCCAGGAACCGCGCAATCCCGCCTACCGCAATCTACAGGCTGCCGTGCTCGCGCAACTGGGCGACTACGCGGAGTCAATTGAGATCTATGAGGCGGTTCTCAGCGAGTTTCCCCGGCAACCCAAAATTTGGATGAGCTATGGTCATGCGCTCAAAACAGCGCGCCGGTATGACGACAGCGTTGCGGCCTACCGTCGGGCGATCGCGACGGAACCCGCCTTGGGCGAGGCCTATTGGAGTCTCGCCAACCTAAAGACCTTCCGCTTCTCAGAGACGGACGTGCTGGCGATCCGGGCCGCATTGGCGGGTGATGCCTTGAGCGAGGACGAGAGGTTGCATTTTGAATTCGCGCTCGGCAAAGCCCTCGAGGATTCAGCGTCCTATGAAGAATCGTTTGTCCACTATTTGACGGGGAACGCGATTCGCCGCAAGCTTCATCCATACCGTATCGACGACAACACGCGCTTCGTGCGCTGCGCAAAGGAAAGGTACTCGGCCGATTTCTTCGCGGCGCGCGCCGGAGCGGGGGCCCGCTGCCAAGATCCCATTTTTGTTCTAGGTCTGCCCCGGGCCGGCTCGACGCTAATTGAACAGATACTCGCAAGCCACTCGCTGGTCGAAGGAACAATGGAACTGCCTAACGTTCCGATGCTGGCCCAGGAGATCGCCGATCGGCAAGCAGCGGAGGAACAGAACGGCTATTCAAGGGCAGAAGCCGCAATGACACCGGAAGAATTGCGCGAGTTTGGCGAGCGCTACCTTTTTGCCACTCGCATCCATCGCAAATCCAAGGCCCCCTTCTTCGTCGACAAGATGCCGAATAACTGGTTGAACGTCGGACTCATTCAACTCATTCTGCCGGATGCCAAAATCATCGACGCTAGACGCCATCCTCTCAGCTGCTGTTTTTCCGTCTTCAAACAGAATTTCGCGCGCGGCCAGACTTTCTCTTACGGGCTTGAGGATATTGGCCGGTACTATTGCAACTACGTAGAACTAATGACGCATTTCGACGCGGTGCTGCCGGGCCGAGTACACCGCGTTTTCTACGAAAAGATGGTCGAGGACACCGAGTCAGAAATACGGCGGCTGCTTAACTTTTGCGGACTGCCGTTCGAGGAACGTTGCCTGAGATTTTACGAAAACGAGCGAGCCGTGCGCACGGCGAGTTCCGAACAAGTGCGGCGGCCCATATTTCAAGAGGGCATGCAGTATTGGCGGCATTACGAACCGTGGCTTGGCCCCTTGAAGGCGATGCTGGGTTCGGTGCTCGACTGCTATCCGGATGTGCCGGACTTCGAAGACCCGTAGCGGCGCTCGAAATGAGTGCCTCATCGACGCATCCCCGTTTCAGTTTTGGGGCGCGTACGAATCCTCTGCCGACACCGATTAAAACAGCGGATCTTGATGGATGCCGGCCGACGTCGCACATTTTCTCCCGGCGACTCTGCGCATACTAACTAAGTAAAGGCACGCTTTGCAGGGCGGCGGTTCTGGCACCAGCTGAAGCCTATAAATGACGAATACGAGCGGCCGGGGGATGCGGCGCAGTCTGAAGTGTAATAATAGGGAGCAAAGATGACCCGGAGCCGACGACGTAAAATAATGCGCGAACGCGCCGCGAAGGGCGCGCGCGCGATGCTCAAGTATCTGCCGGCCGCGACCATGGCCCTCGCAGGCAGCCCGTCGGTATTCGCACAGGAGGAGCCGTCTACGAACGCCCTGCAGGAGATTGTCGTTACGGCACAGAAGCGAACCGAGAATTTGCAAGATGTGCCGATAAGCATTCAAGCGCTGGGCACGGAAAAACTCGAACAGATGAACGTTCGAGGTTTCGACGACTACGCGAAGTTGTTACCGAGCTTGACTTTCCAGACCACAGGTCCCGGCTACAGCCAGATCATCATCCGCGGTGTCTCGAGCGGCGGCTCGGATTGGTCGGGTCCGCAGTCGACCGTGGCGACGTATCTCGACGAGCAGCCGGTCACGACCAACCAAGGCACACTGAACGTTCATATTTACGATATCGAGCGCGTCGAGGCGCTGGCCGGGCCCCAGGGCACGCTGTACGGCGCGAGCTCCGAGGCGGGAACTCTGCGCATCATCACCAACCAACCGGATCCCAGCGGATTCAAGGCCGGCTACGACGTGCAGGGCAGTGACGTAAAGCACGGCGGCGCCGGCGAAGTGGTGGAAGGATTCGTCAATATTCCCCTCTCGACAACGGCGGCCGTGCGACTGGTCGGATGGCAAGAATTCGACCCGGGTTACATCAACGACGTACCTGGCACGCGTGTGTTCCCGGTCTCCGGCATCTGCATTGCAAACGTCAGTCCGGCCCCTGCCGGATGCGTGAGCACGCCGAGTCTTGCGCACAAGCATTACAACGACGTGCAGACTACCGGTGCGCGTGCAGCTCTCAAAGTCGACCTCGACGGAGGTTGGACCATTAAACCGGTGGTGCTCGGCCAGGTCGAAAGGTCGCGAGGCTACTCCGGCAGTGGATTCAATCCAACTCTCGGGGACTTGAACGTGAGCTATTTCTATCCCAACTAGGCCCGGGATGGCTGGGTCGACACGGCGCTGACGATCGAGGGCAAGATCAGCAGCCTCGATCTCGTGTATACCGGCGCTTACCTCAAGCGCGACAGGATCACGTACGCGGACTATTCAGACTATTCCCTGGCGTATGATTCAAGCGAAAGCCCATTCATCAACGATAATGCGGGGAAGCCGATCAATCCAACCCAGCGAACGACGAATAGGTGGTACTACAAAAAGCAGAGTCATGAGCTGCGCATTTCAACGCCGAAGGACAGCCAAGTACGCTTCGTGGGCGGCCTCTTCCTGCAGCGCCAGCAGCATGACATCGAAAATCGATATGAGATTCCCGGCCTTGCTCAAGACCAATGGGTCACGGGGTATCCGAATACCTGGTGGCTTACCCAGGAGGTGCGTCTAGACAAGGATTACGCCGCCTTCGGAGAGGTTTCCTACGACATTCTGCCCAGGTTCACGCTGACGGCTGGGCTGCGCGTATTCTAATACGACAACTCGCAACACGGATTCTACGGTCTGAGTGCAAAGACCGACGCGCTTCTGGGCTCATCGACGGGAGAGGCCAGCTGCTTCGCGCCCGGCGGACCTAACGGCGCCCCGTGCACCGATTTAAACGGAGAAGTGCATGAGACTCGACACACCCCGAAAGTCAATCTGGCATATCACGTCACCGACTCCTCCATGGTGTACGCGACCTGGGCGCAAGGATTTCGCCCGGGAGGCATCAATCGAATTGCCACCGTACCCCCGTACAAGTCCGATCTCCTGACGAGTTACGAGGTTGGTTGGAAAACGGCTTGGGCAGGGAACCGGGTGCGCTTTAATGGCGCGTTCTTTGACGAGCAGTGGAAGGATTTTCAGTTCTCCTTCTTTGGCCAGAACGGCGTCGCGCTGTTCACCATTGCGGGGCAGGCCGAGATAAAGGGCGTTGAAACGTCTCTGGAATGGGCGGTGAATTCCGATCTGACGCTCTCGAGCGGCATGGCTTTGATGGATCCCAAGCTCACCGAAAATTACTGTGGACAGCTCGATGCGAATGGCAACTCCATTACCAATTGTCCTGTGCCGCTGGCGCCCGCCGGCACTCAGCTGCCCGGATCATCGAAGTTCAAAGGCAACTTGACGGCGCGCTATCTGTTTCGCGTCGCCGACTTCGATGCGCACTTGCAGAGTTCGGTGGTGTATCAGACCAGTACTTGGTCGGACTTGCGTGTGGTGGATCGAGGCATATTGGGCCAGCAAGGGGCCTACGCACTCACCGATTTCTCCGCGGGACTCAACCGCGCAAGTATGTCAATGGAGCTGTTTGTGAGTAATGCGTTCGATCGCCGTGCGGAATTCAGCCGCTATGCGGAGTGCACGGCCACGGCCTGCGGTCCGGTCGGCACCTACATCATCCCTGCTCAACCGAGGACCATCGGACTGCGCTTCGGACAGAAGTTCGACTAGGGTGCCGTCATTCCCGCGGAGCGAGTGCTCCGCGGGGATAGGTGATCGGGCCGCCCCATATCCGCTCGTCGCAGTAGATAAGACCCTTATCGTAGAGCGCAGGCTCGGCCCGGTCGTCCTTGAGCAGGATGGGTCCGTCAAGGTCAACCACTTGGCAGAGCTGCCCCACCAGGAAGGCGGGCGCCATGGCCAGGGATGTACCAACCATGTTGCCCACCATGAGCTCGAAGCCGAGGCGCCGTGCCTCTCGGGCGATCAGCAGCGCTTCGGTGAGGCCGCCGCACTTGTCCAGTTTGATATTGATGACATTGAATCGACCTACCAACTTCGGCAGGTCGCCAAGGCCTCGAGCGCTCTCGTCCGCGGCGATCGGGATGGGGGATTTCAAGGCATCGAGGGAGGGCTCTTGCCCGATCGGAAAGGGTTGTTCGATGAGAGATACCCAGGCATCGAGCAGCGTGGGCATCATTGCATCAAGATGCGCGCGGGAAAAACCTTGGTTGGCATCGACGGCGAGCCACGCATCCGGACACGCGTCGCGAACCGCGGCCACTCTGTGGCCGTCGATTTTCTCGCCGAGCAATTTCAATTTGATGGCTTTCGCCTGCACGAACGACCGTGCGGTCGAGGCCATCGCATCGGGGAAATCCGCGCCCACGGTATAGGTAGTGAGAATGGGGCGTGGCTCGTTCAGGCCGGCTATTTGCCAGGCGGCGCGGCCACTTAGCTTTGCTTCCAAGTCCCACAAAGCGCAGTCGAGTGCGTTGCGCGCGCCTCCGGCCGGCAGCAACTCGAGCAGCGTTTCGCGGGTAACGCCGGCTTCGATGAATGGGCGCACGGCGTCGATTTGCCGAACCATGAACGCAACGTCGTCGTTTAAGTAGTCGACACCGGCGGCTTCGCCCTTACCCGTGACCCCGTCCTGCTCCAGGAGGACGACGACGATGTCCAAACATTCCATGGTCGAACCCGTAATTCGAAACGGACTGCGCAGGGGCCACGATTCGGCCGTTACACGCAGCTTCACCGGTGGGCGATCCTGGGTATTCATGACTCTGGTACAAATTCGACCATGTGGTCTACGATGCCGTCGACACCCGTGCGCACCGGGTCGCAGCACGGCAAATCCAACCTGCTTTCGACGGCGGCCAGATAGTCTACGGCGGAGGCCTCATCGATCTTGGACGTATTGACACAAATGCCAATGACACGGGCGTGCGGATTGGTGAGTCTGGCGGCTCGCTCGTTGGCCTCGATCGCTTCTTCAAGCGAGGGAATGCGGTAGTCGGGAAATCCGTCAATGACGTCGCGTCCGACGGCGTGACATAGCACCAAGGCATCGGGCTGGGAGCCATGGATGAGGCCGAGGGTCACCGCCGCATAAGCGGGATGGTGCAGTGAACCCTGCCCCGCAATGATGTCCCAGTGCGCCGCGGCATTGGACGGGGACAGAGCCTCGGCTGCGCCCGAAATGAAATCTGCAACGACGGCATCGACGCTGACGCCGCTGCCGCTGATGAAGATGCCGGTCTGCCCGGTTGCACGAAAAGTGGCCTTCAAACCTCTGCGCCGCAGTTCTCGCTCAATCGTCAGACTGGCGAACATCTTGCCGACGACACAGTCGGGTCCAACGGTGAGCAGACGTCGCCCCATGCGTTTCAAGCCGGTGCCAATCGGGGTCTGTTCGGGACGCGGATGTCTCACATCATAGAGCCGTCGACCGAGACGATCGGCGGCTTCACGCAGCTCCGAGATCGCCGAGAGCCTCTGGTGAAGTCCTGACGCGATGTCCAGACCCGCCTCGAGCCCGGCAATCAACGAAGGCATCCAATGGTCGGCGATGATGCCTCCAAAGTTGGCGACGCCCACGATGAGCAGCCGAGCCCCGGCCGCGACGGCCCGATCAGGCGACAAGGCGGGCAGGCCAAGGTCGGTACTGCAACCGGGCAGCGTAATTTGAGCGACGCAGCGCTCAGGGCACCAGAAGGCGATTCCGGTAGCGGTTTTTGCCGATACGGGGTCGGCATCACCGAGAAACAGTGCATAGGGTGAGGGCAATTCCATGAAAATCTCGTTACGGCAATAAGGGACAGGGCACCTATCATCAGCCGCTGCCATTTAACGCCGGTCCAAGCAATGGGAATCGCCGTTTCCCCGGGCCGCTCTCGCTGGAAACATCAGTACTTTGCATGCTTACCCAGCTATGCGCCGGTGACCAGTGCCGCTCGACCGGAATATTTGAGTTGCATGGCCATTCCTTCAATTCGAAGCGGCACGCCGCTCCACGAGACTGATGCATATGAATCCGGCAAGGCAAACGGCGCCGCCCATCCAGCCCACGGGCCGGTAATTATCGTTACGAATGAGCTGAGCTGCCAGCAGTGGACCGAGCGCAGATCCGAGGCTCGACATCGCACCGCCCAGCACGGCGCCTTGCCCGCTGAGATCGACTCGGGCCAGCAGCCCCAGCATCAAGGGCAATACGAAATTCCAATAGTATCCGCCGATCGCAGAGCCGACGACGTACCAGTTGAAAGAACTCGGCGCGTACATGGCGTAGAGCCCGCACCACAGCAGTAGCAACGCCGCACTCATCGCGGGCCAACGCGGCCAGCGGTGCGGCGCGATCGCCGCGCTGAAACTGCCGACGATTCCCGCGATCGCGAATGCCGACATCGCGTCGGCAACGGCGCCGATCGAATATCCGTGGGACGTTCCGAGAAGCTGCAGGAAGGCCCAAATGGCTCCTTGGCCGATGAATGCCAGTCCGATGGCAAGCAATCCGATCAACACCAGCGGCGTGGGTAGGCCTCGCTTTGGGGCGACAGCCGCCGATCCGTTCGCGCTCGCCGGGAGTGGGTTCGCCAGTAACACGAGTCCGGCGAACAGGCCGGTGGTTGCGTGGATTTCGAATATGGACTTGACTGAAAGTTTGACGAGCTGCGGATCGATGGGTGCCGGGGAGCCGAGTTTCGCACCCAGCATATGGGCAATGGACTGAAAGCCGATGATCATGACCAGCGACATCAACCCGGTGAAAACACCGAAGCTTCGGGTGGGACGAATCGACGCAGCGCAGGCTTTGAGGCCATACCCGAAGCCAATTCCGGCCCCCAATCCGGCGATTAATCGGACCATGCTCGAGGGCGGATACCCGTTATGCGCTTTGACCCATGCATTTGCGATTAGGCCCAAAATGCAACCGCCTAGAACCCGGATTTTCAGGCTGTTGACTGCCTTGTTGCTGGTTAGCAGCGTGCCGAGCAAAAGCCCGGCGAGTTCAGTGAAGGCAAGTTTGCTGAGCTCGCCCGCGCCGAGTCCGTAGCCTTGGGCGAGCGCGCCCAGCGTCGCGGGCATCCATAGGACCGCGGTCATCATGCTGATCCCGATCAGCATTCCAGCGTAGACGTATCGCTGCGCAATGATCGCCGGCGCGCCAACCTGCATCGACATTTCCCCCAAATCTCGTGCGTACGATTCTTGTGGGACGCATATTACACGGGAATCTTCCGCGGATCGCCAGCTTTTCACAAGTCGCGGTACGCGAACTGCAACGCTACGGCGGCCGCGAGGGTGCGGGCGAAGGGCACGCCACGGTTTTCAATTTGCCGAGCGCGCCGAGGTGGTATTTCGAGTTAGTGCCCAACGAGGGAAGCCCGCTGGTCATTGCTGATCGTTCGCTTCATTGGTCACCGCGGCAAATTTTCGCCGCGAGGGCGATTCCGGAATCTGCCAGCTATAGGCGGATGAGGGGCTAGGCCACCTAGACCCGCAATAAGCGCTGTAGATCTGATTCGGTGTTCCCCAACGCCTTAGGATCCACGATTTTCTTAGCCTCGATGATCTTACGTGATATACGATTATCACGCGCCTGGTTGAACGAGACCACGCCCTCGATGATCGGCCCGCGCATATAGAAAAGTGAATAAGAAAATGACGCTGTGTCTCCCCGTGCGACTACAGAATGTTCTTGCGTCGGTATTCCGGATACCTGTAAGTTTACATCATATTGGTCGGACCAAAACCAGGGCACGGGATCATAGTGCTCCATATGACCCATGATCGTCTTGGCGATGGCGACACCTTGATTTTGAGCATTACTCCATGACTCTATCCGGAGATGGCGACCATAAATCTCACTAGAATACCGGGCAACATCGCCCGCGGCATAAATCGAGTGGTCTGACGTTCGCCCGTAGCGATCAACCAATATGCCATCGTTCACGCTGAGACCTGCAGCTGTGCCCAGTTCGCAATTCGGCACTATTCCAACGCCTACTAGCACCGTGGCGCACGGAATTTCGTCGCCGCTTGACAGTAGTGCCGCGCTATCCGTGAGTTTTGTAACTTGAGTCCGCAAACGGACGTCAACGCCGTTCTTTCGATGCAGATCCGCTAAAGACTTCGCCGGCTCTGCCGTCAACCCACGGCCACAAAGTTGCGCGCCTGCTTCAACCAAAGTGACAGGCACGCCCTTTAGTCTGGCCACCGCGGCCGCCTCCAGGCCAATCCACCCGCCGCCAATCACCAACAAAGGACGATCGGGCTTCAACGCAGATTGGATGGCCAGCGAGTCCTCGATCGTGCGCAGATAAAAGATTGGCAGTGTATCGCTCAATAGCGACGGAATCGTTCGGGCACGACCGCCCGTAGCTAGTACGAGTTGACTGTAAGGTATTTTGCGTCCGCCGCTAACAACTACCTGGTGTCCTGACCGATCAATACTCTGAACTCGGGTGTTGGCGAGAAACTCGATATCCTTCGCGAGAAGAGCCGCCTTTGTGGCGAAATAAATTCTGTCCACTGGAGACTCACCTCGCATAATCTCCTTTGAGAGCGGCGGACGCTCGTAGGGAGGATGAATCTCATCCCCGATAAGCGTGATCGGTGATTCAAAGCCCATGTCACGCAGAGTCCTCGCGACCCAATAGCCTGCTTGGCCAGCGCCGACAATTAAAGTGGTCTTATGCTTGGAGTTTCCCACAAACGGCATTCTGGCGACGGATTAGGTCGCCCATCCAACGAGCACGTCATCGCCCTCAATACGCACGGCGTATGTTTTCAGATCCACGGTCGCTGGCGGCGACACAACTTTCCCGGTTCGTATATTAAAGCAGGCGCCGTGAAGCGGGCACTCAATGATATCTCCATTCACAAAGCCGTCCGCCAATGAGACATATGAATGGGTGCAAATATTATCAATAGCAAAGATTTCTCCGTCAATCTTAATCAAGGCGACGTCGTGTCTCCCCACCCGAACACGGATAGGATAATCGGGTTTTATGTCAGTCAACTTGGCGACAGCGAAATAGTTAGGGGCATTCTTTCCGGGCGGCACAATCACCTCAACACTGTGGTTTTGAGCTTAATCGCTACGCACTTAAATGTATGTGGTGATACTTCCAATCACGCCGTGATCGAGCACGATCATTCGCTCCTCGATGGACCATCCGCCGCCGGGCTTCCGGCGTATCCGATCTTCACGGGTACCGACGAACCATTGTTCGTCTTGACGTGATTTGAAAACTTGAAAGTTGGAAGACACGCGAACAAAATCGCCCTCCACTTCAAGTATCAATATGTTGGTAACGAAGCGTCGCTGCCGGGTACCTTCCTCTGCATGAGCCAAACCTGTACGACTGCGTGCTACACGCAAGCTCAATCCCGCCTTGTTATCGTCAAAATGGGGAGTGAGGTAAGCATCGTGAAATGATTCACGTCCTCGAGGCAGGCTGCGACGTACTGGCGCCCAGTAGCGTACATTCTCCGAAAACAAGTCCAACCATTGCTCGAGCTTGTCATTGTCGAGTATCCACGCCTCACGATACAAAAATTCCTCAATTTCGCGATGCAAGGCAGTGGGTGCCAGTTCGCTACTGTCTGGCGGGTCGCCACGCGTCTTTGCTTCAGCACTCATCATTGTAAAATCCTCTTTCGCTATTCATTTCGGCCACGTAGAAGTGTCTATTCCCTCTGCATAAGCGAATACCAAAACTCATGGAATCCGAAAGCAGCTATTTCGGTTGGTGTTCGATGTATGAGGCCAGGACGGTGAGGATCCGTCTTTCCATAGCTGTGGGACATCGAATAATTCAGGGGAATCTGTTTACGCAGGAAACCACCCGAAGTTTCAGAGCAGCCGGACCACATCTCTGAATCGTCGGACTCGACTATTCCAGCGGGACCGAAATTACGGGTTGTCAGATCGCGCTGTAGAGCGGTGACTTCTGGCGGCGCGTCACCCTCGGTCATCAGCCAAGTCCACATCTCCGTGTTGTCCGTACCTCGAGGATGCCAAGTACGGATAAACATACTGCCCATAAACTCGATGAACGAAAAATTGGGAAAGACAGTGCCAACATGAACGACGTCCACAAGATCTTGTTGCGTGGGGTCAAGGCGGGTTGCTGCTTCCCGCTTGATCTGTTCGCGAAACTTCTGAAGCGCTGGTGGAATGTGCGTGGGGTCTTCGTTGAGCAGGATAAATCCGTGGCCGTTAGTGCATTTGACTTGAAAGTCTCGTGTCCACGCGTCGCCCCCGCCGAATTCCTGGACCATTCCAAGCTTGACTAGAAAACTGTGGGCCCAAATTGCATGGGAATTGTCGCCCCCCAGTTGCTCTGCCCCAAATTTCCAATTCCCCGGCCACTTGGTCTTCGCGACGCCGGGTAGGGGTTTCATGCCGGCTGCCGTTCGATTAAAGCAAAGATCAAGATACCACTTCGCCTCGCCGAGGTAATCAGCAAGGCTAACCGCGCCTTCGTCATAGCAAGCGAAAATTAGTCCGCGGTAAGACTCTACTCGAGGCACCTCGATCAGCCCCCACTTGTCGGCCTCGATATTCTTGTGGTAGCCACTTTCGAATTCTGGAATCGCGACCAACTTGCCTTCGTTGCTGAAGGTCCAGCCATGGTAGGGACATTGAAATTTGAGCGCCACACCGTAGTCGAGGCGGCAAAGTCGCATACCGCGATGCCGGCACGAATTCAAGAAAACCCGCACTTTACCGCTCCGCCCGCGCGTGACGATGACCCCTTCTTCTCCCATGTAGGCGGTAATGAAACTGTTTGGCGCCGCAACCTGTGTCTCATGGCCCACATAGAGCCAGCAACGGCCAAAGACTCGCTCGCCTTCGAGTTTATAGAGCCCCGGATCGGAGAAGACACGCGGACTCACCGTGCTATCACTGGCATCCACAAGAACCCCGTATTCCCTCTCTAATTGCGATGGTTTCTCACCAGCGGAATCGACACGTGCTCTCACGCTCATTCAATCGCTCCTCAGCCTTGGACTGTGCCCTACCAGTTGCAAGACGTGCGTTGATTCTTACGTTTACCTAGGAGGGGCGATAGGAGTCGCCCAAAATAGGATTATATACAACATTGGGCGACAATAACCGGACCTCGCATATATTTTACGGGCGCAGCCACGAACCAGACGGGGCGCACTTTACATACGAAGCTGTCGGCCGGGCAAAGGCAATTTGGAGCGCTTTGCAACTCTTAAAATATGGGCTTTCTGTGTCAGATGTAATCAATTATAAACAGCATTTAGGGGAGGCTAATTTTGCCTATCCGCAATGCTCACTTCTCTATTCGGCCGTTGTGTTCACCAGAATGGGCGAACTCAATTAGCGTATTGACACATATATATTGCGCGATGCATGATCACCCACCTGGCGAGGGAGGCGGGTGACTATTGGCCGAGCGGAATATTGGCTGCGGAGCCTGTGCTCCTGCAAGTCAGACACGGACGTTCTTGAGCAGTGCGGTGACGGAATCAGAATCAATTTTGGGCGAGAGGTTGTGTTGAATACGAAGAAAAATAGGCCGCGGATAGTCCTAACGTTGGCGGCAATATGTCTAATAGCAGATCTGCCAGTCACTAGTTTGAAAGCGGAGGACCAAGAACCCGCGGGGTCAAGCGCAATCCAAGAAATTGTGGTGACCGCCCAGCGACGCGAGCAACATCTGGAAGATGTGCCGATTACGGTGACCGTGAAGTCTGGCGAGCAGTTACAGGCTGCTGGCGTGACGAGCACACAGGATCTCCCCTACTTGGTATCAGGATTGGTATTTAAGGATGAATCCGGCCCCATACATCCTTCGCTTCGAGGCGTCTATACGCAAACCACCGCCCCCGGATCCGATAATCCGGTTGCAATTTATCTCGACGGTGTATATCAGCCAAATAAATTGGCGTCGGCCTTCGACCTACCCGATGTAGACCGAATCGAAGTCTTGAAGGGTCCGCAAGGCACGCTGTTTGGGCGAAATGCGACGGGCGGAGCGATTCGCGTATTCACCAAGACCCCAAGTTTTGACGTGTCGGGCGACTTATCGGCATCCGTCGGCGAATTCGATGGCTCGAATGGAAGTCAACAGTCACTTACTTATTCTTATCAAGGATACAGCACCGGGCCAATATTGGCGGACAAAGTCGCGGGCAGCCTTTCATTTAGCCACAATTATATTGACGGCTATTTGGTCAACGATCTGGCGAATAATCCGAACCTGAGCCCGAGTCTACGGGAGCTGCAGCGGGGCGATCGATTCGGGCGAGTGCAGTCAGACGATATGCGGGCGAAGGTACTTTGGGTCGCCACAGATCGAATTAACGTGGAAGTGACGGGCTTCTACTCGACTCGGCATGATGAGCTGGTGGTTTCGCATCAACCGTACGACGGATTGACTGCGAACGCGGCCTATCCCGATGCCGTGATCCCGACAACGCAATATCACGTGGCCTTCGATACACCAAGTGCATTGGATCTCACGAGTTGGAACATCAGCGCTAAAGCCGATATACGCTTCGATCCAGGCACGTTGACGGCCACCACCTCTTATAGCGAGGTGAGCGGAGGTGAGAATGTCGACGTCGATGCTGCCTATTCTCCGACCTGTCTGTCAACCTCGGCGTGCACCGCTTTCTATGTCAGTTGGCCCTCCCAGACCTTTGCCCAGGAATTTGTCTTCGCGTCCAACAAGATGTTTGGTTTCGCCAACTTTGTCGCGGGCGTTAACTATTACCATGACATCGCGTATGAGCCAGAGGACGTGAACAACTTCATCGCTGGCGCTGAACCTAACGCCGGCGAGATCGTCAATAGTGGCCCCATATTTAACGCTAACGCGAAGATTGTCAGCCAAGCGGTTGGAGTTTTCACCGAATGGAACTTTAATCTCACCGACCAACTGATATTGACTACCGGAATTCGCGATACACACGAAAAAAAGACGGGTTACGGAGAATATTCTGGCGCGCCGCTTACTGAATTCGCGAGTCCCAGTTGGAACAGCGTGACCCCACGCGGGTCGATTCAGTTTAATCTCGGCGACCGCTCCAACATCTATTTCACGTATTCCGAAGGCTTCAAGAGCGGCATTCTCCCGTTCAACAATTTTACCTCGCCACCGGCCGCTCCGGAAAAGATCAAGTCCTACGAAATCGGGTATAAGCATGCGGCCGGCAGATATACCGTGAATCTCTCGGCATTCTGGTACGACTACAAAAACCTACAAGTCCAGGATTTTACCGGGACCGTAACAAACGTTTCAAATGCGGCTGCGGCGGAGATTGGTGGGCTCGATTTTGACGGCTTTTTTAAAGCGACAGACAAAATTAACATTGGTCTGAACTTTGAATACATGCCGAAAGCCAACTTCACAAACTATAAAAGCGCGGCGGGGTTTGGGTTACCAGTGCTGCCCGGTGGAATCTTAACAGCGCTAGTGATCGATGCGAGCGGAGACCGTTTGCCAAACGCCCCCAGATTCTCCGGCAGCTTAACGTTAAATTATTCTACGGGTAAACGCGCCGGCGACTATGGCGGGACCGCGCTGTACTCCTATATGAGCGAGACTGTGCCTGACGTGTTCCTAATCACGGTTGGCGCTTCATCACATCTAAACGCTGATTTCTGGTATCGCACTTCGGACGCATTTCGCGTGAGTTTATGGGGCAAGAACCTGACTGGCGCAATGCGCATTGACTCTCACATTTTATCGTATTCCGGTGCAGTGGTGAACTACGAGCCGCCCCGATCAATCGGGGTTCGCGGAGAGTACTCATTTTAGTTACCTACCGTCTAGGCGATATGATCAGGAGTTTCCGAAGATGACTAAGCGAGCGCATCTTAAGATGGCGAAGGAATTCTTTCAAGCCATCGAGAAAGGTAACTGGGCGGCGCTCCGAAAACTTCTCGCGGATGACTACTTATTCTGGGCGGGCGGTATGGGAGAGATTCAGAATCAGCTTGAAGATATGATTGGCAAGTTCGCTAGTGCGATGCCAGACGGGGTAAAATTCACCGTAGAGGCGGTCACTAGCGAAGACAGCCGGTTGGCGGTGGAGGCAACGTCCTATGGAAAACTGCGCAACGGCAAAATTTACAACAATCATTACCATTTCCTGTTTGAGTTCCGTGGCGACAAGATCGCCGTAGTCAGAGAGTATGGGGATACTCAGCACGTGAACGAGGTTCTCGGACCGGTATTTGCTTCATAGTACCGGCGCCGAAATGTTGACTGAGTGCTGCGTTCAGTGCAGTTCACAGCATTCCGTCGTAAAACTCGATACGAGCAACCGTGTCGAAATGCAGGATTCCGATGAGGAGGCAGCAATGCAAAAGTCAATCTACTTCGCTAACCGCAACCCTCATCTTACCGGACACTGGCCGTCGCATTGGCGTCGGCATGGAGCCTTGGCGATGTCCAAGCCGCTTTGTTGGTCACTTTGGAAATATAGCCATTGTGATCCTATCGATGGTTTACGAGCTGAATTTGAAACGCGACACATCTTTGATGGCGTGGGCATCTGTTGGTTTCGAGGGGGCGGCGATTTGTCTGACGGGATTGGGGATGCCGAGGGCTTGGAGTTGATGATGATCGATGAACGGGAAACGTTCGCAAGCAATGTTGGTCAGTTTGCGATATTGGCAACCGAGACCGTGCTGAAGGAAGAATGGGCGCCGATTGAATGTTTCTTGCTAGCGATTCGCAAGAGTGCGCGGTTTAAGGACAGCTGGCGGCAACAATTCGCCACAGCGCGACTCGACGATAAAGTCTCTAACACGCTTATCAAAAGGTTGTCGCTCAACCGGGCCGATCCGAGCGAATACACGGCGAACAGTATTATGCGTGGATATGACGGGGTAGCCGAAATGTCCTTCACTACTATTGAAAATGCCACAAGTTTCTTCTGTTCCGAACAATATCGAGCGACTCGGCAAGCGGTCCTTCCGGACGTCGTGGTCGACAAACTCGTAATTGCTACTCACGGGAATCTTTTCTACGACTCAGCGACTGGCCGTGATGAGAGCGCGACATTGATTCGCGAGTATCTCTAGAGGCCCGGCGCAATATGATCATTTGGCACCGAACAGCAACCACGACGTCAGCAGCGTGTGTCTGCTGTGCAAGAGTGTCTTAATCGGGAGACGCGTTATGGATCTTGTTGGCAAGCGATGCCTCGTTACCGGGGCAGCCTCAGGAATAGGTAGGGCGACCGCCGAGTTGTTTGCCGAGAAAGGGGCGAGTGAGTTGTGGCTTTGCGATATCGACGAGAGCGGCCTGGCGCAATCAAAGGCGCTGGTGGAGTCGCGCAATGCCAAGACCCAAGCAATAGTGCGGGGGCTGGACGTCACCGATTTCAAAGCGGTCCGGGCACTTTATAAGTTTCTCGATGCGGCAGAGGGGATTGATGTAGTTTTCAATAACGCGGGGATAGTCTCCGGCCCTCCGGCATTCCCCGCCACGTCCGTTCAGCGCATCGAAACAATGGTGGCGATAAATCTCACCAGTGTGATAGTAGGCGCGCAAGCGGCTATCGCGGTCATGGCAAAACGTAGCGGTGGAGCGATTATTAATGTCTCCTCAATGGGAGTATTTAATCCTTTCTTGTCCGATGCGCCCTACAATGCGACAAAAGCCGGTGTGATCGCATTCACCGAATCGTGCAAAGAGCTACATAAGCTTCATAATATCCGCGTCAACGCCGTTGTGCCGGGCGTTACCGAAACCCCCATTTTGGAAAAAACCGGCGGCGGCCAGCGACCAGATTGGCTGGGACCGATTTTGGCGGGAATCAGAGTGCTTAGGCCCAGCGAGATCGCCGAGGCCGTAGTGCGCTTGATCGAAGACGAAACTACGGCGGGAGAGTTTTGTAAATTAGCGAACGAAGTCGCCTCAGGAGGGGTCCGCGAGTAGGCGTCGCCGCGTTGCCCTGCACAACTGGGGCGAGAGTTTGCGGAGCATCGTTAACATTATGAATATAGATCAGTTAGTTGCTAAATTAGAGACAGCATCCGAGATTGCATTCTTCTCTATTGCCGGGCGATAGATCGATAGATCGTCTTGACGGAGGCATACTTAAGGGCGTTTTATGGTCGGAGGCGCGTGTCAAGACAGCCACCTTTGACGACACGGCGGATAAGTATGTTGTGTGGGTATTGGGGCAGCTTGGCGATAATGCAGGAAGCACACATCATTTGGTGGGAAATATGTTGACGCAGATTGACGATGACCGAGCCTCCGCGGAGCCGGCGAGCAAGATCTCATTGTTGGTGAACGATATCTTGATCGCCTCACACGCAAGGACTCTGAATGGCGATTCAGCAATCGTACCGTCATCGTGGATTGGTATCGGGAGACAGGAAATGTTGGCGCCTGGGCGAGCGGCGTCTTTGGGTACGATGCGGACTCTCCCTTTCGAGGCCGCCGCGGAAAGGAGATTCTGAGCTACGCGCTTCAGGTATAGGCAACAAATGCAGTGGACTGACCATATATGAGAGCAGACCCCAGCGGGTGGCGCACGCGTCTTGACACTGACACGGAGGAGCGTTACCGCACAAACGGAGCTTGGGAAGGGCAAACCGTTGCTGACCAGCTGGTGCGACTCGCTGCGGCACAACCCAAACAAGCGCTATATCTAGACGACACCGGCGCTTTGACGGTTTCGGAAACGTTGGATCATGCAACGCGGCTTGCCAACGCTTTGGCTCATCTGGGATTGAAGCGAGGCGATGTTGTCAGTTTCCAGCTGCCCAACTGGCGCGAGGCAGCTATCATAGACTTGGCATCCTGTCTCGCGGGCTACGTGTGCAATCCTATCGTGCCCATCTATCGCGATGCGGAAGTCGGCTTCATCCTGGCTGACGCGCGCTCTAAAGTGTTTTTCATTCCCGCACATTTCAAGACTTACGACTTTGGGGCCATGATGGCTCGTTTGCGTACTCGCTGTCCCGATCTTCGCCACGTGGTAGTCGTGCGAGGTCAGGGTGACGAATCATCCTACGATGCATTGCTGGCCGAAACGGCAAGCGGACAACTGATTAGGCCAGACCCGAATGACGTGAAATTATTGTTATATACGTCGGGAACTACGAGTGCCCCTAAAGGTGTTCTTCATACCCACAACACCGTCAATGCGGAGGTGCGCGCCTTCTCGACGCACCTTAAACTCACAAAGGAGGACGTAATCCTGATGCCATCGACGCTTTGCCACGTTACCGGCTACATTTACGGAATTCAGATGCCGATATTGTTGGGAGCTCGTGCGGTGCTGATGGAAGCCTGGGATGCCTCAAGGGCGGCAGACCTTATTGAATGTCATGCGGTCACTTTCACTATTGGCGCGACACCCTTTCTGCGGGAACTGGCGCAGTTCGCGGAGCAACACGACCGCGCGCTCCCAACTCTACGACTGTTCCCGACCGGCGGCGCTCCAGTGCCGCCGGACGTAGTGCGTCATGCCGAGCGTGCATTCGCTCACTGCCGCTCATTTCGCGTCTTTGGCTCTACGGAAGCCCCGACAATCACGTTGGGCGAACTGGGAGCGGCCAGTTCTGAAGAGCGGGCTACCACGGAAGGAAGGGTCGTTGGTCATGAGGTCAAAGTCATACGCCCGGACGGAGAGACGGCGAGGTCCGGCGAAAGCGGTGAAATTGTCGCGCGCGGGCCGGAAGTGTGTGTTGGATACACTGATTGGGAACAGAACGATGCGTTTGACGACGAGGGCTTCTTCCATACGGGTGATTTGGGGCATTTCACAAGCGACGGCTATCTCGTCATTACGGGTCGTGCCAAGGACATCATCATTCGCGGGGGGGAGAATATCAGTCCGAAAGAGCTTGAAGATGTCCTTTACAAAAATCCCGGAATCCGTTTGGCCGCCGTCGTCTCAATGTTCCATCCGCGCCTCGGAGAGACGTGTTGTGCATACGTCACCCTAAGCAGTAACGCCGGGTTTGATCTCCATGCGATGCGCGCGCTATTCGCCGCAAGCGGGGTTGCGAAGCAAAAATGGCCCGAGCGCTTGGAAGTGGTCAGTGAAATGCCCACAACCGCAGCCGGCAAGATCCGAAAAAACCTTCTGCGTGAGGATATTGCGGGAAAACTGGCGGCAGAAAGGGTCTCACACTGATGCGACCCGAACTCCCGCGGTCCGGCGTTTTCCCCAATGTTAACGCCGATCGACCAAGTTCGCCCCTCAGTCCCGCGAGAGTTGTGGCGATGACATCCCCCCATCTGTCTGCACAGAATGTGCGCTCATTTGGTGAGAGTACGGCGCGTGGCAAATCGTAGGCGCCCGAGTGATAGCGTCGCGCAAAGATGTGGTGACGACCTCTATACAAAACGAAACCAAAAAAGGACCTTCGAATGAGCATGCGTGTAACAGTTGATGCCTTGCTGGAGTTCTATCAAATCCAACAGTTGAAGTATCGCTACTTGCGTGCCATAGACACCCATCAATGGGATCTGTTGGAAACATGTTTCACTGAAGGCGCCCGTGTATGGTACGCCGGCGGCAGATATAGTTACGCGGGACGTTCCGAGATAATGAAATTCCTGCAGGGCTTTTTTACTGATAGCGTTGTAAGCAGCCACATAGTGACCCATCCGGAATTGGAGCTCACGGGCCTAAGCACCGCCAAGGGAGTGTGGCGACTGCAGGATACGGTGCACTTTCTCGACGCCAATCCGGTATATGCGCACGCCAACATTCTCGGCGGCGAGGAAATGAATGGCGCTGCCTATTACTACGACGACTATATCAAGGAGGCAGACGGTTGGAAAATCTCAAGCACCGGGTTTGAGCGCATGTTTGAAGCGATAGAGCCGCGTAGCGGCAGGGTGGGATTTCGTCTCGAGCCTGGCTCAAGTTTAGGAGTGCATGTTGACCGCACAATAAAGCCGTGAGTTGAGCGTTTGGCCACCGTTCCACTCAGAGGCCCGTATTACCGCCCGGTCTGACACAAGGCGCTTCGGCTTGTTGTACTTACCGGTGATCGTCGCGACGGGCGACCCGCCTCGTTGGGTGCTGTGGGGCCGCTAGCGCGACTCAAGATACGTAATCATCAATCGAGGATGCTAGATCAGTGGAGAAAATCATTTACGCGCTGTGGCAGCGTGAGTCGCAACCCCCGGAGCGATTCCAGCAAAATGTCCTGGGCGGTGTTGTCGAGGCCGTACAACCTTTCATCCATGGCCTTCGTATCAATCTTCCCGACAATACGGTGTCGGGCGGCACGAGCTTGCGTGCATCATCGACGAGACCGGCAATGAGCGGACTAATCCAGCTGTGGGTCGATTCTGCGAGTGATATCTTTCGATTCAAACTGGACGAGGTCATGGAGAGCGTCAGCGTGCGTTTTGCCGCCTGGCTCGCAGTCGAATCGACGGTTATTCCTAATACGTCACATGTACCGACCCCGCCGAACCGCACCGACGGATTCTCTCAGATCGCGTTTTTGGGCCGGCCGCCTCGACTAACGGCGGAGGCTTGGCAATACATTTGGCAGGCTGAACATACTCAAGTCGCTATGTCGACGCAGAGCCAATTTGAATATATTCAAAATCTGCTTATCCGGCCATTGACCCATGACGCGCCACCTTACGTCGCGATGATCGAGGAGTGCTATCCAATCGAGGCATTGGTCGATGAAGCAGTGTTCTTCAACGCGGTGGGCGACCCCGATAAGCTGGAGAAAAATCGTGTCAGACTCTGGGAGAGTTGCGACAGGTTTATCGATCGAAATCGGCTGGATTGTTTCCCTACAAGCCAGTTCGACCTGAAGCCGATCCGGGAGCTCAATGCTTGCATGCATCGAGTGTGATACAAACATTTAGCTATTGAGTGGAATTCGGGCCCTTAACCATCGTAAGAAGAGTTCCATGACAAAGGCAGTGCCTTTCAAGATCGAGATAGCGGAGAGCGAGCTCCTCGCGATGCGTGAGCGAATAAAGGCGACCCGGTGGGCCGACGATTTCAATAATGCCGACTGGGATTATGGAGTCGAGAAGGGTTGGCTCCAAGGCATGGCTGAATACTGGGCTGGTCAATTTGACTGGCGCGCACAAGAAGCGTCGATGAATGTCTTACCGCACTTCCGTACGAATATCGACGGCATACCCCTTCATTTCATTCACGTACGTGGTAAGGGACGCAATCCGCTACCTGTCATTCTGACCCATGGCTGGCCATGGACATTCTGGGATTGGAATCATGTTATTGGGCCGCTTGCCGATCCGGCTTCTTTTGGCGGCGATCCCGATGATTCATTCGATGTTATCGTGCCTTCGCTCCCTGGGTTCGGATTCTCGTGCCCGCTGATAACCCCGGGCGTAGATATTTGGCGGATTGCGGACCTTTGGGTGAGGCTTATGCGGGATGTGCTGGGGTACAATCAGTTCGCAGCCGCAGGCGGCGATTGGGGAGCCTTCATCACTGGCGAGATCGGACATAGATACCCCGAACATTTGATCGGGGTGCACATGACGCTTCCCGTCGTGCCAGGGCTCGATTTTGCAACGATCAGTCGCGAAAGTTTTGCGCCGGATGAGCAATGGATGGCCGACCGACTTGAGAGCGCATATCCATCCATCGTGAGTCATCTAGCGGTACATAGCTCAGATCCTCAAACGCTTGCCTATGCGATGGTGGATTCGCCGATCGGAACAGCTGCCTGGTTGTGGGAGAGACGCAAAACGTGGAGTGATTGCGACGGCGATATGGGCAAGGTGTTTGACCGGGACTTTCTGTGTACGACCGCCTCGATTTACTGGCTTACCAAAACGATCGGAAGCTCGTTGCGGCTGTATCGAGAACGATTCCGAAAGGCTTTTCCGCTGGCGAATGATCGAAAACCAGTGATACCGGTGCCCACTGGGTATGCCATAGCGCCGAAGGAGCTTCTGATGCTACCGAGAAAAGTTGTGGAGCAAAAAACGAATCTCGTCAGGTGGACTTTATTCCCGCGCGGAGGCCACTTTGCGCCAATGGAGGTGCCTGACTTGCTCATTCACGAGTATCGAGAATTCTTTCGATCGCTGCGCTGACACGAAAACAGTGAGTATCGCATTCGCCCAGACGAGGCAGACGCCGTTCCAAAATCCTTAAGTGCGACTCAAGTAGGACACTCCTGTCGCGGTCGCCTGGAGTTGCCGTCCGTTCTGCATGAACATGTCGCCCCATCGTAGATCACGGAGGGCAGTGACGTCGACGACCACGACGCTTGGCGATCATTTGGCAGCACAGGGAGTGGAGACGAACACGTTGTACAGCCGCGGCGCGCGCGTTCGCAAGCGCGAGGGTGCGGTCGATGCGAATAGCGTGGCGGCACCGGAGTTTCTGGCAGTGAAAGTCGTGACACCGCCAGAGTCGGTGCCGACAGCTCGACCTCCGCTGTACCGGATTATGCGTTGTGCTGGCCACGTGCTCGAGTTCGGCGAGTGGCCCGAGGCCGCGTGGCTTGCGGTGCTACTGAGCGGGGTGTCGAGCACGACGCCATGATTGGATTGCCCGCTGGGACGCAGATCTGGGTCGCCGCCGGAGCGACAGACATGAGAAAGGGCTTCGACACATTGTGCGCAATTGTCCAGGAGACGCTGAAAGAGGACCCATAATCTCGTCAACTTTCTGTGTTCCGAGGAAAACGCGGCGACCGCGTAAAAATCCTCTGGTGGTGCGATGGAGGTCTATGCCTCTTCTACCGGCGGCTGGAGGAAGGGCAATTTGCGTGGCCTCGTGCAACGAGCGGCGTGGTGTCTTTGTCTTCAGCCTAATTGGCAATGTTGCTCGAGGGGATTGATTGGCGAAGACTGGTGAGAATGACGCGTCCGCAGCTCTCGGCGTGACGGATAAAGAGGTGCTCAAATGCCATAACATACAGCACGAAAGTGCTGTGCGCGCTTCGAGCATCCCGTATAATTTGTTGCATGGCGCAAGCGCGTGAGCTTCCGAAAGATATCGACACTCTTACGAAGCTCGTCATCGAACAACAGGTGTCACTGAAGGCCAAAGACTTCGAGATCGAGCAACTTCGGCTGCAGGTTGCGCGCCTGAGAAACCTGAAGTTCGGCCAGTCCTCGGAGCGCTTCGAAGGGACGGTCGGCCAGCTGCACCTCGGCATTGATCAGAGCGAAGTGAGCGTCCCATCGCCACGGGATCCGCATTGCGAATTGGATACCACCGAGTCGAAACGCGAGCGCAAGAGGCCGATCCGAGATGCGTTGCCAGAGTATCTGCCGCGCGAATCTAAAGTGCGCGCGCCGCTCTGCGGTTGTCCAGACTGTGGCGGACACTTACGCAAGATCGGAGTCACCCATACGGAGTTGCGGGACAAATTATGCGCATACTGATTTTGGGGGCCGGCGGAGTCGGCGGATACTTTGGCGCGCGCCTGGCGGCGGCCGACGTAGACGTTACGTTCTTGGTCCGCTCGGGACGTGCCGCTCAACTCGCGCGAGAGGGGCTGATCGTGCTCAGCCCATTGGGCGACGTGCGCTTGTCGGTTGCGACACTCACAGAGGCAAAGCAAGGTTTTGAGGCTGTGCTTCTAGCGTGCAAAGCCTACGACCTGAACGACGCTATTGCCGCGATTGCCCCCGCCGTGACAGCAAATACGCTCGTGCTTCCATTGCTCAATGGGTTGCGTCAACTCGATGCCCTTGACGCTCGCTTCGGGCGTCAGCGAGTTTTAGGCGGCCTTTGTCATATTGGAGTTACCCTGACCGAGCAGGGCGAGGTGCAGCATCTCAACAAGATGCAGCATTTCGCCTTTGGTCCGCGTTTGTCGACGCAGGTCGAGCGTTGCGACAGAATGCACGCGACGCTCGCGCTCGGCGGCTTCGCCCCGGTCCTGAGCCCTGAGATTGAGCAGAGCATGTGGGAGAAGTTTGTCCTTCTCGCGTCCTACGCCGGCATGACTTGCTTGATGCGCGCGCCGGTGGGCGCAATCGTTGCTACCGACGAGGGGGAGGCGCTGATGCGCGAGATGCTGATCCAGTGCGCAGCGGTAGCCACTGCCTGTGGCCACGAACTTAGCCATGGCTTCCTAGCTGAGACGCTCGCGATGTTGACCCAGCGCGGTTCGCTGGGCACGGCGTCGATGTTGCGTGATATTCAACGCGCAGCACGCACAGAACACCAGCACATCCTCGGCGACATGTTGGCGCGTGCCAGCGAGGCGGGGGTTACCGCGCCCTTACTGCGTGTCGCCAATGCTCACCTACAGGCTTACGAGCTCGAGCGCTTGCGGCAGCCGCTCGCGCGTAGCTAGTTAATGAAGGGTATCTTCGAAGTGCCGATCCGTTGACGAACCCAATCAATATGATGATGACGGGTGGTGGCCTCGGTTATAACGACGCCACCATAGGGCAACCAAGAATGGTTGGCGTTGCACTCAAATATCGATTCTGGATGCGCGGGAATAGTGCCGACGACTTGGCTAGCATTTCGTAAGTTTCATATGCCATATGATTGCGGGCTGGCCCCCTAACCTTATGCGTTTGGTCTCAGAAAGGCCGGGGTTGTACCGAGTGGGGTAGAAATGGATTGACCCAATATAGAATATGGGCGATCATTGTGTTGAATTTAGGTTCCGGTTTGAGGGCCGTCAGGACCCCCCGGACACCCCACGATAGAACAGAGACCAAAAGCATGCTGAACAACAACGCGCCGCTCCAGATCCACCAGCTTCAAGGCCTTGGCGTTGTGGTCGAAGATATCCGCCGCAGCATGGCGGAATTTTCACGATTCTTTGGCATAGAAGAATGGCAGCTTCGCAGGTTGGTAACCGGGCGTGAGTTCAGCATTACCACGGCCGCAGGCGCGCCGATTGAAGCGACACTCCTCTGGGCGACCGGAGGCACCCGAAATCTCAAGTTCACGTTAATTCAGCCCGTGAGCGGAAATACCATTTTTCGCGCGTTTCTGGATAAACGGGGCTCCGGTGTCCAAGATATAACGACGCACGTACTTTCTGCCGCCGAATATGACGTAGCCATTGGCAAGCTTGCTCGCGATGGGATAAAGCCGCTCCAGACAATGCGCTTCGGTGATGCCCTCGATCTTCACTATTTGGATACCGTCACTCAACTTGGCACCTTGGTCAACGTGCTTGTTCCGCGGCGGCCCTCGGGCGAGACCCTTCAGGGCATCTTGGTCGACGAAGTCGTACGTTTCAATTGGCCTCCTGTCGCTGAGCGGCTAGACATACAGAAGCCTTTCCACGTATGTGTGCTGACTCAGAATCGGCGCCTCTCCGTCCAAGAAGGATTTCGCCGCATATTCGGGATCGAGTCGTGGTTCGAATTCGACAACGAGAGCGGTGTCACCAGCAGCGGCGGAACCTATATGGGTAAACCTGCCAACAGTCGCTTTCGCCTTGCTTGCGGCCGTCGCGAAAACTTCTCGGTTGAGGTCGTTGAGATGATGTTCGGAGACAATGTGTACCAGGACATGCTCGACAGTAAGGGTGAGGGGATTCACCACGTCATGACCACAATCTGCGACCCATCCCATGTTAAGTCCGTGCAGAAAGCGTTGGAGCCCTTCGGCTACACAATCGTGCAGGATGGCGCTGCGGGACCCATCTATTACGGCTATCTCGCCGCGCAGGGGAGGATCGCTGATTTGGCGGTCGAGGTGCTCTGTCCCCTCGCAGACAATTGGATGGAGGGTTTTGGAGAGGAATTTTGGGCCATTCTCAAAGGTCCAGACTACTGAATGGGAGGCGCGGTCGCGAGGGAAGGTCAGGCGCTTCAGGATCCTTTTTGAATGAGCCTGGGCCTTGCTGTTTGTAAATGGAGAATCGCTCAAGGGGCGAATTTGGTGTCGCCGTTGGTAATGCCACCCCCGTTGTCTGTCCTCTGTGATTCGCTAATGACATCGTCTGAGAGTTTTCGCTATGCGTAAATATGACAAGAGCGGCGCGCGTGAGTGGGCGCGCGCAAATCTAAAAGGCTTGGCTAATGTTACGATCCCCTCATTCTCTGCGGATCTTCGCAAACTTAACGAGGTCGCGATTCGCCACGATATTGAGCTAAACGTTAGCAATGGCTTTGGTGGTACCCTGCTCGTCAGCGAAGTCGTAATCTCTCCCGCAGAGTATGGACGCTTCTGCGCGGTAGCCGATGAGCAATCGGCCGGCCGTATCCAACTGATTTATCATGCGGCATTCAGCACCCTCGCGGACAACATTGAATGTGCGCAGCTCGCACAGGCGAATGGCGCCAGTCTAGTCTTGCTGACTTACCCACCGTCATTTTATGCAGAATCCGAGCAGGATATATATGAGCACTCGCGCGCGTTTTGTGACGCGACTGATTTAGCGGTGATGCTCTTTCCGCTGCCGACGTGGGGATTTGGCCGCGTGCATACTTCGGATATTTCCGTGACATTATTGCGACGACTGATCGATGACTGTCCCAACATAGTCGCGATCAAGGCCGAGGGCGGCTATCCGAACGTCATGGGCTACATCGAATGTTATCGTCGCTTCGGCGAGCAAGTGGTGATCAGTTGTCCCATTGAAGGCGACATGATTCCGCTGTCTCAAATAATGCCTATTCAATATTCATCGACGAGCAACACCGAATATTACGGTCCGTTGATGCCAAGCATATTTACCCTGCTGCAAGCCGGGCACTACGAGGAAGCGACGCAACTTTACTGGAAGATCCATCCTGCGAGAAAAGCCAATGCCGCTGCCGCCGCCACTTGGGGCGCCACGGGGTTAATCAATCGACTTCAATGGAAATACCAAGCGTGGTTGAATGGATATAATGGAGGCGCGCTGCGCCATCCAACCATGCGAGTGAGTGACGAACTCATGCGTGGGCTTAGACAGGGTTTGGTCAAGTCTGGACTCCCGGTTACCGAAACCGCCGACCGTGAATTTCTGACTGGCCGCAACCCCTTATGACAGTACCGTTCCAAGTCGACGCGTTGCCACTAAGGGATAAATCGCTGCTGAGATCCAATGCCTACATCGGTGGGCAATGGGTTGGTGCAAATCACGGAGTGTTTGCAGTCTCCGATCCGTCAGATCAATCCGTTATCTCCACTGTGACGGACATGCAGGCCCACGAAGTGGCCGAAGTGATTGCGATCGCGGAGCGTGCGCAAACTTCGTGGGCCGCACTACCCGCTAAGCAGCGTGCGCTCGCGCTGCGCCGTTGGTTCGATCTAATAATTGTGAGCGAGCAAGATCTCGCAAGAATAATCACCGCTGAACAAGGTAAGCCACTCTCGGAGGCGCTCGCCGAAGTGCGCTATGGCGCTGGTTTCGTCGAGTGGTTCGCGGAGGAAGCGAAGCGAATATATGGGGAGACCATACCCGCGCCGTCGTCTGATCGGCGAATCATTGTGTTGAAGCAGCCCATTGGAGTCGCTGCAGCAATCACGCCATGGAATTTTCCGTTAGCGATGATCACACGCAAGGCAGGTGCGGCCCTCGCGGCGGGGTGCGCAATTGTTGTAAAGCCAGCAGAACTTACGCCTCTTACTGCCCTGGCACTCGCCGAGATATCGCAACGCGCGGGCATCCCGGCCGGCATCTTCAATGTCATCACCTGTAGTGATGCGGCTGGAGTCGGACGTGAACTTTGTAGCAATTCAAGCGTACGCGCGCTGAGCTTCACGGGGTCTACCGAAGTGGGCCGACTTCTATTGAGACAGTCTGCCGATACCGTGAAGAAGTGCTCGATGGAACTTGGCGGAAATGCCCCGATTCTCGTGTTCGACGATGCGGGTCTTCAGACATCCGTGCGCGGCGTCTTCGCGGCTAAGTTTCGCAACGGTGGCCAGTCGTGTATAGCCGCCAATCGCATACTTGTGCAGTCCTCAATCTACGACGCATTTGCCGAACAGCTCAGCGAAGCGTGTCGGGAGTTGGTCGTTGGGCCGGGGGCTCGCGAGGGAGTAACCATCGGGCCACTGATCGATAGCTCGGCGATTGCCAAGGTCGAAGAGCATGTCGCCGATGCAGTCCGCCAAGGGGCACAAATTCGCATCGGCGGCTCGCGTCACGAACTCGGAGGTACGTTCTTTGAACCGACGGTCCTAACCGGTGTTACCAGCGCTATGAAGATCTTTCAAGGGGAAACCTTCGGGCCAGTCGCTGCGCTAATCCGGTTCGACACGGAGGAAGAAGCAATCACGCTTGCGAATGACAGCCAATTTGGGCTAGCCGCGTATCTTTTCACTCGGGACGTCGGCCGTTGTGTCCGGGTTGCCGAGGCGTTGCAGGTCGGCATCGTAGGCATAAATGAGGGCCTCATTTCCACTGAGGTTGCGCCGTTTGGTGGGGTCAAGCAATCCGGTCTAGGCCGCGAGGGTTCTCGCCACGGTATCGAGGAATATCTACAGATCAAATACATCTGCCTGGGTAATGTCTAGCGGCGAACTGAGGGGCACGAAGCGGAGTAAGCGTCAGCCATTCCACGTAGTCGTGTTTCTCGACGCTCTTCCACTAAACCGTGCCGTAGCACCCTCGAAGCACCGTGAGAACGTATGATTGACTCCACTGTTCCTGACCACATTCGCCAATTGCGTGACACCCTTCAGCGGTTCGTGCAGAAGGAGATGCCACGAGTGGAAGCGGCGCGTTGGGACAAAGAGAATTATTTCCCACGCGAGGTGTTCGATAAACTCGCAACACTGGGGGTGATGGGCCTGGCAATACCCGAAGAGTACGGTGGAGCGGGGCGAGATATATTGGCCGCCATGGTCACTATCGAGGAACTCGCCAAACGCAGCCTCGCAATAGCCGTACCTTATATTATGACGGCCTGCTACGCTGGTATGACCCTGGCAGAAGTCGCGTCCGAGGAACAAAAGAGGGAACTTCTGCCAAGAGTCGCGGAAGGCCGCATGATTTTCGCATACGGATGGACAGAACCCGATGTTGGCGCCGATGTTGCCAGTGTTAAGACCACGGCAGTACGCGACGGCAACGCACTTGTGGTTAACGGTTCGAAGCGATTCTGCTCGGGCGCCGGTCTTTGCAATTACATTTACACCTTAGTGCGCACCGGTCCAGCATCGCAGCGTGGCGAAAACCTCTCATTTGTCCTCATTCCGCCGAACGCACCCGGTGTTTCGATCGAACCGATCAATTCAATGGGGCTGAAGGGCGTGCCCACCACTGACGTGGTGTTCACGAATGTTAGAATTCCATGCGAGAATCTTGTGGGCGGCGAATCCGGTTGGAACACCGGGTGGGCAAAACTCACCGGATCTGGACTGAATGTCGAGAAGCTCGAGGTCGCCGCGCTGGCCCTTGGAATTGGGACCGCAGCATTTGAAGACGCCCTGGAGTACAGCAAGACCCGCCGACAATTCGGCAAGGCGATAGGCGAGTATCAGTCAATCCAGCATAAGCTTGCGAATATGCGAACTCAACTTCACGCAGCTCGTTTGATGCTGTATCACGCCGCCGTCCTCGCCGATCGCAAGGCTTCGTGCGGCGTCGAAACCTCGATGGCGAAGCTGTTTTGCAGCGAGGTTGGCAAGGCCGTAGCCCTGGAAGGTCAAACCATTCTGGGCGCGTACGGCTACGTTAAAGAATTGGACATGGAACGCTACGTCCGCGACGCGTTGCTCATGCCCATAATCGGAGGCTCTTCAGCGGTGCAATTAAACAATATTGCGAATTGGACCGGCGCGCGCCAGTACGGCGCCTAAAAGAATATTGGTATATACCGATGTATCTAATGGTTGATATAATCGCCCAGTACGAGCTTCTCGTCGTCACTTGTCACACGATTTGAAGGGGAGAATAGCGATGCCGGAGACCATTCGATTTCGAAGTGGACATGAAAGGATCGCAGCCGTGCTCACACGGCCAAAACATGTGGTTGGCACCGTTCCACTTGTAATCATGGCGGGGGGCTGGTGCTACACGAAAGAGGTCGTCATGCCGTATTACGCCGAGTTCTTCCACGCGATCGGCGTCGCCACTTTGCGGTTTGACTACCGACATTTCGGCGAAAGCACGGGGCTGCCACGCCAGCATTTGAAGGCATGGAGTCAGGTTGAGGACTATCGAAACGCGCTGAGCTTTGCAGAAACGTTAGGGGACATTGATCACGCACGGACAGGTATTTGGGGGATTTCCTATAGTGGTGGTCATGTGCTGATTGTCTCGGCGCTGGACCATCGAGCGGCGTTTGCGATCTCAACGATTCCAGTGATCGACGGCTATCAGACCATGCGCCGCAACCATGGCGAAGCCCGTTTTGTGAAGCTCATGAAGGTGATCGAGGCGGATCGCAAGTTTCGATTTGACACTGGAGAACCTAGTCAACTCATGAAAATGTCGCCGGCTGAGTCCGACGCGGAAATGAGTACTTGGCCGTTTCCACATGTGTATGCGGGTTTTATGCCCATCAAGGCGAAGGAGGCGCCTCTACATGAGCACATCAACACTATTGAATCGACCGAGGATTTGCTCAGCTACCGTGCAATTCCCTATGCCAGGGAAATCTACGAGACTCCGGTTCTGATGACGCTTGCTCATGGTGATAACATCACTTCGGCCGATTTGGAGATCCAGGCGTTCAACGCAATCCCCAATCCTGACAAGCTGCTAGTGTCCGTTCGGGGAGTAGACCACATGAGCCTCTATACCAACGTCGAGCATCTCGGAAAAGTCGGCAAAGTTCAGGCCGACTGGCTCAAGAACAAGCTCGCGACTCTTTGACGCGCACATTCGGTACGTGCAGAGATGGCCGCTGATGAGCTCGATAATGAACGTGCACGCGTGGATAAGAAGCGAGTGCCTTTTAAACCGGGATTTCTTACAGAGAACTTGGAGGATTTGACCAAGGTTCGCCTCACCGGAAGTCGCTGCAACGTTTGCGGAATTGCGCTCCTGGGAAAGCGACGTCGGTGCGAAAACTGCACAAGCCTTGACTTGAACGATATCGTGTTTGGTAGCCTCGGCAAAGTGTATAGCTACACGATCCAGCGATTTGCGCCGCCCTCCCCGCATGCGGGACCCAATCCTTGGGTACCACGCGCGCTCGCGTGGGTGGATATTGAATGCGGCGCGCGCATTCTGGCGCCAGTAACCACTTCTTCGGAGCAAATGGCAATTGGAATGACATTGCGGCTGGTGTGTGAGGTCGGCTGGACAGACAAGACGAACCAAGAAGTAATCACTTACCGCTTCGTGCCAGCGATCAATCCGGAGGACTGAGACGTGCCTAAAGCCGTGATAGTTGGTGTAGGCACCACCCGTTTCGGGCGGCATCCAGACGTGCACTTTACCCACCTTGCGGCTGAAGCCATAGAGTCTGCCCTTACCGACGCCAACATGGACTTTCGGCAGATCCAGCAGGCGTTTTGTTCGCGTGTGTATCTTCCGGCATCTACCGGCGCGCGCGTTATGGAAGTAATGGGTCGTACCGGGATCAGTTGTCCTGACGTTGAAGGTGCATGCGGTGGCGCGGTGGCGGGACTTCGCCAGGCTACGATGATGGTCGAGAGCGGGCAGTGTGACATCGTGCTCGCCTTCGGCGTAGAGAAAATAGGCAAAGGTTTCATGCCACCCGACGTTCTCTACGATGAATGGCAATATATGATGGGCATGTCGCAAAATCCGCAGTATTGGGCGTTGAACGCACGCCGCCACATGCACGAATACGGTACGACCGAGGAACAGATCGGTAGAGTCGCGGTGAAGGCTAAGCGCAATGGGGTGCTGAATCCCAATGCGTTCTTTCGTAAAGCGATGACACTCGAGGAGATCATGGCCTCACCGAGAGTGGTCGATCCGCTGCGGCTATATATGCTCTGCTCGCCGGTGGACGGGGCGGCTGCGGCGATCGTTTGCAATGCTAAGATTGCGCATCGTTACTCATCCAAGGCCGTTGAAATTGCGGCATGCATCCACAAGGTGTCGCAATTTCCTCTGCTGAACGCGAGCAGCTATTGCGCGAGCGAGACCGGCAACGCTACCGTGTACGCAACTACGTCGCGTCTAGCTTACGAGACTGCGGGGCTGGGTCCCGAAGATATCGATGTAGCCGAAGTGCAAGACAATGACGCTTTTTCCGAGATCGAATATTACGAAGAACTTGGTCTGTGTCCAAAAGGCGAGGGTGGTCGGCTCATTGATGAGGGTGTGACTGAAATCGGTGGGCAATTACCCGTCAATCCAAGTGGCGGATTGCAGGCTAAGGGCGAGCCACTGGGTGCCTCGCACTATGGCCAGATTCACGAGATCGTTAGTCAGATTCGGGGCGACGCGAACGCGCGGCAGGTGGCGGGCGCACAAGTTGGGCTCGCGCAGGTATTTGGCGCTTGGGGACATTGTGGCGTTACGATACTTAAGCCAAGCTGGTAAGGTTTTTGACGTCCGGCGCCACACGCCCTTCATCACGTACCAAAGTAAATCTCCTGGACTCTCAACAGGTGCTTTCGCATGGCGTCATGCGCACCCTGCGGATTGCGGTTTCGGATTGGCGCGAGAATTTCCTCATGGTCGTGCATTGACCCTTCTGAGCCCGGTCCCTGCCGTTGGAGCTTATCCGACAACTCGCCCCAAGTTCCGCGATTCATGTTGCGTTGCACAGTCTCAAGCAGAATGAGAAGCAGCGTGCTATCCGCGGCGTGGCCGATCTCCCGGTGAAAGCGCATATCCCAGAAGGTCCACTCGGTGCGATCCTTGCTAGCCGCCATGTTCTTCATACAGAGGTCCAACTCCATCAGATTATCGCGGCGTGCCCGAAAAGCCGCTAGACGCGCCAGTTCGGGCTCGAGTAGCAGGCGCGCTTCCATCACCTCGCGCGGATTGGTGAGGTCGGACAGATCTGCATTCTTTCCCGCGGCCTGATCCACCAACGGCCGTTGGCCGAAATAGGTGCCGTTGCCGACTTCCCGCCAAATAATTCCTTGATTCGCGAGCTTCTTCAACGCTCCTCGTATACGGCTGCGGGTCATGCCCAGTTCGTCAACTAACTCCCGCTCCGCCGGAAGCCGAGCCTCGCCTCGTTCGCGCAGCGCGGAAATGACTGTACGGACCTTCTCCAAATCGGCACTGACTTGGCGGTTCCTGGGACTCTGACTTTTTGGAATCGTTTTCCCCATCCTTGCACCTAAGCATACGCTCTGTCCGACCTACCTTTATTAAACCATTTCGGTTCCTCTTGATGCAATGGGACGATCCGAACTGCGTTTGAGACGATTGCGAGGACACTGTTTTTCGCTTTGCCAATCTCCGACTAACACAACATTTTAGCTGCTTCAGCCGTCATTGTGACCCTATATGACTAATATACCCACCCATTGTACTTTTTGGGCTATTACATTAAGCTATCCTAACTGGCTAATGGTTCTTCACGTGAGCGGGGCCGTTTTCGTCATGAGCAGGCTCTAAGCGTCGACGATCAGCCTGAACGTGTGAAATCGCGAGCCCGTCGTGCGAAACAAAAAGCGGCATGAGAAGTCGACAGTATTGTCTGGAACTATGGCAATTGACTGTTCCGTCGGTGACAGATTGGGTGTATCGCGCATGACAAGAAGACAGGCAGTAGGGCGGTTACGATTATCTGATCCGGGCCCTTCGCGCGCGTGTCCTGAGACACGGTACTCATGACCGGAGTCGCACAACCCCTGTTTATCTCGGCGGACGCAAGTAGATCCGTGCTGCGCTGGGAAGATGTAATCGCCACTTTGGAAGCCGCATACTCCGTACCGCATAGTCCCCTTATGAGCCCTGCGCGCACAGTCGCGCGGGGTGATGGGTCGTGGTTAAGAACCATGACGGCAATACCTCCGGGCTCTCGTTACATGGGTGCGAAAGTCTTCGGAGTGGGCCCCCGGCAATTGGTTAATTATGTGATTGTTCTCATTGAAAAAGAAAGCGGGCTCATTGCGGGCATGGTAGATGGAGCGACAATCACTGAATTTAGAACGGCCGCGACTTCGGCCCTCGCTGTGTCCCGACTAGCCCCCCAAGGCCCCTTACGCCTCGGAGTGTTGGGAAGTGGAGATGAGGCGCGCGGGCACGTGGCGGCAATCGCGACTGTCAGATCAATTTCCGAAATGAAAGTGTTCAGTCCCACGCAGGCCAAACGCGAGGCGTTCGCGACTTATTTTACGAATCAGTTGGGAGTGCCTTGTTCAGCGGCAACGTCCGCCGAAGACGCCGCCGACGGCGTTGACATTTTAATCGCGGCCGCGCGTGCGCGAGCAGAAATACCGATTTTACACGGGCACATGCTACGTCGAGGCATGATGGCGATATCGATCGGATCAACGATGCCCGAGCAGCGGGAGGCCGATGCTTCCGCCATTGCGGCGTGCGATCTCATCGTTTGCGATGCCGTCGACGAGGTACTTGACGAGACCGGGGACATGATCGAAGCGCGTCACGCTGGCATTGACGTTATCTCGAAGACAGTCTCGCTCAACGATATCGTCTCGGGCCGTTGCCAAGAGCGCGCCAATGCCGCGCAACTACCGATGTACAAATCTGTCGGTAATGCCTTACAAGACATGGTAGTTGCCGAATTATCATTTGTGAAGGCGCAACAAGCCGGCTGTTCAACTTCATTGCCAATAGGCTTCTACGTCAAGCGAGCTGGCAAAAACATCGTCGAGCCGATTAACGTGGCGCTTGTGTAGGGGGACCACTAGGAGTGGATCGTATGAGCCAATTATCTACTAAGGCCGTCGAGCTTCCAACAGCGAAAGGTATTGTTCCGGTCAAGCTCGCGCACTTCGTGCTCAAAACGTCGAACTATAATGCGATGGTCGACTGGTACGTGAAGGTCTTAAATGCGCGGATTGTATTAGCTAAACCGCACGTCTCGTTCCTCACCTTTGACGAAGAGCACCATCGTCTGGCAATCGTAAACGCGCCGCGCTTGGGATTGCACAACCCAAACACATGTGGTATGGACCATATTGCGTTTACCTATAACTCGCTTGGGGAATTGCTGGCGACCTATAAGCGACTTGCGCGCGAGAGAATTTACCCTCGATGGCCCTTCAATCACGGCAATACAATCTCACTCTACTATCAGGATCCGGATGGCAATCGCGTGGAGTTGCAGGTTGACATTTTTCCTACGGCGCGCGAATTGCAAGAATATTTCGAGAATGACCCGCACTATGCTACCAACCCACTAGGCGCGCCAATCGATCCTGAAAGGATGATCGCACAATTTGAGGCGGGCGTACCATTTTCCGAACTCGTAAAGGTTCCACCGTTTGCAGAAGGGGTTACCCCGATGGCTATTCTGGACGACATGGGACTCGGGCAAAAGGACGTTTGAGGGGTTGGAGCGCCTCCAATGTGTTAATCATCTCGCCGTTACTCCGAGGTCGTACACGGCACCTTACGCTTGCTAGGCAGTGGCCTCGATGCGCGCGCCGATCTCATGGCCGTAAACGGTGGAGTAAACGTGATGGACGTTTCTTTGGTGGGCCTTGAAGAGTTTTTACCGCATGCAAAAAATGGATAAAGCGAGCATTATTATTATGTTGAGTGCCAAATGAGCGACATATTAACTGCCAAGTACGACACCGTTATAGTAGGCAGCGGTGCAGCAGGAATAGTTGGTGGAATTACTGCAGCGAAGCGCGGGCTCAGGCCTCTAATTATTGAAAAATCTTCGACGTGGGGTGGAACATCGTCGTACTCAGGCGGCGCATTGTGGATTCCTTCTAATCATCTTCAAATACGAGACGGAGAGGATGATAGTGTAGAGGACGCCCTTGCCTACCTGCGTGAGTGCGTTCCCGATGAAGGGCCAAGTACGTCAGAGGCACGTCAGCGAGCGTTTCTCGAAAATGCACCCAGGATGTTGAAATTCTTGTGTGAGGAAGGGGCGGGCCTTATCCGCGAACCCACTCAGCCAGATTACTCAAGTACCCCGCATTCTCGTGCTGGTCGTTGTATCGACCCAGTCATTTTCAATTCGAAGAGCTTGGGTAAATTGGCCTCCGCACAGAGGCTTTATCCGGGGGACGTTTATGCGGTCAGCATAGGTGAACTGCCAATGGTTGGGCAGGGATTGAGCACTTGGCCAGGGATCTCAATGATGCTGAAGGTCGGACTGCGGCACAAGCTCAGTAAGCTATTTGGCAAGGCACTCCTCGGCATGGGATCGGCGCTTGTAGCTCAACTTATGAATGTGGCGCAGCGACTTAGTGTTCCTCTCGTTCTCGACTGCCGTCTAAAACGGTTGGTGATCGAGGAGGGTCGCGTTACCGGTATCGACTGCGAGTACGAAGGACGAACGGTACGAGTGAAGGCGCCGTCCGGCGTGTTGCTCTGCACAGGTGGATTTGCGCACGCGCCCGCATATCGGCAGGTTTATCAGAAAGTCGACGGGGCGTGGTCATCCGCCAGCTCGGACGATACCGGCGACGCCGTCGGAATCGCCGAGGAAATCGGGGCAGATATTGCGCTAATGGATGCCGCTTGGTGGGGCTGCTCGGTCATATATCCCGGTGGGGTGCCAGGGTTCACATTGACGGAGAGATCGATGCCCGGGAGTATCATCGTTGATGGCGCGGGGCGAAGATTTGCTAACGAATCGCAAAATTATAACTCGCTGGGGCTGGAGATGCGGCGCGTCAATGCAAATCCCGCCTGGCTGATCATTGACTCGCGACACCGTAATCGATATCGGTTTGGCCTTATGTTGCCAGGTCGCACGCCAAAGGCTCTCATCGATGCCGGCTTCTTTATTAGGGCCGACTCGATCGAAGAATTGGCTCGGCGTTGTGCCATCGACTCAACGACTTTGTGCAAAACGGTAAAAACATTTAATGACAGGGCGCGATACGGGGAGGATCCAGAGTTCAATCGCGGCAAGTCCCCTTATGAAAACCACTGGGGAGATCCCAGTAATAAGCCCAATCCCAATTTGGGCCCCGTTGAGAAATCTCCATTTTTGGCGACCCGCGTATACCCTGGTGATCTGGGGACGCGAGGAGGATTTCTTACCGATCCGGTCGGACGCGTAACCAAAGACGGCAAACCCATTGAAGGGCTTTATGCGAGCGGCAATAGTACGGCCTCGATATTCGGTAAAGGCTATCCCGGCGCCGGCTCGACGCTAGCGCCAGCGATGACCTTCGCATTCTTGGCAATGGAGGATGCGGCGCGGCGCCGAATTGACCTATCGCCCGCGCACTAGACTGCCTCTTTTATTTGTTGATCTTAACAAGGTCGAGTCGATCACAATTCTAACCATCATTATCTCTTGCGCCAAAGAAGGATGTCATCCGATATGACGAAGTTCTATCACGGACAATTGACCTGCATCAAAGACCTCGATGTTTCGGCGCCAGAATACTGGGCCGTCCTTACCAATTGGGTAGGCGTCATGGATTGGTTGCCGGAGGATTTCAAGAAGCGCCCTGCACCGGTTACTGCTTGCGTTCTCGCCGCAGGCCAGAGCGCAACGGATGTTCCGCTAACGCGCGTGGTAACTCTGCAAATTCCCGGTGAGGCGCCCCAACTCTTGCGCGAGACGTTGATACACAAAGATGATGAATCGCATTACTTGCGATATATCATTGAAGGCATCGGCCCTGGCGGAATGCGCAACTATCTCGCCCAGCAGTGGCTTGATCCACTGGATTCGACACGTGTTCGTGTGACTCTGTCAGGGAGGTTTGATGTGTCCGAGGAGATGGCTCTTCGATCATCTGAGGATTTCCTGCGCAACGTTTACGAGGTCCTCATTCCTGGAATGGGGGACGTCGCAAAGCGGCGCCGTAAGACCTGAAATGCCACCTAATTGGGGAGGCGCAACCTCGACTTTGGAGGCAAAAGCTCCTGGGTTCTGCAGCCTCAAGAGCTGCCGGAGTAATCGCCGCCTCAAGCCGGTCCACATCTTCGAGGGCCGCGATATCGAGCAAGACGTCCCCACCCACAATGCCGCATTTTGCCATTTGATCGAAACCGAGCACTTCATGATCCCTGCAGCCCGATCACGGTATCGGTATGAACGTCGTTGTAGAAGCGATGGTCATATCCCACATGGGCAAGCCCGCCGCACTATAACGGCATCGACGCGTAGTCGTCCGTGCAGTACCTATGCGGTTGCGTTTCCATTGGTTTCGCGGATGCACGCACATAGAATTTGAGGCTTTCAGCCGATCGGAGTTTTCACAGATTTAATGCCCCAAAATCAAAGGCAGTCGCGTGTGACCGTGGACGGCCCCTGTCATAACCAACGGGCTAATGCTCGGATCAAGCGAAAAATTGGGAATTTCCCCTAGCCATTCTTCGATAAAAGTCTTCAATTCCAATAGGGCAAGCGGCATTCCAACGCATCGGTGAACTCCCGCGCCAAACGCTAGGTGATTGAAGGTTTGATTTCGATCGAAATCAACCGTCATGGGTTGGTCCCAAATGCCAACATCGAGACCGTGCATGCAGGTGGGAGCCAGTATTTGTTGCCCGGCCTTCATTTCTGCGCCGCCATATGCCATGTCCTGCTTAACTACTCGCGCAGAATTAACTACTGAAAAGCGGCGTAGCAATTCATCCACCGCCTTCGGGACGATACGGGGTTCCGCTATCAGACGTTGCCGATGGACTGGATTTTGTGCAAGAAAGCGTGCTATCCAACCGAGCACAGCCGCAACGGTGTCCAATCCGGCCACCAGAAGCGCGCGGGTCAGTCCACGCGCTTCGTCGATCGTCAGGCCACGCCCGAAGACTTCGCCAGTTAGAGATTTGCTGAACAAGTCATCCCGTGGATTTTGCAGTCGCTCGTCGGTCAGCCGATCAACGTAATCATTCATCTCCAACATCGCTTTAGTGCGCGCTTCTTCGGATGCAGGCCTGATTGCACCATTAACCCATTTTACAAGCTGAGCCTTATCGCTCAGAGGTACATCAACGAGCCGAAGGAAGATAGTGACCGGCAGTTGCTCGGCAAAGTCTGCAACAAAATCGCAACGGTCGCGAGACTTAATTCCTCGAATGAGATCAATCGCGAGCCCTTTGACCTCATCCTTCCAGCGCGTCATGGCTTTTGGGAGGAATGTCGGAATGAGCAGCTTACGATAGGGACCGTGCTCTGGAGGATCATATTCTGTAGGGAGAAAGCGCTCCCGATATGTAGCCGCTATAATGATACGGGAAGAGGAGAACCGCTCGTGATCGCTCATTACTTCACGGACCATCTCTCCGCTCGTCGCGATCCAATGTCCTCCATTGCTTGTAGTCCACGCTAGTTTCCCTCCAGCTTCCTGTTGCAAAGCATGCATCACGGAGAACGGATCTGATGTTGGAGTGATCGAGTGATAAATATCGAAATCAACTACGGGGACGCCCGCTCTATGAACCGACGCGTTCATACATTCCTCCCAGTCATGACATCCGCAAACGCATTTGGTTTTCAAGTGTAAACCAATACAAAATTGGATACAATCCAATATTTGTATTGGGTGATAGGCGTGGTTGCACTTGGAATCCCCTAGCCCTAATTTCTGTGATCTGTGTGGTTTCCTACGGCCGTGACCCACGTCGGCCCAAGTTTCAACCCCTCGGGCGCGCAGGCGTTCTCATAGACGACTTGCTCAACGCTGAAGACGCCCTACCGCGATGGCATGACCCACGTGATCTTCGAGATCCTGGATTTCATTGCTCGCTTAGCCTCGCTGGTGCCATCCCCGCGCGTCAACCTGACTCGCTGCCATGGAATTTTCGCCCCCCCACCATCTCCCGCGCACGCAGAGCGTTGTCCTCTGGCGCAGGGCGCTCACAAGAAGGGGGCAGGGCGTGGAGGCGACACCCCCGCGCCATGATCGCCATGACCTGGGCGCGGCGGTTGAAACGGTTTTTCTGATCGACGTCCACCGCCTGCGAGCGCTTCGGCGGAGCGGTGAAGATCGCGTGCACCGAGGATAAGCTCACCGTTCGAAAGATCCTGTCCCAGGTGGAATCTGCCACCTCCATCGCCTCGAACTTCGCGTAGTGCCCAGAAGGTGTCGCAAGCCGACCTCTAGCCCTCTAGCGCTCGGCCCCAGTCAAAACACGGAGCGACAACCAATCGATCACTCTTTCTCCGTATAGACCCCGCTCTTTGACAATATTGGGCGACTCTGGTAAAAGTTTCACACAAGATGGAGGGTGTGAAAGACGACCGTAGACGTCGTCAGCTCACTAACCGCGGGGGGGGCTGGTCGAATGGCGAATCCCGGGCGGATATGGACAGAAAATGTCTGAGGCGGATTCACGATGGGGGAGCGAGAGAAAATGACGTACCGGGCAATTTGGTGTACGGGTTTGGCGATGTCAGCGTTGTGGCCCACGATGGTGCTGGCGCAGGACGCTGCAAAAATGCAGGCCGACACGGGCAGCATACAGGAAATCGTGGTGACCGCGCAGCGGCGTGAGGAGAGCCTTCAGAAGGTGCCGATCAGCGTCTCGGCGATCAGCGGCAGCGATGCAGCGATGCGCGGCGTAACTGATACGGCGCTGATCCAGACGAGCGTACCGGGCCTTGAGATGACGCGCGAAGAGAACAGCTCGACGCCCTTCCTGCGCGGCGTCGGATCCACCAACGGCCAAGTCGGTACCGAACCGTCCGTCGCCACCTATGTCGACAATGTCTATGTCGGTACCGGCCAGGCGGCATTGTTCTCATTCAACAATATCGAGCGCGTCGAGGTGTTGCGCGGACCCCAGGGGACGCTCTTCGGGCGCAATGCCACGGGCGGCGTGATCAACATCATCACGCGTGATCCGACGAACGATTCCAAGCTGGATGCCAATATCGGCTATTCCAACTACAACACCTTCGATGGGGCATTTTACGGCTCGACGGGGCTGACCGACGATCTGTCCGCGAACCTCGCCGCTTATGGCCACAAGCAGAATGACGGCTGGGGCCGCAACGTCACGACCGGGCAGGCCGTGTATAAGGGCTATGACCAGGGCCTTCGCGGCAAGCTGAAATGGCGGGCGGGAGACCGCACGACGGTGCTACTGTCCGGGGACTACAACAAGTCGAGATCGGAGGAGGGCATGAACTTCGTGATCGCGCCAGGCGCGGTGGGAATCGACGGGAGTACCTATAAAGGCGGTTTTTCGCCAGAAGGCGGCAGCATCGACCGGTCGATCGTCGAGCAATATGGGACAGCCCTGAAGATCGACCACGACATGGATTGGGCATCGCTCTCAAGCATCAGCAGTTATCGGGTGGTCGATAGCGACTTCACGCTGGATCAGGACGCTACGCCGCTGCCGGTGGTTGACGCGATCGTCAACCAGAGCAACAAGACGTTCACGCAAGAACTGCAAGTGCTGTCGCCGAAGGGATCGGCGCTGGACTGGATCGTCGGCGCTTATTATTATAACGACAATTCGGCCTTTGTTCCGCTCGTGATCCAGAACTTACTCGATATCTACGCTCGCCAGAAGACCGGGTCGATCGCCGGCTATGTCCAGGCAACAGATGAGATACTTCCGGATACCGACGTCACCGGCGGCCTGCGCTATACGCGCGATCAGCGATCGGTGCACGGCGTGCTGGCCACCAACAGCGAGGTCCCGATCCCCGGAACCGAAGCCAGCCAATCGACGGTGTTCAGCAAGCTCACCTACCGTGCTTCCATCGACCATCACTTCGGGTCGGACATCACCGCTTATGCGTCATACAACCGCGGCTTCAAGAGCGGCGTGTACAACCTGCTGAGCTACACCGCAGCGCCTGTGAAGCCCGAAGTCCTCGACGCCTTCGAAGTCGGCGTGAAAAGCGATCTGCTCAATCGGCATCTGCGGCTGAACGCCTCGCTGTTCACCTATGATTACTCGCAGATTCAGATCACGCAGATCGTGGCCGGCTCCACCAAGTCGATCAATGCCGGCCGTGCCCGCATCAGCGGCGGCGAGCTCGAGCTTGTTGCCGCACCGACAACAAATTTCAAGGTGACGGGCGGCCTTTCGGTACTGGACGGCCGCTATAGCGAGTTCGACAACGGGCCGTTCAATATCCCGAATCCCGCCGTCTGCGGCAACCCGCCGGTGCAGACGGGCCCGGCCACCGGCGGCAACCTGCAATGCCCCGTCAATCTGGCCGGCAAGACCGCGGTGCGCGCGCCCGCCCTCACCTTCAACCTGGCGGCGGACTGGGGTATCCCGACATCGATCGGCAGGTTCGACCTGAACGCCAGCCTCTATTCCAACAGCGGCTTTTACTGGGAACCTGACAATAAATTCCGCCAGCCGGCCTATCGTCTCGTCAACACGGCGATCCAGTGGACCGAGCCGGGCGGACATTATTATATCCGGGCGTGGGCCAAGAACCTCTTCAATGCCTATTATAGCAGCTACGCCTTTGAGACCACGCTGGAAACCGGCACCAGCCCCGCCCCGCCACGGACCTACGGATTCACGCTGGGATATTCCCTATAGGCCGGAATCGCACACTGCCCCGGCGATGACGCGAACCGGTGCATTGCTTAACCGGCCGGAGCCGGTCACGCGCCTGATTCGCAAGCTCGGCAAGCCCGAGCAGCTGCGGGTGTGCTACGAGGCGGGTCCGACGGGCTACGTGCTGTACTGGCAGTTAAGCGAGCTGGGCGTCAAGTGCGAGGTGATCGCCCCGACCTTGATGCCGGTGAAGGCCGGGGACCGGGTCAAGACGGACCGGCGCGATGCGGAGAAGTTGGCGCGCTGCTACCGGGCGGGGGGATTTGACACCGGTGTGGGTGCCGGACGCGGCGCAGGAGGCGCTGCGGGACCTGGTGCGGGCTCGGCTCGCTGCGAAACGCGATCAGCTGCGGGCTCGCAACCGACTCGGCAAGTTCCTGCTGCGCCACGGCCGGCGGGCGCCGAAGGGCGCCACGGCGTGGAGTACGAAGCATCTGGTCTGGGTCAAGCGCCAGACGTTCGAGCAAGCCGCGCAGCAGGCGACCCTGGTGGATTATCTGCACGAAGTAGAGCATGCAGCCGACCGTATCGAGCGTCTGGAGCGCTCGACCGACGCCGCGATCGAGACGTTGCCGCGGAAACTGCACGAGGTGATCGACGCGCTGCAGAGCCTGCGCTGGATCGCCAAGATCAGCGCAGTGTCGATCATGGCTAAGGTGGGCGAGCTGTCGCGCTTTGAGAGCGCGCGGCAACTGATGGGCTATAGCGGTGCGGTCTCGCGGGAACACTCGAGCGGACAACGCATCCAGCGTGGAGCGATCAGCAAAACCGGCAACGCGCACCTGCGCCGGATTGTCATTGAGGCGGCCTGGGCGTATCGGCAGCCGTAAAAACGGACGTCCGAAGCGATATCGGTGGTGGATCCTGGATGCGGCATGTCCGCAGCTTTGGTCTGCCGCTTCCTGTTCGGAAGCCGGGCCGGGATACAGCGCTTCGAGCCGGTAGAGCCAGAGCATCGTGCGGAAAAGTGGGAACCGGTTTTTCGCCTTAAACGATGCGACAACAAATAATTAGAGCGGGCGGTGTGATTAGGATTTCACGCTGCCCGCTCTAGCGGGACGCTACCCCGCCTTCGTCGTCATGGATCTGACCGGCTATCCGAGGAACAGCGCGTTCCCTGGCGATGATGTGTGCAAACGGCTGGTTCACCGCCGAGCGGCCGACCACGGCGTTCAGCTTCAACATCCCGAGAAGGTCACCCTGAACGGTCATTCTGCTGCCACCGCCGCAGGGATCGACTCACGGATGATCGCGACCATGGCATCGGTGTCGATCACCTCACTCGACAAGATGCGGACGTTGAGCAGAGCCGCATTATGCTCGGCATCGGTCAGCGCCCCGGTCGCGTCGGAGAGGAAGAAGTTCTTGAAGCCGCGCATCACGGCGTCGCGCGCGGTCGTCTCGCAGCAGCAATTGGTCAGGGTGCCGGTGATGATCACCGTATCGATGTCGCGCGCGCGCAGCGTCGCCTCATAATCGATCGCCGCATTGTAGAAGCAGCTGAACCGATATTTGTCGAACACCAGATCGTCGTTGCGCACGTCGAGATCAGCATGGATCTGGTGGCCAAGCGTACCGGTGCGGAATGCAACGGCCGCTGCCGCCATTAGGCCGTCTTCGCGGCGCTGCCACTCCGCAAGGCGGCCGGGGCCTTCGTCGACATGCGTTTGGCGCGACCAGGAAACCAGCACGCCGGCATCCCGGGCGGCAGCGATCAGGCGGTTGATATTGGGGACGATCTCGGCGGTCGGTCCATTGGTGACGGGCATGCCGGGCAGCATGAAGGCGTTCTGCATGTCGACGACCAGCAGGGTCGTCCGCGCCGGATCGATCGACGGGAAATCGTTCATGGCCTTGCCGCGGCCTACGGCCCACTCGGGTAGATCTATGACGTGCACATCCATTCCTCTCAATTTTCGCGTCACCGTATCGAAAAGTATCGAAAGAAACAATAAACGGCAAGTGGAGTATTTGGCGCGGTCAGATCATCGAGAGGAAAATTGCCCAGTTCTGACTGAAATATAGCGCAGCCGAATGTTCCGACACGAACTGGGGATCACCCATCATCGCGCGATTGATCGGATTGGATAGCATCGTGCTGACAAGAACCGTGGCCAGTGCGGTCGCGCTGGGCGGCCAGGATACGGTGTTCGATCCCGCGTTCGAGCGCGTCGTTGAGGGCGATGATCCGCGTCGTGATCGCCGGCCGCTTGCCCACTTCCCGCTGCAATTGCGATGGAACGCAACATTTTCCTTAGTAAGTCCGTCGGTTAACAGCGCCCAAGCCGTTGCGCGCAGCCCCGAAACATGATCATTGCCGTCATCGGCTGCCAGCGCTTCATGGTCTTCATCGGCGAACTCGCTGCAAGGGTTCGTCCCGGCAAAGGTACGTATCGTGCAACAGGTTATCGAAAATCCTAAGTCGCGATACGTCTCCGCCGCATCGAGATGGACCTCCTCGGGCACGGGAAGGCCAAGGCCGACGAGCCAAGCATCCGACCATTGACGAAAGCGCCGAAACTCGGAGCGGGGCACGCCAAGCTGGGCGGCGATGACGTAGAGCTGCATGGGACTGCGAAATCCGCCATCACATCCCGTTCCGTCTCGTTCGCGATGGCGTCAACGAGCTCCGCAGCAGTTGCGACGACATAGTCCTGCATCTGACGGACGCGTCCGGGCCGGAACGCCTTCATGACGAATGTGCGGTAGACAGTATGGCTGGGAGTTGTCCACAAACACCGGAATGAACCGGCCATAGCCTTTCTCGCTGATGATCTTCTCGGCTGCGGCACTATGATGCCCGCCAAGGGCCGCCCTGCGGGCGACATGCTCGAAAACACCTTGTGATACTGAGATGGGAGGAATTGCTGACCTCGCTTGCTTGGAGGATCCAGTTTGGATCGACGGCGGCGATCGCGTCAGACCAATAAGACACCCTTTAATCCCTTAGGGCTTGACCGGAGCCAATATTGGGCTATATATTGGGCTATATTGTTCTCGATCAAAGGAGGTAGGCGCTTCTGCGGCGGAGTCCGAAATACGCTATCTCGAGCGCCTCGCTGGCCGCGATAGCGGTTCGGCAAATGCTCAGGAAGTTAGCATGCCGCCGCTAGGCTGGACCGACTAAACATATCTGTTAATAACTCACACGGTTGTGAGTGGTCGTCGTTGCACCTACCGCAATATGAAGGTGTTTCTGAAATTACGGGCCACCATGTAAGAATATTTAGTATTACATGGGCTGGCATTAGACTAGGAGAGTGCGAATGGTTTCTAAGTCGTTCGGCAAGGCAACCGCGCCGCTGGTCATCGAGGCTGCGATAACGCCGTATCGTTTTGATGTGCCGGCGCAGCCGATGGACAAGATAATCCAGGAAGCGAAGGACTGCCTGGCGGCGGGTGCTGCCCTCATTCATCACCATCACGATTTCCACGCCCCGCGCGAAGAGGGGGCGCGCCAGATGGTGGCGATCGAAAAGGCGATCCTCGAGGCATATCCTGAAGCTCTGATGTATCCCGATTACCTCAAGGGTGACGCGCTCTGGGAGAGGAACGCGCATCTGCGGCCGTTGTATGAAGCGGGCGTGCTTCGGATGTTCCCGATCGATCCCAACATAACCCAGTACGACATTCTCGATGAAAGCGGCCTTCCGGCGGATAGCCATATCCACGGGATGACCTACGCCGAATCCTACGAAATGGTGCAGTTCGCCCGCGAAACCGGCGCCCCCGTGACGGTGGGTATATATGAGCCGGGCGACCTTCGCTGGCTGCGCCCTTATGCTGAGCGCGACATGTTTCCGGCTGGCACGATCATCAAGCTGTACTTTGGCGGGCCCTATACCATGGGGCTGGATAAGGTTCCCGGTGTCAACTTCGGGATGTATCCAACCAAGGCGGCGCTCGACCTGTACCTGTCGATGATGGAGGGCATAGACCTCCCCTGGATCGTCAGCTGCCAGGCAGGCGTGTTGCTCGATACGCCGGTCGCGCGCTACGCGCTGGAACTTGGTGGCCATGTGCGCGTGGGCATCGAAGACACCGCCGGGGGTACCGAGATGACCAACGTTGAAACGGTGGAGGCCGCTATTGCGCTTGCCAACGAAGTGGGCCGTCCGATCGCGGTCGGCCAAGCCGCCAAGGACGCGCTGCGGAGGCCGCAGCCGTCGCTCACCGGCTAAGTGTCTGACCCGAAACTCGCTTTGCGAGTAAAGGTTGGGTGATATCAGTGCTATGTGATTCAGTCGGAGGTGCGACACCTTGACGGAGAGCCACATGTCGAAAGATATCACCCGTGCGCAGCATGCGCGCAAAGGACAGCGGCTGCCAAGCGATTTGACGAAGAAGGAGTAGCTGATCTTCGGACCGCTGATGCCAGCGGCATTGGCGACTGGACGGCCGCGCAAATGGGGCTGGCGCAAGCTGTTGAACGCGATGTTGTACCTGCTGCGCGGAGGCTTGCCGTGGCGGATGCTGTCGCCGGGCTTGTTCCCGCCGGTGTCGGCGGTGCCATAGGCTTCATATTGCGCGGTCTTTCGGCCGGCATTGTCATAGGTGAAGGGAACCGTTAAGAACGGTGGGGTACCCAATTCCAAGGAAGGCCGATCTGGCGTGATCCGATATCCGGGAACCATCGCTGAAAGCACTCGAGCAACTCACCGTTGAGCACGGCACATCGGACCTGCAGAAGCAAATGCGCGCCTCGCTTTGTCCAACACATGTGCTGTCCCTTGCCGAGCCGTCTTCCAATTGACCGATTGACGGTGCCTTCGACGGCGCTGGTGGATATTCGCCGACCCTCTTGCTTCCAGCGACTATAGTTGACTACGCCGGATTCATTTTTGCGAATGTACGAGGCAAGATCGCATAGATGACCGTCGGCCATGTGAATCCTTCGATGCAAGTCTCGTAACACGTCCTCTACTCGGTCAAGCAACTCGAGCAGCTGATCGACGGATTGTTCGAACTTTGCGCGTCTCCCGGACCACAAGTATCCGCGCAGAAAGTTGAATCGGTCGTAAAGTTCGAAGACTGAGCCGCCGGGCGACAGCACAGCGGGCGGCAGCAGCTGCGCCAATGTCGCGATTAGCGTGTCAGTTTGACCGGTCAGATCCGTGCGCGTCTCTTTAAGATGCTGTTCACTGCGCCCCACGATCTTGCCGCTGAATTTGAGCAGCATGAGCGTCAGGTCATCGAGCAGTCGGCCGCGGGCCGACCGCAGCGCTGCAAGCAGTAGCGCATACCGTGGCCCCAGGTATTCGCGTAGCTCCCGTGCGCCTTCAAACGCTGCGCCTCGTTCGCCCACTGCGCTACTTTAGCTTCCGATATCGGCGCGAGCAACGGTGCCGGATCCACCAATGTCTCCAGCCACTGGTAGTGTGCGATCAACCCCTTCAGGTTCTCGCGCGTGGGCTTGCCCGCGCCCCGGCACGTCACAGCGAACGGCGATTCTTGCGTCTCCTCGTTCGTAGTCAACAACGCGTCGAGTCCGTGGATGTCCGGCGCACTCAAGCGCTCATAGACCTGTTGCCACTGCGCGGCGTTGACAAACCGATGCGCCGTTCCGGCTAATGTGTCCAGTGTAGTCAACAACGGCAACTCACAGCGTTCGCGAATCAGCGTATCGATCGCAGCGTTGATTAAATCCCGCCCGTGGCGATCGACCGGCTCTCGCTCACGTCCCAGGGCCACATCAAATATTCGTTGAAGACGCCGTACCGCGACGGCACGACCCACGTGATCTTCGACCCGCTGGATTTCATTGCCCGCCTAGCGTCGCTCGTGCCTTCGCCGCGGGTCAACCTGACTCGCTACCATGGAATTTTCGCACCCCATCATCGACTACGCTCGCTGATCGTGCCCTCGGCGCGGGGCGCTTTGAAAAAGAAAGCGCAGCGCGGGGAGGGCGCGGAGGCGACTCCGCGTCATATCGCCATGACGTGGGCGCAGCGCTTGAAACGAGTTTTTCTGATCGACGTCACTATCTGCGAGCACTGCGGCGGCGCGGTCAAGATCATCGCGTGCATCGAGGATAGGGCCACCGTTCGAAAGATACTGGCGCATGTCGAATCCGCCACGTCGCCCCCGGGCCAGTTACCGCCGGCGCGCGGTCCCCCGGGCGGCTCGGCCGATCTGTTCGGATCATAACCCTCACCCTACTTTAACTTCCCACCCTCCCGCCGCTGAGCTTCTGAAAGCATCGGCCGCTTCGCTCCTGCGCGCTTGAGCGCCGGGGAGCTCCTAAACCGCCTCTCTCGGGCAAAACAGCTTCCAAAAAGGGGTTCCCCGCAGCGCTTTGGCCTCTGGGGACTCGATCAATTCAGGCGCGCGCCTCTTGGGACCGTCGCCTCGAACTTCGCATAGCATCCTTTATGGTAACTATCCTGCGCGCCGTGGAAAGGCGCGCTCTTCCAGTGGGTGCGAATCCCACCCGGCAACTGTCGCTCCAGCCGGTAGTAATCGGAGCGGTTGTGGAGGTGACGAAGCAACTGGAGCCTTCGATGCAGAGGGCCACAAGGTGGCTTGACGAGTACACAGGCCGTAACCCGAGTGAACGCCGAGCAAGCCTCGAAAAATATAATGCAGAAGCCGACCCGTCAGGATTGCGGGGAAGGCTGTCATGGCTGGGGAAGCGAGCGATGCGCACCCAGACGTTCTGCCGGGGTAGTGGCGATGGCATGTGTACAAGAGGAAGAGCGTAGTAACACGGGAAACCTCATGTCGTGGCCGATTGCAGCGGCCAACCGGACGCTCGCGAGGGACAGGCCGGGCGGGGTGAGGTGGCGGAGAGGCCCGTAAGACCGTTGATATCGGTGTAATGCCGATGGAGGAAAGGGGCCTTGGTTCAAGATCGACGCAACAAGTAGCGAGGAACGGGAAATTGGGCAACCTATCAATTCCGCTGAAGATTCAGAAGTTGCAGACGGCGTTACATGTCAGAGCGAAGGAGAACCCTGACTGTCGGTTCTACGCGCTGTACGACAAGGTGTACCGAGAAGACATTCTGCAGTTTGCCTATAGTCGCTGCAAAGCCAATGGCGGCGCGGCGGGGGTGGACGAACAGACGTTCGAGGACATCGAGGCGTACGGACGGGATCGGTGGTTGGGGAAATTGGCGCAGTAGCTTAGAGAGAAGAGGTATCGACCTCAAGCGGTACGACGAGTTTTCATACCGAAGCGGAATGCAGGGCTTCGGCCCTTGGGCATTCCCCCGATCCGCGACAGGACGGCGCAGATGGCGGCAGTGTTGGTTTTAGGACCAATATTCGAAGCCGATCTGCCGCCCGAGCAACACGCGTATCGGCCCGAGCGCAGCGCGCTCACCGCGGTTAAGCAGGTGCACAGCCTGCTGAACACGGGTCACACGCACGTCGTGGACGCGGATTTATCCGCGTACTTCGACACCATTCCGCACTTCGAACTCATGAAGTCGGTGGCTCGCCGGGTTGTCGACTCGGCGCTGCTACATCTGATCCAGATGTGGCTGGAAGTCCCGGTGGAAGAGACGGACGAGGGAGGGTACAAGAAGCGCACGACCCGCAATCGCGATGAGAAACGTGGCATTCCCCAAGGGTCACCCGCATCACCACTGCTGTCGAATATTTATATGCGACGGTTCGTGCTGGGGTGGCAGCAGTTGGGACACGCGCAGCGTTACAAAGCGCACATCGTCAATTATGCCGATGACCTGGTCATCTGCTGCAAGGGTAGCGCCGATGAGGCGCTGCACGCAATGCGGCAGGTCATGGGTCGACTGCGGCTGACGGTGAACGAGGAGAAAACGCATCTATGTACTGTTCCGCAGGAATACTTCGATTTTCTAGGGTATACGTTCGGGCGCTGCTACTCAGCCAAGACGGGTCGAGCCTACCTGGGCACGCGACCGTCGAAGAAGAGTATCCGGCGTCTGGTCGAGTCGATCCGCGAGAAAACAGATCGTAAGAGATGTGGTCTCGAAGCCTCGGTGGTGGTGCAAGAGCTGAACGATAGCATGCGGGGCTGGGCCAACTACTTTAAGCAGGGCCCGGTCAGCATCGCGTATCAGGCGATTGACCGCTATGCCACCGAACGGCTGCGTCGATGGTTGTGCAAGAAACATAAAGTCCGCGGCAGCGGATGGGCCCGGTATCCGAATGCGTACCTATACGAAAAGATGGGACTCGTTCGGCTGCCTCGGTTGACGCGCAACCTTCCGTGTGCGAGAACATGAGCATCTTGTCCGAGAGCCGAGTGCCTGAGTAGGGCCTGCTCGGTTCGATGAGAGGGACGTGGAGACGGAGTACAAGGTCTTGGCCACTAAGGCACTGCCAGACGAAAGAGGCAGCCCCGGATATGCTAGACCTAAATACCACCGCGCCACGTCTCTACTCTACCACCTTAACTCAGTGCCATTCACCTTAAGATCAATTCGCCCAAATAGCGGCTCTCTTCGACTATTGCCTCCGCAATTGCGGTGCCATAAACCGCATGCTCGACTGTGATGTGATACACGCGTCCGCCTGCGTCGAGGGCATCGAACTTGAAATCGCCGAACACGTCGGTCTTTTCTGTGCCGATGGGTTTGCCGTCCGCGGTCAGAGTCACGATGGCTCCTTCGATGCACTCGGTTCGCCCGTTGACTGATGCCACCACGGTTCCACCGACGAAGCACTTCGCGTAGCGGTGTAGGTTGCGGTAATAAACTCTCGGACGGGTCTGGAGCTCCGGCTTCAGCACCTCCAAATTCTCTTCACGTACGAGGGCCGTCATCCGTTCATCCGATACCTTTATCGCCCGCAGCGCCTCCGTCGGGCAGGCCTGGGAAGCGCGCGGTTCCTTCCAGCCTTTATCAAGCAGATGGGCATCGAAGATCCAGGCCTGTGGGAGGTCCAGCTCCTCGTTCCACACGATCGCCCCATAGGGGCAGCTGTCAACGAGGTCACGTCGCCCTTTTGCCTTGATCGGATCAATGATAACGATTCCGTCGGGTCGCTTTTTGACACTGCCGTCCTGACCGCCGACCTTCAGACACGGAGCGTCGTCGCAGTGGTTGCACATGGTCGGCAAGTAGGCCGCGTCCACCATGTGCCCGCTACCACGGACCTTCCTCGTGATCCGGATCCATTCGTGTCCATGGCGCGGCTGAGGGGCCGCATAGCCTGGAAAATCGTTGTCCACATGCTCGTCTCTCACGGAAAGCGTGCAGTTGTGGCAGTTTTCGCAGCGGGCGACATCGACGATCATGTTCCATTTATCCATGGACTACATCACCCGGCAGCCGCGGCAAACGCGGTCGTATCGGTCCAGCCTTCAATTTCCACCAGACAACTGTTGCACGCCATTCCCGATGTGCCCTTCACCTGGTTGCGCTTGGGCGTCAAGAGATTAACGCAACCGCCGCGGTCGACCCTGCCATAAATCGGATGATCAATGATGTCGAGGATTGCCGCCGATTCGAAGGCTTTGACGACACCGATTGCGATCAACGGCGACACGTCGGCGGCGCAAATAACGCTGCCGCGATCATTGAATACCCGGATCAAGTCATGATGTTTGATGGCCCGCGCCGCGGCGTCGTCCGAATTGATTCGCATGACCCAATAGTAATACCCGTCGATCAGGACACGATGATCTTCGATATCGTTGATCGCCGAACCCTTGCCATCGCTGTACGTATGGAAACTGTACCGGGAGTGCGTCGACAGCATCTGCAAGGGAAATTTCTTGACGAGATCCCGTGTCTGCCGGCCTTCCCACGACGCAATGTACTTGTTCAGCACCGGCCGCTCGGGATTGTCGGGATCGCCGCGCTTCAGTGAGGAGGGCAGGAATTCGATCTTTCCGGACTGGGTCTCGAGTCCATGCAGGAATTTCTCGCCGAACTGGCACGGCAACGGAAGAGGTTCCGGCAGGTCTTTCGGCCTGCCCTCCGCGTACCAGCGGTAGGCCACCGCGTCCCGGGTAGACGCGGCTTCCGGCGGCACGACAAAATAGCCTTTGCGCGCGAATTCCTTCCAGCTGATGTGATGCGGCAGATCGGAGGACTCGAACATGCGCTTGCACCAGTCGAGTTCGCTGGATGCCTCGGTGAACATGACGCCGAGACCTAACCGCGACAGGATATCCGCGAAAATCTGATAGTCCGACTTCGACTCCCCCAACGGTTCGATGCACTTATGCTGCATCATGACCATGCGGTGATTGAGCTGATCGGTATTGTGATGAATATAGCCGCCGCTATTTCCCCAGTCGCTGATGTCCCAGCGTTCGAACGACGTGCAGGCAGGCAATATAAGGTCCGCGAATTCGGCATCCCCCTCCATCCAAATCGATTGATTCACAACGAAATCGAGAGATTCGTGTCGGTATGCGTCGATCCATCGGCTCGAATTCGCAATGGTGCCGAAACTCGATGTGCCATACCGATACAGCATATGGATCGGCGAATAGCCCGGCATCGGATAGCTGAAGGGCGTCATCTGGGCCTCCATCGACATCCCGTCCCAGAGGTAACCTTCGGCGCGCCCGGTCAAAATGGCATCGGGAAATGCCAAGCGAGGAATCATTTGCTTGACAGGATTCATGGAGAGCAAATGCGGCATTCGGGTGTAATTATTGACCGCGGCGGCCGTAAAATTTAGCTCCCCGGAAATGCCGCCCTCCGCATAGCCCGGAAAATAGAAGTTGTGATCGAGTGGGGTGCCCGCCTGAAGATTACCGAAGTTCACGCCGGGTTTGCCAAGTCCTTGCATCGCCATCAATAGAATCATATTGCGAGCCCATTGCGAACCATTGGCCCCTCGTGCGGCGCCGCCAAAGCCGGCGCCGAGGCCGCCAGCCGACAGGTAGGTCTTTTTGCGACCCCAGGTGCGGGCAAGCGCTCGGGCGACCTTCGCCGACACTCCAGTCTCCGCTTCCTGCCATTCGGGTGTTTTAGCAACGCCGTCGTATGCTCCCATCAGATAGTCGCGCCACGCGTCAAAGTCGGTCGTCTTCGTCGCGACATAGGCCTTGTCGTAGAGATCCTCGTTCACCCAGACGTTCATGATGGCTTGCGCCAGGGCGCTGTCCGTGCCGGGACGGATTGGGATCCATCGCCCCCCGTACAGTTGTGCGGTGGGGTTGAGATTCGGATCGATGTGGATGTACTCGATCCCCAGTTCCTTGGCCCAGAATCGGCGTTGCGTCGCCTCGAGCCCGCTCGCATAGCCGTTCGTCGTCTCCGGATCACTCGACCAGAAGACGATAAGTTCCGCCTCCTTCAAACAATCTTCCACCGTCGAATAAAAGGCAGGGATACCCACGCGCATGGAGGAACCGTAGTGGTGCATCGCGCCCCAGTACCACCCCTCCCAGCTGTCCGGATTCGGGTGAATCCGGGTGAATCCGATCAAATTCCCGAAGCGCAGCATGGCCGACAGGTAATAGCCGATGTTACCCCATTGATGATGAGATCCGCTCAGCAAGCTGATGGCGCCCGGACCGTATTTGCGCTTCTGGCGCTGGATTTCGGTGGCGACGATGTCGAGGGCCTCGTCCCAACTGATGCGCACATAGCCAGATTTTCCGCGATTCTGCGGATTGCGCTCCCCGTGCGGGTCAAAATCAACCCGCTTCATAGGGTAGAGGTTGCGCTTGTCCGAATAGACCGTTGATTTCAAGCACAGGGCGTGCGGATTGACCACCGATTGGCGCTTTGGAGTGAAGCGCTTGCCGCGAGCCTCGATGGTCCAGCTGGCCGCATCCTTCTCGTCCAGATCAATCGGCGTGATGCGGATGATTTTGCCGTCCTTCACATCGACGAACGTCGGACCACCGTTGCCGTTGGTCGTATAACGCGTCGTCCCATCCGGCATCGAGCGACCATACGTCACGCTGAGGTTCGACATGTTGTTGATGAGTTCGTGAAACCATTGCACCAGAGGGTCCGGCCCGATCTGCAACAACGCGAAGTTTTTCGCCGCATGCACGATTTCGCCGCGGTCCACGGGTGGCGTCAGCAGCCGCACGGCCGTTGCGACGTCCTTGAAGATGATCCGCACATCCGCTTTGGCGCGTACGCCAGCCTCGGTGGAAATGCGGCCCTGGCTAAACCGGTAGGAACGGCCGACGCTGCCGTCCTTCACCTGGATCTGGACGACCGCATTATGACGCCTCAATGCTTGTGACTGCGCAGTGTATTTTCTGCCACTCCGTCGCAGTGCAAAAGGTAGCGCGAACAACATGGTTTTCAGCACCGCAGCACGCATGGTCATCGCTCCTCGTTCATCTTCTACCGTTCCTTAATATTTTACCCTAGCTGACAACGTGACCGTGCGAGTTTGGTTGGGGCTCGCGGCGTGTGCGCCATAAAAGGCGCTGAAGCGCGGATCGACGGACGGGCTCCCAAAGTCCTCGGAAATCGCATTGTTCACGTTCTTGACGCGAAGATCGACACCCCATGTGTCATTCGCGGGCCCAATGCCGGTGAACAGGTCGACCGTCGTCAGCGACGCCGATGGAAATTCCTCTTGCCGCTGATTGAACATCATGCTCCGGTACCGCGCACTGGCTCCGAAATGCAGATCCAGATCGTTCGTGATCGACGTTTGATAGTAGCCCCCAGCGTTCAACACTGTCCTCGGAGCTTGCGAACGGTGATAATTGCCGTAGATCGGATTGCCGGCACTGTTCACTTCCGGAACGCCTGTAACGGGGTTGATGGGTTGAATGACACCGGTCGCATCTGCCAGCGTCAAGCCGGCATCCAACCGGAATTGCTGCGTCGCTTGAAAGGCGGAATCGATTTCCACGCCCCGCGTTCTCGCCGGACCGTTGAAGGTAATAAAGCCGAGCGTACCGCCTGTGAACACCGTATCTTGGAAATCTTTGACATCCGTCCAGAATCCCGCGACGTTCAAGCGCAGACGATGATCGAGCAAGGTGGTTTTGATGCCCACCTCATAGTTCTTGGTGAACTCGTCCGTGATCCCCGATCCGGCGGCCACCAGCGGGACGGGCACTTTGCCATTCACGAGCAACGGCGGTGGGACCGCGATGGTGTTGGTCTCGGTAAAGCCGCCGGCCTTGCTGCCGTGTCCAAATGAGGCGTACGCCATGATGTCGCGCGCGAGGTCGTACTCGAGGGTTACGTTGCCGTCAAAGAAGTTGGAATCGTGCTTGAGCGAAGTCGGATCGAAGGGCGGATTGGCGATAGTATTCCAAATTGTGAACGGCGCCTCGCTGGTCCGTCCATATAGGACGTCCTTGGTCTCGCGGGTTGCACGAACGCCGCCCGCGAGGCGCAGCGCGTCGGTGAAATGCCAAGTTCCGGACGCAAAGACCGAATAAGACTTCGAATGTTGATCGTAGTCGTTCAAGAACGGTCCGTTGAATAATTGGCCGGAAATGGGGGCGGGCGGAGGTGGAAATGCCGGAACATCCCACATCTGATTCTCGAGCGAATGCCATTGGCTGCCCAAATAGAAGAGTCCCGCCATGTATTGGAACTGGCCTTGTGCCGGGGATTGGATTCGTAGCTCCTGCGTGAACTGGTCGTATCTTTCGTCGCGCAGGAAGTTGATCGCGCCGTCGTTACAAAAACAGAAGTTGTCGACAAATTTCAGCACGTAATGCACATAGGATGTTTGGGAAACCAGAGTATGTTCGCCGATCTGAAGCTCACCCTTGAGGTTCACAATATTGGATATGGTGCGATGAAACGTGTCCCCATCCGACGTCAATAGAGTGAATTGAGACGTGTGGTCGTTGAACCGACCGTCGCCGAAGGCGGCGGGAATATTGCCCACAAGCTGATAGGCTGCACCAATCTGCTGGTTGTTCGAATATTGGTAAGACAGCGTCGTCGTCAGCGCCTCGGTGAGGTTCGAGCGCAAGGTGGCCCGCAGACCCAGATCCTTCTGCTCCGGCCCATTGTGATCGGTGAAATCATTGTGCACCCACCCGTCGAGATCGTTGTAATGCACGGCAAGCCTTAATGCGTTGTTGTCCCCCAAGGGCAGATTGCTCGCACCGTCGAATCGGTAGCCGTGATCGACAAACTCGTATCCTCCGCTTCCCTCGAAGGTCAATACCTTCCCCGGCTGCTGGGTGACAATGCTGATGGCCCCCAGGCTCGCATTTTTTCCGAGCAGGGTTGACTGGGTGCCTTTGATGAACTCAATTCGGTCAACGTCGAAAAAAGACGCGGTATATAAGCGTCCTTTCCCCATAAAAACGCCGTCGACAAACAACGCCTCCGATAGCTCAAATGCTTGCGATCGCGACACCGTCCCTAAACCACGAAAGGTGAGTGCCAAGCCGTCATCCGGTGCGCGGGAGAACACCACGCCCGGGATCAGGGTTGCTGCTTGAACTAGATCCTTCACTCCATTCTGAATCAACGTATTGCCGCTCACCGCCGACACCACGATGGGTACCTTCTGGGCGGACTCACTACGCTTCTGCGCGGTTACGACGATTTCCCCAACTTCTTCTTCGCCGGCGGGCTTGATGTCGTCCGCCCCGGCGAGCCGGACCGCAAACAAGGCCAACGTTGATATTAACCACAGTTGTGTCGTCAACTTCATCACCCCATCTCCATTTGACGATTACTTACTTGTAAAAGGGAGTTTCTGAGCCTAGAGCGCGCACGGACTTCCGCTGGGTCAAACCCGTTCGATCGGCTCGGGCCGGTTGCATCGCTCCGATGGCTGGTTGGTCGGGCGCCCTGTAAAACGAGTGATTGTTAACAAGACGCTCCCCTACGGTGCCCGGATACGTTGCCGGAGCATTCTCATAATGCACTATCATATCATAGTGACAATAATGGCACTTCGCAACACGCAGGCTCGCCAGTAGATTCTGGGGGTAGGATCCAGCCGACGAGGAAGGCGGCCGCGGCGGAGTCGCGGTCAGGTCGACGCTAAAACTTAAGAGGACGCCACCAGGGGAGTTTTCCCGGGGCTTCGACCCGAAGCCGATTGAATGCGGTGCGCACCGCTTTGTCGGCTTTCACGGAGGGCACGCCCAGGCTTCGCAGAACCATGCCGGTCATAGTGTGTATATAGGCCGTGCTGCCTTGGCCGCCAATGATGCGTAAGATCGCCTCCACCTTGGCACCGACCAGTAAGTCGACCGCCGTATCAACGGACGTAACCACGAATTCGCCCGAGTCCGCACCGTTCTTGATGTCGTAATGGATCTTGCTGGATAAGAGGTTTTTTCCGCTCAAGAGGCCGATGCGGGTGATGAAGGCACCCCATTTGGGTTCGAGCGCCGCCCGGATCAGAAATATTTGAAAGCCGGTCGCTACGCGTAGAAGTGGGTCTGTCAGAACGTCATATACTGAGGCAATGCCGGCGGTCATTTCTTCGGCCAACTGCAGGGCGAGCTCAGAAACGGCTTCATCGAGCGAATCGAAATATTTGTAAAAAGTCCCTCGAGACACACCCGCGTGCCGCACAACATCGTCGATAACGGCGATTTCACCGCGACCACTCGCCGACCAAACGCTCAACACCGACTGCAACAGGTGTGCACGCATCCTCTCCCGGCGTTGACGTGCCACCCTGACGCGGTGATCCTCCTTGATGGGTCGCCGTGCGCGCTTCGGTCGCACCGGCAGATTGGTGACGGACATCAATTTCGATCCTCGTCCAGCAGTGTTTGACGCGGCAATTGGCACGCCGGCTGCTTACTACGATACCATTTTCGCAGGGAGATGGCCCGCCCCACCGACCGTGAAATGGGTATCCGCGCCCATCAGGCAGAAGACAGGCCGACCTTGTTTTCGATCACGCCGATGCCATCCACTTCGCATCGCACCACGTCGCCTGGGTGCAAAAAGTACGGCGGTTTGCAGCCAACTCCCATCCTCGCAGGGGTATCCGCGGCGAGGAAATCGGGCTCATGCTGCAAGACGGAAGGACCGTCATTAAAGAAGTACAACGTCGTGTCGTCGAGATGCATTGTTGACGCTCACACGGACGATGAGCGCGCATGAGCTGGTACTACTACCTTGAGGACGAACTGCGCTTCCCGTTCGAGGCCGAGCGCATCAAACAGTGGCCAATCTCCCCGCTGAGAGAGGGTGAGAAGATCCGAGTTACTGCCCTCGCATCCTCCAAGCACTGTGTCCATCAAACCGTGGTCCGGGGAACATACGGTAGGATTTATCGAGAATTGTAGAGGGACCTTTCGATCATCCCCGATCTGATGCGGTTTTGCGCAGAAATCTCTGTGCAATCATGCAGGACGCGTCGCAACACACCTCTTACGCTTGCTCGTAGCGAAATGAAGCGCAACGACGCTTCCTGTGCGCGCAGTAAAAAGAGGGGAGTTTCGATGGAAGCGACCAGTAAAGGCTGGTCTGAAGGGACGAACGTGATCGGAGACGTTCTGAAATTTAGATTACTCGTCCAGCGGGTGCGAATCCCGTCCGGTCAAAGCGTAGACCCGCAGGCCGGTAGCGAGCCTTGCAGCGGGACAGGTAACTGTCCTGTTGATGCGTAGGCACGCGAGAGTGTGAGCCGTGAGAATGCAGCCCCGTAATCTCTCTCATTCCGGTGCCCAAGGCTTCATCGAGCTGGAAGGCAGCAGCGCTGCTCGCGTGGCGGTCGAGTGGGTAGCGCAACCGGCGGGGTGTTCGATCACGGCGCGTGCTCAAGAGGATGGGCCAGTCATCTGGGAGGCCCTGTCTGTCCTGCAGGAGAGGCAATTGAATGCAGGTAGGCTCAAGCGAGGGGAACCAGAGCTTGAGACGAAGCAGCGCAGGGAGTCGGAGGGCCGAATAGGAGCTGTGACCTCGGGGAACGTAATGGCACGCGGACCCGGGCGAGCAAAGGCGGCCCGTGCGGATGTGAACTTGCGGAGGGCAACATGACCGACGCTTCGACGTCGCTGGACATGTCAACGGGACTTCGCAAGGTAGCGGTGAGAGCGAAACGGGAGCCTGCGGCCCGGTTTCATTCGCTGGCCCACCTGATCGACGAGGAACTGCTGGCGCGGGCGTTTGCCCGGCTGCGCAGCGATGCGGCGGTGGGGGTGGACGGCATCACGAAGGAACAATACGGACAGGACTTGCAGAACAAGCTGCGGGACCTGCACGAGCGGCTGAAGACGATGCGATATCGCCATCAGCCGATCCGACGGGTGCACATTCCCAAGGAGAAGAAAGGTCAGACGCGCCCCATCGGCATCTCGGCTACCGAAGATAAGGTAGTCCAGAATGCACTGCGCGAAGTACTGGAGGCGGTATATGAGCAGACCTTCATGGACTGCTCGTATGGCTTTCGCCCCGGTCGCAGCGCGCACGATGCGGTGCGGGCACTGACCCGCGCGGTGAATGAAGGCGAAGCGAACTGGATCTTGGAGTTTGACGTAGTGTCCTTCTTTGACAGTGTGCGCCGATCGCAGCTGTTGGAGATACTCCAAGAGCGGGTGGCTGATGGGTCGCTTCTGCGGCTTATCGGCAAATGCTTGCATGTCGGAGTGCTGGACGGGGAGGAATTTACCGAACCGTCCGAGGGCACGGTCCAGGGCTCAACCCTATCGCCGATGCTCGGCAACGTTTATCTGCACACGGTATTGGACCGGTGGTTCGCCGAAGAAGTCCGGCCTCGGCTGCGTGGCAAAGCCACGTTTATCCGCTTTGCCGATGACGGTGTCTTCGGATTTGAACGCCAAGACGACGCAGAACGGGTGCAGGCGGTGCTGAGCAAGCGAATGGAGCGCTTTGGGCTGACCTTACACCCCGAGAAGACTCGACTGCTGGATTTTCGCAGACCCTCACGGTCGCGAGGAGAAGGCAGGAGTCCGACGACGTTCGATTTCCTCGGGTTCTGCTGGTATTGGCGGCGAACCCGCGCGGGAAGTTGGGCAGTGACGTGCAAGACCCGGCGTGCCAGGCTGGCGCGGGCCATACAGCGAGTGCATGTATGGTGTCGAGACAATCGGCACCTGCCGGTCCAGCAGCAGCACGCCACGCTCGTGAGAAAAGTGCAGGGTCACATCAACTACTTCGGGGTGAACGGAAACATCCACAACCTGAAGCGCTTTGGGCATCAGGCGACACGGAGTTGGTTCAAGTGGCTCAACCGCCGTAGCCAGCGGGCACGTCTCACCTGGGAGAGGTTTGAGGACCTCCTTGAGGCCATGCCTCTACCGACTGCGCGAATTGTCGTAAACATCTGGAGATAACGATGAACAAGCGACCGCAAGACACATCCGCGGAAGAGCCGGACGGCGGAAATCCCCACATCCGGTTCCGGGGAGGGCCCGGGCAGGGTGACCGGCCTGGGCTACTCAACAACAAAGCGCAACACTTCTGGTGTCTGGCCGTTAAAGGCGTCCTTTGCTGCCTGCTGGCAGAGGGAAGTATGACGGCCATTGCGCAACAAGATGCTCCCGCGACCCAGGCTGAGCCGGCCGCTGATTCCGGCGGCCTTGCAGAAATCGTGGTGACCGCGCAAAAGCGCTCTCAGTCATTATCGACCGTGCCTATTTCCGTGAACGTTGTGGATTCCGTTGCGCTCGATACGCACCAAGTCAACTCGGTCAGTGATCTTGTGGACATCGTGCCAAGTTTTGAATTCGCACGGGCACCGAACTCGATTCCATCGATAACGTTTCGTGGTGTCGGACCCGAAGCAGGAAACACGGCCTTCGACGCCTCAATAGGAATGTACGTCGATGGCGTCTTTCTAGGGAACGTCTTGCTATACAACCAGACGCTATTCGACGTCGATCGAATTGAGATGATTTATGGCACGCAGAGTACGCTGCAGGGGCTAAACGCGACGATCGGAGCCCTGTCAGTGGTGAATAAGCGCCCGGACAACAGCTTCGGGGGAAATGTTGAATTGGGCGGCGAGCTTCAGAATGGCGGCTATTTCGCAGATGGAGCGGTCAACATGCCCGTATCCGACGTGCTTTCGCTGCGCTTTTCGGGCCGTTACTTTTTCGACAATGGCTACATCAAAAATACGGCAACGGGGCTCTGGGGACCCGCAGACACCGATGGCGGGATTCGGGCGCAAGCGCTCTTCGATGCGCACCAAGGTTTCACCGCGCTATTTAGTTATCAACATACCGACAACACGATCCATGGCTCGGCGACGCAAATCGCGGTCGCCGGCCCTATCGAATGTCTAGGGAAAGGCCCTTGCCCGGGCCCTGCAAATTTCGGAAGCACAACTTTATCTCAGTTTAGCTCCAGTCCGGCGCTCGATCACGGCGACACGTACCTCCGATCGACAAGCGATGTTCCGATACTCACTCTCACTTATGATCTGGGATCCGCGACGTTGACCTCCATCAGCTCGGCGTTGTGGTCCAATAACTCGGACAACTTCGATTTCGATTTCAGCACCAAAAACGACAGCCTTCAATTGCTGGAATCGTCATATCACCAGGCGACGCAGGAATTTCGTATCGCCTCGAATGAGGCCGATAAGTTCTTCAGTTATCTTGCTGGATTTTTCTATTATCACGCCGCTTACCATGTCAGTCTAGGCGAATACTTCGGCATCCCGGATTTTCCGCCGGGGAGCCCGCTCCAGGGTCAGCTGTTCAATGGACCGTTCATCACAACGCTCGAGCAGAGAACCGACGCAGAGTCCCCCTTTGGCCAGGTGAGTATCAAGCCAACGGACGCCTTCACGGTCGCGGTCGGCTTACGATATACCCATCAGGATAAAGATGACTGGATGGGCCGCGCATCGTTACCGCCTTATACACTCTGGAACACGGTCATTCAGGCCCCGTTCCCGTACCAGAAACTGACACCGGTCTCGGACAACCTAGTCAGCGGCTCGGTCTCTGCCCAGTACCAATTCACGCGCGACTTGATGACCTATGTCTCGGCTTCGCACGGCGGCAAGAGCGGCGGGTATGGCGAGTTCAATACAATCCCATTCGATGGTACGTTCTATAGCGGTATCCCGGGCGGCAATCCTGATAAGGATGCACGCGTCGGTGCCGAGCGGTCGTATTCGTACGAAGCCGGAGTCAAATCCGCTTGGTTGGAGCGTCGGATCACGGCCAATATTGCGGCGTTTGCGATGTACATCAACGGGCTTCAACAGCTCGGGTTTCAGTCCAGCGGCACCTTCATATCGGTGAACCAGTATGTCCGAGATGTAGGATTCGACGGCTCGTTTGCCTATCGAGTGACTCCGGAGATAAAACTTGGGCTGTCGGCGACCTACGCGGATGCGCAGGACACCCATCTGCACCAGCAGATCGGCCAGTCACCCCGTTGGTCCGGAGTTGCCAATGCCGATTGGACGCACGCAATCAACGGTCGTCTGCAATTCAACATTGGCACTACTGAACGCTTTAGAAGCAGCAAATACAATCAACTCTATGAACAGCAGCCGACCGGCTCATTCGCCACGCTGGGGCTCCACGCAGGGATTGCGAGCGCGAAGGGCTGGCACGTTCAGGTAGACAGCGAGAACGTCACCAATGCCAAGGGTGCGGATTTCGGTTTCCCGGGTCCAGATCCATTCGTCGCCGAATTCGAGACCCTCGCTCCTTTGAGAACGATATTTGTCTCGGTGGGAACCACGTTTTGAGCTACTCCAGGGCGAATGCGTTCTAGCTTGTGCCCGTCCAGCCGGGCTGCCACCACCGACATGATCCTTGCTCGAGCCTTGGGCGTTACATCTGCAACAGTTGGCGGATCGCGGCTGTGGTTTCGCTCGGGCTCTCCAAGGTCCAAAAATGTCCACCCGGTATGTAAGTGACTTTTACGTCCTTCGCATTCGGTATGTATTCGCGCGCCTTTTCATAGAACTCGCGAGGCTGGGATTTGCTTTCGTAGCCTTGCATGATCATCACGGGGCATTTCCACCCGTTCAGAAGTCGATTGCGGCGCGCCAACCACTCCTGGCGAAAAGTCGACGAATTGAAGTACCGCGGTACCGCGCGAACGATCTCTGGATAAGAGTACTCTTGAATGACACGTTCCATCTCGGAGTCCGTGATGGGAATCTTCGTAATCCAGGTGTACACCCAAATTACAAAGCGCTTCGGATCATTCATGATGCCATTGTAGGGAGCGTCCTTGAAAATATCGCCCTGAGGGGCAAGCGCCGGATTGAAGTTGTACAGATGCTGTTCGCCGCGGGCATAGCGCAACACGCTCTCGGAATGGTTGGCTGTGATGAAATCACCCTGCACAGTGCCGCGGTCGTGGGTCGCCAGATTGAATGTGTCGATCCCGATCTGCTTGAGCATCGTATAGAGTTGCTCAGACACGGCCTCATGCTGATAGGCGCCGGGAGCCTTGGAGGACTGACCATAACCCTTGAGATCTACGGCGATGCATCGATGTGTGGCGGCGAGTGCGGACATCTGATGGACCCATTGATACCAAGAGTCCGGGATGCCGTGTAGGAAAACGACGGCCTCGCCTTTTCCGCATTCTACGTAGTGCCAACGAATGATTTCGTAGTCTCCCGGCGCCTCGACAAAGTGATGAGTGAACGTGACGCGGTCGAAAATCTCGGTGGCACCATCCTTATCGCCGGGACGCGGCTTGACGTAGTCGAAATAAGCCGTTCGTTCGTCGATCAATTTCTCCGGGGGTAGAAAGGTCTCAAGTACCTTCTTTGCGCGTTCCGGTAGCTCGGCATATTCGGGGGAGGGAGTGGCGTTTGGCGAATCTGCAGTCATTCTTGTATTCCTTTGTCGATATATTGAACGGCCCGCGCACCAGAGTTGCAACCTGGCGGCCGGCCATCCTCTGATTGGCGGAACACCAATGACAGGCCAGCCAACCTTGTCGAAGCCAAAATTACTGCATTTCGAATTCTGCATCCTGTTGGAATCGAAAGTATTTGTTGCACGATTCGATAGATCCGGAGCCCCTAATATGGCGCACTCGGTCTCATGGTCGTCGACCGGGTGGTGGTCGGCCCATCGCGAGGGGACGAGAAGATGTCAGGACAAAGGCCATTGGTGCGAGGGCGTGCAAAATCCGCACGTGGGGCGCAAAATGCACCCAAAGAAATAATGACTGGTATGGGAAGGAACGGAGGAGTCGGCGGTGGAATGTCCAACACAGCAATTCATTCATCACTCCATAAAGTCGCGCGGTTGTTTTAACGCCGCTGAAACGCACAAGATTTTCTCGAACCCCGGCTGTGAAGTTCGGGCGACGAGCGCGAGTATGGGGTGGCGCAATCTATTTGTATCAGTGCAGCGTGAGCCCGTCAGTGAGACGAGTTATGGTGGGACACCCCACCACCTTCTGGTCGTACAGCAGACAGGCCCTGTAAAACTGACGTTGGGAATGAGCGGCCGGCCGACCACCAAAACCGTCATCTCGGGAGGCTGCACTCTCATACCGGGTGGAGAGGGATTCAGCATTCGTATCACCGGCGCTGTCGATAGTGTTCACGTATACCTTCGAAAGGAACTGGTGGACAGGGTCTTGGTGGACAGAGCGTGCGCGTCGTCGTCGCCACGGCAATTGACCCCCTCTCTTGGTACTCCCGAACCACTATTGGAGCACTTGACGGCTGGGTGCGTGACGGCGCTGCAGCGGGGCGACGCGAGCAGCTCCCTGTATGTCGATCATTTGGCGTGGGCCATGGCTGCACACCTCGTAGAGGCTCACGCGAAAGGCTCGCGCCTTCGAGATATGGACGTCGGTAAAACGCTGAGCGAACGCCAGCTGCAGCGGGTACGTTCCTACATCGAAGCCAATTTGCAGCGCGACATTTCGGTCGAGGATCTAGCGCAGGCGGCCGGCTTGAGTCCGGTCTATTTCGCACGGCAGTTCAAACGACGAACGGGCGTGGCGCCGTACCGTTGTGTTCTGATCGCCAGGGTCGAACAGGCTAAACTGCAACTGTCCAAAGACCGGATGTCGATTACGGAAATAGCGCTCGCCTGTGGCTTTTCTCATCAGGAGCACCTGACGCACGCGTTCAAGACTCTTTGCGGCACTTCGCCCGGTGCATTTCGACGCAATAGCCAACGAAGCTAAGACGCGGTTCCCGCGTGGTCATCAGTGGCCTGTGGCAGGTCGGCGGGCACCAATGTCGAGGCTTCATAGTTCACAGCAAGATCCTCTGGCGGCGCTTGCCCCCAGAGAAAAAACGCGTCCTGCGTGCATCCGCAGTATTTCCTGTTGGAATCGATACACCGACTCGGGAAATCATTGACCACGACTAGCGGCGTTAGCGGATTCGATTGCTGTGATCCAGCAGAAAATCGTTCCGATTCCGGCAGGACTCGCGATATCGGGCGGCCTATTCTAGCGGTCAATGGAAAGATACCTCAAAAATACCTGGTACGCCGCAGCCTTTTCGGATGAATTGAGCACGAACCGTCCTCTGGTCAGAACGATACTAGATCAGCGTATTGTCTTTTTTCGAGATGCCGCGAATCCGCCGGTTGCGTTGTTCGACCGTTGTCCCCATCGATTCGCGCAATTGCATCTGGGCGTTCTCGCTGGGGGAGTGATCGAATGTCCCTACCACGGCCTCAAATTCGATCGCTCAGGCGCATGTGTCCACAATCCTCACGGTAATGGTGCCATTCCCTCTCTCGCGCGCGTGACAGCGTATCCCGTGAACGAACAATACGGAATGGTGTGGATTTGGATGGGAGACGGGAACGGTGCGCATCCCAAGTCGATCATCGATTTGAGCTCGTTTGAAGGCGAAACGACCGCGATCAACAGGGGATACATGCACACCGCGGCCAACTATGAGCTCATCACCGACAATCTGATGGATCTCAGTCATGCGGACTATGTTCATAAGGAGTCCCTGAATACGGGTGGCAGTATGAGCAAGCTGCGTCCCAAAGTAGGTGTCTCTAAAGGGTCCGTCAATGAGAACTGGTGTTATGAGACGGATCGCATGCAAGCGTTCTTCTCTTCTGCGGTTCGGACCCCATGCGGTCCCGGAGTGCAATCCTTCAACATGACATGGTATCCCGCGTCCAACCTCATCTTGCATGCAACCGCTCGCGATGCCGGACTACCGCCTGAGGCGGACCATCGCCACACGAGTGCACACTTGCTGACGCCCGAGACGGAGGTCACTACCCACTATTTCGTCCTCGGAACCCGCACGTGGCGGAGGGATGACGGGAAACTCAATTCGCTCATAACGCAAGGATTGATGAACGCCTTTGTCGGTGAGGACAAACCGATCCTGCAGGCGGTTCAGGAATCGATGGGAACGAAGGAGTTCTGGGAGTTGAAACCATTGTTACTCGCGTGCGATTCCGGAGCAGTCCATGCCCGCCGAATTCTGGGGCGCATGATCTCTCGTGAAAGGGGAGAGTCGGTTGCGGGCGATGCAGCGGGCCTCGAGATCACTTGACTTACGCCGCAGGAACCCTACATGTCAAACACAAACGAAACGCACGTCCCGACCGCGGATGTGGATTTTTGGTCGGACGAGGTGCTGTCGAATCCGTACCCCTGCTACAAAGCGCTTCGCGACAAGGGCCCCGCGGTGTGGCTGGAAAGGCATAAAATCTGGGCGATAACTCGTTTTTCAAGCGTCCGTGAGGCCTTGGTCAATGGTGAAGTGTTCTCTAGCGCCCACGGGTGCATGCTGAATGATTTTACCAATAAGGCGATGCAGGGCACGATGCTTTGTACGGATGACCCGAGGCATCGAGAACTTCGCAAGATCTTCGCGCGCCCACTTTCGCCGGGGGCGCTTTCGCCACTGAAGGCACGTCTCTCGGAGATCGCGGAGGCCCATATCCAGACTCTGGTAGACCGCCGAAAGTTCGATGCGGTCACAGATCTTGCCCATTTTCTGCCGCTTACGATCGTCACCGAGTTGGTGGGATTGAGTGATGAAGGAAAGGGCAATATGTTGAAGTGGGCCGCCGCTATATTCAATTCGTTCGGCCCGGCTACACATGGGCGCACCTTATCGGGAATTGAGATCATGAAGGAGGCCTTCAAATATTTGGAGACCCTGTCGCGAGAGTCTCTCGATCCCAACGGTTGGGGGGCGGCTCTGTTCGCGGCTGCGGATGATGGAGAGCTCACTCATCAAGCCGCCAAGGGGATGCTCATGGATTACCTCGGTCCATCGCTCGACACCACGATTTTTGCGATCAGTAGTGCGATGTGGCTTTTCGGACGCAATACCGATCAATGGGATTTGCTGCGTAGCAACCCGGGACTGATTCCCAACCTCATTGACGAAGTCTTGCGCGTCGAATCGCCGATTCGTGGCTTTTCTCGATACCTTGTCCGTGACTATCAAATGGGGGAGGCGAGATTGTCGGCGGGCAGCTGGGCGGTAATACTATATGCCTGTGCGAACCGCGACGAACGTCGCTACGAGAATCCCGAGAAGTTCGACATTCAGCGAAGCGCCCGAGACCACCTGGGGTTTGGCTACGGCACGCATTCCTGTGCCGGGATGCATCTGGCGAAGCTCGAGATTACAGTGATTTTCGAGATTCTTATTCGCAAACTGGCTACGTTCCAGCTGATGACCGAACATAGACAACTGAATAATACGTTGCGTGGGCTTTCTAAGTTGGAGATCGCCGTAATGGCGGCCTAATTCTGTGGTAGGCCGCGTTTGCGCCGCGCGACGCCGGAAATTCGCTAGCTACCCCATCTAGGCACGCGGTCGGAGCGAGGGCTGGGGATCGCTTCAAAGATCAACAGTGATCCGATCATGGTCTGCGCGCGCCGGGCAGCCGTTCTCCACGATTTATAACGAAAGATATTGCTTGATAAAAAAGATATTTGTAGGTAGAAAGGCGGGAACTCAACAACACCCTGCGGGGCATCGTGCGACTGGGCGTCGAAGTCGAATTCGCGTGAACCCGGCCGAGGAGGAACCGACATTGCTGTACTTACGAATCTGCTTTGATGCGCCGGGCATGGGCGAACGCCGCGATGAGATCCGAGCGACGCATCGGACCTATCTAAAGCCCTTCGTGGACCGTGGCCAGCTGGTCCGCATCATACAGGCCGGTCCGATGTGCATCAGCGACACGGACGGCACGAACCTGGGAAGCTTCCTCATCGTCGAGGCGCCGTCCCTGGCCGCCGTGCAGCGCTTTCATAATGAGGATCCTTTCACCAAGGCTGGGATCTACGACCGCGTCGATCTGCTGCGATGGGATCGCCATATCGGAAACTAGTGGCGCGATGACAGTACAGGGTCCGCTGTCGTCGACCAGGCCGGGGGCAGGTCCCGGCCGTCACATACGCTCCCTAACGGCCGCGAAGTGCCACTGCCGACCTCGGAGGCTCGAAAGCATGATTCGCGAAGAGCAGAGGTGGAAAAAATCCGGAGCGGCATCGCCGCGTCCCGAAAGATGACAATTTGAACAGGAGATGTCTATGAGTTCGTACACAGGGTTTAAGAATCTGGAGCAGCTCATCGCCAAGGCCGGAGGTCCGGTGAAACTCCTGAGAAGTTCGCAGGTCGGCGCCTATGTGTTTCCAGTAGTCCCGCCCGAATATACCAATTATGGCGACGAGCAATATGCCTGGCGGCACGGCTGCGCCTTCCTCGAGCTGTCCTATCATCAAACCGATCTTTACGTTTACGGCCCAGGCGCGCTGCCGTTGCTGTCCCGTGTCGGCATCAACAATTTCCGCAAATTCCCGCCAAAGCGCGCCAAGCAACTGGTCGCATGCAGCCCCGATGGGTACCTCATTGCCGACGGGATGTGCTTTCACTTGGAGCAGGACTATTTCCGCATCGCCGGCTCGCCGCTCATCAGCGATTGGGTGCAGTACAACGCCGGCAATGGCAAATACGACGTCGAACTCCATCGCGACGAAACCGTGTCGTTCCGTCCGGGCGACCCTGAGATCTATATTTTCCAAGTGCAGGGCCCGCTCGCCCTCGAAATGATGCGCGACGTGACCGAAGGGACGTTGCCGGAGATCGGCTTCTTCCATATCGGAGATATCAAGATCAAGGGTCGCAACGTGCGCGCGCTGCGCCACGGTATGGCCGGTGAACACGGCTTCGAGCTCTTCGGTCCGTGGAGCGAGCAGCAGATCGTGCGCGACGCTATCTACCAGGCGGGCGCCAAATACGACATGAAGAAGGTGGGCGGCCTTGCCTATCCGATGACCGCGGTCGAATCCGCCTGGCTCGCCCTGCCCCTCCCAGCGGTCTATCACAGCGAAGCAACAAAGCCCTATCGTGAGTGGCTTTCCCCGATGCACATCGAGTCCCAGGCATCGCTTGGTGGCAGCTTCTATTCCGAGAATGTCATGGACTACTACGTCGATGCGTACGGGATGGGGTATGAGCGCTTCATCGATTTCGAACACGATTTCATCGGCCGCGAGGCGCTGAAAGAGCGCGGCAAGCAACCGCGGCGCAAGAAAGTCACCCTCGTCTGGAACAGCGACGACGTGACGGAAGTCATCCGTGCGTCCCTGTTTTCGAGCGATCATCCGGCCAAGCGGATCCACCTGCCGCTGGCCGCCCATGCGACCTTCCACTATGACCAAGTGCTGCGCGGCGGCAAGCACACAGGTACGTCGCATTTCGCCGCCTATACGAAGAACGTGCATGCCATGCTTTCCGTGGCAATCGTCAACGAAGAGGACAGCGTACCGGGCACGCCGGTCACCGTGCTATGGGGCGAAACTAACCCGATGCGTCCCAATATCGAAAAACACGAAGTGCGCGAGATCAGGGCCACTGTGGCCCAGGCTCCCTATTTCGAGAAGGTGATCAAGAAGGACTGACGCGGCTGCCCATGTCCCCTCCGCCTTGCGGGGAGGGCTCAATCGCGACGCACACGATTCTTGTACACACCGAACCGCCCACAACACGACGTCTCATTTCAATACTATGCGAGAGTTGCGACCTTACCATGACGAATTGCTGTTGATTCCCGGCCGCGAGATCACGACGCCGCACGGTCATGCGAACGTGCGGGGAACGACGGAGTTCCGAGGCGATCGATCAAACTTCATTGAGCCACGTTTCCTCCGCCTTAGACAGTGCTTCGACGATTGCCGGCTTATCCAACCCCGGCAGATCGCTGCGCGGCGGGTGACCACTCCTGGCCAAAACGAACGAGACGAAACGATACGATGGCCGGTACGTCGCAAGGACCGCAGAGTCGATCTTCGGCACATGCGTCGGATCGAGCGGAACCAAGAGATCTTGTATATAGACGACGCGGAATCCGGACAGCAGCCAATCACTTGGCTGCCTCTCGACTCGAGCATAAAGACGGGCGTGACCAATGACGTCCACCTCCACCCGATCGACCTCAACGAGTAGGTGGATGGCGCAACCCGTCTCGGTGAGCGCGCGGTTGCGTTTGATTTTTACGATGGTGGGTCCCATTTGATGGAAGGTACGCAGGCCCCCACCCGCCATTTTTTCGCTTGCCGCCGCGAAAGCAGCTCCGGTTCCTTTAAACCAAGAGATGTCCACATACGAATCGGGGTTATAGCAATGGGCAAGCTCCGCCCAGCGTTGCATGTCGCGGGCGACGCGCTCCCGTTGAACAATCTCGATTATTGCAACGCGATCGAGTTGGCCTGCCGCGTTTTGAAGGAATCTGATCTTTTCCTGCTCTGCGCTATCGTGATCTTGCTTCATTGACTCTGCCTCGCTTTCCCCGGTCGTCAGCACCGTTCCCGGCAAGGCCAACGCAAGAGCCAATGTCGCCCTTCGTGACAGCCGAACGGATGTTAAACCTTGGTCTGCGGTCATTACGGTGACTCGCCGGCCTCCAGGGCCGCAAGCCGTTCGAGTTCTCGTCGCACCCTCGCTGAGCCGGAATCGCCGACCGTGAAATTCAGAAGCTTTGCCACGCCTCGGTCGAGGTTGCGCTGAGCAGCCTCGATCATCGGCTTGTCTTCTCGGGTGAAGGCTGCGCCGACGACTTCAACAATTGTTTCCGTCAGGCGCGTGTTGGATTTGTCGAAGTCGCGCGCGAAGGCCCAGAAGTAGTGAGTGCTGCGCTCGGTCTCGGGAGTCAAGATGTGGGCGCTCGGCGTATGCAGGCCGCTTTCGCGTGGTTCCCCGGGGGCCATAATCCCAAGATTCAATAACATGCTGCTGGCACGGTGCCATTTCATGTCGAGGTACTGGTCGACGTGCGGTGTGCGCGTCCAGAATTGCTTGTTGATGGCGTTCGGTGGAAGGTCGGGCCACAAGGCGTTGACCGATATCGTGTCGCCCTCTCGAACGACCTCGGCCTGTTGCACCTCGGCCGCTCCAGGACTTCCCACGGTGTGCGGGTGGATGTAGTCGGCGTGCGCGAGATCCATAAGATTGTCGATGATCAGGCGGTAGTCGGCATCGATATGTAGATAACCTGTACCCGTGGCGAATTGGTCCGGCGAGTTGAACCAACTGTAATCGGGAATTGCGTCGGGGTTGGCCTGAGCTTCAATCCCCATCCAAATCCAAATGATTCCGTGGCGATCGATTGCGCGAAAGTCTCGCGCCTTGATCGCATGACTGGGGCCCTTTACATGCGGATTTCGACGACAAACACCGCCGGTGTCGAACTCGAGACCATGATAGGGGCAAACGATATGGTTCCCGGACACCTTACCGAGGCTCAGCGGCACGGCTCGATGAGGACACACATCATGGAGCGCACCAATCTCTCCGCTGCTCGCGCGAAACAGCACGATGGGAGTATTGAGGATCGTGCGAGCGACCGGACTGCTGAGGTCCTTGGACCAACCTGCCATGTACCAAGTATTGCGGACGAAGGTCATCACTGATCTCCAAAAAAAGAGATTTATATACAATATGGATTATTCTATCCGAAGAAGCTAAGATGTAGCAACTTTGAGGCGCCGGGGTTTGGCGGCAGGCGGGGGCTAGCATGACCATATCTGATTACATTTCCGAAACTCCTCAGTATACGGAGGTGCCTGAGCGGGCCAAGAAGGCCATGGAGGGGTTCATTCCTGATGAGGCCGCGATCGCAAAACGCGCGAGTCATTTTGCGTCCGTTGAACCTCGCCCGGGCGATCGCGACGGGGATACCGAAGTGCTCGACGATGTCACATTCACGCATCATTTCGTCGATGCGCCCGGCGATTACGAGACGCTCCGCTGGCACTACGTCGAGGCCGGTGCAGGAGAGCCCATTGTCTTTCTGCACGGAATCCCGGATACCTGGTTCCAATGGGTCCATCAGATGGCGTCGCTTTCAAAGCATCATCGATGCATCGCCGTGGATCTCAAGGGCTATGGCCAATCATCGACAGCCCCGGGCGATTTCCGGCACGAGGGTGCGGCAGAGCAGCTCTATGTCATGCTGCAAAAAATCGGTGTGACGCGATTCAATCTGGTCACGCACGATCGCGGCACTGTCCAGGGCGATTTCATTGCTGCCCATCACCCCGACAGCGTGCTGCGGTACGGGCGCGGCGAGCAGCACCTCTATCACTTCAACCCCGTTCTGGCGCCTCAGGGCGAGATTTTCATGAATGCGCCTTGGACAGGGATCATGGAAGACCCCAAGCGGTTCGTGGTGTGGGTGTATACCTGGATCAGCGAACGACCGATACCGGACGAGGAGATGACTCGCGTCATCCAGGAGTTCTCATATCCCGGGATTGTTCGCGCGGTGCCCCGCTACTTCAACTCGTCCTCATTTCGCGCAGAGTGGCTGGTCCGGCGCAACCGACTGCTGCGCGCCTGGAGGTGCCCTGTGATGATCATGCAGGGCCACGGGAGCAAGACCCAACCGCGCGAGTTCTATGAGCGCGCGCGGGATTACATCCCCAATGCGCGAGATGTGAAAGTGACTTATATGCCAGGCGGGCACTTCTGGACGCTGGAGAGCCCAGATGAGACAACTGCTGCGATCAAACAACTGCTGACAATGTGATGCTCCATGGCCGCGGAATCGCAACGGTATCGCGGCATGCGTATGCGCCACACGCAGATAGACAGGAGTGATTTGGCGCGGCGAGTTCCGCGTATCAACGAGTCGAGCATGCCTATATTAAACACAGCGTCTTAAGTAATGCAGCATAAGCGGCGCAACACGTTGTTCGGTCGGCGCCAGCGATCGAAGCAAGCGTTGACGGCCTTCAGTACGTCGGGAAGCGTTGCGAAGTAGCGGTTGTGCGTTGCCAAGCGCCGGGCCAGTTTCCAAACGCGCTCGATCGGAGCGAGTTGCGGGCTGTAGGGCGGCAGAAACAGCAGCCGCAGGTGTTGGGCGTTGCGACGCAGGAATGGGCGCAGGAGAATTGCGTGATGATAGCGAGCATTGTCGAGCACGAGGATCATGCACCGGCCCGGTGTTTGTTGGCGCAGCAGCTGCTTGAGAAAGTCCTGAAAGGTCGCGGCGTTGAAGATGGCGCACATCATGCGAACAAACTGACCGCTGCCGACACTGACGGCGCCGAAGCACGCCACAGACTTGCGGGTCGGGGCGTGCTGCGGGATGGGGTCTTTGATTTCCGGCGGTACCCACATGCGGCAGCGCGAGCCGTGTTGCTGGAAGTGACATTCATCCAGACTCCACAGTTCGACGTCGGGACGGTGAGCCAGACGACGGAGTTTTTTTTACCGCTGCGACTTTCAGCGGATCAGACTGGGCGACTTGGGGGCGCGGCTTGCGTAGCCGAAAGCCCATCTGTCGAAACAGCCGCTGGCATTGCCGCACTCCCAGGTCCACCCCGTACCGGTGACGCAAATGTTCAGCTAAGACCGGGCCATCCCACAGCGTGGCGGCCAGGCCAAAGTCACGCGGCGTCTTACGCAGATCGCCTTGCAATCGGCGCCAATCTTTCGCATCCAGAGTACGTGGCCGCCCGGCGCGCTCGCCTTCCCGCAGGGCGTCCAGGCCACCTTGTTCGAAGCGGCTCACCCAGCGCTGCACGGTCGTGCCGTTCTCGCCAAACAGTTCGGCGACTTCGCGGCACGACTGGCCCGCGGTTACCAGCAGCAATCCGTGCAGTCGATGGTCGTAACGCGACTCCTCGCTGCGGGCGATCTCCTGCTGAATCGCTATTCGCATTACCTCAGCATCCTCAATCTGCAGTTTGCGCATCGCCTTTCTCCCAAAGGAAAGAACGATGCAATAATATCACTATGCTGCATTATTTGTGTCGTCGTGTTTAGCATGATCATATCATGCGACGGGCGCGGCGCCTATTTGACGTAGTGGCGGAAAGTATCATACAGCCGCGATGTTGCTCGGCCCGGAGTTGATTTCGCGTACGTCCGCTCGCCCGAACCCTTGCATTATTCGATTACAGTCTAATCGGCTGCTTCAATCCTCGTACCAAGGGCCTCCCATTCGGCGTCATCACCATCCCATTGAACAAACCCAGAAGTAATCGCTGCACAACTATCGGCGTGTTCCATGCTTCGACCAACGAGCTCGCGCGCGACACGGCTCCATTCGGATTACGAATAGCCAAAATTCGGTTGACCATGTTGTGACTCTGAGGGGTGAATCGCAACATTCGCTCCGGCGTGCTGATTACACATTGGACGTTCATTGGTGTGTGGTTGGTGCGAAGAACTTGCGAGCACTGCATGAGATCCGGGAAGTATCGAGAGGCCTGGACCTACTCGGGACTCGCATCGCCTTCGGAGTCCCTGCCAATGAATACGCTACCACGCCACTCACAATCCCGACGGCGCTCACAGAGCGCCAGATTCGTCATCACCACATGTCGATGTCGGGCAGATGAGAGGTTTGCTCTCCAACAATGAGTCACCTGAAGGTAATCCCATGAATCACGAATTATTGAAATACAAAAATCTCGAAGAGATTCTCAAGGCGAAGGGAGGACCGGTGTCTCTGCTCAGAGGCTCTTCGCTGGGTCCCTATGTATTTCCCGTTGTCTCACTGGAATATACAAACTGGCGCCTTGAACAGCAAGCGTGGAAGACCACATGCGCCTTGCTCAACCTGTCCTATCATATGACGCATCTGTACCTCAAAGGTCCGGATGTCCTGACCCTCTTGTCGAAGGTTGGCCTCAACAAGTTCGGTTCCTTTCCAATCAATCGTGGCAAGCAGCTCATTGCTGCGAGCCACGACGGCTACATGTTGGCGGACGGTATTTGCTTTCATACGTCGGACGATTTGTATCGTATCACGGCGTCGCCGCTCATCAGTGATTGGGTCCAATTCCACGCGGAAACGGGAAACTTCAATGTTGAAGTCGAACGCGATGAGACGGTCACGTTCCGAGGAGGGGAGCCCAAGATTTACCTTTATCAAATACAAGGGCCACACGCCCTTGAGCTGATGAAGGAGGTCACTGACGGAACGTTGCTTGAGATCGGGTTCTTCCAGATCGGCGAATTCACGATCAAGGGAAAGCCGGTACGAGCACTGCGTCACGGCATGGCGGGTGTGCCTGGGTTTGAGATGTTCGGACCGTGGAAGGACGCCAACATCGTCAGGGAGGCGCTCGAGACCACGGGCGAGAAATACCAGCTCAAGAAGATCGGCTCCCTGGCCTATCCGACGACGACACTCGAATCGGCGTGGATGCCCCTGCCGCTTCCGGCCATCTATCACAGTCAAGAAATGAGGCCGTATCGTGAATGGATGACGCCGATGCACCTGGAGGTCTTGGGCTCCCTAGGCGGCAGTTTGGTGTCAGACAATATCACCGACTACTATATGGATCCGATTGAGATCGGCTACGGCTCACTCATTGACTTCGACCGCGACTTTATCGGTCGGGATGCGCTCGCCGAAAAGATCAAGAACCCGAAGCGCAAGAAGGTGACGCTCGTCTGGAACGAACGTGACGTGATGGATGTCATGCGGGCTTCCTTATTTCCGTCGGATCGCAAAAGCAAGTTCATGAATTTGCCGCTGTCGGTGTACTCCACTTTTCAATACGACGAAATCATGAAAAACGGCAAGCGTGCCGGAGTATCGCAATATATTGGATTCAGCTCAAACGCCAACGCCATGCTCTCCCTATCGCTCGTGAACGTAGAGCATAGCGAGCCGGGCACGGAAGTGACCGTGCGATGGGGTGAGCCGAATTCGCGCCGCGCAACCGTCGAAAAAAATGATGTGCACGAAATTCGCGCTACGGTAGCTCCGGCGCCGTACTTTGAGAAAACCATTAAACGGGATTAGCGGACACTTGCAGTAACGTCCCGATCACGCGCACGAGAAAGGGCGATCGGGACCCCACCCCCGTCAACCAGGGCGGTTAGCCATATCCGCTCACAAAAGAGGAATGTTGTAGTGCTGAGGAACATGAAGTCGAGCGAAGCAGAGACCGCGCAATTGATGGACGATTATTCTCTCGAGATGACAGCGAAGGATATCGAGAGTCTGACTAGCGCGTCGAACGCAATTTCCACCGGGACATCCATCTCTGTCACGTTTCTCCCCGGGGAGGCCATGCCGGCGCGCGTCGCTGCCGCGACTGCAGTCAAGAAATTAGGCTATCTGCCGGTGCCTCACATTTCGGCGAGACGGCTGGGGTCGCGTGAGGAGCTCACGGAGTTTCTCGGGAAGCTTCACGACAGCGTGGGCATCGATAGCGCCTTTGTGGTCGCTGGCGATCCGCTTGAACCGATGGGACCTTTCGAAGACGCCTTGTCAATCATTGAAAGCGGGGAACTCGAGAAGTTTGGTGTAAAGAGCGTCGGGATTTCAGGGTATCCGGAAGGCCATCCGAGCATTCCGCGGCCGAAGCTCTGGGCGGCGCTAAAGGCAAAGCACCGGGCCCTTACGGAGTTGGGCCACGATATCCAGATCGTGACCCAGTTTACCTTCGACTCCGATCCAGTTCTTCAGTGGCTGGAGCGTGTCCGTCAAGAAGCGGGTATCGATGCGATAGTGAGGGTTGGGCTCCCGGGGCCGGCCAGTGTAAAGACCCTTCTTCGATTTGCGATGCGCTGTGGAGTGGCAGCGTCCGCGAAAGTAATGGCGAAATATGGAACCTCGATCACCCAACTGCTGAATACCGCAGGGCCGGAGAAATTGATCGAAGAGTTTGGTGATCGACTCGACCCCCGTATCCACGGCGACGTTCAATTCCATTTCTATCCATTTGGTGGCCTGAAACGGACAGCGGAATGGGTGGCCAACTATCGAGAGGGACGCAGTGAGGGCTCTAGACGAGTTGCCGACTAGCGTAGCCGCCTACTGTGCAATCCCGGGCAACGTGTCGGAAGGCTGAGGGCGGCACCGGGCGACCGAAAGGCGATTGCCATGGCATCGGATCTGCTTAAGCCCGGCACCGAGGTATATATATCTTCGCCCTGGGCAGATTCAAGGAGTGCGCAACGACTGGCGGCATTGGACAGGACGCTCGGCAGTCTCGCGGACGATGCCGGTGGGGATCGCGCGCTCATTCTCGCGGACGACAGCAACCGACCGGAGGGTGAATGGCATTCGAGCTTGCAGGTCATTGAATAGGGACTAGTGGGGCGCCATGGAATTCCCCAAATAGCGATCAGTGCTTATCCCGAGGGCCATCCACGGATATCTCCTCGGATGCGCTCAACGCCGCCCGCGCGGCAAAGCTCACGGCTGCGCAGCGTGTAGGCATTGCGGTCACCTTGGTAAGTCAATGTTACGTTGACTCTGCTCCATCCTCGCGTTCACCGAGCGGCTCTTGCGTCTGGATGCGCGCTGCATCGAGACACGGTCGATTGCCAGCACCCTGCCGCGCAGCGCGAAGCACAACTGCGACGCTGACGAGGTGAGAGCACTCATTGGCCACCCCGAGGAGCGCGCCGAACACATCATGGTGATTGGCCTCAAACGCAACGATTTTGGACGTATCTGCGAAGCGGGGAGGGTGGTAGTCGAGAAATTCATGGCGGTGGCGACCTTCGCGCATGTGCATCACATCGTGTCGAGCGTGACGGCTCCGCGGACCTCAATATTCTAATCCGGACAATCTGCGCGAGCGGGGAGGTTGCAGAACTGTGGACGGGTGCGGGCATCGTTGCCGATTCCGACCCCGAGCGAGAACTGGACGAGACGCGCGCGAAAGGCCGGGGGTTGCTCGTTGCTCTCGGTGCATTATGCTAAAAGGCAGCGCCGGACTTGTTCGGAATTGCCGTTGACGACGGCATGCCTTACGGTTTCACTGCTGGATGGCCATTATCAGTTTGATTTCTGCGATCAGATCGTCGATGGCGCTCAGTGCGAATTCAAGCGACGGCTCGTCTACAAACTTTCCGTTCGCCATTTTGGTGTTAACAGCACCGATAACCACTTGAGGGCGACAAACCACTCGGGAAAGTGCGGCGCTCAGCGTCTCGCGCAACTGGTAGTTGGCGCGGACACCTCCCGTGATGGCGGGTGAGGAGGTCATGACCAAAGCCGGCTTGTTCTTCAAAGGTGACTGGAAACCTGGGCGCGACGCCCAATCGAGAGCGTTCTTCAAGACGCCGGACGTGCCATGATTGTATTCAGGCGAGCAGAATACCAATCCGTCACACGCCTGAATCTCCCGCTTGAGCAATCGGACCGGCTCCGGGATGAGATCGCCGTCGAAGTCCGCGTTATACAGGGGTATTTCATGGAGTCCGAATAGGGTCATTTGAGCGGTGGTCCCCAGTCTCATTTGGATCGCCTTCAAAATTGCTGTGTTACCAGACTGGGCGCGGAGGCTGCCGGAAATGCCCAACAGCCGAAGCACTGGCGCGGTCGACATTGCTGCATCTCTCCAGGGTCAGAACTTACACCATTATCACATATTGGAATCGGATATATATAAATCGGAAAAAAAAGATTTAAGCCGTAAAAATGCAGTTGATCAACCGCTGAGAAAGTCAATCATGAGATTTGTTGCGTTCAGATCTGCCGCAGGTGAATCGGGCCTTGCAGTGCGAACGTCGCCTGGAAGCTACGCCGGTCTCACTGCAGGCGAGGCGCGCTATCCGGGTGATCTCCTCAGCATTTTGCGCGCTGGTGATTCCGCCGTAAAAAGCGCGTATGCCGCTCTGTCTACGTCGCGAACAATCAATCTGGCCGAATGCACGTTGCTACCACCGATAGTGTTGCCTGACAAAATCAATTGTGTTGGTCTAGATTACCTGGACCACACCAGTGAAAGCGGATTTAAGCAGCCGGACTACCCCTCGGTCTTTGCGAGGCTCGCGACGAGCCTGATCGGGCACGACAGCCCGATCCTTCGCCCTCTCTTGTCCGATCAGCTGGACCATGAGGGTGAGCTGGTGGCCATCATCGGGAAGCCGGGCCGATACATCCCCTGCGCGTCCGCGCTCGAGCATGTTGCTGGGTATTCGATCTTCAACGATGGGTCTATCCGGGACTCTGAACGGTAGGGTCGTGCAAAGTGCGACGACGAACAACATGATCTTCAACGTCGCTTCCCTGGTATCGCTTCTCAGTGAAGCCATGACGCTCTCGCCCGGTGATGTGATTGTCACAGGGACGCCCGCCGGCGTTGGCTTGGCGCGTAAACCCCAATTATGGATGAAACCCGGTGATGTGTGTGAGGTAGAGATCGAATCGATCGGCACTCTGCGCAATTCGATTGCCCAAGAGCAGCCGCAGCGCTGAGGAGTCACCCGTGACCGTAACCTGGGGCAGCTGGTTTGAATATTTTCCGACATGGATTTTATAGAAGACCATGCCCTCTGGACACCTCGAAATTATCCGGTGGAGGATTCTCTTGAGAACTGGGGTCCGGCCTTGCCGCGCGACTTCGTTCACAATTACGAAGTGGGCGAATGCACACCGGTTAGATAACGCGGCTAGTCACCTCCGAGTAAAGTAAGTTCAATCGACTTCAACGTTTCGTCTAAAACCGCATATCGAGCAGCACGTCAGCGCGCAGCAAACGCTCCGTCACGGTGTCGCCATGGGTTGTCGCAACCCGCGACCAGGGCCTTGTGAACCGAGGTATTTAGCATAGAATATCTTGCTTGATTGCAATTGGCGCGACGGCAGGTACGGGCCCCGGGCGGGGGATCTGCGCTCGCGCTCGAAGATAGGGACTGTGGGGAAGAGCAAAGCGCTATGGCAGAACATCGGCATTTCCGACATGTCCACTTGGTCGGAAGCGTTCCGCTCGCGGACTCGCACGCCGTATTCGAGGCAGTGAGTGATACGTTGGGAGCCATCATTCCACGGATCCCAGATGGGGAGACCGGAGACCGAACCCTGTGGATCCTCTTCCAGAAACAAGCAATGGATCGTGCGACCAATCTGCTGAAGATCAAGGACTATGAGTTTATGCCTGGCGTATTCCAAGCTACCTATGGACTTGCTGATCCCGCACTGCCGGTGAAATTTGGACATCTTCGCTACGCCGAGGAGGCGAAGAAATCGTATCAACAGTTTGCCTCCCTCAAAGCGGACGGGAGGATCGCCTCATCCACACGCTTTCAAGTGTGTCTTCCAACTCCGCTTGCCGTAGTCGGCACATTTGTCGGCCTGCAATCGCAACAAGCCGTCGAGGAAGCCTACGAAGCGCGTCTGTTGACGGAATTGACGGAAATCATGGATTCGATTCCGCACCAAGAGCTGGCCATTCAGTGGGATGTTGCCTGGGAAATGGTCTATCTCGAAGGTTGGTCTGCGATACCGTACTTTGATACGTCAAAAGCGGGATTTGTCGAACGACTGGGGCGCCTCGGCCGTGCCGTGCGCGAGGATGTTGAACTCGGATTTCATCTTTGCTACGGCGACCCGGGGCACAGGCACTTAATCGAACCGAAAGACCTTGGCCATTGCGTCGATATCGCAAATTCGCTCGGTGCCGCCATTCGCCGGCGGATCGATTGGATTCACATGCCGGTTCCCAAAGATCGTGCCGACGAGGCCTATTTTGCCGCTTTGAAACGCTTGCGTGTCGGCGCGAGTACGGCGATTTTTCTGGGATTGGTGCATCTCACCGATGGCATCGAGGGGGCACGCTTGAGAATGTCTGTCGCGGAAAACTTCCTGCCGTGGTTTGGCGTTGCGACCGAATGCGGTTTTGGGCGTCGTCCACCTAGCTCCGTCATGGATCTTCTCGAACTGCATAAAGCCGTCGCGCAGAGTGATGCCTGACGGCAATCGCTCGCGCTACACTGCAATTCGCGAAGCGTCAGTTACGTCCTGCCCTTGCGGCGCCGTGTGGTCTTTGCTCTATACGATCCCGCGTTAAGCTGCGGAGTTTGGCCGCCTGAATCGCTGGGGCCCGGACGACCTGATTGCACGTCCCCAAGGGGCTGCAGAAGTGCAGCCAAGGTGTGCCGAAGCCACGTGTGGCCTTCGTCGTCATGAAACCGCTCGTGCCAGTATTGTCGAAGAGCGAAAGTGGGTAGTTCAATGGGTGGATCCAAGGCCTGCAATGTGGTGCCGCAACTCACTAAACTCAGCGTTTTAGAAGGCGCGGTCACAACGATATCGGATCTCTCCGCGAGGGTGGCTGCCGCGAGGAAGCTGTAGCACTCGACTCGTGCATTGCGGGGATCTAGAGTGCGCCGCAGAACCCCTTCGGCAAGGGAGTGCGCATGCCCCGAACCATGCGCAGAAACGATCAAGTGATTGGCGGCGAGGAATTGGGGTATCGTCGGATACTGCCTCAGGAACGGATGAGATGCGCGAACCAGGCACTTGTAGCTTTCGTGAAACAGTAGCTGCTGTCGAACGCTCGGGTGCAGGCTTGGGAATCCGCCTACCGCCAGATCGATGTCTCCGGATTCAAGTCCATGCACCAAGCTTTGAGAATTGAGCGGATTGACGCACAGGCGTAGTCCGGATGACGAGGATTGAATAACCGGGAGAATCGAGTCGATTATCATGACCGTTCCGAGTTCGGAGGCGGCGATCTGAAACGTCCTTCCGGAGCGCTTTGGATCAAACGAGCGTCGCTCGGACATATGATCCACATAAACCTTTAGAATCTCACCGGCACCGGCCGCTAGTGAAAGGGCTCTCGGGGTCGGCTGCACGCCCCCCGCCGCTCTCACGAACAGTGGATCACCGAAGTGCTTTCTAAGCTTTGCGACACATCTGCTGACTGCCGCTTGCGACACGTCGAGTTCCCTACCTGTCTCGGTGAGATTCTGTAATCTCAGCAAGGCTATAAAAACATCCAGGTCGTGAAGACTCAAGTCTCTATTATTCACATTGCGAATATACAACATTCGTTTATTGCGTGTCGGGACGACGGGCGCCTCCACTAACATAGCGCTGGAAATCAGGGCATGACAGATTTCAATATTATCCGCGCCGCTGCCGCACGGCTTTCGGTGCTGCCACAAGATCATGCTCAATGAACACGACGAGCGAATGGCCCCCGCGACATCCGATAGGTGACGTGATGCGATTTTGGGATAGCATGCCTAGGCCTGCTCGAGCGGCTGTCGCAACATGGTTGGCGCTGTGCTTCATCATTTTAGCGGCCCGCAGCCTAGGGTGCATTCCGATGGTGGCCTCGTGGGGTGGGTCGGCCGTCATCATCTTCGGGATGCCGCGTTCCGACATGGCGCAGCCCCGAAGCCTCATCGGCGGTCACATTCTCAGCACACTGATTGGTTTGGGACTGGTAACCCTATTGGGCACCTCCCTCTGGGTCGGCGTCCTTGGATGTTCGTGCGCGCTGGCGGCCATGCTTGTGACGAGGACTGTGCACTCGCCGGCAGGATCCAATCCTTTGATCATTGCGGCCATCAACCCGGATTGGCGGTTTTTACTGATTCCGATGCTGCCCGCCGCTCTTTTCCTTTCGCTGAGCCACTGGCTTTTTCTCAAAGCTGATGCGGAGCGGTCACCGTGAATTATCGGCGGGGATGCTCAAAGGGTTAAACGAGCGACTGCGACACTGGTCGCAAACCGGGCTCGCATGCGCCAATGCCAACGGCCTGCATCTCCCTTCTCCAAATCGATGGGCGTGATCCGGATGATCTTGTCATCCTCCACATATACAAACATCGGGCCGCCGTTGCCGTTAGTGGTATAGCGCGTCGTGCCATCCCGCAGCGCAAGCGGCAACGCGAACAGGATGGTTCTTAATAAAGCCGAATGCATCGCCCCTCAATTGCTGCAATGCCCCATCGGATGGCCGCCACCAGGGTATTCAAAGTATCAAAAAAAAGATAATATTGCAAAAAAAATTGGTTATGAGCTTCGACCTTTGGAGGGCTCAAGGCGGCAGGAATTCTTTCGAATAGGGCAAAACCATGAAGATCTTACGGTTCGACGGCGGCGAGGGTCCGCGTATTGGGGTGGTGGTCGGGTCGGATGCCGCGGGCGTCGTCGACTTGAGCCGTCGCGGGTTGGCGTTTTCGAACGTATTGGATGTCATCGAGGGGGGTGAAGAGGCGCGGCGCGCGATAGTGCGCGCTGCGAAAGGTGGAGCGACGCATCGACTGGATGAGGTGAAGCTTTTGGCGCCAATCGTCCGACCGGGGAAATACCTTGCGATTGGAATGAATTACAAAAAGCATGTTGAGGAAGCAGCGCGTATCGGCGTCCCGGCGGCGACGCACCAGGTATGGTTCAACAAGCAAACAAGTTGCATTACCGGGCCGTACGACATCATCTCGCCCGGCGTGACGCAAAAGCTCGACTACGAGGTCGAGCTCGGTGTCGTCATCGGCACTGCGGCCAAGTCGGTATCCGCGCAGCGCGCCAAAAGCCACATTTTTGGCTATTTCGTAGCGAACGACGTCTCTGCTCGCGATTGGCAGTTTCACTCACCGACGTTCACCGTGGGTAAATCCTTCGACACCCACGGCCCGATAGGCCCATGGATCGTCACAGCCGACGAGGTCCCCGATCCCCATGCGCTGGACTTGCGCTGTTTCGTTAATGGCGAGTTGCGGCAAGCCTCAAACACCCGAGAGATGATCCACGATATTTTTCAACAGATCACCTACCTATCGACGGCCTTCACCCTTGAGCCGGGCGACTTGCTTGCGACCGGCACTCCGGAAGGAGTCGGCATCGGTCGAGTACCGCCTAAATTTCTCCAATCGGGGGACGTGGTCCGATGCGAGATCGATGGTATCGGGGTGATCGAGAACCGCGTCGCGGCCGACTAACCTTTCTCCGCCTTACCATGGCGCACTTCGGTTATCGAGACTCTGTGGGGCTTCCATTGACTCGTTTCGCTAAAAAAAGATTTTACTTGTGTTTATCTTTTCATTGGCCGTATAGTTCGCTCATTCGAACAAAAGAGAGTTTGTAAGGGGGGCGGAATGAATCGTAGCTGCAAACCGGGCTTGAGGTGGAAGGCAGGACTCGCCCTGTTAGTTGCTGGCAGAGCTTTCGCCGCCGGTGCTTCGCCACCTGACCAGGCCAGCACGGCCGGATCTCTGGAGGAGATTGTCGTCACAGCCGAGAGGCGGGAGGTCAACCTGCAAAAATCGGCTCTGACCATCGAGGTTCTCAACGGAGGAGATCTCCAGAACGCGGGGATTTCGCAGGCGTCAGATCTGCAAACGGTGACCCCGGGGATGACCATTGGCCTCGGTGGTGATAACGACCAGATCTTCATCCGAGGCGTCGGCAGTTTCGCCTACAGCCCGATATCCACACCGGGCGTTGCCTTCAACGTTGACGGCGTTTATGTCGGTCGTCCCGACGGGCTTGGCAGTAACTTCTACGATGTGTCGCGCGTTGAAGTATTGAAGGGACCGCAGGGAACGTTGTATGGGCGCAACGCGAACGGCGGTTCCATCAACGTCATCACTAATGAACCGAAGCTGGGGGACAATAGCGCCTACATCGCCACGGAGTTTGGCAATTTCAATCTGGTGCACGTTGACGGCGCCGCCAATGCGGACATAGGCGGCGCATCGGCGCTGCGGTTGGCATTTAACGTGATTCGTCGCAGCGGGTATCTTTCCGACGGGACCGGCGATGACGTGGAATCCGCGGGTCGGCTTCGCTATAAGTTTCAGCCGAGCGATGCGATCTCGCTTTTGTTCAATACGGACTACGCTCATCTGGGGGGCCGCGGTGGTGGCTCGGTATGGTTGCCGCGCCCGCCAGGTGCGAATCCATGGGACGCGACCACGACGCCCGCCTCAAATGCCTATCTGCATTCTTTTCTTCCGCTGGGCCCGCTTGTGGCGAATCAGGAACCGGACTCATTTCAAGACTCGTCATTCTTCAATACGAGTGCACAACTCGACTGGGACGTGGGTATCGGCAAGCTCACGCTTCTGCCTGCCTACCGTCATACCAACACGGACTCGGTCAGCCAAAACGGACTGAGGTACGGGCAGGTGCTGAGAGCGGACCAGAAGTCCCTGGAGACCAGATTGGGCGACACTTCCGCGACCCTCACCTGGGTGGTCGGAGCCTATTTTTTTGACGAATCCGTCAGGGGCAGTTCTAACGTCTACGAAAGCAACGCGCTGCAATACTATCTCATCCACTACCTGCCGACGACCAAGACATCGGCGGCATTCGGCCAGACCACGATCAACCTGCGTGGCGATCTTCGACTGATCGTGGGTGGCCGGTATACGCGCGAACACGACACGCTGACCGGCGCAATCGACAATCTGGCGACAAACCCGACAAGCCTTCTTGAGGCATTCGGTGGAAACAAGACCTTCTCCGGGTTCACCTATAAAGGCGGCTTCGAGTACGACCTCGCTCCAGCCAACATGCTTTACGTCACCTACAGCACGGGGTTCAAGTCCGGAGGCTTCTCGCAAACGGTCGCCCCGCTCAACGTCTACCAGCCCGAGAAGCTCGATTCGCTGGAATTCGGATCCAAGAATCGCTTTCTCGATAATCGCCTGCAGGTGAACTTGACCGCTTATCAGTGGAAATACAAACATATTCAGGACCAACGAGTCAACTTTGATCCATTGGGCAACGTCAACCTGATCACCTATAATTCGGGCGACGCAACGATTGCGGGCGCCACCGTAGATGTGATTGGCAAGCTCACCGATGCGGACACACTGTCGCTGTCCACCGAATATGCCATTTCCCACTACACGTCCTACTTTTTCCAGGAGCCGGCGCCGGTATTTCAGCCGGCCAGCACCGGCTGCAACATCACGGGTCCCTACGCGCCCGGTGCACCCATTCCCTACAGCAGTGCGGGCTACACGACGAATATCGACCCGACGCCGATCGTCGTGGGCAACTGCGCCGGCTTTCAGGTTGCTCGTGTTCCATTGTGGAGCGGTACGGTAGGACTGCAGCACGTATTCAACCTCCCGGGTTCGGCCACACTCCGCGCGGGTGCGCAAATGCACTTCGTGGACGCGGAATGGCTCAATATCGATTTCATCTCGGCGGAGCGCGCGAGGTCGTACGAGCTGATTGACGCGGATCTCACGTATGCCGCGCCCCGTTGGTCCGTAGGACTCTTTGGGCGAAACCTGGGCAATACCGCGTACTACACCGGTGGCCTCCAGCAGACTTTCATTGCCGGCCTGTTCGCCGCGAATATCGGTCCACCGCGCACGTACGGAGTGCACGCCGACTATCACTTCGGCGGCAAGTGACTTCGAGGGTTCGCTGTTTCACAGCAGCGACAGCGCTTCTTGATAGGACGTGCTCGCTCGCTCAACATCGGGAGTGAACAACAATATTTGCGACAGCCGACGCGGCTGGACCTGGGGTATTTTTGACCGGTAGATTGCTGTGCCTCGCCCTGGTGGAACCTATGATCGAACCGATGGCGCGCTCTTCCGGGCCAGTGAGGTCTTCTCGGCCGCAAGCAGTTGCACGGGGTAGCGAGATCCAGACAACCGGCTGCGCGCCGAACCTGAAGTCCAAACGAGTCATAAAAGCGGGCGGCGATGCCCGGATCGGGCAAGGTGGTTAGCGTTCGAACTCAGGGAGATCCGAACGCCGGCAAAAGCTGTTCCGCAACGGTCACGCCGACCTATCGCACCCTCCTATCGATACGTATCCTACATGCTCGCGAGACGAGGGCATCCCGCGCGGAGCTCGATCGTTGCCGCACTGTTCGCCGCGAATATTGGTCCACTGCGCACGTATGGTGTGCGTGCATGCCGACTATCATTTCGGCGGCGAGTGCCTTCAAGGGTCCGCTGTTTCACAATTGATGACGAATTCTTCCGGAACCGCGGGTCCCCACATGTAAAAGGAGTCTTCCGCGGGGTGATCCTGCGCCGGCCACACGCGGCCCTCGTGTACGTAGTCGATGTCAAACGAATACTCGCAATAACTACCCCAGGGGTCGCGAACATAGTAGAAATAGTTGGAACCCAATACATGGCGCCCGACACCCCATCCGCCTCCGTAGCCCGCACGAAGCATTTGCTCCATGCCGCTCCCCACCTCATCCACGCTGGCGACGTCCCAACTGAGGTGATGTAGGCCCGGTCCATTTGATTTGACCAAGGCCACCAAATGGTGATCGCTGCCGTGGGGCGCGTGCATGAATACGATAATGTCGGACGATCGATCGGTGATTCGCAATCCCAGCGCTTCCTGATAGAACGCGGTCGCTCGCTCGACGTCGGGAGAGAATAATAATATGTGCGATAGCCGACGCGGCTGTACCTTGGGGACCTTAGACCGGTTGGATGCAGCGCCTCTCCCTATATTGACCGTTTCTCGAACCGATGGCGTGCTCTTCTCAGCCGGCGAACTCTTCTCGGCCACAACCAGTTGCACCGGATAGCCGTCTGGATGCTTGACCCAAATCCCTCCCGGTGGAGCCATCACGTCAGCCTGACACTCTGGGTATCCGTGACGAACTATGCGATCTGTCATCGCCGCAAAATCCTGCGCATAGCAACCGAAGGATACGTAGCGCAGCTTCTTTCGAACTCCCGGTGTTTCACCCACCCGTCCCCAGAGGTGGGTGTGCCCATGCGTGTAGAGATCCAGACAATCGGCAGTGCGTCGAACCTGGAGTCCAAACGAGTCATAAAAGCGGGCGGCGATGTCCAGAGCGGGCACGGCAAAGCCGAAGCTGTGGAGCGAATGTACCGCGGGCCACGCGCAGCGATTCTGCCCAGCTATGCTCTGTTCAAGCCCCGCCATTGATTCCTCCAGTCTGGACTCGCATTTTGCCGATGGATTCCGATGTGCCGATCTGCCGCCCCTTGGATCGGCTCAATCCAAAAGTATCACAAAAAAGATGTTATAAACATATATCCATTTTCTATGCAAATCGGATACTATGTCGTTTGTTGGCGGATAATAGTGCTCGGTGACATGAACAAAGCGACCACAAGTGCCAGCCTCACTCATTCGGTGTACGAGCGGATACGCGCGGACTTGCTGGCGTGCCGCTTGCTACCGGGATCAAAGCTACGGATCCAGGAGCTGTGCGACGCGCTCTCTGTAAGCCCAAGCGCCGTTCGCGAGGCATTGTCACGGCTGGTCTCCGAGGGGTTGGTGGTCGCGGAGCCGCAGCGAGGTTTCCGCGCTTCTCCGATTTCAGCCGACGACCTTCGGGCTCTCACGGAGGTGCGGGTTGAAACGGAGAGTAGCTGCCTGCGACGCGCGATCGAGCTGCACGACATTTCCTGGGAAGAGCAGCTTTGCGCGGCGCTGCACCGGCTGTCTAGAACATCTTACTGTGCGCCCGATGACCCCAATCGCTTGAACGATGACTGGGTCAACGCGCACACCGCGTTTCACCGGGCACTTGCCGCAGGATGCGATAATCCTTGGCGCCTTCGAATGCGTGAGCTGCTTTACTCACAAAGTGAACGCTATCGCCGATTGTCGGTGCCGCTGGGCCACACCGGGCGAGACACACACAAAGAACATGTAGATATTGTCGAGGCGGCGCTCGCTGGCGACGTGGACCGGGCCGTGGGACTCCTTGCCTCGCATCTGAAAATGACTGCTCGAATTTTGTTGGATGCCGAGCGCACAGAACCCTTGCATGCTACGACATCGAGCGGCGGAACACGCAGCAAAGCGGTCATTGCAAAGGCATAGATTGATTCTTGGTCGAAAGTCGAGAGGAGCGAACGATGCAGATCACCGCACAGCAAGTGCTCGAAGCGAGCAAGGGCATGTTGCAGCGCCAGTACTACGTGGTGTTCTCCTCCCCCACTAATGGTATTGAGCCGGTGATGGCGAATCTCGAAGCTCACCTCAAACATCAGTGCAGGATCGAAGCCGACGGCATCATGGTCGCCGCTGGGCCGCACTGGACAGATGACGAAAAGTACTGGAACGGGGAGGGAATGTTCGTGATCCGGGCTCGCTCACTCGAGCATGCGAAAAGCATCGCGGCCCAGGATCCAATGCACCAGTGTGGGGCTCGCTCGTTTAAGGTCAGGCCGTGGTTAATCAATGAGGGCGGCTTTAAAATCAAGCTCACGTTTTCTGACGGTAAAATGACCCTCGAATAGTCGCCGACGATGAGGCATTGATAGTCAGAAGTAAGGCCAGCTTGGTACATGGCAGGTTGGTCCAAGGACCTCAGCAGTCCGGTCGCTCGCACGATCCTCAATACTCCCATCGTGCTGTTTCGCGCGAGCAGCGGAGAGATTGGTGCGCTCCACCTTTCGCGCATCGATCGCCACGGAATCATTTGGATTTGGATGGGGATCGAAGCTCAGGCCAACCCCCGACGCAATTCCCGATTGCAGTTGGTTCAACTCGCCGGACCAAAACAGAGTCAATGAGGCAAGATCACGATACCGCAGGGCAGGAAAAGATCAGATTCCTAAACGCGGCAGACCAACTCGATCGCGTAGCGATAATCGAAATTGTTCAACGCGAGCGCGTTACCCGCGACGCACCACTGGAAATAAGTGCAGTCACGGCGGCATATGCATTGTGAACCAAGTTACCAGCCGCGTCAGATAGTCGAAGGATGCGGGCATGGTCCGCACGCCATGACCCTCGAGCGGATATGTTGCTA
>Ga0307516_10000084_pt1 | contig 104156 bp, 102 predicted proteins | sample 19_EM_MG_FD_203310 | JGI IMG/M metagenome (GOLD analysis project Ga0307516, IMG submission 203310) | Populus trichocarpa ectomycorrhiza microbial communities from riparian zone in the Pacific Northwest, United States - 19_EM | ecosystem: Host-associated > Plants > Roots > Unclassified... | reverse complement strand
TCGAGGAAACCGGCCACGGATGGCGCGTCTGGTTCTACCGCCAGCCCATCGGACTCATCGATCCTCACGGCCGAAAACTGTTACCTATCCAACCAGGCTGATCTGTTACCCATCTATCCGCTGGACATACGATAGTTCCTCCCCCGCGGGGGGAGGGGGACCGCGAAGCGGTGGGGGTTGAAGCCCACGGCGACCGCCCCAGCCGATCCGCCGCCCTCGCCCGCGCCCGCGAAATCGCAGACGAAGCCCCAGGCCCCAGAGCCGCCACCGGGCCGCCCTGATAAATCCTGCTTCGCAAAGGAGAAGAAGCGGAAGCTCTACTGCCCCGCGCGGACGCTCTCGCGGGCCTGGGCGAGAAGCTCGGCCATCTTCATGCGCACGTCGCCTTCGGTGATCGTCACGCCCGAGCCCTTGAGGTCCTCGAAGACCTTGCGCAGCACGTCGTCGTCGCCGGGCTGCTCGAAGTCGGACTTCACCACCGCCTTGGCGTAGTCGGCCAGGTGTTGGCCCTCCAGTCCCATAAGACCAGCGGCCCACTCCCCCAGGGCGCGGTTGCGCCGGGCGTTGGCCTTGAATTCCTGCTCCTGATCGAGCGCGTACTTCCTCTCGAAGCCCTGCTCACGATCGTTGAAGGTGGTCATGTGATACCCGGTCAGCGGAAACGACGGGGTTGCATAGCCGCCGCGCGTCGGCTTCGCAATGGAAACGCAACCGCGAGCCTATCGTTCTGCCCCGTTTGCGCGCCAGCCTCTGTTCGGCTAATTTTCGGCTGCCTCGAATGGTGCGAGAGGCCGACTCGGACCCGCGCGCGCGATGCTTCCTACGCGCGCGCTTTTTCATTTCCGAGTACGGTCAGCCCTCGCCCTCGGAGAAGGCAGTAAGATGAGCCGCCGCAAGAAGATCTATGAGGGCAAGGCCAAGATCCTGTTCGAGGGTCCCGAGCCAGGCACCTTGATCCAGTATTTCAAGGACGACGCCACCGCGTTCGACGGGACGAAGAAGGCCGTCCTCGAAGGCAAGGGCGTGATCAACAACCGCATCAGCGAATATATCATGACGCGGCTGAACTCGATCGGCGTCCAGAATCACTTCATCAAACGCATGAACCTGCGCGAACAACTCATTCGCGAAGTGGAGATTATTCCGCTCGAGGTCGTCTGCCGGAACGTCGCCGCCGGGAGCCTCTCCAAGCGCTTCGGACTGCCCGAGGGCCAGATCCTGCCCCGCTCGATCATCGAGTTCTACCTGAAGGACGACAAGCTCCACGACCCGATGGTCTCGGAGGAGCACATCACCGCCTTCAACTGGGCCGCGACCCAGGAGCTGGACGACATGATGGCCCTGACCCTGCGGGTGAACGACTTCCTCACCGGCATGTTCGGCGCGGTCGGCATCACCCTGGTGGACTTCAAGATCGAGTTCGGTCGGGTCTGGGAGAACGATTTCAGCCGGGTGATCCTGGCCGACGAGATCAGCCCCGATTCCTGCCGCCTGTGGGACGCGGCCACCAATGAGAAGCTGGACAAGGACCGCTTCCGCCGCGACCTGGGCGATGTCATCGAAAGCTACACCGAGGTGGCTCGCCGCCTTGGCATCATGAAGGAAATGCCGACCGTGATCCAAGGAGGCCTGCACTAGTGCGCGCGAAGGTCCAGGTGTTCTTGAAGCCCGGCGTCCTCGACGTGCAGGGCAAGGCGGTCGAACAGGCCCTCCACGGCCTCGGCTGGGGCGGCGTGGCGGACGTGCGGGTGGGCAAGACCATCGAGTTCGACCTGGCCGCCGGCGACCCCGCCGCGGCCGAGGCGGAGGTCAAGGCCATGTGCGAGAAGCTCCTGGCCAACACCGTGATCGAAAGCTACCGGGTGGAGCTGGCGTGAGGGCCGCGGCGCTGCTGGCCCTGGTGGCCTGCGCCTGCGCCCCCAAGGAGCCGCCCGCCGCCGCCGAGATGACGCTGGACTGCGCCCTGCCCTTCGAAGCCCTGAAAGCCAAGGTGCTCGCCCAGACCCTGACGCCCGCGCCGAAGGACCCGACCCAGCCCTATCGCTTCTATTCTTCCGAGGACGCCCGCACTTCCTACCTGATCACCGAGCCTGAGGCGCCCGCGCACCCGGCCGTGATGATGCAGCAGGCGCGGTCCGGAAAGGTCACCACCACCGGCTGCCGCTACGGCGGGGCCGGCGCCTACGACCAGCTCTTCAACTACCTGGACGGCCTCAAGACCTGGCGCCGTTCATGACCGTAAGTCCCGAATTTCAAAGGCCTATCCGATGAAAGCCGCCGTCGTCGTTTTCCCCGGCTCCAACTGCGACCGGGACTGCAAGGTCGCGATCGAACGCTCCACCGGGGCCAAGGTCGAGATGGTCTGGCATGGGGACAGCGCCCTGCCCCCCGGCCTCGACCTGATCGTCCTGCCGGGCGGTTTCTCCTATGGCGACTATCTGCGCTGCGGGGCCATGGCCGCCCTCTCGCCGGTGATGGCCGACGTGAAGACCGCCGCTGAGCGGGGCGTGGCGGTGGTCGGCATCTGCAACGGCTTCCAGGTGCTGTGCGAGGCGCACATGCTGCCCGGTGCCCTGCTGCGCAACGCCGCCCTGAAATACGTCTGCAAGAGCGTCGCCCTCGACGTCGTCAACGCCCAGACCCGCTTCACCGCCGGTTACGCCGGCCGCCGCGAGGTGGCGATGACCGTGGGCAATGGCGAGGGCAATTACTTCGCCGACGAGGCCACCCTCGACCGGCTGGAGGGCGAAGGCCAGGTGGTCTTCCGCTATCGCGACAATCCCAACGGCTCGATCCGCGGCATCGCCGGGATCATCAATCCGCGCGGCAACGTCCTGGGCCTGATGCCCCACCCCGACCGCGCCTTCGAGGAAGAGCTGGGCTCGGCCGACGGCGCGATCCTCTTCCAGAGCGCCCTGGCGAGCGCCTAGCGGACGCCGGCTGGCCCGAACGGGACCACCTTGTTCGCCGCGTCGTGGCCGATGTCGGCGCGACCCAGCCAGGCGATTCCCGAACGGGCGCACCATTCGCGGGCGATCTCCTCTTCGTTCAGCACGAAAGGACGGTCGTTTTCGGGGATGTCGCTGCAGCGGCCGAGCCGCAGGCCCGCGATCCGGCGGATCTGCGGGTTGCTGGTGATGTGGCAGAGCGAGCGGTCGATCCGGTACATGTACTCGGAGACCTCCTCCAGCATCAGGACGTGACCGGTCAGGTCCGGCTGCCAGGGCGTGCCGATCAGATTGCTGAGGATGGTGAGGTTGAAGGCCGCCGCGGGCCCGTCCGCGCCGACGGAGGGCTCCAGCGCCGCCGGGTCGCGCTCCACCAGCCAGGAGAGCGCGCGGGCCACGGCCTCGCGCCCGCCGGTGCGGCGCAGGTCCTGCAGCACCGGGCCGTGGGCGAGATCGGCGAAGCCGCGGCTGTAGAGGGCGGCGAGCAGGGTCCCGGCGTCGCTGTAGCCCAGATAGGCCTTGTCCGCCGCGGCGGGCGCGAGCCCCGCGAAGACGCCCTCGATGATGCGGCAGGCGCCGTAGCCGCCGCGCCCGAACCACACCGCGTCGAAAGCCGGGTCGTTGGCGACCTCGAGGAAAGCCGCCGTCCTCGTTGCATCGTCGCCCGCGAAGTGGCCGCAGGTCAGGTGGCATTGCGGGTGGACGACGAGCTCGACCGCCCCGTCCGGCCAGAGCTCGGCGACCAGGGCCTGGACCTCATCGGCCACCTCGCGGTCGAGCGGCGAGCCCGGCGCTGTCACGCCGATGCGGAAGCGTTCCCTGGGCATGCAAATCCTTGAGATTCAGTCGGCTTGCCACGGCCGACCCCGAACCCATAGCCTGCGCCGATGACTCGCGACACAGCGTATTTCTTCTGCGGAGTCGGCGGCAGCGGCATGGCCCCGCTGGCGCTGATCGTCCAGGCCGGCGGCGCCCGGGTGGATGGCTCCGACCGCTCGCTCGACCAGGGCCGCAACGGGGCCAAGTTCGACTTCCTGCGCAGCCGCGGCGTCGGCCTGCATCCGCAGGACGGCTCCGGCGTGACGCAGGCCGAACAGGTCGTCGTCACCTCCGCCGCGGTCGAGGAGACCGTGCCCGACGTGCAGGCCGCCCGCCGAGTGGGCGCCACGCTGATGCTGCGGGCCGAGCTGCTGGCCCAGCTCTTCAACGCAGCGGCGCTCAGCGTGGGGGTGGCCGGCACGAGCGGCAAGTCGACCACCACCGGCATGATCGGCTGGATCCTGAAGGCGACTGGCCAGGACCCGACGGTGATGAACGGGGCGGAGATGAAGAACTTCATCACCCCCGAGACGCCCTTCGCCAGCGCCCTGGTGGGCCGGGGCGCGGCCTTCGTCAGCGAGGTGGACGAGAGCGACGGTTCGATCGCCCGCTACACCCCGACCGTGGCGGTGGTGAACAACGTCTCGCTGGACCACAAGACCATGGACGAGCTGCGCGCCTTGTTCGCGGGCTTCGTCGCCAAATCGAGAACGGCGGTGCTGAACCTCGACAACGAGGAGACGGCCGTGCTGGCGGAGGGCGCAGGGGCGAAGGCTCTGACCTACAGCCTCGCCGACCCCGCCGCGCGGCTGCTGGCGAGCGCGATCGAGCCTGCCGCCGACGGGATCGGCTTTGCGGTGCGCGACTCCGCGACCGGCGAGACGGCGCAAGTGCGCCTTCGCCTTCCCGGCCGGCACAACGTCTCCAACGGCCTGGCGGCCCTGGGCGCGGCGCTGGCCTGCGGCGTGTCCCTTAAGGCGGCCGCCGAGGCGCTATCGGCCTTCACCGGGGTGAAGCGTCGGATGGACGTGATCGGGACGGCGAACGGCGTCACGGTCATCGACGACTTCGGGCACAACCCGGACAAGATCGCCGCCACCCTCGACACCCTGCACGCCTTCCCCGGGCGGCTGCTGGTGATGTTCCAGCCGCACGGCTACGGGCCGCTGAAGCTGATGAAGGACGCCTTCATCGACGGCTTCGCCGAGAAGCTGGCCAACGGCGACGTGCTGATCATGCCCGAGCCGGTCTATTACGGCGGTACGGTGGACCGCAGCGTGAGCACAAAGGACGTCACCGACGGGATCGCCGCCAAGGGGCGCGAGGCCATCGCCCTGCCCGACCGCGCCGCCTGCGGCGACAAGCTGGTCGAGCTCGCCCGCCCCGGCGACCGGATCGTGATCATGGGCGCCCGCGACGACACCCTCTCGCAGTTCGCCGCCGAGGTGCTGCAAAGGGTGGCGGCCGAGGCCTGAACGCGCCGGCCACCGCCGGGCGCCTACGCCACTAACTGGGCCAATCCGCCCCCGCCGAGGCCGGCCATCTCATCGATCTCGTAGGGCGCGACGGGCGAGCGCAGCAGGAGTTGCACCTCGGCCCTCAGCACGGCCTCCTGGGCGTATCCGGCGCGAAGCTCGGCGGCGCGGACCAGGACGAGGTCCGGGCCGCTCTCGGACGGCGTCTCCAGCAGGCGCCAGCGGCGCATGGCCCGTCCCAGGTCGGCCCGGGTCGACAGGAAGGTGATCAGCGCCGACAGAGCGAGACCGGCGAACACCGGCGCGGTCCAGACGAACAGTCGCCCGCCCGCCAGCACCGCCGCCGCCGCGCCCAGCACGCCAAGGACGACATGCAGGCGGTGCGCCCGCCACGCCTGGCGGAAAGGCATGCTCTCGCCGTCGCGCCGCTGCGCGCCCCAGCCGCTGTCACGGCCCATCAGGACCTCCGCCACGGCCCGCGAATGCAGCAGCATGAGGATCGGCGCGACGAGCATGGAGCCCGCCACCTCGGCGATCGCGCCGAGCGTCAGGCGAGCGGCGCCGCCGAAGCCCCGCGCCGAGCGCGCCGTACGAAGCGCCAGGATGAGCGCCATCAGCTTCGGCCCGACGAGGAGCCCCATCGTCACGAGAAAGATCGCCAGCAGCCCGCCGCCCGCCGCCGCGGCGTTCGCCCGCGACCAGACCAGGGCGCCAAGCGGCAGCGAGGCCAGCCACATGGGCGCGGCCAGGTAGGAGAGCATGCCCCGCAGCATGTGGACCCGGTTGATCCAGTGCAGCCCTCGGGCGGTGAGGAGGCGCGCGTGCTGCAGGTTGCCCTGGCACCAGCGCCGGTCGCGCCGCGCCGCTTCCAAGAGGCAGGGCGGCGTCTCCTCGTAGCTTCCGTGCAGGGTCGCCCACATCCGCACGGCCCAGCCCTGCCGGCGCATGAGGGCCGCCTCGACGAAATCATGGCTCTGGATGTGACCGCCGAACGGCGCCTGCCCCGGCAGGTGCGGCAGGCCGGCGCTCTCGGCGAAGGCGCGCACCCGGATGATGGCGTTGTGGCCCCAGTAATTGCCCTCCGGCCCGGACCACCAGGCGAGCCCCTGGGCGAACATCGGGCCGTAGAGCCATGAGGCGAACTGATGGAAGCGGGCGAAGGGCGTCTCGGCGCCGACGATCAGCGGCGAGGTCTGGAGCAGGCCCAGCTTGGGATCGGCCTCCATCGCGTTGGTGAGCCGCACGATGGCCGCGCCGGACATCAGGCTGTCGGCGTCCAGCACCAGCATGGATTCGTAGGCGCCGCCCCAGCGCTGCACCCAATCGGCGATGTTCCCCGCCTTGCAGTCGGTGTTCTTGGCCCGGCGCCGATAATAGAGCCCCGTGGATCGGCCGAGGCGCGCCCGCAGCCGCGCGACGCCCGCCGCCTCCGCCGCCGCAACGACCGCCTCACGGGTGTCGCTGAGGACGAAGAAATCGTACTGACCGATGACGCCGAGACGCTGCAGGTCCTCGTGCATGGCCTGGACCGCCGAGAGGACCCGGCCCGGGTCCTCGTTGTAGGTGGGCATCAGGATCGCGGTGCGGGTCGCCGGCGCGGATTCGAGCGGCCCGTACGGCTCGCGCGCTGTCAGCGCCGCCAGGAAGCCCGCGGTCGCCGACAGGAACCCGAACGCGATCAGGGCGAACAGCACGGCCGACAGGCAAAGGGCGGCCGCCTCGGTCGCATCCAGGCCGTCCGCGCCCAGCAGCCTCGCGGTCCAGAAAAGGCAGGCGGCGGTCATGGCGGCGGTCGCGCCGAACAGGACTAGGCGACGCGCGGCCAGGCCCATGGAACCCACCCGGCCTTCGAGGCGGCCCCGCAAGAAGCTCTGCTGGGGAAAGACCAGAGGGCTTTGGGGCGGGGTGGAGCTTAAGGGGAGGAAAGACGCCGCCGTCACGAATAGGACCGCGCGCGATCTGTCAGGTCATGCAAGCGTTTCAAGCGAGCCACCGATACGTCCAGACTTCAGACACCACCTGACCGTCGCGATGGAGGACTGCTCGAAGCTCGCTCAGCCTCGTCCCGCGCGGGTCGAATTCAAAACTCAGCCTCATTCCGCCGGTCGGCGCGCCATGGATCGCCGCTTCCCCGATGACCTCGGCGCTTGATGTGACAGAGGGCTGCAAGGTCGAAATTTCGGCGCCGGCGATTGCCGGAAAATCGAGCACAAAGCGCCGCCGGGCGACGGCCACGGCAAGGCCCGCCGCTGCGAACCCCGGGTCGAAACCCCAGCGGCCGCCTGCGGCCACAGCGCCGCTCGCCGTCACCACCGCCGGTAGACCCACATTCACTCTGCGCCGCGCAACGGGCCGCATGCTTTCAGCACCACCTTCACAACCCTGTGTCCGGGTTTTGCCGTTCCCATTAACCGTGGTTGCGGCCAAAGCGTGGCGAAGGCCGGGCGCCTGCGCGGCCTCAATGCGAGGCGCCGCTTGCACATGCGGTTCGCGCCCATGGACGCCCTGGCGCCGCTTCTTGCAGTGGCGTCTCCCCACCGCGACGGCTGGCCAAAACTGGACGCCGTGAGTTTGGGCTCGGCCTCGCATTCGCAGTCGAGCCCGCCTGGGGAGCCAGTGGGACGCAGAGCATGGCGATGGACGTTTTTGAGACGATCGACGGCGGGGTGCAGAGCACGCTCTCGATCACCGTGCGCCGCGGCACAGCCGAGGAAGGCCACGAGGGCGCCATGCCCTTCGTCTTCACCGTCACCCGCACCGGCTTCACCGGCTATGAGAGCAGCGCGACCTTCACGGTCAGCGGCGCGGGCGCGCATCCCGCCACCGCGAACGACTTCGTGGGCGGCGTCTTCCCGTCCGGCACGGTGAAATTCGCGGCGGGCCAGGTCACCAGGACGATCACGGTCAACGTCCAGGGCGATGCGACGGTCGAACCGGACGAGGGCTTCACCGTCACCTTGGGCAATCCGTCCGGCGTCGGGACCACGATCGGCGTAGCGAGCGCCACCATGACCATAAACAACGATGAACTGGACCGCCCGAGCACCGTATCGGCGACCCAGGCGCTCATTGCGGCCGGGCCCGAAACCCTGCTGGGCACGAGCGGCGGCGACACCATCAACGACGGCGCGAACGCCGGCCACCTGCGCGGCGCGGCGGGCGACGACGTGGTCAACGGCGGGGGTGGAAACGACATCGTCTACGGCAATCTCGGCTCGGACTATTGCGACGGCGGCGAGGGCGCGGACACGGTGCGTGGCGGCCAGGGGGACGACGTCGTCCTGGGCGGCGCAGGCAATGACTGGCTGTCGGGAGACCGGGGCGACGACACGGTGACGGGCGGCGCTGGCGCCGACATCTTCCACACATTCGGCGATGCGGGCGTGGACCGGGTCACCGACTTCAGTCTCGCCCAAGGCGACCGGGTGATGCTCGACCCTGGAACCACCTATTCCCTCAGCCAGGTCGGCGCCGACACGGTCATCGACCTGGGCGGCGGGGGCCAGATGGTCCTCGCCGGCGTGACGCTGTCGAGCCTGACGGGCGACTGGATCTTCGGCGCCTAGAGCTTGCGAACGAACTCGGCGCGCAGAACCAGGCCCTTAATCGCCTCATAGCGGCAGTCGATCTCCTGCGCGTCGCCGGTCAGGCGGATCGACTTGATCACCGTCCCGCGCTTCAGGGTCTGGCCCGCGCCCTTGACCTTCAGGTCCTTGACGAGGGTGACGCTGTCGCCGTCAGCAAGCAGGTTGCCCACGGCGTCGCGCACCTCCACCTGGGTGGCTGCCGCCGCCTGGGCGGCAGCGTCGGCGGCGTTGATCCACTCGCCGGTGGCCTCGTCATAGACGAACTCGCCGTCTGCTTCCGCGCTCATGCCGCCCCTCGCCTGCTGTCTGAGGGACGGCTTAGGCGGTTGGAGGCCTCGCCGCCACCCGCGCGAGGCCCTAGGGTCGCCGGACCTTCACGAAGCCGAGGCGACGCCGATGATCAAGGTCCACCATCTGAGCAACTCGCATTCCCACGTGGTGCTGTGGCTGCTGGAGGAGCTCGGCCTCGATTACGAGCTTGTCCGGCACCAGCGCGACCCGCAGAGCGGCCGCTCGCCGCAGTCGCTGCGCGACGTGCATCCCGCCGCCAAGTCGCCGACCATCGAGGACCACGGCCAGGTGATGATCGAGTCCGCCGGGATCCTGCTGTACATCCTGGAGGCCTACGGGAACGGGCGACTGCGGCCGGCGGCGAACACCGCCGAGGCGATGCGGTTCTACCAGTGGCTCACCTTCATCGAGGGCTCGGCCAAGGCGCCCCTGATGAATAGCTTCTTCATGAGCCGGATGGCGCCGGAGCAAAGCGCGATGGCCGCCGAGATGGCGCAGATTCCGCTGCGGCTGATCGAAGCCGAACTCAAGGACCGCGCGTTCATCGCTGGCGACGCCTTCACCGCCGCCGACATCCAGTTGTGTTTCCTGGAGGAGATCGTCGAGGCGACCGGGGCGCTGGAGGGCTTGCCTGGGATGAAGGCCCACCTGGAGCGGATGCGGGCGCGCGACGCCTACAAGAAAGCCGAAGCCAAGGGCGGACCGGTGGGCATCAAGGGCCTGTTCAAGTCACTGGGCGGGTAAGGCCGCGCAGGGGCAGAGCGGCATTGGCCCCTGCCCCCGAGTCCCGCTAAAGAAGCGCCTCATGAGCGCCGCCCCCGCCAAGACCCTCGCCGAATCCGCCGCCGAGTTCGGGCTGAAGCCCGACGAGTACGATCTGATCGTCCGCCGGCTGAACCGTGAGCCCAACCTCGTCGAGCTGGGGGTGTTCTCGGTCATGTGGTCGGAGCACTGCTCCTACAAGTCGAGCCGCAAGCACCTGGCCAAGTTCCCCACCAAGGGGCCACGGGTGATCCAGGGGCCGGGCGAGAACGCCGGCGTGGTCGACATCGGCGACGGCCAGGCCTGCATCTTCAAGATGGAGAGCCACAACCACCCCTCCTACATCGAGCCCTACCAGGGCGCGGCGACCGGGGTGGGCGGGATCATGCGCGACGTGTTCACCATGGGCGCGCGGCCGATCGCCCTGCTGAACGCCCTGCGCTTTGGCGATCCCTCGCACCCGAAGACCAAGCGCCTCGTCGCGGGCGTGGTGGCCGGCATCGGCGGCTACGGCAACTGCGTGGGCGTGCCGACCGTGGCGGGCGAGACCAATTTCCACCGCGGCTATGACGGCAACATCCTGGTCAACGCCATGTGCGTGGGTCTGGCCGACGCGGACAAGATCTTCTACTCGGCCGCGCCCTCCGCCGGCCTGCCGGTGGTCTATTTCGGTTCCAAGACCGGCCGCGACGGCATCCACGGGGCGACCATGGCCTCGGCCGAGTTCGACGACGACTCCGACGAGAAGCGCCCGACCGTGCAGGTCGGCGACCCCTTCGCCGAAAAGCTGCTGATCGAGGCCACCCTGGAGCTGATGGCCTCGGGTGCGGTCGCCGCGATCCAGGACATGGGGGCGGCGGGCCTGACCTCCTCCTCCGTCGAGATGGCCGGCAAGGGCGGCGTCGGCATCGAGCTGGACCTGGATTGCGTGCCGCAGCGCGAGACCGGCATGAGCGCCTACGAGATGATGCTCTCGGAGAGCCAGGAGCGGATGCTGGCGATCCTCAAGCCCGGCCGCGAGGCCGATGGCCAGCGCATCTTCCAGAAGTGGGGGCTGGACGCGGCCACCATCGGGTTCACCACCGACACCGGCCGCATCGTGCTGAAGCACAGGGGCGAGGTGGTCTGCGACCTGCCGCTCGGGCCCCTGTCCGACGACGCGCCCCTCTACGATCGGCCCTGGGTCGCCCCGGCGCTGCAGCCGCGGCTGGACGCCGCCGCCGTTCCTGCGCCGGCCGACTACGCCGAGGCGATCTGCAAGCTGATGGCCTGCCCCGACATGGCCTCCAAGCGCTGGATCTGGGAGCAGTACGACCGTCACGTCATGGCCGACACCCTGGAGGACAGCGCCACCGGCGCCGACGCCGGCGTCGTGCGGGTGCATGGCGGCCGCAAGGCCCTGGCGGTTACCTCCGACTGCACCCCGCGCTATGTGCTGAACGACCCCTACGAAGGCGGCAAGCAGGCGGTGGCCGAGGCCTGGCGCAACCTGACCGCCGTGGGCGCCGACCCCATCGCCATCACCGACAACCTGAATTTCGGCAATCCCGAGCGCCCCGAGATCATGGGCCAGATCGTGCGGGCCATCGAGGGCATGGCGGAGGCCTGCCGCGCGCTCGACTTCCCGGTCGTGAGCGGCAATGTCAGCCTCTACAACGAGACCGCCGGCGCGGCCATTCCGCCGACCCCCACCGTGGGCGCGGTCGGGCTGATCGCGGACTACGCGCAACGCGCCGACTTCGCAGGCCTGGAGCCCGGCCAGTCTCTGGTGCTGCTGGGCGAGACGCGCGGCGAGCTGGGCGCCTCCATGTACCTGCGCGAGCTGCTCGGCCGCGAGGACGGCGCGCCGCCGCCGGTGGACCTGGCTGTCGAAAGGCGCATCGGCGACTTCGTGCGAAACCTGATCAAGACCGGTCAAGCCCCTGTGGTGCATGACCTTTCCGACGGCGGACTGATCGCAGCGGCGGCAGAGATCGCGCTCGCCTCGCGGACCGGCCTGACCCTGCACCTGGATCCGCGCCTGCCCGCCCACGCCGCGCTGTTCGGCGAGGACCAGGGCCGCTACCTCGTGGGGACAAGCCAGCCGGAAGTCGTGCTGGGCGCGGCCGCGGCGGCCGGCGTCTACGCGGCTGTGGTCGCCGAAGCCGGCGGCGAGAGCCTGACCAGCCCCGATCTGTTCGACATCCCCCTCGCCGCCTTGCGCGCCGCGAACGAAGCCTGGATGCCGGCCTATATGGGCTGAGCCCGCCTCGCCCTGACTAATCGAAAAGGGCGAAGTAGCGGCTTTCGTAGCTGGTGCGCGGGATGGGCTGGTCCGCCGTCTTGTCGTCGAACGCGACGTGCAGCGTGCACGGGGCGTCCGGGCGGGTGGAATCGAAGCCCTTGAAGACGATCATTTCGTCGATCGTCATGTCAGGGAAATACCACCACTGGTGACGCGGACTGTAGCGGCAGCCCCAGGAGCGGACGACGCCTTCGCGGCCGCCGGCGTCCTGGAGGTAGTCGATGGGGACGAGATCGCCCGCCGCAACCGTGCGTCCGTCGCAAAGGGCGAGCGGATAGTCCTGGGGCGGCGGACTGAGCGCGCGCCAGCCCTGATAAAGCACGTAGCGGCTGAAGGGCTTGAACGCGCGCCCCGCACGCTCAAGGCTCGCGCGGAGCATCGCGTCGATCTCGCCCGCCTCGAAGTCGACATGGGCCCAGCCGGCAGGGCCCAGCCAATGCTTCCTGTCAGACCTGGGGCTGAAGCGCACGCCGGAGGCGTCCTGCGGGATGACGTCGCGCGCGCCGCTCAACTTCTGGATCAGCGGTATCGTCTCGTCCCAGTAGTCGCGCTGGAGCTGCGTCGCGCCCGCGTGCGGCTTCAGGGTCTCGGCGATCAGCTCGTCCTGGCGCTCGCTCGCGACGTGGCTGGGCCAAACGGCGATCTGCAAGCCTTCGCGCTCCAGCGTAGGGGCCTGCGCGGCCGCGCGACCATTGCGGATCTGCATGTCGCGGCGTTCGATCTGGTCGCCGAGATTGCGCGACGACGCCTTGACGGACACCCGATCCAACTCGCCGCGCAGATAGGCGACCTCGGCGCAGACGCTGGCGAAAGCACTGTTCGTTGCAGGCATTTCATCCCTTTCGCGTTTGTTGGTCGCAGGCTCGACGGGCGGAGTTTAGCCAAGCCGCGGGCGTTGTCAGCGATGCTCGCAGTACGCCCTGCCGGTGCGGCTCGCAGGGGCTGCGGCGTCGCGCCGATTAAGCCAAGCTTAACGCCCGGTACTTCAATGTGATGATGCTGCATCGTCATAGTAAATATCAAATTTACTACAGTTATACGGTTTCTAGATCGGGTAAACGAGGCTCCAGGTGCAAGACACGATTGATGACCTGAATCCGGGCGCCGCGAATGCTACGCCCAGGTCTTCGCCAATTCCGAACGAGCGGACCAAGTTTCTGGGCCTGGCCTTTGCCGGGGCGGATCTTGCGATTGAAGTGGATCGCGCCGGATTGATTACCTTGGCGCTCGGCGCGGTGGAGCAGATTTCCGGGCGTGACGAAGCAAAGATCGTGGGCGTCGACTGGTGCTCCCTGGTGTCAGACGACGACGCGCCCATGCTCAAGTCGCTCCTCGCAAGCCTTGAGGCCGGCGAGCGACAAGGCCCGCTAAGGGTGTCTCTGCGGCCGAAGAAACGCGGTGCGCTGCCGCGGCTGGCTTCGCTGTCGGTGTTCCGGATTCCGCAGAACCCCGACGGGCTGTCATGCGCCTTCAGCGTGGGGGCGCCGTCGCAGTTCGGCGACCTGCCGCGAAACGCCAGGGGCCTGCTGGATCGCGCCCCGTTCGAGGAGGCGGCGGCCTCGGCGATCGCCCAGGCGCATGCCGCGGGACAGGCGGTGACGCTGAGCCTCGTGCAGCTTCAAGGGTTGGAGAACAAGGCGGCGCAGCTGGAGACGGCGGCCGCTGAAGCCATTCGGCTGGAGATCGGCGCCGCGTTGCGCCTGGCCTCCTACGGAGGGATGGGCGCGGGCGAGATCGCGGGCGAGCGGTATGCGCTCCTGCACCCCGTGGACGCTCCGCCGCGCCGCCTTCTGGCGCGAATGAAGGAGATTTTCGGCGAGGACGTGACGCCGACGACGGCCGAGCTGAGAATTTCCGGCGTCCCTGCGCAAACCTTGCGGGCCGTCCGATCTGCGCTGGATCGCTATGTCGAGGCGGGCGCCGCAGCGGCGGCCGCGGATTTCGAGGCCACGCTACGCGAGGCGGCGCAGGACACGGCCCGGCTTCGATCGACGCTGGCGGCGGGGTCGTTCGATCTGTTCTACCAGCCCGTCGTGGATCTCGAACGCAACGTCGCCCACCACTATGAGGCGTTGGCGCGATTTGAGGGCTCCGAGAGCCCCTACCCCACCATCCGATTGGCCGAAGAGGTGGGTGGGATCATCGACCTCGACCTCCTGGTCGTCCAGAAGGTGCTCCAGACGCTCAGGGCCTACCCCGACGACTGCAGGATCGCCGTCAACATCAGCGCCACCTCCCTGATGACGCCGCGTTGCGTGGACATGCTGATGGCGATGATGGGCGAAAATGGCGTGCAGCGCTCCCGGCTGCTGTTCGAGATCACGGAGTCGCAGAAGCTCCATGACCTCGAGCGGGCCAACCGGATCATCGCCAAGATCCGCAAGACGGGTCACGCGGTGTGCCTCGACGATTTCGGGGCCGGCGGGGCCAGCCTCGACTGCCTTTGCCGCCTCGAGGTCGATTTCGTGAAGATCGATGGCCGGTACGTGAAGGCGCTCGACGCGCGATCCCGCGACGCCACGATCGTCAAGCACGTCGTGGCGCTGTGCCGGGACTTCGGCGTGTCGACCATCGCCGAGATGGTGGAGACCGATAAGGCCGCCGCCGTCATTCAGTCCTTTGGCGTCACGCTGGCCCAAGGGTGGCTGTACGGCAAGGCGACGCCGAAGCCGGAATGGACCGCCGCCGCCCCTGCGCCCAAGGCCGCGCGTTGGGCCTGAACGACCCCCGATAGCCCCTACGCCGTCGCCTGCTCCAGCAGCCGCAGGGTGGCGGCGGCGAAGGCGTTCATGTTGGCCAGCCGGTCGGGCGAGCCGGTCTCCAGCAGCAGCGCGATCTCCTGAGGACCGGTCAGGGCCACCCAGCTGCGGCCCGGGGGAAGGCCGTAGGATCCGGTCGGTCCGGCCGAGCCGGTCTCGCCGAGGCCCCAGGTCGCATCGAAGCGTTCCCGGGCGTTCCGCGCGAGCATCAGCGCCCATTCCTCGGTCTGGGAGCGCATCCCGGCCACGGCGTCCTTCGGCACGCCCAGCAGCAGTTCGCGCGCCTTGGCCGTGTAGATCACCGAGGCGCCCAGATAGTAGGCCGAGGCCCCCGCCACGCCGAGCAGAGCGGCGCTGACCAGTCCGCCGGCGGACGATTCCGCGACAGCGACTGTCTGCTTGCGCGCCTTCAGGCGCTCGCCGATGACAGCGGCGAGGGCGTTCAGGTCTTCCATGGCGTTTCCTTTTGCTTGGCCAGCGGTCGGCGCGCATCATGTGCGGCGTGGCGGACCTGCTGGTCAATATCGACGTTCCGGACCTGGCGGCGGCCGAACGCTTCTACACGCGGGCCTTCGGGTTGACGCCCACCCGCCGCTTCGGCGCGGAAGGGGTGGAGCTGAGCGGCTGGCCCGTGCGGATCTATTTGCTGAACAAGGCCGAAGGTACGATCGGCGCCGGGGACGACCCGCGGCGCTACGCCCGCCACTGGACACCGGTGCACCTGGACGTCGTGGTGGACGACATCGACCGGGCGTTCATCAGGGCCACGGCCGCCGGCGCGACCGCGGAGAGCGAGATCCGCGTCGACATCTGGGGCCGCATCGTCGTCCTGTCGGACCCGTTCGGCCACGGGATCTGCCTCATCGAGTTCCATAACCGCGGCTATGACGAGGTCGCCCAGCCGGCGTGACCCTCAGCGTTCGCCTTCGCGCACCCAGTGGGCGGCGAGGAAGAAGTCGTCGGCCCCGCCGCTGGCGAGCCAGCCCTCGCTGCGCTTGACCGCCGCGCGCGCCGCCGCGGCCGTGCGGGCGGCGCAGGCGCCGCCGGAGCGGGGCTCCAGCCCGTCGGGCAAGGGCGCCGACGAGGGATCGGGGACCTTGGGACCATCCATTTTCGGCGGTTTGCTGCACAGGGCCAGCCAGACGCGCGCCGCCGTCGCCTGTCCCTTGGGATCGAATGCGGTGGGCCGCAGCCCCGCAAAGATGAACCGCGGGCCGTCCGGCTCGTCCTCGGGGGCTGCGATCTGCAGCGAAGGCGGGTCGCCCGCGGCGATCCGATAGGCCAAGGAGCCCTTCGTCTCACCCGATGGGCCACGCTCCCCCCCGGCCAGGCGGTCGGCCGTGACGACGGTGGCGTTGGCGCACTTCGGCCAGCCGGGCGCGGGCGAGGCCTCGTCATAGGCGCAGTCGGAGTTCGGCATGGCCCACAGGCCCGGGCGCAGCACCGGCGCGCCGACGGAATCGGCGGCGACGAACAGCGGTTTGTCGGAGGTGACCATGCTGCAGCCCCCCAGGGCGGCGGCGATCAGCAGCAATCCGGCCCCACACAAGCGCATCGCTGCTCTCCATTTGCTATGACGGCGTTAAGGTTTCTAGCTCAGAAAATGCCGATTCAGTGGAGTCGTCCTATGCCGATGCTCATGAGCGATCTTGAGGCCTCCCTGCGCGAGGCTTTTCCCGACGCCGAGATCAAGGTCGACGACCTCGCCGGAGACGGCGACCACTACCGCGCCCGCATCGTTTCGCCCGCGTTCAAGGGCATGTCGCGTGTCAAGCAGCACCAGCTGGTCTACGGCGCCCTGAAGGGGCGCATGGGCGGCGAACTGCACGCCTTGGCGCTGGAAACCTCCTCACCGGACTGACGGCTCCATGCGATACCGGCCCTTCGGAACAGCGGGAAAGTCGGTGTCGGCGATCAGCCTTGCGCTGAGCCGCGCCGGCGGCCCGTCCGACGTGGCAGGCTGGCGCGGGCAGATCTTCGCCGGCATGGAGCACGGCATCAATTGCTTCGACATCGAAGCCGGCCATGAACCGCTGGAACTGGGCGTCGCCCAGGCGCTGCAGGCCGTCGAGCGGCGGCTAATCTTCCTGATCTTCACCATCCGCGCCCATCCGGGCCGCCCGTTCACGCTGGAGCATCTGGTCGAGACCGTGAAGCAGGGTCTCGCCCGCACGGGCGCACGCTACTTCGACGTGCTGATGTTCGACCAGGAGACCTTCGCCGCGCTCACGCCCAAGGCCCGCGTCCTCCTCGCCCGCCTGCGCGAAGCCTCGCTGGTCCTGCAATTCGGCGCCAGCGATGACGCCCGGCGCCTGGACGCGGTGGTGCAGGACCCGGACTTCGAGGTGCTCGCCACCCCCTACAACCTGACCTCCGACTGGCAGGCGCGGCGCATCCTGCGCGAGGCGTCGGCGGCGGGCATGGTCACCCTCGGCTACGACGTGGCGCCCACGGCCATGCTCCAGGCCCCCGCCCCGCCGAAGCTCCTCAGCCGCCCGCGCCGCGACCACCACAATCCGCTGGCGGGAAGCGGCACCTACGCCTTTCTGCATTCCACCCCCGGATGGAGCGCCGAGGCCCTGTGCGTGGCCTACGCCCTGACCGAGCCGGCGCTGGCGACCCTGCAGCTGGACATGTCGCTGCTCGCCCAGATCGACGACTTGGCCGCAACGCCTGACAGGGACCCGCCCACGGGTCTCGGCGCGCAGGTGGAGATGGCCCGCTTCAGCGCCGAACCCGCCGCCGAACGGCGTTCCGCGTAGGCGCGGCTTGACCCGGAGCCCGGGGCTCCCTAGCTCTCAGCCGAACGCGCCGCCTTGAAAGATCTCGCTATGACCGACGCCGTCACCGCCGACCCCGCCCACGCCTTCATCGCCAAGACCTTGGCCGAGCATCCCGTGGTGCTCTTCATGAAGGGCGTGCCCGAGCAGCCGCGCTGCGGCTTCTCGCAGACGGTGGTGCAGATCCTCGACCATCTCGGCGTCGATTTCGTGGGCGTGGACGTCCTGCAGAGCGAGGCCCTGCGCAATGGCGTCAAGACCTTCACCGACTGGCCGACCATTCCGCAGCTCTATGTGAAGGGCGAGTTCGTCGGCGGCTCGGATATCGTGCGCGAGATGTTCCAGACCGGCGAGCTGAAGCCCTTCCTCGTCGAGCAGGGCGTTCTGGCCGCTTGAGCCGGGCGATCGAACCGCCGGCCGGCCGGCAGGTCTTCGAACGCGACTACACCGCGCAGCCGTCCGACATCGACGAGAACGGCCACGTCAACAATGTCGTCTATCTGAACTGGGCCCAGGACCTGGCCATCGCCCACTGGCGCGCCCGTGCGCCGGCGGCCGAACAGACGAAGTGGGCGTGGGTGGTGCTGCGCCACGAGGTCGACTATCGACGCGCACTGCTGGCGGGGGAAACCGCCCTCGCCCGGACCTGGGTGGCCGAGGGGCCGGACGGGCCACGCTATGACCGCTTCGTGCGCATCGACGGGCCCGACGGCGCCATGTGCGCCCAGGCGCGCACGGTCTGGTGCCTGGTGGACATGGCGACGCGCCGGCCTGCAAGGGTGCCGGACTGGGTGCCGGCCCTGTTCGTCTGAGGGCCCGTTCGTTTAAGGAACGCCTCCGTGCGGTCGTCACCGCCGGCTGAAAGCAAATCGGGGTCACGACCCGGGGTCATCCGCCGCGAGACGCCCTCGCGCGCATGTAATCATCTACAGCGGGCAGTATCTCAGACCCGAAGGTCGATGAGCTGAGCTGTGTCCCTGGCCGGAACGATCCTGACATCATCGGCGAATCGCGTCTTGTCTAAAGCCTGCGCGCGCCCCATGGCGGCCTGAATCGTCATCGGAAGTCCGCCCGTATTCCACAGGCCTTGGCCGACGAATCGTTGATCTACGCGGAACATGTCCTTCTCGATCATCCTATTGCGATTTGGCCCACTTTGCGTGAATTGGGATTAAGATATCGTTGGTATTACACCGTGCGACAATTCGGCGCGATTCGACTACTGTTATCGATCTCGACCACACGGCACGAAAACGCCTTTCATGTGCTTTAGATTCGCATTATATGTTGTCGTATACCTGTATATAATTTTTGATGTACTGCTTTGAGGATTCCATCTACGGTCAAGCTTGTAATCAAGGCGACCCCATAGGTTCCATTGAACCTGTTTTCTTCCGGTCTTCCCTCGGGGGCAGTCGCAGAAGGATGCTTCACCTGCGATAGGTTGACGCAGTTTCGCCGCCTATCGACGCATCAGCGATATGAATGCCGAACGCGTTCGGCGACATCCTGCTTCCAGCGCGCGTCATCCTCAAACCGGCAAACATGTTGCCGAAGTTCGCCGAGGCGATCGGATGTCAGCTCCCAGGCCCCGTCCACGCGACCATCGGGTTCAGGAGGAAGATCGGGGCCCCGGCCTCCACGCCGAGCTCGTCATAGGTGAAGACGAGGCTGACCTGGCCCATGGCGAAGGATTTGCAGTCGTCCAGGCGCTTGCGGCCGAAGGCCAGGGTCGTCCCCTCGCCTCGGCGCTCGACGAAATGGGCGAAGTCCTCCTTGCGCGTGCAGCCGTTCGAGGCGACGCGCACGGTGAGCCCCAGGCGCCCGGCCTGCGCGCCATAGAGCGGCTCCAGCTCGCCAAGGGGCGTCGCCGGGGCCAGGACGGGTCGCGGGGCGGAAGCACAGCCGGCGAGGAGCAGAAGCGCGGCGGTGAGGGCGAGGCGGCGCGTGAGCATGCGCCCAGCATCGCCCGGCGCCGACAGATTCCCAAGAGCGCGGATCAGCAAAGCAAAACGCCCGCGGCATGGCCGCGGGCGCTTGTTTCAGGTCGATCGTCGGATAGATCAGGACGCGTAGAATTCGACGACGAGGTTCGGCTCCATCTTCACCGGGTAGGGGACCTCGGAGAATTCCGGCATGCGGATATAGCGGGCGGTCATCGCCTTGGTGTCGACCTCGACATAGTCGGGGGTGTCGCGCTCGCCCGACTGCAGGGCCTCGAGCAGCAGGGCCATGTTGCGCGACTTCTCACGCACCGTGACCACGTCCTCGGGCTTGCAGCGGTAGGACGGGATGTTCACCCGCTTGCCGTTGACCAGCACGTGGCCGTGGTTGACGAACTGGCGCGCCGCGAACGGGGTGGGCACGAACTTGGCGCGGTAGACGATGGCGTCCAGGCGCGATTCCAGCAGGCCGATCAGGTTTTCCGAGGTGTTGCCCTTACGGCGCGACGCTTCGGCGTAGATGCGGCTGAACTGCTTTTCGGTCAGGTTGCCGTAATAGCCCTTGAGCTTCTGCTTGGCGCGAAGCTGCAGGCCGAAGTCGGAGATCTTCTGCTTGCGGCGCTGGCCGTGCTGGCCGGGACCGTAGGAGCGGTTGTTGATGGGGGACTTCGGGCGACCCCAGATGTTTTCGCCCATCCGCCGGTCAAGTTTGTACTTCGCGCTATGGCGCTTCGACATGGTCTTCTCTTCGTCTCGACCCGGGCCGGCGCCTCCGTAAGTGGAAGCGCGATTGCAACGGCGGCCTCGCGTCACCCGTCATAGGTTTCCGAACCGCGCGGGCTGACCCGGCGGCGGAAAGGCGGCTGTATGCTCGGCGAGCCTTGCGAAGTCAAGGAAGCCTTTGCCGGGGTCAGAACCTCAGGCTTGGACCGCCGAGCCAGGCCGTCCAGCCGACGACGCCCGCCCAATGCAGGGCGACCGCCGTCCAGACTGAGCCAGATCTGTGGCGCAGCACGGCGCAGACGAGGCCGAGCATCGCCGCACAGGCCAGGAAATCCGGCCGGATGAACAAGGCGCGGTGGGCGGACAGGATCGTGAAGGCCTCGACAAGGTGCCAGAGCACGAAGACCAGGGTCGAGACGGCGATGGCCGGCCAAGGACGCGAGGTCTCTTGACGGTCCGGCACGAGCAGGGCCCGGAAGACGATCTCCTCCCCCAGGGCCGGGAAGACCAGAGCGATCGCCGCCGCCTGCGCGACCTCTGCTGGCGCGGCCGGTTGAATGGCGAACAGCCCCGTCGCCAAGCCGAGCCCGGCGGCTGACGCCGCAAACAAGGCTGCGGCCAACAGAAGTTCCTGAAGGTCGCGAAAGCCCGGCGCGGTGGTTGCGGCGCGCCGGATGCGTTCAATCATCCGGTTCGGGCCGGTCAATCTCCAGTTCCACGCCCAGCCGTCCGCGCTGCCAGCGCCTGGGCCGCCTCCCCCGCCTCGCGCCACCAACGCTTCACCATCTCGCCCGCGTCGTCGCCTTCCGCCAGCCGCACCCCCTGCCCGGCCCACAGCGAGATCAGGTCCGCCTCGCCGGCGGCCGCGGCGGCGGCCCGCAGGGGCTGGGTCAGGCGGTTCTGGACCGGATAGGCCGGGACCTCGCCCTCGACGGGGCGCATCTCCCGCATGAAGCGGTTTTCCAGCCCGCGCGCATGGCGGCCTGTGAACGCGCGGGTAAGCCGCGTCGGATCGTCGGATGTGGACTGCAGGGCCGCGCGCCAGGGGGCGCTGATGGTCGACTGGTCGGACAGCAGGAAGGCCGTGCCCATCTGGACGGCGTCGGCCCCCAGGGCCAGGGCCGCGGCGACGCCGCGCCCGTCCATGATCCCGCCGGCGGCGATCACCGGCAGGTCGACCGCCTGGCGCACGGTGGGGACCAGGGCGAGGGTTCCGACGAGGCTGGCCTCGACGTCGGCCAGGAAGTGCCCGCGGTGGCCGCCCGCCTCCGCGCCCTGGGCGCAGATCCCGTCGGCTCCGACGGCGGCCCAGGCCCTGGCCTCGGCGACGGTGGTCGCCGTGCCGACGACGAAGACGCCGACACTATGCAGGGCAGCGACTTCGTTGGGTTGCAGAACTCCGAAGGTGAAGGAGGCGATCGGCGGCGCGGCCCGCACGAGGGCGGCGAACTGGGCGTCGAAGTCCGGGGCGTCGGCGTTCGGGGCCTGCGGCAGGGGCTCGCCCACGGCCTCGTACCAGGGGCGCAGGCGTTCCAGGGCGGCCTCCACCGCCTCGGGCTCGGCGGCTATCGGGCGCAGGACGAAGAGATTGGCCGCGAAGGGGCCCTGGACCTCGCGGCGCACGGCGGCGACCTCGGCCTCGATCTCGGCCGGCGCCATCCCCGAGACCGCCACCGCGCCCAGCCCGCCGGCGCCGCAGACAGCCAGGGCAAGGTCACGGGCGGCGGCGCCCAGCATCGGCGCCTGAAGGATGGGGATCGGCAGGGCGTCCAGAAGCGCCTTCAGGCTCATGCCTCGCCCTCCTCCGCCTTTCGCGCCAGCTTTGCGAGCACCCGCCCGCGTCCCCGGGACAGGGCGGTGACGACGCCGCGGAAGGTGCGCACCTCCTGATCGTCGAACATCGCCCGCCCGAGCGCCGCGCGCAGGTTCTGCACCATCGAGCCGCGCTTCTCCGGCGGGTGGAAGAAGCCGGCGGCGTCCAGTTCGCGTTCCAGGTGCTCGTAGAGGCCCAGCATCGCCGCCTGGTCGGCGGGCGGGGCGGCGGGGCGGAACTTGGCCGGCGCCGCCGTTGTCTGGGTCATCCGCCATTCGTAGGCGCACAGGGCGACCGCCTGGGCGAGGTTCAGCGACTGGAAGCGCGGATCGATGGGCACGGTGATCACCGCCTGGCACAAGGCGATGTCGGCCGTCTCCAGGCCCGCCCGCTCGCCGCCGAACAGGAAGCCCACCGCCTCCCCGCACTGGACGGCCTCGGCGAGCTCGGCGGCCGCTTCGCGCGGGGTGAGCACCGGCAGCTTCAGCTCGCGGGGCCGCGCGGTGGCGGCATAGACGCGGTTGAGGTCGGCGATGGCGTCCTCGACCCGGCCATAGACCCGGGCGGCGTTCAGCGGCCAGTGCGCGCCTGAGGCTGCGGCCCAGGCCCGCTCCTGGGGCCAGCCGTCCCTTGGCCGAACGAGGCGCAGGTCCTCCAGCCCGAAGTTCGCCATCACGCGCGCCACCGCGCCGATGTTCGCGCCGAGCTGGGGCGTATCGAGGATCACGCAGGGCAGTGGGACGGAACCGGAGGCCATGGCGCGGTTTCAGACGTCAGGCACGCGAACGCAAGCTTCGCGTGAGGGGAAGTATGCCCGATGGGTCCGAGCCTGCGTCACGTCGGCCGTCTTGCAGCGCTGCTGGCCGTCATTGCGGCCATGGCCGTGGCGGCCGGCTGCACGCGCGAGGCGCGCTCAAGCGTCACCGCCGCCCCACCCCTCGACGGCCCGGCCATGGACGCGCGGATGCACGCCCTGGCCCGGGCGGTCGCCCCCGCCAGTATCGGCGCAGCCGTGCTGAGCATCGAGGACGGCCAGAGCTGGGCGTTCAATGGCGAGCGGCGCTTTCCCCTGGCCGACACGGCCAATGTGGTGATCGCCGCCGCCGCCCTGGCCGAGGTGGAGGCCGGTCGACTGCGCCCCTCCGAGATCCTGAAGATCCGGGAGCAGGACCTTTCCCCCCCGCCGAGCGCCGTCGCCGAGGCCTGGCCGGCGCGCACGAACTATTCGGTGAACGCGCTGCTGGACCTGGCGGTGGCCGGCGACAGCACGGCCGCGGACGTCTTGATGAAGCGCATCGGCGGTCCGGGCGCCGTGGGCGGCTGGCTGCAGGCCCAGAACCTGACCGATCTGCGCATCGATCGATATGCACGCGAGCGGACCCCCGACATGCTGGGTGTGGCCTCTTTCCGACCCGCCTGGAAGGGAAACGCCGCCTGGGCCGCCGTCGCCGCCACGATTAGGCCCGAGCGCCGCAGGGCGGCCCTGGCGGCCTATCTGGCCGATCCGCGGGACACGGCGACGCCGCAGGGCATGCTGGCCTTCCTGGCGGCGCTGGATCGGGGGGAGCTTCTGGGTCCGGGCGGCTCAAGCCGGCTGCGCGGCCTGCTCGACCACAAGGCGGCCCCGGGACGGATGGCCATCAGCCTGCCGCCTGGAGCCCGCCTCACCGGCGCGGCGAGCGCGCCTGCCGATGCGCCTGTGATCACCGAGGCCGGTCTGGCGAAACTCGCCGACGGGCGGCGCTATGCGATGGCTGTCTTCGCGGCGGGTCCCGGCCCGTCGCCGGAACGCCGGCAAAGGGCGGTCGGCGAGGCGGCGAAAGCCATGGCGGCAGGCGTTCGATAACGCCCTGACGAAAACCTGTACGCCTTTGCCTTTGCGTCCGCGCGAACGACCGTTATAGGGCATGCACCCCCTTCACGAACGACCGTCCGGAGCAGTCTGAACCCATGTCCAAGATCAAAGTCGCCAATCCCGTCGTAGACATCGACGGCGATGAAATGACCCGCATCATCTGGCAGTGGATCAAGGACAAACTGATCTTCCCGCACCTCGACATCACGCTGGACTACTACGACCTCGGCATCGAGCATCGCGACGCCACCGACGACAAGGTGACCGTCGATTCCGCCAAGGCGATCCAGAAGTACGGGGTGGGCGTGAAGTGCGCCACCATCACCCCCGACGAGGCGCGGGTCGAAGAGTTCGGCCTTAAGTCCATGTGGAAGTCGCCGAACGGCACCATCCGCAACATCCTGGGCGGCGTGGTGTTCCGCGAGCCGATCATCTGCAGGAACGTGCCGCGCCTGGTGCCCGGCTGGACCCAGCCGATCATCATCGGCCGCCACGCCTATGGCGACCAGTATCGCGCCACCGACTTTCGGGTGCCCGGCAAGGGCAAGATGACGATCACCTGGGAAGGCGAAGACGGTCAGAAGATCGAGCACGAGGTGTTCAACTACCCGGGCTCGGGCGTGGCCATGGCCATGTACAACCTGGACGACTCGATCCGCGACTTCGCGCATGCGAGCCTCACCTTCGGCCTGGACCGCAAGTACCCGGTCTACATGTCGACCAAGAACACCATCCTCAAGGCCTATGACGGGCGCTTCAAGGACATCTTCCAGGAGGTGTTCGAGGCCGAATACGCCGAGAGGTACAAGGCGGCCGGCATCACCTACGAGCACCGGCTGATCGACGACATGGTGGCCGCAGCCATGAAGTGGTCCGGCGGCTTCGTCTGGGCCTGCAAGAACTACGACGGCGACGTGCAGTCCGACACGGTGGCCCAGGGCTTCGGCTCGCTGGGCCTGATGACCTCGGTCCTGATGACCCCGGACGGCAAGACCATGGAGGCCGAGGCCGCCCACGGCACCGTCACCCGCCACTACCGCCAGCACCAGAAGGGCGAGTCGACCTCAACCAACTCGATCGCCTCGATCTTCGCCTGGACGCGGGGCCTGGAGCACCGCGCCAAGCTGGACGACAACCCGGCCCTGGCCAAGTACGCCAGGACGCTGGAGAAGGTCTGCGTCGATACGGTCGAGGCCGGCTCGATGACCAAGGACCTGGCCCTGCTGGTCGGCGAGCAGCAAGGCTGGCTGACCACCGAGGGCTTCATCGACAAGGTGGCCTCGAACCTGGACAAGGCGCTGGCCGCAGGCTGAGGCGGCAGGCCGCACAATGAACGAGGCCCCGCTGATGAAGCGGGGCCTTTTTCATGGGCGGACGACGAGAGCGGTTGAAATCAGCCCGCCAGCGCCGCCTTCACCGCCGCCAGACCCGCGTCGGCCTTGGCGCCGTCCGGGGCTCCCCCTTGCGCGAAGTCAGGCCGGCCGCCCGCCCCCTGCCCGCCCATGGCCGTGACCGCCGCGCGCGCCAGGTCGACGGCGCTGAAGCGGCCCTGGGCCGCGCCGGTCACCGCGACCGTGACCGCGCCCTTGCCGTCGGCGACGCCCACCAGGGCGATCACGCCGTCGGGAACCTGTTTCTTGAACTCCTCGGCTATGGGCCGCAGGTCCTTGCCGCCGACGCCGTCCATCACGCGGGCCATGACCTGCACGCCGCCGATCTCCTCGATGGCCGCCGCCCCGCCGCCGGAGCCGCCGCCCATGGCGAGCTGCTTCTTGGCCTCGGCCAGCTCCTTCTCCAGCTTGCGGCGCTGGGCCTCCAGGGCCTCGACCCGGGCCGTGACCTCGGCCACCGGGACCTTGAACTGCTCGGCCAGGCCCCGCGCCACCGCCGCCTGGTCCAGGAGCCAGCGGCGGGCCGCCTCGCCGGTGAGCGCCTCGATGCGCCGCACGCCGGCGGCGACGCCCTGCTCGGAGACGATCTTGAAGAGGGCGATGTCGCCGGTGCGCGCCACATGGGTGCCGCCGCAGAGCTCAACCGAATAGGCGCCCTCGCCCTCCAGCGCGCGGCCGAGGGTGAGCACGCGGACCTTGTCGCCGTACTTCTCGCCGAACAGGGCCATGGCGCCGGCCTCGATGGCCTTCTGGGGCGCCATCTCCTCGGTCTGCGCCGGCAGGTTCTGGCGGATCACCGCGTTCACCTCGGTCTCGATGCGCTCGATCTCGGCCGGGCTCACCGGAGCGCCGTGGCTGAAGTCGAAGCGGATGCGCTCGCCGTCGACCATCTGGCCCTTCTGGGCCACGTGGGGGCCGAGTACGTGGCGCAGGGCCGCGTGCAGCAGGTGGGTCGCCGAATGGTTGGATCGGGTCGTCGCCCGCACCTCGGGGGTCACGGCCAGGCGCACGCGCGCGCCGGGCGCGAGCGTCCCCTCCAGGATCTCCAGGTCGTGCACGAAGAGGTCGCCGGCCTGCTTCTGGGCGTCCAGCACCCGGGCGCGCCCGCTGGCCCACTCGGCCTCGCCCACATCGCCGGCCTGGCCACCGCTCTCGGCGTAGAAGGGCGTGCGGTCGAACAGGACCTGGACCTTCTGGCCAGCCCCGGCGGAATCGATCTCGGCGCCTTCGCAGACCAGGGCCAGAACCTCGGCTGCAGCCTCGACATTGTCGTAGCCGACGAAGACGGAGGGCCCCAGCCGCTCGCGCAGGGGGAACCATACGGCGGCCTGGGCGGACTGGCCTGAGCCGGTCCAGGCCTCGCGCGCCTGCTCGCGCTGCCGGGTCATGGCGGCGTCGAAGCCGTCCAGGTCCACCGACAGCCCCATGGCGCGCACCGCGTCCTGGGTGAGGTCGAGCGGGAAGCCGTAGGTGTCGTAGAGCTTGAAGACGGTCTCGCCCGGCAGGACGCCGCCGGCGGCGAGGCCCGCGGTCGCCTCCTCCAGGAGGGTCATGCCGCGGCCCAGGGTGCGGCGGAACCGCTCCTCCTCCTGTCGAAGGGTGTCGACGATCGAGGGCAAGGCGCGGCGCAGCTCGGGATAGGCCTCGCCCATCTGGTCGGCCAGCGTCGGCGCCAGACGGTGCATCAACGGCTCCTCGGCCCCCAGCAGGTGGGCGTGGCGCATGGCCCGGCGCATGATCCGGCGCAGCACATAGCCGCGCCCCTCGTTGGAGGGCGTCACGCCGTCGGCGATCAGGAAGCTGGTGGAGCGCAGGTGGTCGGCGATCACCCGGTGCGACGGCGCGGCCTGCCCTTCCGCCCTGGTCCCGGTGAGCGCTTCTGACGCGGCGATCAGGGTGCGGAAGAGGTCGACGTCGTAGTTGTCGTGGACGCCCTGCATGACCGCAGCGACCCGCTCCAGCCCCATGCCGGTGTCGATGGAGGGCCTGGGCAGGTCGATCCGGTCGCCCGGGCCGCGCTGCTCGTACTGCATGAAGACGAGGTTCCAGATCTCGACGAACCGGTCGCCGTCCTCGTCAGGGCTGCCGGGCGGGCCGCCGGGGATGTGGGCGCCGTGGTCGTAGAAGATCTCCGAACACGGCCCGCACGGGCCGGTGTCGCCCATGGACCAGAAGTTGTCGGACGAGGCGATGCGGATGATCTTGTCGTCCGGCAGACCGGCGATCTTCTTCCACAGGGCGTGGGCTTCGTCGTCGGTGGCGTAGACCGTGACCAGCAGGCGCTCGGCCGGGATGTTCCAGACCTTGGTGAGCAGGTCCCAGGCGTGGACGATCGCCTTTTCCTTGAAATAGTCGCCGAAGGAGAAGTTCCCCAGCATCTCGAAGAAGGTGTGGTGGCGCGCGGTGTAGCCGACATTGTCCAGGTCGTTGTGCTTGCCCCCGGCCCGCACGGACTTCTGGGATGAGGCGGCCCGCGGCGCCGGCGGGGTCTCCGCGCCCGTGAAGTAGGTCTTGAACGGCACCATGCCGGCGTTGACGAACAGCAAGGTCGGATCGTTCTGCGGCACCAGGGGCGCCGAAGGGACCACGAGGTGCTCACGGGACCCGAAGAAGTCGAGGAAGCTCGCGCGGATATCGTTCAGGCTGGGCTTGGACGGGCTGGGCATGGGGCTTTTGGGTCAGGCTCTCGCGAGGGACGGCTCAAACGACGCCGATCTTGCGCCGCACCAGGATGGTGGCCGGTTTACTGAGCCATGCCCCCGCCCGCAAAGAAAAAGGACGCCCAGGCGGCGTAGACCTGGGCGTCCTGTCGCCTTGGCGGCCTGTGCAGGGCCGTCATGGCGCGCCGGGAGGCGGACGTGACCTCTCCGGCGCAGCAAGACCCAGAGGAGAGACAGGGCCTCGCGGGGTGACAGGTGAGCGGGCGGCCTATTCCTCGTCGGCGTCGGCTTCAGGCCGGGCGACCAGGAGTTCGTCCTCGATTTTGGTGCGTGCGCCGCGCACGGCCTTTTCGATCTCTTCGGCGATGTCCTTGTTGGCCTTGAGGAACTCGCGGACGTTGTCGCGGCCCTGGCCAATGCGCTGGCTGTTGAAGGAGAACCAGGAGCCGGACTTCTCGACGACGCCGGCCTTGACGCCGAGGTCGATGATTTCACCGAGCTTGGAGATGCCCTCGCCGTACATGATGTCGAACTCGACCTCGCGGAACGGGGGGGCGACCTTGTTCTTGACCACCTTGACCCGGACGTTGTTGCCGACGATCTCGTCGCGGATCTTCACCGAGCCGGTGCGGCGAATGTCCAGGCGCACCGAGGCGTAGAACTTCAGCGCATTGCCGCCGGTGGTGGTCTCGGGGCTGCCGTACATCACCCCGATCTTCATGCGGATCTGGTTGATGAAGATGACCAGCGTGTTGGTCTTGGAGATCGAGCCGGTGAGCTTGCGCAGCGCCTGGCTCATCAGCCGCGCCTGCAGGCCCGGCAGGCTGTCGCCCATCTCGCCCTCGATCTCGGCCCGGGGGGTCAGGGCCGCGACCGAGTCGATCACCACGATGTCCACCGCGCCGGAGCGCACCAGGGTGTCAGTGATCTCCAGGGCCTGTTCGCCGGTGTCCGGCTGGGAGACCAGGAGGTCGTCCAGGTTCACGCCGAGCTTGTGGGCGTAGGAGGGATCGAGCGCATGCTCGGCGTCCACGAACGCCGCCGTGCCGCCGGCCTTCTGGATCTCGGCCACAACGTGCAGGGCGAGCGTCGTCTTGCCGGAGCTTTCCGGGCCATAGATCTCGACCACGCGGCCCTTGGGCAGGCCGCCGATGCCGAGCGCCAGGTCGAGGCCGAGCGAGCCGGTGGAGACGGACTCGATCTCCACGACCTTGCCCTTCTCGCCCAACTTCATCACCGAGCCCTTGCCGAAGGCCCGATCGATCTGGGCCAGGGCCGCCTCCAGCGCGCGCTGCTTGTCGCCGTCTTCTTTTGCCACGAGCTTCAATGCCGATTGAGCCATTCCAAGGATCCTCTATCCCACGATTCCGCTGCCCCGCCCCGGCGATCTCAATCTCGCCCCGCGGCCCGATTCAACGTACCGGTTTTGTTCTAAGTTCGCAATACGTTCTTTTGTGCGTGATCGGTCTGTTGGGAAACCTCTTGCGAAACCCCGCGGCGCGGAAGGATTCGACGCCGCGCAGGGTCCTCCGGCGATCACGCCTGCGCCGATGAAACGGCGTGGCGCCTGCCTTTCCGATTCAAGCAGGTCCGCCTTGCGCCGACCTCACCCTGCTCAGGTGGACGTGCTGCATTGGATGCATGCGCGGTCTTCTTCGCAACCGCCGGCGCCTGGTGCATGCCTGGATTGACTGTGACTGGCGCGCGTGGCTCGTTCACACTCAACAGTTCGGGCAGGGCGTACACCAGCCTACCGCACGGAGCGGCGGCCGATCGGAGCGCCCGGCTCGCGCCCCTTGTCGCCCATTTCGAGAGTCGCTTATGGCCACGTTGATCTTGAGCGTAATCGGCAGCGACCGGCCTGGTCTCACGCAGGCGCTCGCGGGCGCCATCCTGTCGGCCGGGGGCAACTGGCTCGAGAGCCATCTTGGTCGGCTCGGCGGCCTCTACGTCGGATCGGTGCTGGTCGAGCTTGAAGCCGCCAGCGTCGACATCTTGCGCTCGGCCGTACGCGAGGTGGACGCCCAAGGCCTCGAGGTGCGGATCGCTCCCGCAGTCGAGGGACCAGGCGTGTGGGGCGACGCGGTTTACTTCAGCCTGGTTGGCCAGGACCGGCCAGGGATCGTGCACCAGGTGACGGCGATCTTGAGCGGCCTCGACGCCAATATCGAAGCCTTCGACACGCGCATCAGCGTCGAGCCCCACTCCGGCGCGCCGCTATTTCACATGGACGCGCGTCTACGACTGCCGCCCACCCTGCAGGCGGAGGGGGTTCAGGCCGCGCTGGAGGAAATCTCGGCCGAGATCATGGTGGATATCTCGCTCAGCCCGGCCGAGGGAAGCTGAAGACGATCCTCGGCGCAGCTTTCATCGGTCAAGGCCAAGGGCTTGATCGAGCTCCGCGTCGCCAAACTCCGTCGCCATGTCTCTCGCGGAGTCGCCCGCGCGGTTCTTGCGGTCCAGGCTCGCTCCGTGGCGGCGCAGGAGAGCGGCGGCGGCAGGGTGGTCAGCCTGGATGCTCTTCATCAGGGCGGTTTCACCGTCGGCGTCTGACGCGTCGACGGGGACGCCCTTAGCCAGCAAGGCCGCCAACTCGGCGGTCCGACCCGCGGCGGCCGCGTCGCGCAGTCTCGCGGCCTGGTCGGGCGGCGAGCCGGCGGACGATCTCAGCGCGGGTGACAAGAGGGGCGGCGGCGAGGCCACGAAATCAGGTTGCCGCATCGGCTTGAGGGTCCCGCGCGCCGAAGCTTTTGCTTCTGCGGACTTATCGCCGGGTTCCGCGCGACGTTCCGCCAAAGTCGGCGCCGCGTCGGATTCGCGGCGGTGAGCCGTCACCACGACTTCCGAAAGCCCAGGCGCCTCAGCGGGAAGTGTCACCGGCGCTTGGGCGATCGGCGGCGGCGGTGCAGGCGGGGGCGCGGCCGCAGAAAGGTCGCCAAGCGATGGCCGCGCGCCCCGCGGAGCGACGGCGATGGCAGGAGGAGCCGGCTTCGGCGCCTGTGCGGGCGCTTCGGCGGCCGGCGGCGGCGAAACCACGGGTTCAGGCGCTGCAGCGGCTGAAACAGCCGGCGTGGTCGGCGCGGGCTGCTGTCGGATTGGAGCCGGCCGATAGACCTGGGTGGTGAGGAGCACGCTCAGTCCGGCCACGCTGGCCGCGACCAGCCAGCCGCCGCGCCGCCAGGCGGATCGCCGTATCGGGGGTGAAGACACGGCGGGCGCCGTCGCCGGCTCGCGCGCGACGGCGGCGAGAACCCGCTCGCGCCGCGCGGCGCGTTCGCTGTCCTCGCTCAGCACCGCTTCAGCCTGAGCATAGGCCTTGTCCATCGGATCGGGGGCGGCGTCGTGATCAGACATGGGCCGGCCTTTCACCAGCGAGCGACTGTCTCAACTTAGCGCGGGCGTAACGCAACCGACTCTTGGCGGTTTCCACGGCGACGCCCGTGACCTGGGCGATCTCCTCCAGCGAGAGCCCCGCTTGGGCGAACATGACGAAGACGCCGCGCTGCTCCAGGGGCAGGGCCTCGACCGCGGCGATTATCTCCTGAGCCAGTTCGCGCGATTGCACCTGCTCCAGAGGCGACTGACCTGGATCCGGGACCATCATCCCCGCATCGTCCTGGGCCGACGACAATACGGCGACCTTTTGCCTGCGAAAGTGGTCCCAGGTCTTGTGGCGCGCGATGGTGAAGAGCCAGGCGGGAAAGCTGGACTTGCCCGGGTCGAAGGCGGCCGCGTTCTTCGAGATCGCGATCCAGGTCTCCTGATGCAGGTCTTCTGCGGCGTCGCTGTGCGCGACGCCCAGGAGTCTGCGGATTAACTGAAAGCATTGGCGATCATACCGGTCATAAAGCCGCGCAAACGCATGCGGATCGCCAGCGCCGTGGGCGCGCAACAGGTCAGCGTCGTCCGCGGCGTCCGGCTCCATCAAGGCTAAGCCTACCTGTTGCACGGGCGGGTGCGCAAAGGCCTAAGATCCACCCGGCGGGTCGGGCACATATCCTGCCCCGTCGGTGTTCGAGGGAAACGGCCGGGGCCGGGGCCCCGGTTCCCACGACGGGGGCGCCACGCCGCTGGCGACCAGCCTGTCATAGGTGTCGTATTCGATCCGGCGGATGAGCTGAGGATAGCGCGTCGCCCGCTCGAAGGGCACGACTGTCGCCGCCGACCATTCACGCGCGCCGTGCGCCGTTCCCAGCTTCTCGTCCCGCCGCTGGGTGGTGACGACGCTCTCGGAAAGGGCGGACGGGGCGGGCGACGGCGCGGGCGCGAATCGGCCGGAAGCCGCCTTTTGGGAAGGCTCGCCGCGCCGTTCGGCGACTCCGTGTCCGGAACGGTCCGCTTCAGCGTCGATCCGCGCGCGCGCCTGGGGCCTGGGTGGCGAGACCTGGGCCTGGACGGCGACCTTCTCCCTGAAGGCGGCGATGCCGATGACGCCGACATCGACGGGCCGACCGGTGCGAGCGGCGTACGAATCCGGAAGGGGAGCGAAGGTGAACGCAGCGACCTCTGTGTCGGACTTACGCCACCCGCTCACGTCGTAGGACTGATGCGGCCCGAACACATAGCCTCTCTGGCCGTAGGCGGCCGTTTCGCCGGTGAGGATGTTGACGCCGTCGACCGACATGACCACCAGCACGCGGCCATCGGTATGGTTGGTGACGCGCAGGCTGTAGCGCGCGCCCGGCTCGCCCGCGACGAACAAGCGCCCGTCATGTCGCCAGACCCGCAGGGCCTGCCCCGTTTCACGATCCACCACCGTCAGATCCACAAGAGCGGCGGCGGCCTCGGCCTTCGCCGCGCCGGCAAATCCGATCGCCGAGACCACCATCGCCAGAACCGTCCGACGTCCCAAAGACGTCCTCGTTCTTTCCACCGTCGTCATATGCGCCTCTCTGGCCCTCACATGACGAACTACGCAGCCGGCCGGCGAACGGGGTTAGCCGTGCCGATTTTTCTGACGGGACCGTCTGACCGTCCAGTCGAGCAACGGCTTTGAGATAAGCACTGGGCACGGACCAACTTTGTGGATAAGGCACAGCACCTTTTTCACGAGAACCCAATATGAGCGACGACCAGAACAACATCATCGAAATGACCACCGACATCGTGTCCGGCTATGTCAGCAACAACAACGTCTCGCCCCACGAGCTTCCGAATCTGATCCAACAGGTTCACGCCGCGCTCACGAGCGTCAGCCGTGGCGCCGTTGAAGCTCCGGTTGCGGCGCAGGCGCCCGCCGTCCCCGTGAAGAAGAGCATCCAACCCGATCACCTAGTCTGCCTCGAGGACGGCCGCAAGTTCAAATCCCTCAAGCGCCACCTCCGGACGAAGTACAACCTCAGCCCGGAGGAATATCGGGCGAAATGGGGCCTGCCGAAGACTTATCCGATGGTCGCTCCGGAGTATGCAGCGGCGCGGTCGGCGCTCGCCAAGTCGATGGGCCTCGGCCAAGGCGGCCGGCAAGCCGCGAAGGCGGCTCCGCCGGCAAAACGTGGTCGCCCAAAGGCAGTCGCCAAGGGTTGATCGCGAACGCGCCCCTCAAGTCGCCATTTGAGGGGCGCGGCGCTCGACTTGTGTGGAGCCCGATACATCGCCCTCCCCGACTTGGGCCGCTCCGGCAAGTTCGCCGGCGAGCGCCTGCATCACCGGGGAGGCAGCCTGAAACCCTCTAATCGAGTCAGGCCCTGCGTGGGGCCTTGGGCGCGGTCTCGGGATCGCGCCAGCGCCTGACCTGGTCGCGCAGCTCCTTCGCGCTCAGGCCCTTGCCGGCCTTCAAGGCGCGCGTGAGGGCGTTCGGTTCGGCGAAGCCCGCCGCAATCGAAGCATCGCTGAGCGATCCGCCTTCCTCGGCGAGCACGTCGAGGGCGACCTCGCGGCGAGCTTCCGCCTTCAGGCTGCGGTAGTTCGCGCCCTCGATCTTGAGGCGACGGCGCATCGTCTGGCCGCTCACCCCGAACTCGGCCGCAAGCTCGTCGATGGTCGACAGGGGATCGCCAGCCAGGATCTCGGCCCGCAGGATGTTGCTGAGCAGCTGCTTCCAGGTGGTGGAGAGACCAGCGGGCCGTGAGAAATAGCCCGGGGTGCTGGTCTTCAGCGCATCGGCCGCGGCGCGGCTCATGACGACGCGCCGATCAAGGTAGCTGCGGGCGAAGACCAGCCGGCAGGCGTCGCTGTTGAACACGCAGTCGCCGCCGAACATGGTGGCGTAGCCGGTGAAGTTGGCGTCGAGCGGGTGGTCGAATTCGGTCCGGTCGAGCCAGATCTCCGCGCCGATCAGCCACTGGGGCAGCTTGTGCCAGACGATCATGCTCCAGTCCGCGAGCGCATGCTCGGGATCGCGGGCGCTGGGCTTTTCCCGAATTTCGATGGTCGCCACGTCGGCTTCCTCGATCAGCCGAAACTCGATCGCGCTCGTGACCATCGCCATGAAACGGAAGCCCATCGTGACGGCCTCCCTCAGGGTCGCGCACCGGCTCCCGAGTTCGATCATGAAATCGGAGGCCCCCAGCGCGCACGGCGCGGCGCCGAGCCCCATGTAGTCGTCGCCCGTGACGCGCCTCAGCCGGTCGACGAAGTCCAGGACGTCACGTCCGCTCCAGGTTTCGACCGGCCGCGCCGTGGCCCCGCTGCGTTCGGCGCCCGCCACCTCGCCAAGCGCGTCGAGAAACTTTCCGACCAGCCGGGCAAGCATTGGATCGATGCGCAACGCGTCGTCTCCTCCTGTCGCACCGTGGCCATAGGTCTGCGCCCGACCGACGCGCAAGGCGAGCTTCAATCTGTCAGGCACAGCCCGTCAATGAAGGAGGCGCCAGGCGTTCGCGGGCCTCACGGGCCTGGGCGGTAAGATGGGCGCACATCCATCGCCGATGGAGACCGGTCCAGGCGGTCAGCGAGCGGCGTGGCTGGCCGAGGACCGCCAGCGCGCGCGGCGCCCCGTCCTCATGTCCGAGGCCCGAAGGATGGCCTCAAACAGCCTGCGGGGCACGATCGGCTTGGGGACCACGGCGTCGAAGCCGGCCTTCCTGAACGTCTCCAGCGGAAATTCGTCCGCGGTCGACGTCACGGCGATGATCGGTATGCGTCCCAATCCCAGCGCCCGCTCGCGCCCACGGATCGTCCTGGCGGCGGCCATGCCGTTCATGTGCGGCATCTGCACGTCCGTCAGCACCAGGTCATAGCAACCGATCTCCCATGAGGAGACCAGCTCCACGCCGTCCACGACAATGTCGACGCCCACGCCGACCAGCTCCAGCAGACACCGCAGCACCTCTCGGTTATAAGCGTGGTCATCGGCGGCAAGCACCTTCAGCGAAGCCAAGGCGCCAAGATCGCTACGCCCCAAGCTTAGAGATTCCAAGAAGTCTCGTCCCGGCATGACCTACCTCCCTTTTGATAGACAAGCCTTCAGAGCGGAGTTGTGTTCCACAACTTTTTATAGAATCTCGGACATTGCAGTTAATATTGATATACTATACCTGAATCGGTAGACCTCTAAAGGTCTACGCAAAGCTGGCGCGCAAGGAACTTTTTCCGCCGCATATCAGCCATCGCCGGCAACCTTCGGACATCGACGCGCGGCCAAAAAGAAACGGCCGCAGTTTCCTGTGCTGACTGTCGACAGCAATGCGCGCGACGGCGAGGACCTCGCCGCCCGGCGACGCGATCGGGCTTGATTGCTGACGGATCCGTCAATAGCCTCCCGGAGGCGGCCCTGACTGCCCCATAAAAAAACGCGGGAGGTTACGATGTATGACCTGTTGATCCGCAACGCCCGATTGGTGGACGGCACCGGCGCTCCGGCGCGCGGGGCTGACCTGGGGGTCAAGGACGGCCGCATCGCCGAGATCGGCGCCCTGAGCGGGCCGGCCCGCCAGACCATCGACGCCGAGGGGCAGGTGCTGGCGCCCGGCTTCGTGGACACGCACACCCACTACGACGCGCAGCTGTTCTGGGACCCGACGCTCAGCCCCTCGTCCCACCATGGGGTGACGACGGTGGTGGCGGGCAATTGCGGCTTCTCCATCGCGCCCCTGTCGCGGGACGCCGCGCCCTATCTGCGGAGCATGCTGGCGCGCGTCGAGGGGATGCCGGAGATCAGCCTGGAGACGGGCGTGCCATGGGACTGGGAGAGCTTCGGAGACTATCTGGCCCGCGTCGAAGGGCGGGTCGGCGTCAACATGGGCGTGCTGTGCGGCCACAGCGCCCTGCGCCGCGTGGTGATGGGCGAACGCGCCCAGCACGCCCAGGCGAGCCCGGAAGAGCTGGAGCGCATGAAGGCGATGCTGGCGACCTCGATCCGCGAGGGCGCCCTGGGCTTTTCCTCATCGGTGTCCCCGACCCACAACGACGCGGAGGGCCAGCCGGTGCCGTCCCGGCTCGCCAGCCGCGAAGAGCTGATCGCGCTGGCCCGGGTCTGCGGCGAGCACCCCGGCACCCTGCTGGAGCTCCTGCCGGGCGTCGAGCGGTTCGGCGCGTACGAGATGGACCTGATGACCGACATGTCGCTGGCCGCCGGGCGAAGCCTCAACTGGAACGCCGTCGTCGTGAGCGCGGGCAACGAGGCCTACCTCGCCAACCAGATGGCGGCGTCGGACCACGCGCGCCGGGCCGGCGGCGAGGTGGTGGCCCTGGTGATGGTCTCGACCCCGACGGTCCGCCTGAACCTGCGCAGCGGCTTCCTGCTCGACAGCTTCGAGGGCTGGGCCGAGGTGTTCAAGCTGCCGATCCGGGAGCGGATCGCCTATCTGAGCGATTCCGGACGGCGAGAGGCCCTCGATCGCGGCGCCAAGGCGGGGACCGGCGCCACCCGGAGCATGGCCAATTGGGCGGACTATGTGATCGCTGCCAGCGCGGACAAGTCCCTGGAAGGAAAGCGGATCGCCGATTTGGCCAAGGCGCGGGGCGTGGAGGCCTTCGACGCCTTGCTGGACATCGCCATCGCCGACGACTTGCAGACCGTATTCCTGGCCCCGCACGCCCCGGACGACGATGCGATCTGGGCGCGGCGCGCGGCGCTCTGGCGGGACGACCGCGCCATCGTCGGGGCTTCCGACGCGGGCGCGCACCTCGATATGATCGACGCCTTCAGCTACTCGACCAAGCTGCTGTCCATGGCCCGGCGTCCCGGCCTGATCAGTGTGGAAGAGGCGGTTCACCGGCTCACCCAGGCGCCGGCCCGCCTCGTCGGGCTGAAGGACCGCGGCGTCCTGAAGGAGGGCTGGCGCGCCGACCTCGTCCTGTTCGACCCTGGCACGGTGGGGCCCGGCCCCACCCATGCGCGGTACGACCTGCCGGGCGAGGAGATGCGCCTCTACGCCGACGCGACAGGCGTCAGCCACGTGATCGTCAACGGCTGCACCACCGTGCAGGACGGCGCCCACACCGGCGAACTGCCCGGGCATGTGCTGCGCTCCGGCCGGGACACGGAAACCCGCTCATTCGCCCCGCGACCCCTGGCGGGCGCATAGGAGGAAATCATGAACCAGATTGCGACGCGTTTGCCCGGCGTTGAGGAGATCGACCTCGGCGTGCGCCTGATATCCTCGGACAATCACGTGAACGAGCCTCGCGACCTGTTCACGAAGCGCTTCCCGGCCGCCCTGCGAGACCGCGCCCCCAGGGTCATCGACGGCAAGGACGGCGGGGAAGGCTGGAGCTTCGACGGCTCCACGCCAAAGCGCACCTTCGGCATCGAAGCCATGGCCGGCTTCGAGAAGAAGGACTTCAGGCTCGGCGGCCTTCGCTTCGACGAGATGCGCCCGGGCAACTGGGATCCGGTAGAGCACCTGAAGGACATGGAGATCGACGGGATCCACGCCTCGGTGGTGTATCCCGCCGTCGGCCTGTCGTTCTACAGCCTGACCGACCCGGCGTTCGCCCTCGCCTGCTTCCACGCCTACAACGACTGGATGCTGGACGACTTCCAGGGGACCGACCCCAAGCGGATCGTCGGCCTGGCGCTGATTCCGACCGAGCTAGGCATGGACGTGGCGGTCGCCGAGCTGGAGCGGTGTGTGAAGAAGGGCGGAAGGGCGTTCTTCATCCCGGGCATGCCGGAGGTCCCCTACAACCATCCCACCCACTATGAGCCGCTCTGGAAGGCCGCCAGCGACAACGACGTGTCGCTCTCGTTCCATCGCAACCACGGCGGCAAGTCGGATAAGACCGAGTGGGATGAGCTGGACGAAGGGCGCGTGAGCATCGGCGGGATCGTCACCCGCTACTTCACCGCCGTGAAGCCGTTCTCCTACATGATCTTCGCCGGCGTCTTCGACCGCTTTCCGAACCTGCGGATCGTGGGCGCCGAGGTGGACTGCGGCTGGGTTCCGTTCTGGGTCCAGACCATGGAGCACCACTGGGAAGCCCAGAAATCCTGGTTCCCCGTGAAGCTGAAGCGCAGCCCCACCGAATTCGTGGGGGTGAACATCTTCACCACCAACATCGACGACTATGTCGGCTACAGCCTCGTCAAGTCAGGCGACTACCCGTACCTCGCCAACATGACGATGTTCTCCTCGGACTACCCGCATTCGGCGACCATCTGGCCGAACTCGAAACTCGTGGCGGCCAAGATGACGGCGGGGATGAACCCGGTCGACAAGGAGAAGGTGCTGAACGGCAACGCCTCTCGCGTCTTCCGGATCGACTAGGGCCGGGTCACGGCTCGAGGGGCCACGTCCCTTGCGTCCAGAAATCGCGTGAGCTCCCGACGGCGCGCTCGGCCTCGTCAAGCCGGACCGGCTGCTTGGCGTAGCAGGTCGCCCCGGGGCTCGCCCGCAGGGCGTTCGAGCTCGACACCGCGTCGAGGTCGACGGTCCGCACGAACGAGATGAGCGAGGCGCGCCTGAGGATCAGCACTGCCTCAGCCTCGTCCGCGCCAAGCTCGCCGAGGCGGCGGGACAGCTCGGCGAGCGCCGCGCCGTCGTATCGGGAGCCCTGCACGCGCCCGTCGTCGACCCGCCAGCTCAGAAGCTCGATCCCGTCGCGCCACATCCGCATCAGGGGCTGGGCCGCGTCATGGTCAGCGTCGATGCGATAGACGCGCTCGAACGGCGCATCCTGCGCGCGGCTCGCCGCCAGAAGGGCGAGGTCGAAGAGGTGCAGGCAGTGTTCGAAGCGCTCGGACCTGGAGAGCGCCTTGACGTCCTCCAGCCGCAAGCCCCCCAGCGTCTTGAGCTGCATCAGGGCCCCGGGACAGGTGACCCAGGGGGTACGCGGCGCGGCGGCTTCGACCGCGGTGATCACCCCGTCGGCGTGCCGCAGCGCCACCTGGAAATGATGGACGTCGTCCTCCATCTCCGCCGTTGCCACGCCAGGCTGGGCCTTGATGCGGACGCCGCGCCGATAGGAGCCGATCACCCCCGCACGCCTGGCGACAGGCGACACCGCATCCTGGTCGCTCATGGGCTTCCTCCTTCGGCGCCCAGCGAGCGCTTGGTGTCGACTTAACAGCGCAAAGCCGGCTCCGCCAACCGGGCCGCAGGGGTCGGCGCCGCCGGCCCATGCCTCACGCCTTTGGCGGCGCGGCGACGCCGCGTATGGTCTCAGGGAAAACCATTGGAGAGCTCATCGTGTCGCAGCCCGATAAAGACCGCATCGCCCTCATCACCGGCGCCGCTCGTGGATTCGGCAAGGCGTTCGCCACAGCCCTGGCGGCGCGCGGGGCTACGGTCGTGCTCGCTGACATCGACGGCGAGGCCGCCCAGGCGGCGGCGCGCGAGATCGGCGAACGTGCGGAGGGCGCGGCGTGCGACGTCACCGACGAGGACCAGGTCGCGGCCGTGGTCGCCGGCGTCGTCGGCCGGCATGGCGGGATCGACATCCTGATCAACAACGCCGGTCTGCACTCGGCGGCCTACAATGGCGCGATGGCCGAGATGGGCCTGGCGAAGGTCCGCCGCCTGTTCGAGGTCAATGTCATGGGCGTGATCGTCTGCTCCCTCGCGGCCAAGGACGCGATGCGCGGCCGGCCGGGCGCGGCGATCGTCAACATCTCCTCGTCAGCGGCGTATTCCAGCCCGACGGCCTATGGGGCCTCGAAGTTGGCGGTGCGCGGCCTGACCATGACGCTGGCCCGCGAGTTCGCGCCGGACGGCGTGCGGGTGAACGCCATCGCCCCGGGGCTGATCTTCACCGACACCATCCGGGCGGAACTGCCGGCGGCGATGGTCGAGGCCGTGATGAAGCAGCAGCTCCTGCAGCGTGAGGGCGAGGAAAAGGACATAGTGGACGCCATGCTCTACCTCGTCTCCGACCAGTCGGCCTTCATGACGGGCGAGACGCTCCGCGTAAGCGGGGGCTTCGCCTTGTCGGCCTAGACAAAGACGGCCGCGGGTCAGCCCAGGCGGCGCATTGAGGAGGGAACGATGCAAGAGCAGTTCGAGACGCGGCTTGCGAGCGCTGCGCCAGCCACGGACGCCGACCTCACCTGGACGCCGGCATGGCGGATACGCGAGTTGATCGCCGCGCGCGACATCTCGCCGGTGGAGGTCACCGAACATTTCCTGCAGCGGATCGAGGCGCTCGAACCCAAGCTGCACGCCTTCCGTATGGCCGACTTCGCGGGGGCCCGCGAACAGGCGCAGCGGGCGCAAGCCGCCGTGCTGGCGCGAGAGCCGCTCGGCGCGCTCCACGGCGTGCCGGTGGTCCTGAAGGAGTTCTTCGCTGTCAAGGGGCTGGCCTGGCAGGACATCCTCACCGCCACGCACACGGTCGCCGACCGGGACTGCCTGGAAGCCGAGCGCCTGCGCGCCGCCGGGGCCGTCCTGGTCGGCACGACGGTCGGCGGATTGATGGCCCGGGAGTTCGGAGACTCCGACCGCCAGCCGCTGAACCCCTGGAACACGCTGCGCGTCTGTGGGGATTCGAGCACCGGGAGCGCCTGCGCCCAGGCCGCGGGCATGACGCCCATCGCGATCGCCGGCGACGGCCTGGGATCGACCCGCCTGCCGGCCGCCTTCTGCGGACTTGTCGGACTGCATCCGACGCGAGGCCGCGTCGCGTCCTTCGACTGGTCGCAGATGAACTCGCGGCTGCTGTCTACCACGGGGCCCCTGGCGCGAGACGTGCGCGACGCCGCAACGGTGATGTCGGTCCTGGCGGGGCCGGACGGGCGCGACATCATGTGCCTGCCGGACGATCCCCCGGACTATCTGGCCCATCTCGATGACGGCGCCGCGGGCATGCGCCTCGTCTGGACCGACGACTTCGGCTACGCCGCGAACTATGCGAGTGCGCAATCGCCCGACGTGATCTCGGCGGTGCGGCAGGCGGCGTTCGGCCTGCGCGCGGCCGGCGCCGAGCTCGAGGTCACGACCGAGGCGTTCGAGGATCCCAACCCGGCCTGCAACGTGATCATGGCCAGCGACCGCGCCCTGGCGATGCGCAGCGAACCGCCCCGGGAGAGCGTCATCGGGGCCCGCGAAGCGCGCCTGAGGATCTGGCAAACTTTCCGCCAGGTGCTGGAGGGCCGCGACTTCATCCTTTCGCCCACCATCCAGGTGGTCGCGCCGACCCGCACCGAGTGGGCGCAGGCCTGGCGCTCGCCCAGTTACATGGCCACGTATTCGGCCCATACGGCCGCGGCCAACCTGCTGGGCTGGCCGGCGATGAGCGTGCCGGCGGGCCTGGTGAACGGCATGCCTGTCGGCTTGCAGATCCTCGGGCGGCCCAACAGCGAGCCGCGGATGCTTCAGCTCGCCCAGGCGTTCCTGTCGCTGTAGGCCTAATCCAGCAGCATCACCTGGATGTCGCGTTCGCCGCGATAGGGCTTGCGCCCATGGGCCGTGAGCTTGTTCTCCAGGATCATCACGTCGCCCGGGCGCCAGTCGAAGCGGGTGAGCCGCCCCTCGAGCTCGTCCTGGATCGCGAAGAACTCCGCGTCGGAGAGCGGCGTTCCATCGCCGAAGGTCGTCGTGAACGGACGCGGCGTGCTCGCCCCATAGGCGCCGTCCATCAAGTCCGCCCTCGCGTCCCCGATCATGAACCGGTGCTGGCACTGGGCGTGCAGTTGGTTGAAGAACAGCCGCTCGCCGGTGACCGGGTGCGTCGTCGCCCCCGGCATGTCCGTCCACATGTTCAGACTGCCGTCAGCCAGCCATTCGAAGCTGACGCCCCGCTCGGCGAGCTGGGCCGTGACCGTGGCCTGGTCTTCCGTGTCGAAGCGGTACTGCCAGCTGGGGTGGCGGTATTTCGGATCGGCCCGCCAGTCGTCCACGGCGGCGGACCTGAGATTGCGGTGATAGGTGACGCCCTTGTCGAGGAACTTGCGGGCCAGCGGCTCCGGCAGGGCCTCGAAAACGCCGCGCATGTCGCAGATGACGGTCTCCCCGCCCTCCTCCGATGGCCGCTTGCAGTAGAAGACCACCAGGCGCGGGTTCTGCGCCAGGTAGGACATCTCCTGATGGAGCAGGATGTAGAGCTCCTCGGAGGTGCGGGTCGCCTCCATGACCTGGCCCTTGATCGCCTTTCGGTCGGTCGTGCCGCCCGCATAGCCGGGCGCGAAGGACTGGAAGCCGCCCATGAGCGCGGCGAAATCGTCTGTTCCACCCACCGGGAACCCGCGCAGAACGATCGCGCCGAAGGTGAGAAGCGACGCTTCCACGTCGCCTCGATGCTCGCCCATCCAATCCAGAGCGGCGGGAAGGCCGGACGCGATGCGCGCGTCCACAGGCTCGATCCACAGAGGCGGCCGCGGCGCGAACGGGGTGGAGCAGGCGACCAGCGGGCCGAACCTGGCCTGCGCCGCCCGCAAGGCGTCGGCTCCCGATCGATCGATGGCGGCCAGGCTCATGGTCTCCTCCAACGCGGCGGCGGGTTGACGATACTTCATTGCAACCTTCGAACCGATTCCTGATTTCCGCGACGAAGGAACCGGAACATATTCCGGCCTTGGCGCGCCCTGGACGAGCGCCGCAGGGAGGGAGAGCGACCATGAGCGCGCTGTTTGACGCGGTCAGTTTCGGGGCCTGGGCCACGCTCGGCGACCCGCTCTCCGCCGAGCTGATGGGCAAGGCCGGCTATGACTGGCTGATCTTCGACCTGCAGCATGGCGCGGCCACCTTCGAGCGGCTGCTGAGCGCCATGCAGGCCGCCGACCTTGGCCGCACGCCGGCCTTCGTCCGTACGCCCTGGAACGCCCCGGACCAGCTGATGCGGGCGGTGGATCTTGGCGCGTGCGGCGTGGTCGTCCCGATGGTCTCAACGGCCGAGCAGGCGCGGCTTGCGGCCCAGGCCGTGCACTACCCGCCCCACGGGGTCCGCTCGTTCGGGCCGGTGCGCAGCGCCTATCTGGAGCCCGGTGCGCCGGCGCCCGAGCCGATCTGCATGGTGATGATCGAGACGGCGGAGGCGCTGGAGAACCTGGAGGCGATCGCCGCGACGCCCGGGGTCGGCGGCCTGTTCGTCGGGCCGGTGGACCTGGCCTTCAGCCTGGGGATCGGCCCAGGCTTCGACATTCCCCAGCCGGTGCTGGACGCCTGCGAGCGGGTGGTCGAGGCGAGCGCCCGGCACGGCCTCATCCCCGGCTGCGCCGGCATGGGACCGGCGCACATCGAGCAGATGCTGGAGCGGGGCATGCGGTTCCTGACGCTCGGGGGCGACGCCGGCCACATCCGGCGCGGGGCGGCCGAGGACGTCCAGCAGGCCAAGCGCTGGCTCGAACGGGTCGCGACCCCGCGATGACCGCGCCTGAAGACCTTGGTCCGCGCCTCGCTGGGATCGTCGGCGAGCGGAACGTCGTGGCCGGTCCCGCGATCGACGAGCCTTATCGGACCGACATTTCGCGCAAATACCGCTCGGAGCCCGGCTGGCTGGTGCGCCCGGCCTCCACCGCCGAGGTCGCTGAGATTGTGCAGCTCGCAGCGTCGACCGGAACGCCGATCACGGCCGTCGGCGGGCGCACCGGCACTGTGGGCGGATCGGTGGCTGTGGACGGCGGCGTGCTCATCGCCTTCGACCGCATGGCGAAGATCCACGAGATCGACCCGCTCTCCATGACCATGACCGTGGACGCGGGCTGCATCCTGCAGGTCGCGCAGGAGGCGGCCGAGGCGGCGGGCGGCTTCCTGCCCCTGGACCTCGGCGCGCGGGGATCGGCGACCATCGGCGGGGTGATCGCCACCAACGCCGGCGGCAACCGCGTGGTGCGCTGGGGGATGATGCGCGACATGGTGATCGGCCTGGAGGCGGTGCTTGCCGACGGGTCGGTCGTCTCATCTCTGACCAAGGCCCTGAAGGACAACGCCGGCTATAACTGGAAGCACCTGCTGATCGGCAGCGAAGGCACGCTGGGCGTGATCACCCGGGCCGTGCTGCGCCTGCGGCCCCTGCCGGTGACCTCGCAGACGGCGCTGGTGGCGGCGACTAGCTTCGAGGCCGCCATCCGGCTCCTGCGCCGGCTGGAAGCCGGATTCTCGGGGCGCCTGTCGTCCTTCGAACTCATGTGGGACGACTTCTATGGCCCGATGACCGAGGCGACCCTGGCGGTGCGTCCGCGCCCGCTGCCGGTTGGCTATCCGTTCTACGTCCTCATCGAAGCCATGGGCGACGACCCGGAGGCGGACGCCGCCCAGTTCGAACGCGCCCTGTCACGCGCGCTCGAGGACGGCCTAGCGGCCGATGCGGTGATCGCCGGCTCCGAGCGCGAGCGCCAGGCGCTCTGGGCGATCCGCGAGGACCTGGGACCGGGCTTCGCGCCGCTGCGCCCCTTCTTCAGCTATGACGTCAGCATGGCGATCGCCGACATGCCGGCCTTCGTCGAGGCCGCGCGCGGCAATCTCGTCGCAGCCTATCCTGCGATCCAGACAAGGTTCTACGGCCACGCCGGCGACGGCAACCTGCACGCGGTGATCAGCGTCGGCGCCAGCGACGCCGAAACCCAAAGGCGCCTGGACGAGGCGGTGTTCGGCGCCGTCCGCTCGGTCGGAGGCTCCATCGCCGCGGAGCACGGCATCGGGCTTTCGCGCGCGGCCTATCTCGGGTGGACGCGCAGCAAGGAGGAGATCGCCCTCATGCGCCTCCTGAAGACGGCCCTGGACCCCCGCGACATCCTCAACCCCGGCAAGCTGCTGAGCGTCCAGACCGCGCCGTCGTCGAATTGAGTGGCGGCGACGCAGACGCTCACGACCGTTTCAACGTCCGGCTGCAAGGTCGCGGTCCAGTGAAAATTGACTTACGGCGACATCGGCTTCGCCTTATCCTGGAAAGAGGTGGGCGCAGACCAGCAGACGAGGGCGAGGGTTGATCGCGGGCGCGATGAAAACTGTAAACGACTTAATCAGTATCGAGGCGGAGCTGCACGCCCCGACCGCCGATGTGCATCTTTGCCGCTTTGATCTGGCCGACCCCGTCGAGAGCGTCGTGCCCGAACAGGACTGCTTCTGGCTGGACATGTGCCTCACGCCGCGACTTAAGGACGCCCGCGCGTGTTTTCCCGACCTGTGGGGGCCCAATCGTTTCGAGCGTCTGGGGAAGGTCTACGTCCTGCCGCCGGGACACGAGGTGCACGCCAGGAGCGAGGGCGGCAAGCAGGCGGCGGTCATCTGCCACCTTCGCCCGGAACCGATCCACGCGTGGTTCGAAGGCGACCTGGTCTGGACGGAGCGGCGCCTGGAGGCCTGCCTCGACGTCACCGAGGTCAACATCCGCAACTTGCTGATGCGGCTCGCCGCTGAGACGCGCCACCCGGGTTTCGCCAGCGAGGCCCTCGCCGAGCTGATCGCCGCCCAACTGGCCATCGAGCTCGCGCGCTATTACGCCAAGGTCAAGGAGGGGCCCGCGGCCGGCGGGCTCGGGCCCTGGCGGCTGCGCATGATCGACGAGCGGCTGCGGGAGGTCGGCGCCGCGCCGACCCTGGCGGAGCTCGCCGAGCTCTGCGGGCTTTCGGTGCGCCAGCTGACGCGCGGGTTCCGCAAGAGCCGCGGCTGCTCGATCGGCGACTACATCGCCGCGGCGCGGACCGAGAGCGCCAAGCGCCTTCTGGCCAGGGAGGCGAGCATCAAGGTGATCGCCTATTCCATGGGGTTCGCCTCGTCCTCGAGCTTCTCCTTCGCCTTCCGAAAAGCGACCGGCGAGACGCCTCTGCACTACCAGCGGCGCACCCGCGATTTCGCCCATTAGGTCCACCCGCCGCCGCGTCTAGCGGCCCCCGCATCGCCCACGATTGCGTGGCGCGCGCCGCCCGGTAGGATCAGTCCGTGGGAGGCGCCCACCGGAGCCCTCATGACCCCCTGCCCCATCCCTACGTCAGCCGCCCAGCGCGCGAATGACTGAAGCCGTCGCGGACGCCGCCCCCCAATTCAGCCGCCGGCGGGCATGGGGCGCCGTCCTGCTGCTGATGCTCATCGGCGTCGTCAATGTGATCGACCGGCTGCTGCCCGGCATCCTGGCCGAGCCGATCAAGCACGACCTGATGCTTTCCGACACCGCCATCGGCCTGATCAACGGCTTCGGCTTTCTCGTCGTCTATGCGGTGGTGGGCGTTCCGATCGCCCGCCTGTCGGACCGCGGAATCTACGGCCTGGTCATCAGCGGCTGCCTGGGGATCTGGAGCCTGATGACCCTGCTCGGCGCCGCTACCCAGGCCGGCTGGCAGCTCGCGCTCACCCGCATGGGCGTGGCGCTGGGGGAAGCCGGCAGCTCGCCCGCCGCGCACGCCTTTATCGGGCGGAACTTCCCGCCGACCGGCCGGGGCGCGCCGCTCGCCGTGCTCACCCTTTCCATCCCCTTCGCCAGCCTGCTGGCGCTGATGGCGGGCGGCCTGCTCGGAGAGGCGGTCGGCTGGCGCATGACCTTCGTCATCATGGGCGTGCTCGGCCTGATCCTGAGCCCCCTCGCGCTCCTCGTGATGGGCCCCCGCCAGGCCGCCGCGACAGGCGCGCCACGGCCCTCGCTGTCGCTGCGGCCCGCCCTGCTGCTTCTGAAAAAGCCCAGCTTCCTGCTCACCCTCTTCGGGAGCTCCTTCATCGGCATCAGCGGCTACACGCTGGCGACCTTCTCCTCGGCCTTCCTGATGCGGGTGCATGGGATGTCGCTGGGCGAGGTCGGCATAAAATACGGGACGGCGGTGGGGATCTCCGGCGTCATCAGCGTCCTGTTCGCCGGGCTGATGGCCGACCGGCTGTCCCGGCGCGATCCGCGCTGGGTCCTGTGGGTCGTCGTCCTGATGATCTGCGGGCTGCTGCCCTTCTCCTACGCCGCCTTCCTCGTGCCGAACCCGTGGGCGGCCCTGGGGTTGTTGATGTGCGCCAACATTATCGCCTCGGCCTATATGGCGCCGGTCGTCGCGGCGATCCAAAGGCTTGCGCCCACGCAACTGCGGGCGACCGCTTCGGCGATGCTGGCCCTGTTCACCGCCATGGCCGGCGGGGCCGGGCCGTTCATTACGGGGATGATCAGCGATGCGCTGCAGGCCAGCATGGGCCCGCAGGCGCTTGGCCGGGCGATGCTGGTCGTGCCCGTCGCCCAGACCCTGGCGGGGATCCTGTACCTGGCCGCAACGCTCACCTTCCGCCGCGACCTGGTGGTCGAGGACGCCCCGACGGCCTGAGCGGCGGTCAGGGAGCAGCCGCAGCCGCTCCCTGCCTTGAAGCTAGAACTTGTAGCCGACGCGCGCGCCGACCTGGCGCGGCCAAGCCGCGACTCCGTAGTCGCCGCCCTGGACGTTGCCGTTCCGGGCCAGACGGTACTTGATGTTGAAGGCGTTGTTGATCCAGACGCCCACGGTGTAGTGCTCGCTCGGGTCGGTCCAGTTCAGCGAGCCGTTCACGAGGGTGTAGGCCCCCTCGCGCCAGCGCTGCTGGGTGGCCAGGGCGCCGCCCACCAGCGGGCCGTAGAGCGAGGCCGCATTCGGGACGTAGGAGTCGGTGTACTTGACGTTGACCGAGCCCACCAGCTCGCCGCCCGCCACGTCGTGCATGGTGTAGGCCACCGCGAGCGTGGCCGCGAAGTCCGGCGAGCGGATCATCTGCTGGCCGTTCCAGCTCAACGACTGGCTGACATTGAAGCCTGTCACAGGATTCAACCCGGTGTTCTGGGCGGCCGCGAAGTCCTTAAAGCGAGCATGCAGCCAGGTGGCGCCGAGGCTGATCTCCAGATCCTCGATCGGCACGAAGGTGCCCTGGGCCTCGATGCCGTAGACCCGGGCCTTCTTGGCGTTCGACGTGATGTTGAACGGCGTGAGTGGGTTGGCCGGATTCGGGACGGTCAGGCCGACGTGGAAGTTCTTGTCGTCATAATAGAAGGCCGAGGTGTCGAAGCGGAACATCCGCTGCGCCGTCTTGAAGCCGACTTCGTAGGCGGTGATCTTCTCCGGCTGGATGACGTTGACGAAGGTCTGGCCCGCGACGGGCACGCCCGGCACCTGCTGCAGGAAGCCGCTGCGGAAGCCCCTCGAAACCGACGCGTAGATGTTGGTGTCCGGAGCGACCTCGTAGCGGACGGAGACCCGCGGGCTGAAGTTGGTGAACTTGACCTTCGGGTCGCCCGCAGGCGTCAGGCCCAGCGCAACGGAGCTGAAGGTCGCGGGGGAAGTCGCGGTGGCGAAGGACATCGCCGCGAACCGTGTCGCGCGCCGCTCCTCGGTATAACGGCCCCCCGCGCTGATCGCGAGCCGGTCGGTGACGTGGTAGGTGCCGTCGGCATAGACGGCCCAAGCCCTGGTGCCATAGGTGACGATCTGGCGGCTCAACCGCCGGCCGCCGGAATAGGCGTCGCTGTACCGGGCCTTGGTCCGGTCGTCGTAGTAGGTTGCGCCGACCACGAGGTCGAGCTTGTCGACCGCGTCGATGACGTAGTCGACGGTCTGCTGGAAGGTGTCTTCGATGTAGCGGGTGACGTTGTAGCTGATGAACGATGGCCCGCCGTCGAAGTCGAAATCGCCTCGGTTCCGGCGATAGGCGTAGCCCGTATAGGAGCTCAACGTCCCGATCGGCGTCGTCCAGGCCAGAGTCAGGGTGCCTTCGTTGGAATCGGTGAGTTGCTTGGGCGCGGGGTTCCCGGCGAAGGTGCGCCGGTCGTAGAGGCGGCCGACCTTGGCCGGGGCCGGGCCGAACGTGCCGCCGCGGCGCTCATCGTAGCTGAACATCGAGCCGCGGGCGTCCTGGAGCTCGTTGTAGCTGTAGGCGAGCGTGGCCGTCAGGTCGTCGGTGATGTCGGCCTCGATCTTGGCCCGGGCCGAATAGTTGTGGAGGGGGGTGGCGTTCCCGATCTTCTGGCCGCTGGCGTTCAGCAGGTCGTAGTAGCCGTCGGATTTGCGATAGTAGGCCGACAGGCTGTAGCGGATCCGGTCGTTGATCGGACCGGAGACGTAGCCGAACAGATTCCGGTCGTCGTGGGTGCCGTATTTGGCGGTGATGGAGCCGGTCAGCGTACTGGAGGGCTTGGGCGTGGTGATCAGGATGGCGCCGCCGGTGGCGTTCCGGCCGTAGAGGGCGCCCTGCGGGCCCTTGAGCACCTGGATGCTCTCGATGTTGGCGAAGTCCTGGTTAATCGAGTTCACGTCCGGCTGGTAATAGCCGTCGATATAGACGCCGATGTTGTTCTCGAAGCCCACGCCGGTCGTGGCCGAGGTGATGCCGCGCACGGCCGGATAGGTGAAGGAGCCCTGGAAGCCGATCTGCACGCCCGGCACGACCATGCCGAGGTCCTGCAGGTTGGACGCGCCGCGGCTTTGCACGGCGTCGCCCGTGATCGCCGTGATCGACATCGGCACGTCTTCGAGCTTTTCAGAACGCCGCTGGGCCGTGACCACGACCTCCTGGATCTGCGTGCCTTCCTGCGCCCACGCGGGCGCCGAGATTCCCAGGGCCGCTGTCGCGCAGCCTAGGAAAAGAATCCCTTTCACGGTGGTGTTCGGCTTCATGCTGCTTCCCCCTGATCGGCCCGTTTTTTTGTGGGCCTGACCGACCGACCCTAAGGATAAGGGGCGGACAATATTGGGAGGCTACGTGCTCGCCGGGAATTGCGCAATGACACTTTGCCAATGCATTATTTGCCCCTCATGGAACACCGGGACTTGCCTACCATGGCACACGTCGGGCGGACGGCAGGTTACGCCGGCGCCGCGGCCCTGGCGCCAGGCGTCTTCGAGCCGTCGTCGGCGCCCCTGCGGAGCTTGAACCCCGGATAGCCCGTGGCGGCGACCTCGTCGGCCGTCTTGGCGTAGGCGTCGACGCCGCCGGCCCAGGGTATGAAGACGCGCGTGCCGTCCGCGTTGCGGTGGACCATGTAATCATTGCCCTGCAGGCGCAGCAGCCGAAGCGCGACCTCAGACACCCGGTTCGTCCACCGATCCTGCGCCTCGCCCTCCGGCTCGATGGAGGAATAGCCGTTGTCGTCCAGATACTTGATGCAATCGGCCACCCAGTCGACGTGGTATTCGTTCTGGGGGAACAGGTTCGCCAGGACCGAGGGGCTTCCCGGGCCGGTGAGCGTGAAGAAGTTCGGGAACCCGGCCGTCATGAGGCCCAGCAGGGTGCGCGGTCCGCGGGTCCAGGCGCTGGTCGGCGACAGCCCCTTCTCGTTGCGGATGTTCGCCTGGTCGATCTCGCCGACGAAGGCCTTGAAGCCAAGGGCGAGCACGATCAGGTCGAGGTCGTAGTGCTGGTCGCGGGTCTTGATCCCGCGCTCGGTGACCCGGTCGATCGGATCTTCCAGGATGTCGACCAGCGACATGTTCTCGCGATTCCAGGCCTCGTAGTAGCCGGTGTCGAGGATCAGCCGCCGCGTTCCGATCGGGTATTTGGGGCACAGTTTCTCGGCCAGGACCGGGTCCTTCACGGTCTGGCGGATCTTGTTCCTGACGAACTCGGCGACGAGGTCATTGGCCGCCTTGTCCGTCGCCTGGTCGGCGAAGACGACGTGCAGCTTCTGGCCGCCCAGGGCCCATTGCGTCTCCAGGCGCTCCTGCTGCTCGGTCGGCGAATAGGCCGCGGCCAGCTTGGGCGCGCCGAGCGGCGAGCCCGACCCCTCAGCGCCGTACAGCTTGGAGCCTTTCCAGAGGGCGCGCAGCTGGCTCGGGTCGGCGCAAAAGGTCTCGTAGAGGCCCTGGTCGAGCGGTCCGTTCCGGGCGGGGATCGAATAGTGCGCTGTGCGTTGGAAGACGTGGAGATGCTCGGCCTGCTCGGCGATGACCGGGACGGCCTGAACGCAACTCGAACCGGTCCCGATGATCCCGACCCGGCGGCCGGTCAGCTCCACGCCGTCCGCTGGCCAGCGTGAGCTTCGCACCACCTCGCCCTTGAAATCGGCGAGGCCTGGAATGGCCGCGTCGCGCGGCTCCGACAGATTGCCCGTGGCCATGACCAGGAAGCGCGCCGTCACGGTCGAGCCGTCGCCCGCCGTCACGGCGTAGCGCTGCGCCTCGGGCCGCCAATCGGCGCCGATCACCGCCGTCCCGGTCCTGATCAGCCCCCGCAGGTCGAACCTGTCGACGACGTGGTTCAGGTACTCGAGGAGCTCCTTCTGGGAGGCGTACCGCTCGCTCCAGCGCCACTCGCGGTACAATTCCGGCGAGAACACATAGGTGTATTCGAGGCTGTCGACGTCGACGCGCGCGCCCGGATAGCGGTTGTAGTTCCAGACGCCGCCGATCTGGTCGGCCTTCTCGAAGGCGACGACCTTCAGCCCCTCCTGGGAGAATTTATGGACGGCGTAGACCCCGCCCACGCCCGCGCCGACGACGACCACGTCGAAATCTTCTGTCGGAGGCATGATCCCACTTTCGCTGCGGTCAGGTGCGGACGGAGACGACCTCGTAGGTCGCGACGTTCGTCGGGAGCTGGTTGGCCGCGAGCGTCGTGGCGAAAGCCTCGGCGACGGACGCGAGGTCCCAGACCTCCCGCTCCAGGACCGGCGCCCGGTTGGCCGGATGGCACATGAGGCTGAGCTTGGCGCCGACGATGCGCACCACCTGGCCGTTGACGCCCTTCGAGGCGTCCGACAGCAGGTAGAGCACCGGCGGGACGTTGGCCTCTGGCGGCGGCAGGGCCGGCGAAAAACTGGACATGGGGCTGGAAGCCATGGGCGAGATCGCGTTCACGCGCACGCCGCGCGCCCCCAGTTCGCTGGCCCAGGCGTAGGTGAACGAGGCCACGGCCCCCTTGGTGGCGCCATAGGTGCTCAGGCCCGGCTGGCCGGTCTGTGCGCCCGAGGTGACGTTGACGATCGAGCCCCGGCCCTGGCTCAGCATCGGCCCGACCGCGGCCCGGCCGCAGTTGAAGAGGCCGACCACATTGACCTCCAGCAGGGCGCGGAGGTTGTCGACGCTCTCGGCCTCGAAAGGTTTGTCGACGAAGAGCGCGGCGTTGTTGACGAGGCCGGTGATCGAGCCGAACTCGGAGATGCAGCGCGCGATCAGGGCCTCGGCCGCCGCCGGATCGCGGATGTCCTGGATCTCGGCCACCGCCATCCCGCCCGCCTGGCGGATCTCGGCGACGACGGCCTCGGCCCCAGCGGCGTTGACGTCGTTGACCACCACCTGGGCGCCCACGGCCGCGGCGCCGCGGGCATAGGCCGCGCCGATGCCGCCGCCCGCGCCGGTGATGACCACCGCATGTCCCTTCAGGTCCGCCATTTGCGTCCTCCCTCAAGACCGCCTTGTCGCCGGCGGCTTGTCCAGAGAACTATTCGACGCCCGTCAGCCCGCATCAAATGGCATTTACGGCGGCCACTGATCTCATTTCCTCATGAGACGCGGCGACCGCCGGCCGAAGCCGACGGCGGCTCTATGTCTCAGGCGGGCTGGTTGCCGATATTGGCGGCGTGCTTGGCGGCCACATAGCCCCACGTAAAGGACGGCCCGATGCTGGAACCGGCGCCGGGATAGGAACGCCCCATGACCGAGGCCGTGGTGGTCCCGGTGGCGTAAAGCCCCGGCAGCACCGATCCGTCCTCTCGCAGCACCCGGGCGTAGGCGTCGGTCACCACGCCGCCATAGGTGCCGACGTCCCCCGGCACCACGGGCACTGCGTAGAAGGGCCCCTGCTCCACGGTCCCCAGCGCCGCCGAGGGATTATGGGTGTAGTCGCCCAGCCAGCGGTCGTAGGCCCGGTCGCCGCGGTGGAAGTCCTCGTCGCGACCCTTGCGGGCGAAGCCGTTGAACCGCTCCGTCGTGGCCTTCAGCTTGGCCGGGTCGACGCCGCAGGCCGCGGCCAGGGCCTCGATGGTGTCGGCCTTCTTCAGATAGCCTTCGTCGAACCAGCGTTGCGGCTTGTTCTCGCCGGGCATGGTCGAGGCGAGCATGTAGGTTCGCAGGAATTTGGCGTCCATGATCATCCAGCTCGGAATGGCCGGGACCTTCTCATGGCGGGCCAGCATCTCCTGGCAGAACAGCATGTAGGAGCCGCCCTCGTTCATGTAGCGCTCGCCGGACTGGTCGACCATGAAGGCGTGCGGCTTGGCGAGCTGCATCTGGATGCCGGCCGGCCCTTCCTGCGGCGGCAAGGTCATCTGGTTGCCGACCATCTCCTCCATCTGGGCCATGGCCGCCCCGACGCGCATCAGCTCCAGGTGCATGTCGCCCGTGTCGCCGGGCGCGGCGTGTGTCCACTCGGTGCGGGTGTTGGGGATGTACTTGTCGCGCATCGCCTGATTGTGGGCGAAGCCGCCGGCGTTCAGGAGCACCCCCAGGCGAGCGCCGATGCGCTGCTCGGCGCCGTCCTTGCCCACGACCACGCCGACGACCGCCCCGTCCTCGATGATCAGTTCCTTGACGCCGGCATTGACGCGGATCTCGACGTTCGCCTTGACCGCGGCCTGCAGCATCCGGGCCTGCAGGGCTCTGCCGGCGGTCACCCAATGCTTGCCGGTCAGCTTGGCGGCCAGGGTGCGCAGGGCGGTCTTCACCATCAGCCCCCTCGCCTTCCAGGAGGTCTTGTACAGGCCCAGCAGCATCATCTCGTCGAGCGGGGCTGCGACCGGGAAGCCGCTCGGCCGCAGCTTGTCTTTCCAGGGCCCCAGTTCGTTGACGTTAAACAGCTCGGCGACGACCGTGCGCCCCGGCTCGGAACCGCCCGGGCGTTCGTCATAATAGTCCGGCCAGGACTGAACCCGCCGCAGCTTGATCCCCTGGCCGACCAGGAAATCGATCATCTCCGGCGCCTCACGCAGATAGGCCTGCCGCCGCTCGCGCGTGGCGCCGGGCGTGTCGTCGTGGTCGCCGACGACGGAGTCCAGATAGGCGGTGGCCTTTTCGTAGCTGTCCTCCACGCCCTCGGCGGCCATGAAGCGGTTGTTCGGGATCCACATCACGCCGCCGGCCTTGGCCGTGGAGCCGCCGACGAGATCGGTCTTCTCAAGGATCAGGACGCTCTTGCCCGCCTTGCGCAGCACCAGCCCCGCGCACATCGAGCCGCCGCCGGCCCCGACCACGATAAAATCGAAAGTCTCGTCCATCTGTCCCGCCTCCCTTGCTTATCTCGCCTGGCATGGCCGCGGCGTCTTGGACGCCAAGTTCAACGCTTGCTCAGGAATTGTCGAATCGCGGCCCGGCGCGAGCCGCAATACTGAGAGCGAACGGCGGCGTCCGTTCCAAGGAACCGACGCTGGAAACGGGCCTATTCGTCTACAGTCGGCCACATCGGTGTATGCTCGCCGCAGGAGGCCACGCCAGACAGGCCCCGGAGAGGAACGCATGACCATGCGCCTTACGCCGCTCGCGCCGGGCTTTGTGGCCAGGATTGACGGCGTCGACGCGGCCCGGCCCACCGAAGCCGATATCGCGGCGATCAAGGCCGCCCAGGTGGAATACGCCGTCATCGTGCTCCCGGACCAGCAGATGACTCAGGAGGAACAGGCGGCCTTCGGCGCGAAGTTCGGCCCGCTGGACGTCAACGCAACGTCGAAGCGCTACAATATCGGTCTGCGGGCGGACCTGCTCGGGGTCTCCAATGTCGGCGACGACCGCGCGCCGCTTCCGCCCACCGATCCGCGGCGGCTCTTGGATCTCGGCAACAAGTTCTGGCACACCGACAGCTCCTTCAAGGGCGTGCCGGCCCACCTATCAATGCTGTACGGGATCAGGGTCTCCAGCGACGGCGGCGAGACGCAGTTCGCGGACCTCCGCGCCGGCTACGAGGGCCTGTCCGCCGACTGGAAGGCGCTGATCGACGGCCTGGTGGCCGAGCACTCGGGCATCCACTCGCGCGTCATGCTGGGGTTCGACGACTGGGCGCCGGAGCAGCTACGCACCCTGGGGGCCCTGGTGGCGTACGACATCGTGCGGACCTTGCCGGAGTCCGGCCGCAAGACGCTCTACCTCTCCGCCCACGCCGCGCACATCATCGGCCTGCCAATCCCCGTGGGTCGGATGCTGCTGCACGAGCTGACGGAGCTCGCGACCACCCAGGACAACGTCTACACGCACACCTGGCGGACGAACGACTTCGTCATCTGGGACAACCGATGCACCATGCACCGCCTGCGCCGCTACAAGGCCTCCACTGAAGCCCGAGACCTGCGGCGGGTCTCGACCCTGGACCCCGCCTTCCCCGCGCGCGATCCGGCGACGGTGGCCCTGCCCCCCGCATGGGTGGTGAACGAAGCGACGTGATCGAACACAACTGGGGAGACGGATGATGAAGTTTGAAGGCGGATGTTATTGCGGCGAGGTGCGCTACGTGGCGGAGGGCGAGCCTTCAATGAAGGCCCAGTGCCATTGCCGCGAATGCCAGTACATCACCGGCGGCGGACCGAACTTCTTCATGACCATGCCGGCGGACGGCTTCACCTATGTGAAGGGCGCGCCCAAGGGGTTCGCCCGCACGGACCTTAAGCGGCCGGTCACCCGCGAGTTCTGCCCCAACTGCGGCACGCACCTGATCACGCGCATTCCCGGTTTCCCCGCGGTCATCCTGAAGGTCGGCGCGCTGGACGAGCCCGCCCAGTTCGGCGGCCCGCAGATGGCGATCTACACCATCGATAAGCAGCCCTTCCACGAGATCGCCGAGGGGCTGCCGGCGTTCGAGCGGATGCCGCAACGGTAGGGCGCCTGGGCGGGTCGCGGCGCCGCCTTGATGACCCACGTCCATATGGTCAACTATTAGCGACACACGCGGGCCTGCCGAACATCTAGGCGCGGCGGGAGAAGGCTGGGCATGACACGCGAAAGACTGACGGCGTTCACGGACGGGGTGCTCGCCATCATCGTCACCATCATGGTGCTGGAGATGCGCCCGCCGCATGGGGCAAGCCTGCATGACCTGGCCGAACTGTGGCCGGTGTTCATCAGCTACGTGCTGAGCTTCGTCTACATCGGCATCTACTGGAACAACCACCACCACTTCTTCCAGCTGGTGGAGGAGGTGGACGGGGCGGTGCTGTGGGCCAACCTCCACCTGCTGTTCTGGCTCTCGCTCATCCCCTTCGCGACCACATGGATGGGCGAGAACCACTTCGCCCCGACGCCCACCGCGCTCTATGGCGTGTCGCTGTTCATGCCTGCGGTGGCCTGGGTCGTCATGCAGGCGGTGATCATCCGCCAGCAGGGGCTGGACTCGCCGCTGCGGCGCGCCCTGGGGCGGGACCTGAAGGGCAAGCTCTCGCCCTTCCTCTACCTGGCCGGCGCGGCCATCGCCTATTGGAGCACCCTGGCGGCGGACCTGCTCTATGCGTCGGTGGCGCTGATGTGGCTGGTTCCGGATCGGCGGGTGGAGACGACCGTGCGGGCATAGGCTCCCGGCCTGCCCATGACGATCGCCGGGCCGTTATTTCGTCAGGACGATCGTCGCTTCCACGGGAAGCTCGCGCTTGGCGTGCAGCGTCATCGCGGCGTCGAACTCGTCAATGATCGAAAGGGCCCAGTCGGGAACCGGGAGATCGGAGCGCCCCGAAGACAGCCGAAGGTGGACCATGGTGGAGTCGCGATAGAGCGTCCGATGGTCGTTGTGCGGGATCACGTGCACGCCAGAGAAGCCGGCCTTCGCGGCGGCCATTTCGATCCGGGTGCGCGAAAACAGCCATTTATCGTCCATCCCAGCGAACTCGGGTGCGGACCTGCCTTCAAGCCGGCTGCGGAGCGTCACGTCGTGCACGAGTTCGCGGAAGGCGCGGTCGGTCTCCGGGTCCAGGGGCGAGGCGCGAAGCTCGGCCTCGGCGAGCACCCGTTGGAACGCCAGCTTCAGCATCGCCCAGCCGTGGAACGGCTCGAAGAAGATCGCATGTCCCCCGGGTTTCAGCGCCCGGGCGGCCGCCCTGACGCCCTGCTCCGGCTTGTCCAGGTGGTGGAGGATGGACGCGCCGGTGACGAGATCGAAGGCCGCCTCCGCCACGTACTCGCTCATCGCGTCCATCTTCATGCAGAGCACGTCGTCGGCGCCGCCGTCGTCGACCAGATAGGCGGCCAGCATGCCAAGGAGCTCGGCCGACAGGTCCGTGGCGATAATGCAAGCCCCCGGGAAGAGCCGCCGGCAGGGCGTCACCGAATTGACGCCCGAGCCCGACCCGAGGTCGAGGATGAGCGGCTGCGGGGCGACCTTCAGGTCGGTCGCCTCGATCGCCTGCCTGAACAGGTGCTCGAAGTGATCGCTGGCGGCGTATCGCTGGTGGTAGGTCTCCGCATTCGCCCTGAACTGGTCGGTTATGGTCGCGGTCGACGCATCTCCCTCGATGGCCCAGACGAGCGCGCGCCCGTCGGCGCCGGAGATCAGGGCATGGCGCGGCGCGGCGATTAGCGCGTCGGCCCAGCCGGTTCCTCCCGCGCCCGAGCCGCCCGGCGCGGGGCGTCTGGCGGGTCGCCGCCGGAGCAGATCGGACAGGAAGGCCATGGTGCACAGATTACGGGACCGAGCGGGGACTACAACCGCGCGTAGCTGGGCTGGCGCGAGCGGGGCCGAGCGCCGCGATCCGCTCAGTCGAACAGGGCGAAGTACCGAGTTTCGAGGCTGGCGCGCGGGACGGGATTTTCCGCCGTCGTATCCTCGAAGGCGACGTGCAGCGTGTTCGTCGCGTCCGCGGACGCGGAATCGAAGCCCTTGAAGACGAGCATCTCGTCGATCGTCATGTCGGGGAAGTACCACCACTGGTGCTGGGCGTTGTAGTGACTGCCCCGCGAGCGGTAGTTCACGTCGCGCCCGCCTGAATTCATGTGATAGTCGATCGGGATGATGTCGCTCGCCAAGACCGTGCGGCCGTCGCAGATAGCCAGCGGAAAGTCCTGCGGCGGATCGCTGAGCACGCGCCAGCCCTGGTAGAGCACATAGCGGCTGAAGGGGCGGACCTCACGCCCGGCCAGCGCCAGGGTCTCCTTCAGTTGAACCTCGGCCTCCTGCGGGTCGTAGTCCAGGTGGGCCCATCCAGCGGGGGTCATCCACTTCTTCTTGTCCGCCCTGGGGCTGTAGCGCACCGTCGAGGCGTGCACGGGAACGACGTCGCGCGCATGGCTCAATTTCTGGATCAGCGGGATCGTGTCGTCCCAATAGTCGAGATAGGCCTGGGGCATCTGGAGCGGCGGCTTTTCCGCCGTCAGCTCGTCCATGCGCTCGCGCACGACGCGGCTCGGCCAGCGGGCGATCTGGAATCCCTCGCGCTCCAGGGAAGGCGGCTGGGCGCCGGTCCGGCCGTTGCGGATCTGCACCGCACGCCGCTCGACCGTGTCATCGCCCAAAATCCGCGCCGTGAACTCGACGAAGACCTGTTCCAATTCGCTGCGCAGATATGGAACCTCGGCGCTGATGCTCTTGGCGGAGCTGTCCGGTCCAGACATTTCCATCCCTTTCCGAGGCCTTGTCAGATCGGCCGCTGAGCGATTGTAGCCAATCCAGGGACGCGAATCTCGCCTGACGTCCAAGCCCCGTCGGGGCGCGGCCTCAGCGTCGGCTGAGCACGTGGCGGCCGATGATCATCGGCAGGTCCAGGAAGGTGCGGATCCCCGGCTGGGCTGCGCAGACCGGGACGACGGCGTGGACCGCGTGCATGGCCGTGCCCAGGCAGCCCTGGTCGTTCTCGTCCTCGCCATGCACGCCGATGTGCGATTCCAGGATCATGGAGGGCGCGCCGTCCACCGTGACCTTCCAGCCCCGGCCCTTCGGCCAGTCCGGCGCCTGGTCCGGACGAAGCCGGGTGACGTGCTCGACGGTCAGGGCCTCGCGGCCGTCGACCACGGCGGTGAAGGAGTAGCGCTTGGCCGAGACCATGCCCTTCTCGATGCGGCCGGCCCGGATGTCGAAGGCCGCCTCGGCGACCTGCAGTTCGTAGCGGGCGATGACGGTCTCGATCTCGGCGCCCAGGGCGTCGGCCATCATCATGATCGGCGCGCCGAAGGCTCCGGCGGGCGGGCCGGAACTCTCGCCCTTGAGGGGCCCCTGCGGCGGGCGACCGAAGCCCATCCCGTCGAACAGCATCATGGCGCTGCCATAGCTGGAATAGTCGAGGATCTCCTGCACCAGCAGATGATCGATCCGCCGGAAGAGGCAGGACATGGTCAGGGGAAGCACCTCCCCCGCCCAGCCGGGCTCGATCCCGGTGCCGTGGAAGGAGGTCCCGCCCGTCCGGCACGCCGCCTCCAGCCGCTCGACCACCTCGGGCCCGGCGGCCTTGGGATAGATCAGCACGGTGAGCGCGGTGGAGACCACGTTCTTGCCCGCGGCCAGCAGGCGGCAGATGTCGTCGATGGCCCCGTCCGGGTTCATCTCGCCCTGCGGGCAATAGAGGACGCAGTCGGCTTCGAGAGCGAGGATCTCGTCCTTGTCCTTCGTGGCCTTCACGCCGATCGGGCCGACCCCGCAGACCTCGCCGATGTCACGCCCCGCCTTGTCGTCGCTGTAGACGAAGGCGCCGACGAGCTTCAGGTCCGGATGCTCGTGGATGGCGGCGACCGCCTGGCGGCCGACTGTGCCGGTGGCCCACTGGATGACGCGAAGCATGGCCGTCCCTCCCCTTGTCCGCCGCCTGGCGAGGCGGCGATGTTACGCTCGCGTAGCGGGCGCAGCCATATTGGGGAAGGCTCCCGCCGCTCACAAGCGCATGCGAGCGGCGGGAATTCGGTGAGGCGTTAAACCTTGATATTATAGACCTTGGAGGCGTTTCCGGAGAGGACCTTGACCTTCTCCTCCTCGGTCAGGCCGCCCATCGCCTTGTCCATGTCATCGATCGGATAGAGGCAGATGGCGTGGGGGAAGTCGGTCTCGAACAGGCAGTTGTCGACGCCCACGGCGCGGATCATGTGGGTGAGGTTTTTCCGCTCGAACCAGAAGCAGGTGTAGAAGTTCGTGGCGAAATACTCGCTGGGCAGGCGCTCCAGCGTGCCGACATTGACGCCCACTTCCTTGTACTCGTGGTCCAGGGCCTCGAGGATGAAGGGCACCCAGCCCAGGCCGCTCTCCACCGAGACGAACTTCATCTTCGGGAACCGGTCCACGACGCCCGAGAGGATGAGGTTGCCCATCACTCGGCCGTTGTTCATGAACAGCATCGCCCCGCCCAGCGCCATGCGCAGGTCGCTCGCCAGGCCCGGCCAGCCTTGGTCGCCGAACCAGTCCATGGACTGCTCCGAAGCGCCGATATGGAAGTTCACCGACATGTCGAGCGCCTGGGCCGCCTCCCACATCGGGTCCCAGAATTGCTGACCGAGGTCGGGCAGCTTGGCGCCGTCTGGCTGGGTGAAGGTGTGCGGGTCGGAATTAATGTTGAGGCCGCGCAGGCCCAGGGCCTTGACCCGCTCGATCTCCTTCACCGCCAGCTTCGGATCCCACCAGGGCAGGAGCGCCATGGGGAACATCCGCTGGCCGCTGTCGGCCTGGATCTCGGCCATGGCGTCGTTGAAGATTTGCACGGAGGCCAGGCGCAGTTCGCCGTCGACCTTGGCCGCGTTCTGCCCGCCAAAGCCCAGGATGTTGGGATAGACCACCTCGGCGGCGATCCCGGTGGCGTCCATCAGCTCCACACGCTCCTTGGCGCTGTAGGAGGAAGGGTGGACGTCGCGGATCGAGACCTTGAGGAAATCCAGGCCCAGGTACTTCGAGCCATCCGGCTTGATGCAGCTGGCCGGGTTGGCCCCCATGCCGATCACCTTGTCGCCGTCGATCACCCAGGATTCGACGCCGTTTTTCACCTTCACCTGCGGCACGCGGTCCTTGAACTTGGCGGGTGCGTGGCGGGTCCACAGGTCGTGCGGCTCGGTCAGGTGGGTGTCGACGTCGATCACCTTGCGGCCCCCGAACACGGAGGCGTCGAATACGGGGGCGTTCATGATGGGACTCCTTGGGCTTCGAGCGCCGGTGCGCGGCGCGCGTAGGGGGATGCGGTCACGGGCACGTCCATGCGCCCGACGCGGGGGATCTCGATGGTCATCATGTCGCCGGGCTTCACTGGCTCAACGTGCGGCGTGCCCGAGAAGATCACGTCCCCGGGGTGCAGGGTCATGACCGTGGAGGCGTAGGCGATCAGCTGGGCGGGATTGCCGGTCAGCTGGTCGAAGCTCCATTCCTCCTTCAGTTCGCCGTTCAGCCAGAACTTCATGGTCAGGGCGGAGGGATCGCCGACCTCCTCAGGCGTGACCAGGGCCGGGCCCAGCACGCCATAGCTGTCGAATGACTTGCAGAAGGTCAGGAACTCCTTGTCCTCCGTCAGGGTCATGTCGAGGCCGCAGGTGAAGCCGGCCACATAGTCCATCGCCTCGGCCACGCTGACATTGGTGCACTCGCGGCCGATCACCCAGGCCAGCTCCGCCTCATAGACCGTCTGGCGGTCGAGCCAGCGCAGCTGCACCCCGTCGCCCTCTCCAGCCTGGGCGCTGGTCATCTTGAACAGGAAGCCCAGCGTGCCGAGCGGCAGGCCGTGGTGCTTCCAATTGCCGACGCCGCAGATGAACTTGCCGGGGTTCGCCACCGGCGAGAGCAGGCGCACCTGATCGCGCGCGATCAGCGGCGCGCTGGCGGCCAGGGCCTCCATCTGCGGGCGCAGCCGCGGCAACTCGGCGATCAGCTGGTCGCCAATCGGCACGGGCCAGCGCAGCGACGGCAGCGCCTCCGTCACCGCCGTGACGTCACGAACCCCGCCTTCCTCCAGAAGACCCAGACGCGGACTAGCCGACGCGTCAGACTTCAGCGTGTAACGGCAAATTTTCACGGCCTGACCACCTCTGCGCTCCTCCCATGGCCCGCGGGCTTTCCTCGCCCGTTCGACCAATGGGAAGATACTAACAAGGTTGTCAGTGAGTGCAAGCCCAGCGGGCCGGCTGATTTCAGGCGGCGGGGCCTTCAGGTTCGTCGACGGCGCCGATGAAGCGCATGATCAGGTCGATCAGCTCCTCGCGGGTCTCGCGGGAGAGCGGATGGACGCCGGCGCGCGGCTTTCCCGTGACATGGGCCAGGGAGGTCTCCATCAGCGGGCCGAGCGCCGCCATGGCCAGATAGATGGCCATAAGCGCGTCGCGCATGACCGTGTCCCGCATCAGCCGCCTCAGCCCAGGCCCGCCGTAGGGCACGCCCGAATATTCGAAGTGCTGGACCAGCCACTCCAGACGCGGCCCATGCACGCCGCCTTCGCGCACCAGGAAACGCGGAAAGGCCGGCTGCTCGATGAAGGCGTCGAGCCAGGCCGCCACCGTGCCGCGCAGACGCTCGGTATCGTCCGCGCCGGCGACAAGGGCGACCTTGGCCTCGACCGTGGAATTGAAGACCCGCGACACCAGCTCGGCGGCGACGCGCCAGAGCTCGTCCTTGTTCTTGTAGTAGTAGAGGATCAGCGGCCGCTTGGCGCCGGAACGGGCGCTGATGTCGTCGAGGCTGACGCCGTCGAACCCGCGCTCGGCGAAAAGCTCTACCGCGGCCTCCAGGATCAGCTCGCGCGAGCGTTCGCTCCGCTCGGCGCGGCTTGGCGCCCGCCGGCCCGGCTCGGGAGCGTCTTCCGCCTGAATCGGTTGGGTCTTTTCCTGCACTCCGCCGTCATATCGGACGCACACCCGAAGTCCAGGCGGCCTTGTTCAGGCGTCTTTCCGCAGCAGCACGGCGCCGCCGACGCTGCCGCCGCCGACGCCCACCGCCGAGACCTTCACCTCCTTGGGAACCTGGCGCTCGCCCGCCTGGCCGCGCAGTTGCAGAACCGCCTCATGCAGATGGCCGAAACCGTGGGTGCGGCCTTCGGAAAGCTGGCCGCCATTGGTGTTGATCGGCAGCTCGCCGTCGAGCGCGATCCGCCGGCCGCCCTCGACGAAGGCGCCGGACTCGCCCTCGCCGCAGAAGCCCAACGCCTCGAGCCAGCTCAGGGTGAGCCAGCTGAAGCCGTCATAGAGATGGGCGACGTCGACATCCTTGGGCTTGAAGTCGGTGCGCCGCCACAGCATCGCGGCCGCGTCGTGCATCGCCATGCGCGGATAGTCCGAGCGGCCGAGCCAGGTGTCCATCCGGTCATAGGCCCCCGCCCCCACCGCCTCGATGACCATCGGCCGCTGCGGCAGGTCGCGCGCGGCCTCCAGGCGGGAGACGACCACGGCGGTCGTCGCGTTGCAGGGGATGTCGCAGTCCAGGAGCGTGAGCGGCGAGGCGATCATCCGCGCGCCGAGATAGTCCTCCAGGGTGATGGGGTCGCGATAGATCGCCTTGGGGTTCAGGGCCGCGTTGCGCCGCTGGTTGAGCGCGATCTGGGCGAGCTGTTCGCGGGTGATCCCGTGGCGCGTCATGTGGGTGGAGGCGTGGCAGGCCACCCAGATCGCCGCCGACGGCGACCTGTAGGGCAGCAGGAACTCCATGACGCCGGCGGCCGGCGTGACGGCGGGCGGCGCCGCCTCGGGGGACGGGATCGGGCTGCCTCGCTCCCCGACCGCGCGCCAGCAGAGCACATGGGTGGCGTAGCCGGCGGCGATGGCCGCTGCGGCCTCCAGGATCGGGGAGAGCTGGGCGGCCATGTCGGCGCCGGACCACCAGTTCAGCTTCAGGCCGAGGCTTGCGGCCACGTCCGGGATGCTGGCGACGGCGACGCCGGCTGTGGCGCCGCTGGGGGTGGCGGGCCAGCAGGCCGCGCCGTCGATATCGGCCGGGCTCAGGCCCGCGTCGGCGATGGCCTGTTCGCAGGCCCGGATCGCCAGTTCGAAGGGGGGCGTGCGAGGCTTGCGCTCGATGTCCGACTGGCCGATCCCGGAGATCGCCGCCCCTTTCTCGGCAAAGCGGCTCATGGGGCCGCCTCGAACAGGGGCAGCCAGATCGCGCCAAGCGGCTCGAAATAGACCTTCACCGGCAGGCCGATGCGGACCGCCTCGATCGGGGTGCGCGGCATGTCTGACAAGAGGCGCAGGTCCGGCTGCTCCTCCAGCTCGACGATGGCGACGACGTAAGGAACCTCGACCCCCGGGACCCAGGGCTGATGGTTGACCGTGAAGCCCGCCACGGTCCCGCGCCCGCTGACCGCCTGCGGGGCGATGTCGGCCGACCGGCAGGCCGGACAGCGGGCGGCGTAGGGGTGGATCCAGCGCCCGCAAGGGCCGCAGCGCAGGATGTGCAGCCGCCCGTCCTCGCCCCCGCACCAGAAATGGCGGTTCATCTCGGTGATCGCCGGCAGCAGGCGCCCGGCGGCGGATGTCGCCACAGGTCCCATCAGGTCACGCCGGCTCGCCCTTGAGCGCCGCGGCCTCGACGGCGGCCAGGCCGTCCCAGTCGCGGATCGCGGCGACGTTGCGGGCCACGAGGGTCTCGATAAGGCGGGCGTTGTGGTCGTTGCGCTCGATGAAGGCGCAGGCCACGACCGTGAGCCACAGGCCCGAGACGATGTTGCCCCGATAGGCCTCCAGCGCTGCATCGAGCATATAGCTGGGATCGATCTCGGCGATCATGCGCACGTGGTCGGCGATCAGCGTGCGCTCGCAGGCGCGCCGGTCTTCAGGACTCACGCTGCCGGACAGGAAATAAGCGACGTCGTACTGGGGATCGCCGGACATCGGGCCCTGCCAGTCGATGAGGCAGGCCCGGATCTCGCCCGCGCCCGTCCGCTCGAACAGCACGTTGTCCACGCGCGGATCGCTGTGGATCAGGGTGCGATGAGCGCTCGGCGCGTCCATCCAGCGCTCGGTCAGGCGGCCGAAGGCGTCGATCACCTCGAACTGGCCGGCGGAGATCCGGGCCGGGAGCCAGTCGTGGATCACCTCGGCGCCTTTGGCGTAGGCCGGCAAAAGGTGATGGGGCTCCTGGAGCCAGTCCAGGCGGTCAAGTTCGGGCGATTTCCAGTAGGCGCCGTGCAGCCGCGCGAGCTCACGCACCACCGCGGCGGCCTGATCCACCGAGCAGCCGGCGATCTGGTCGCCCGCCTCGGCGGTCTCGGTCATGTCCTCGAGCACGAGGTTGCAATGACCGGCCTCGTCACTGGCCGCATAGTAGACCTTGGGAACCCGGAACGCCGGCTCGCGACCAAAGAACTGGTAGGCCTTGACCTCCCGGACAAAGGCGCTGACGGCGTTTGTCCCCTTGGGCGGACTTAGGCCAATCTTGCAGACCACCGACCTTGGCGCGGTGATATGGCCGCTGTTGTAGGCCACGCGGACGTGGACGGTCGTGGCGCTGGTGCCGTGGCCGATCGGGGTGACGGTCGGCTCGGTGGCGATCCGCTGGGTCTCGACCACGCCGCCGTTCGCGAAGGCCCGCTGCAGCCAGTCCGCCTTGATGGCTTCCGGCGCGGCGATGAGCGGCGGCGGCTCGAGTTTCGACGGGTCGAACATGACGCCGTCCTCTGCCCACAGGCCCTTCATGTAGGTCGAGTTCCAGCAGTCGGTGAACCGGCCGTTCTGGGCCCGGAAGACCTCGATGCCGCAGAGCTCCATGTTCTTGCCGTCGCGGCTGACCATGTTCCAGACCGAGGTGACGTACTCGTCGTCCGCGTGCAGCACCCGGTGGGTGAACAAGGGGCGCATGGCCTTGTTGCGCAGGATGCGCTCGATCTGCTCGTCGTGGCTGAGCGGCGTGATGTAGAGCGGGTCGTGGCGGATGATGGGGTCGGCGCAGACCTCGCGGACCAGCTCCACCTGCATCTCGTTATAGACCTGATCCCAATAGATATGGATCAGCTCCAACGGCGTGCGGACGGCCATGCCGGACTCCCTTCCCTGCAACGAGGCCGCTCTCGCGGCGGCGCCCAATGGTCATACCAACGTGCAATCGCCGCGCAAGCCCGCGCCAGCCGCTCGCGCCCAGCGGCGTTCAAGTCGCGGAACGCGCGACCTTTGCAACGCGGCCTGCTAAGTCCGGCTCGGGAACCATGAGGGCTGGAATGACCGGTGCGAAACGGCCTCCTTCGGCGCTGCGCAGCTTCTTCGAAAGCGAGGCGGCCGGCGGGCTGATCTTGATGGGGGTCGCGGCGCTCGCGCTCGTCACAGCGAACTCGCCCCTTGCCGGGGCCTATTTCGCGACGCTCCACCGGCCATTGGGCGGGCTGGACCTGCTGCATTGGATAAACGACGGCCTGATGGCGCTGTTCTTCCTGCTGGTCGGGCTGGAGATCAAACGCGAGTTCATCGACGGCGAACTCGGCTCCTGGCCGCGGCGGATACTGCCGGGGGTGGCGGCGGCGGGCGGCATGGCCGGCCCCGCCCTCGTCTATGCGCTGATCCAGCAGGGCGATGCGTCGAACCTGAACGGCTGGGCGATCCCGGCGGCGACCGACATCGCCTTTGCGCTCGGCGTGCTGTCGCTGCTCGGCCCGCGCGTGCCGGTGTCGCTCAAGATCTTCCTGACCGCCCTGGCGATCATCGACGACCTGGGCGCGGTGCTGATCATCGCCATCTTCTACACCGACGACCTCAAGCTCTGGGCGCTGGGCGGCGCCTTCGCGGCCCTGGCGGCGCTGATGGTGATGAACCGCCTGAAGGTGAGCCGCCTTGCGCCCTATCTCGCGGTCGGGATCGTGCTCTGGTGGCTGGTGCTGCAGTCGGGGGTGCATGCGACCCTGGCCGGCGTCGCCCTGGCCCTCGCCATTCCGCTGCGCCGCTCGCCGGGCGCGCCGGACGACGCGGCCTCGCCGCTGCACAGGCTGGAGCACGGACTGCAGCCGTGGGTCGCCTTCGCCATCGTGCCGATCTTCGGTTTCGCCAATGCGGGGGTCTCGTTCCAGGGCCTGGGCCTGCGCGACCTGCTGGCGCCGGTGCCGCTGGGCGTGGCCGCGGGCCTCTTCTTCGGCAAGCAGCTTGGCGTCTTCGGGGCGGCCTGGCTGGTGATCCGCATGGGCTGGGCGGAGCTCCCGGCCCACGCCTCCTGGCGCCAGCTCTATGGCGTGGCCCTGCTGTGCGGGATCGGCTTCACCATGAGCCTGTTCATCGGCCTCCTGGCCTTCGACGACGCGGCCCGCCAGGACGCCACGAAGCTGGGCGTCCTGGCCGGCTCAAGCCTTTCGGCGATCGTCGGGGCGACGGTCTTGCTGCTGGCGAGCCGGCGGCGAGCTCGCTAAGCGGATCAGCACGAGCCCGCGCTTCCCCTGTCGTCAGAAGTTCGCGTTCAGCTCCACGCCGTAAGTACGCGCCTGCAGGTAGGTGGCGCTGATATCGAGGCCGAGGAAGGCGCTGTAGGCCTTTCGCTTGTTGTCGAGGAGGTTCTTGCCGTAGAGGGCGATCTCGGCGTCGGCGCCGCCGATCTTGAAACCGGCCAGGCCCGCGCGGCCGTTGAACACCCAGCGCGACGGGATCCTGCCCAACTGGTTGACTGCGTCTCTTGCGTTGGAGCCCGACCAGGTGGCGCTGTTGTAGCTGGCGTCGAGGCGGGCGTTGAGGTGCGCGTCGCCGACGATCGCATCGGGCCCGCGGTACACGGCCGAGAAATTGGCCGTGTATTTCGGGATGTATTGCACCACGAAGCCGCCATCGGCCGGACTGCGGAGCCGCCGGTCGACGCGGGTGTATTGCATGTCGGTGTAGGCGGCGTTGGCGGCCAGCGTCACGCCGCGGACGGGGATGGCCGTGACCTCCAACTCGAGGCCGCGGGCGCGGGCGTCGCCGCCGTTGATGATGCATTGGGAGGCGCCCGGGGACACGCCGGGCACATCGGAGCAGCCCGCACCTGGCGTAAGCGCGGCCGTAAGCGTCTGCACCTGGCCGTACTTGACGTTGAACAGCGCCGCATTCACGCGCAGCCTCTGGTCGAGCAGGTCCGCCTTGACGCCGGCCTCCCACGACTTCGCAGTCTGCGGATCGAACTGCAGATTGGCGATCTGGCCGCCGGAGATATAGCCGGTGCTGTAGTGGACATAGCTGAAGATGTCGTCCGTCACCTGGTAGTTCGCGCCCACGAGATAGGTCCAGGTGCCCTTCTTGTAGCTCACCAGCGTCGCGCGGACCGCCGGCGTCGGCGAGCCGTCCAGGCCGGAGCGCTTGTCCTTGGTGTAACGCACGCCGCCGACGACGCTCAGCTGGTCGGTGACGCGGAACTCGGTATGGCCGTAGACCGCCTGGGACTCGGTGGTGATCCTGTTGTGCACCGGCTTGAACGGGGTCGTGATGACGGGCGTGTTGAAGCCGAACCAGGCGGGGCTGGCCAGGCCGGAGAGGACCGTCGTATTGACCGCCCCGCCCAGGGCGCCCTCGTCGCCGGTGGACCGGTAATAGAGATGGCCGACCGTGGTCTTGAGCCGGTCGATGTCGATATTGACCTGGAACTCGTTGCTGGTTGTCTCCTGGTCGTTCTCCGTGGCGTTCTCGACCACCAGAAGCGGCGTGCCGGCGGGGTAGCCGAGCGGAAACGGCAGGTTCGACGTGAACAGCCCGCCCAAGCCCGAAAGCTGGTTGGTGGAATGCACGTGGGTCTTGCGATAGCCGAAGACGTCCTTGAGCGTGACGCCATCCATGATCGTCGCCGTCGTGGTCAGGCTATGGCTCTCCACCTTGCCTATGCCCCCGGTGGTGTACCAGTTGTTCACCGCATCGGGCCGGGTGTTGCTAATTGGCGTGCGCAGGGCGGCCGGCTGCGTCGACCACGCGGCGAACGTCAGACCCGCCTCCGGCAGCGGGAGGGCGGTGACGCCCACCGCGTCAGGGACGAAGTCCTTGTGCGAATAGTTGAACCGGTAGACGGCCTTGATGTCGTCGGTGAAATCGAACTTGACCGCGATCCCCAACGCCTTGGTCTCATGGCCGCCCAGCCGCTTCGGCGAAACCAGGTCGCCATACTTGCCTCTCGTGGCGGCCCCCCAGTGCCAGACCGTGCCGGCGCCGAGGTTCTTCACGTCGCCCTTCTGCTTGTCGTAAAGGCCGCTGAACGACGCGGAGACGATCCCGAAGGCGGGCAGGTCGATATTGGCCTTGGCGCGGCGCTGGCCCAGATTGCCGCCCGAGACCTGCAGGCGGCCGTGGAACTCGCCGCTCGGCTCCCGGGTGATGACGTTGATGGCGCCGCCGATGGCGTTGCGCCCGAAGAGCGTGCCTTGCGGGCCGCGCAGGACTTCGATGCGCTCCACATCGGCAAGGTCGAATTCCGTGCCCAGCGTGGAGGCGATGTAGACGCCGTCGGAATAGAAGGCGACGCCGGCGTCCGACCCGAACGTCCCGGTAGCGTAGACGCCGCGCATGGAGAACTGCGCGTTCTGGATGCCGCCGGCGCCCTCGCGGACCGAGACTCCAGGGGCCACGGCGTCGAGGTCCCGCAGGTTCACGAAGCGCGTCTCTTGCAGCGTCTCGCGCGTCAGCGCCGTGACGGCGACCGGGACGGTCTGAAGATTTTCCTCGCGCTTCTGCGCCGTGACAACGACGGTTTCGAGAGTGGTCTCAGCCGATTGCGCGAGCACAGCGCCCGGCGCCAGGAACGCGGCCGAACCCAGCAGCAGAGTCAGATACGATCTGGAAATGCAGGCTGGCGCCAACGCTGACACAGACCCACGCGACTTACGTCCCATAGTCCCCTCCCCATAGTCTTCTGAACTCTTGAGGGGAGTAGGCGCGACGAGCGTTGATCGTCGCAACCTTGAATTTCGCCGTGCGCATATCTGTCACGCGCGCATGCCAGAAACTGTCACCTGCGCATACCAGCCGGCCCGAATCCGATCGCCTAGCACGGCGAATTCCACCATTGTGACTTCGGCCTTGAGATCCGCTGCTCCTTCAAGCGGGCGAATGGGGGGATGTGATGCTGCAGAGCGAGTCCCAGCTGCTCTCGTCGCGGATGCTGGCGCATCTGAAGAAGCTCTACCGCGCCAGAGGCCTTCGGCTTTGCGAGGTGGCGACGCAGATCGGCGTCAGCGAACGCTCGATCAAGCGCTACTTGAACGGACACGGCGTCACTTTGGAGCTCCTCGAGAGGCTTTGCGCCGCTGCGGAAATAGGCATCCTGGCGCTGGCCGAGCTTGCAGAAGGCGACTGCGCCAAGCAGGTCTCGACCAATGAGGTTCAGGAAGACGCCCTGGCGGAAGAGCCAATGCTGGCGATCGCATTCTACCTGCTGACGCTCGGTTGGACGCCACAGGTGATCGCCCGGGAATTCTACATTTCCGACCTCGACCTCAACAGGATCCTGCTGCGCTTGGACCGGCTCGGCCTGATCACCCTCTACGGTGAAAATCGATTGAAGGTGCGCGCGAAGGTGCGTTCGCCCAACAATTGCTCCCGACGTTTGCGCGAGCTCATTCTGGCCGGCGTCAGATCGCAGCTCGTCGAGTCAGACCTCGATAGCGACAACACCCTCTGGAACGGCGCCATGGTGCGTCTTGGTCCGGACTCGTTCCAACGCACCCGAAATCGGCTTCAGGCCTTCGTTGACGAGATTGTGGAGTTCAGCAAGCACGACAAGGACCTGGATGGCCAACAGGTGCAGTGGTTTGGCGTAAGCGCGTTGCTGGCGCCGGAGAAGAGCGTGGAAAAAATACGGGCTGACGCGCGCCGGAACGCTGTCTCCTAGCATTTCCTCAATTGGCGCCTCTCGGGGACGCCTCAGGTCTTCTTGAAGGCTGGCGGGCGCTTCTGCTGGAAGGCCTTGGAGCCTTCCACGAAATCCTGGGATCCGAAGGCCACCGCCTGGGAGAAGGCTTCCTCGTCCAGGAAGGCGTCCAGATGGGTCTCGAAGGAGCGGCGCACCATGCGCTTGGCCATGCCCATGGCGTAGGGCATGTCGGCCAGCATGCGGGCGGCGGCGAGGGCTTCGGTCATCAGCTCGTCATGCGGCACGACGCGGGTGACCAGGCCGATTCGCACGGCCTCCGCGGCGCCGACCTTGCGGTTGCTGAAGAGGATCTCGCGGGCCCGCACCGCGCCCACCGCCCGCGGCAGGGTCCAGCCGAGGCCGTAGTCCGGCGCCAGCCCCGCGCTGGGGAAGCCAGACCGGAAGAAGGCCTGGTCCGAGCAGATGATGTAGTCGCCGAGCAGGGCGACGCCGAAGCCCGCGCCGGCGGCCGGGCCGTTGACCGCGGTCACCACCATGGTCTCCCCGCCGACCAGCTCGCGGATCCAGGTGTGGGCGGTGCGGAAGGATTCGCGGGTGGTCACCGCCGAGCGCGTGGAGTCGGAGGTCGAGAAGTCGCCGCCGGAAGAAAAGCCGCGCCCGGCGCCGGTGATCAGGATGCAGCCCACCTCCGGGTCCCGCACCAGCTGGGGAACCCGGGCGATGAGGATCTGACGCATCTCCAGCGACAGGGCGTTGAGCTTCGTCGGGTTGTTCAGGGTCAGGATCGCGACCTTGCCGTCGCGCTCCTCGATCAGGGGCGGGTTCTCGCTCATCGGGGTCCTTCCTTAGGCGGGCGCAACCTAGCGGCCCCGGCGCGTGTTGCAACGCTCAGGCGGGCGACGGGACGGCGAGCAGGGTTCGGAGCGCCGCCGTCAGGGCGAGCGGCTGGTCGAGCATGACGTGGTGGCCGGCGCCCGGAATGGTCGCGTGGCGGGCCTGCGGCGGCAGGCGCTTGCAAAGCCAGGCCTTGCCCTCGGGCGTCGAGATGTCGGAATCCTCGCCCCAGAGGAAGGTGAGCGGACTGGTGATCGCCGCCGTCTCGGCCGCGACGTTCTCGGTGATCATGCGCTGGCCAAGCTGAGGGTCAAGGCGCCAGGTCAGCCCCTCCCCTTCCCCGGCGGGCGCAGGCCCCAGGGCGCCTTCGAGCATCACGTCCAGGACATAGGGCGCAGCCGCGTTGGCGGGCGGGCTCAGCTTGAAGCGCGAACGGGCCGCCTCGATCGAGGGGAACACGCGCTCGCCCGGCGCGGCCTGGGGCCGCTCGCGAACGCGCTGCGTCGGCAGGAGGGTCGTGTCCACGGCGATCACGGCGCGCATGGCGTCAGGATGGCGGGCGGCGGCCAGCAGCATGGCCACGCTGCCGAAGGAGTGCCCGACCAGCACCGGCGGCCCAGCCTCATACAGCCCCTCGGCCCGGGCGACCGCCAGGGCCTCCTTGGCGTAGATGGAAAAGCTGTAGGCCTCGCGCCGGTCCGAGCCGCCCATGCCCGACCAGGACATGGCCACAACCCGTCGTCTCTCGGCCAGGAAGGGCGCGGTGAAGCGCCACCAGCCGGCGTGTCCGGCATAGCCGTGGAGGAGCAGGACGCCCGGGGCTCCGCGCGGGCCCCAGGCCAGGGTCTCGATCCCAGCGCCCTCGACCTCGACCCGGCCGACCTCGGGCGCCGCCGCCATGTTGCGGACGAACCAGTCGGGCGGGGCGTCGGCGGTCAAGCGATCCTCCTTGAAGCGCCTCGATTGAGCACACTGAATTGACGGAGGAAACCGATTTTGCTTGCCTCCCCGTCCGGCGGCGGCCGGAATGGCTTCAGGAGCGCCGCAGGGATGAATGACGATCTGAGCGGCCAGGTCCGCACGACCCTGGCGAGCGGCGGCGAGACGGCCATCGCCTTCGGCGGCCGCTGGCGTTCGTGGGCCTGGGTCGCCCGCCTCGCCGGGCAACTCGACGCGGCCCTCGCCGCAGCCGGCGTTCCCGCCGACGCGCCGATCGCCCTGATCGCCCGCAACCGGCCGGCCCACGTGGCGGCCTTCGCGTCCCAGATCGCCGCGCGCCGGACCACCAGCATGGTCTATTCGGCCCAGAGCGCCGCCGCCCTGGCCGCCGACATCCGCGCCCTCAAGGCCGCCGCGATCCTGGCCGACCTTCAGGACTGGACGGACGAGCTGAAGGCCGCCGCCGTGGCGGCGGGCTCCGCCGGGCTCGCGCTCATCGACGATCCCGAAACGCCCGTGCGTCCGGTCCCGGGCCTGGAGCGCGTCGGCCCCGGTCCGCACAGGACGACGGCGCCGGGCGTCGCGTTCGAGCTCCTGAGCAGCGGCACCACCGGGCCGCCGAAGCGGCTGCCGCTTTCCTGGGCCACCGTCGAGTCGGCCACGCGCGACGCCGGGACGGTCTATGCCGGCACGGCCCAGCGGCAGGCGCCGCTGCTGATGCTGGCGCCGATGGGGAACGTGGGGGGGACGAGCTATCTGTGCCCGCCGCTCGCGACCGGCCAGCCGATCGTTCTCCTGGAGAAATTCACGGTAGAGAGCTGGACGGACGCGGTGCGGACCTATCGCCCTGCCCGATCCGCCCTGCCCCCGGCGGCCGTGCGCATGGTGGTGGACGCCAAGGTCCCGCCCGAGGCGCTCTCCAGCCTGACCGTGCTCGGGGTGGGCGGGGCGCGCATCGAGCCCGACCTCCAGGCCGAGTTCGAGGCGATCTATGACATCCCCATCCTGACCGCCTTCGGGGCGACCGAGTTCGCCGGGGTGGTCGCCAACTGGTCCCTGGACCTCTATCGGCAATACGGGCCGGCCAAACGCGGCAGCGCTGGGCGGGCGAGCCCGGGCGTAGCCCTGCGCGCGGTGGACGCCGAGACCTTCGCGCCGCTGGCGGCCGGCGCGGTCGGGCTGCTGGAGGCCAAGGTCGACCGGCTGGGCCCGGACTGGATCCGCACGACGGACCTGGCCAGCCTCGACGCTGACGGCTTCCTCTTCCTGCACGGGCGGGCCGACGGCGCCATCAACCGCGGCGGCTTCAAGGTGGTCCCCGAGGTGGTGGCCGACGTCCTGCGCCGGCATCCGGCGGTCGCCGAGGCGGCGGTGGTGGGAATTCCCGACGCGCGGCTGGGGGAAGTCCCGGTCGCCGCGGTGGAGCTCCGGGCCGGGTCCGAAGCGCCGGCTCCGGAGGCCCTCAAGGCCTTCGCGCGGGAGAACCTGCTGGCCTACCAGACGCCGGTCGAGGTGCGGATCGTGGACGCCCTTCCCCGCACGCTTTCGATGAAGGTGTCGACGCCGGAGGTTCGGGCGCTGTTCAGGGGACCTGATGGGGCGTGACCTCCACCTGAGCACGCCGCCCTGAGCGGGCCTTATGCGCCCGCGTAACCCTTTCGGCGGCAAACACATGCGCGATGCTGGCAACAACACCTGTGCGCAAGGGCGCCGACGCGGGCGCGACGGAAATTTTCCTTTGAACTTCATTGGCTTGTGACCAAGGCCGGGAGCCTGCGAATGGCTCCCAGGTATTGACTGGGGGTGTTTACCGGCAAGCACCTCTAGCACCGGCGCAACCGGCCTCGGCGCGCGCAGGACGGAACCAGCGCCCAGGTCCGGCTGCGAGGTGGAGGGGATGGGGCGAAGTCGGATCTCATCGCGCCTGGGATCTGAGGCAGGGACGCCGGCGGCCGATGATATGGCGAAGCTCAGGCCCGATCAAGAACAAAACAGAAACATATCGGCCAGCCACCAGCAAGTTTTACCCGGGAGCGGACATACCGGAGGCGCGATGAGGGTGGGAAGCAGTCAAAGGCTTGCTAGGGTCGAGGGATGGAGCAGAGGATTAAAGTCCGCGTTTCTCGGCTGCGTGACATCGGCTGGACTGAGTGGGACCCCATCGGACTGCGGCGGCCCGAGGGCTGGGAGAGTGATCCAGCAGCTGACGAATACGATGGTTACCTGCTTCGGGCGGCGGGAATCCTGATTAATGGCGGATCAGAAAGCGAAGCGGTCGAACATTTGGTCCGGGGCGAGGCCGAGAACTTGGGCCTCGGCATCACCGCGACCACGCGAGCACGCGAGCACGCGCAGCTCGCACAGTTGCTCTGGTCGGGGAATACGTCGATGAGCTCAGGCGCGCTGGCTTAGACCGCTAAGGGTGGTGGAGAGCGGTCCTTAGCCCGGTTGCTGAGAGGCGCCGGTCTCTAGACGATAATAATAGACGCCAGAGCATACCGCGGTCGTGTCTGCGATCCACATCGCGGTCTTCAGCTTCGCCGCCAAGGCAGGCGCGGCTGCCAGGTACATAGTCGCCGGCGCGGGATCCATGTCCGGCCCTAGATTGCCGACTAGGTCCAACGCTCCGAGGTAGATGACGTCACCTGCTCTAATGTCGAACGCAGGGGCGCCAAGGCACAGGTCAAGCGTCCCCATCTTTTGGGACAACCTCCACCGGCCGGGCGGGAGCGCATAGCCCGCCAGAAGTTCGCGCTTCTCGGCGGCTGATCCCTTGGTCAGGGTCCATCGAACCCCGGCGTAAAACGTGTCGGGCCGGCCATCCACATCGTAGGCGCCGAGTTCGGGCGGGGTGTGCTCCGGGGGTACCCGCTCGAAGCTGAAGCCTTGGCCATTTGTCTGGCCATTTCCGATCGCCCGAACGATGACGAGCGCCTGGTCAGCGCCCATCGCGTTGAGCTGCTCGGGCTTCAGAGGGGCGACGGCCCAGGGCGGATTTCTCTTCGCAACGCGAGGCTTGCGCTTCGGCTCAGGCTTAACGTCGGCTAGGTCGACAGCGCGCACACTGAGTTGCACTTGGTCCAGATAAGCGGGCATTGCGCCCCAGATCGTATCGCCCAGGGCAGCCTCGTTGGTGAACCTGCGCGCCATGGCGTCAGTCGGGTGGTCGGCGCCCAAACGGCTCTCCAGGCGCAGCGCGAGATCGGACTGTGACAGGCCGCGCAGATCCGAGGCCACTGCGCCGCTGACGCGCATGACCCTCCAGCCTCGGGCCACCATGCAGTTCTCGATGTTCGCCTGCGTCCGGGCGCTCGTTTGGGCGTCGTGAATAAGCACAGGCAGCAGGCCGGGGGTCAGGGCATTGGTGGGAACGGCAGACGTCGCCACCGCAACGCACTCCCGGACCTGTCGAGCATGATCCGCCAGCGTCGCACCCGGCTTGTTGAAGTAGGTCGATCCCGTTGTCGCACGGGTGAGATTGGCGCGCGGTGCAGCGGCGCTCGCCGCATCGGGCGACTCCGACGCGGCTCGAGCAATCGACGATGCTGAAACGAAGGCACCAACAAGAAAAACGAGCGCACGCACGCCCAATACCCCCATGATTGTGGTCAGATTGCCTCGCGGCACTCCCGGTCGCAACGTGTCGTGTCGTCGCCGCAGGTCTGCATGCCGTTGTCCGGAATGGGTGGCAGCGGACCTTGCCTAGCGATGCTCTGTCGGCTCGATGACGATGGCCCTGGCGCGACCCTCGGGTTAGGAATCCGATCAGGAATAATTCCAGTGGGGAAGAAACGAATGGAAGGCTTTTCCGACATTGATCGACTGATCGCCCTCGCCGACATTCAACAGTTGAAGGCCCGGCGCGACCACGCCCTCGACATGAAGGACTGGGCGACCTACGAGGCGCTGCACGCGCCCGACCATGTTTCGCATCACGACGAAAGCAGCGGCGGGAAGATGGGCAGCGCGGCGAACGTGGTGAAAACGCTATCCGTCACCCTGGCCGACGTAACGACCGCCCACCATTCCCACACGCCTAACATCACCTTCGAATCGCCCACCAAGGCCCACTGCGTCTGGAGCATGGAGGACAATCTCTACTGGAAGCAGGGCGACGAGGAGCATTGGCTCCACGGCTACGGCTTCTACCATGAGACCTGTGAGAAGCGGGATGGCGTGTGGCTGTTCACGGCGCGCAGCCTGAAGCGCACCCGCAGGGCCACCTCGCCCGGGGCGAAGACCGGCGCCGAGCGGGCGGCGCTGCAGGCAACGACAGGCTAGCCAGCCAGCCGGGCACGTTCTCCATTTCCGGCCGGCGATATGGGGCGCAGAGCGGACGCCGCGAACGTCCGAGATGGATGGAAGCGGATGTCAGACGCCTCCTGATCGTAACGCGATCCGGTATAGTGCCGCGTAGATAGCGACCGCGGATGAGAAGACTGCGAGTGGTCCGAAAAACCATCGCCGCCTTGCGCTAGCTACACCGATAGCGAGACCAATCATCGCTACAGGGATGGTGAACAGCGGTGAAAGTATCGGCTCGTAGCCAAACTCCGCCACAAGCCTAAAAGCTTCTGCCAGGAGGAGAAACCAGAAGCCGCAGCATAACAGGAGCGCAAGAAAGCCCAGCGCCTCCTCGCTGCCATCATCCTCTGGACTCAGGTTCGCACCCACGCGCTAGCAATGGCACGCTTTGGTTGGGCCTTGGTTTCGTGCCCTCAAGCTGACCTTCCCAATCACCGCAACGGCTCGGAAGCGGTCTCCTCCTTCCCCATCAAGAGGGAACGGAAACCAGGTCCGGCCAGCGCGAGACGGCGGGTTCCAGCCGGCGCCACGTTAATTCCGCATGGCGCCGCTCCAGCGCAACAGCAGCCGCACCTGACCGTTATGCAGTTGAGGCTCCGCTTTCGATCTCGACGGCGGAGACGATGAAGGTGGACGGCTTCGCCGGAGCGACGGACCTTGGCCGGGAGACTGCGAGAGCAGGACCGAAACGACCCTCCGCTCCCCAGGCCGGCGTCCGGCCGTCCGCGTGGACGAAGGAGCGAAGGATGAAAGTCTTCATGCTGTTCACCGGGAGCGGGTCCCTCGTGATCCTCACCTCCCACGAGTCCATCGAGTCGCCCGAACTGCTGGCGATGCTCGCCGCCAAGGGCGTCGACAAGTTTGTGGCCTATGAGCTTCCGCCGGGCATGGCCAAGGCGCGCTACGGCATGCATTTCGACATCGTCGCGCGCAGTCTCGCCGAGACCGACGACCTGCGGGTGCTGGACTTCGACGGCCGCCGCGCGCTTCGCCTGTTCAGCTTCGCCGAGATGTCCGGCCCGATCGTCCACGAGGAAGAAGCGGCGAGGTCCGCCGCCTAGAGCGCGCGTTCAGACGGGATCGCCCGAGCGGCTTATGCCCCCGCGTCTTCGCCCTCCGTCGGGAATAAGGCCTTGAGCGCCGGCTGGCTGACCTTGAGCGAGGGCGTGCGGGGCAGTTCGTCCACCTGCAGGAACCGGGTCGGCACCTGGTAGGGCATCAGGAGCCCGCGCAGGAAGGTGTTCAACTCCTCGTCGGTGGGCGCCGTGGCCCCGGACTTGACGATATAGGCCGCCACGGGGGCCTGGCCGAGCCGGCGGTCGGGGATGCCGGTGACCCCCGCCTCGCGGATCGCCGGATGCTGCTGCAGGGCGTTGACCACGTCGTCCGGCATGACCTTGAAGCCGCCGCGGATGATCGCGCCGTCGAAGCGCCCCTTGATGAACAGGAAGCGGTCGGCGTCCACCACGGCGATGTCGGTGGTGCGCACATATTCCTTGCCGTCGGCGATATTGGCGCCGCGGATCTCCAGCAGGCCCTCCTCGCCGGGGGCCTTGGGCTCGCCGGTCTCGGGGTCGACGGCGCGGGCCTCGATGCCGGCGTTCAGGCGCCCGACGCTGCCATACTTGTCCTTCCAGTGGTCCTTGAAGTCCTGCAGGCTCCAGCCGGCGGCGCCGCCGGCGAACTCGGTCGCGCCATAGTTCTGCAGCACCGGGATGCCGTAGCGCTGGTAGAAATCGTCGGCGAGCTTGGGGTCGAGGGGCGCGGTGCCGCTGCGCCAGGCCGAGAGGCTGGCCAGCTCTTCCTTCGGCACATTGACGTCCATGAACATCCGCAGGGCCGCGGGCGGCGCGGTGACCACCTTCGGCTTGTGGCGGGCCAGCATGTCGCGCAGGCCGTCGACCGTGAACTTCTCGAGCAGCGAGACCTTCCGGCCGGCCAGCAGGTTGTTCAGGACGCCGGTGATTCCGGCGATGTGGGCGATCGGAGCGAAAACGGGGGTCACGCCGCTGCGTAGGCGCGGGGCGGCGTCGGCGTCGCGGCCTTTCTCATAGGCGGCCGCGCCGAGGAGCGCCGTCTCGAACTTGCTGCGCGCGAGCGGGATGCGCTTGGGCGTGCCTGTGGTGCCGCTGGACAGCATCTCGATGGCCACGTCGGGCGCGTCCCGGTGCGTCCAGCGGGCAGGATCGCCGGGCGACAGCACTCGGACGGGATCGGCGAGGTCGCCGGTGAGTTCCAGAAGCATGGCGCCGGATTCATCTGCGGCCGCACGCACGTCGGGCCGGGCCCAGTCCTGGGCGAGGCCGACCAGGACCGGCGCCTCCACCTTGCGGACGTCGGCGGCCAGGTATTCGTCGGGCGCCCCGCCGTTCAGGGTGGCGAGGCACCGGTCGGTGGAGAAGAGGCAGAGCAGCACGGGAACCATGGGCGCCCGGTTACGGACCATCACGCCGATCCGCGCGCCCTTGCCGAAGCCCGCCTTGCCGAGAGCCGCGTCCAGCGCATTCTTCTGGTTCGCCAGGTCGCCCCAGGTTTGCCAGACCTTCTCGAATTCGAGCGCCTCAGCGGACGGATCGACCGCCAGAACCCCCTCGATCATCGCGCGAAGCTTCGACATCATACCTCCGTGGCCGCGCGGGGCGGCGATAAGCGGCTCTTACGTCCTCGCCGGGGCGCGGGCTGTCAATGGGGCGCCTGTTGCGGCGGGCGCGGCAAGGCCGTAGTCGGAATGGAGACGCCGGATCCGCGGCGCGAGGAGGAGACCATGTCCGAGCAAGACCAAGCGGCCGCCGTGCGCGCGGTTCTGGAAGCCGACGAACGCCGGCGGGCGGCCACCGTGGCCGGCGACATCGCGACGCTCAACGACATCATGAGCGAGCGGTTCACCTACACCCACGCCACCGGGTTCCGCGAAGGTCGCGAGGGCTATGTCGGCCGCGTCGCCGGCGGGGGCGTCAAGTATGTCGCGCTCGACCGCAAGGACGCCGACGTCCGCGTGTTCGGCGACGTGGCGGTCGTGGACGGGACGTCCAGCATGACCTACCGCGCAGCGGGCGAGGACACGGACCGGACGATGCACAACCTCTACCTCGCGGTCTGGCGCCATGAGGGCGGCCGCTGGCGCATTGATGCCTACGCCTCGACCACGGACGCCGGCGCCGCTTAAATCAGTTATCCCAAATCAGGCGAGATCGCCAAACTTCGTCTTTGGATTGGTTTCCATGCCGGGATTGAGTTGGCTATAGGGAGCCGGCCGCCCACGTGACGCAGGAAGGAAGCGCCATGCGCTACGACGACTACGAGACCCTGAAGATCACCCGCAACGGGAAGATCCTGACGGTAGCGTTCAACCGCCCCGAACTGCGCAACGCCACCAACGCCCAGATGCACGTGGAGCTGCTGCGGGTGTTCCCGCAGATCAACGACGATCCCGAGACCAACGTCGTCATCCTCACCGGCGAGGGGAAGGCCTTCTCGGCCGGCGGCGACATCGGCCAGATGCTCTACGACCTCGACCATCCGGAGCGCTTCATCTCGGGCATGAAGGAGGCCAAGCAGATCCTCATGGGCATGGCCAACTGCGACCGCCCGGTCATCGCCCGGATCAACGGCGCCGCCGTGGGCCTCGGCTCCACCCTCGCCGTCATGTGCGACATCACCATCGCGACCGAGACCGCCAAGATCGCCGATCCGCATGTCGCCGTGGGCCTGGTGGCGGGCGACGGCGGCGCGCTGCTGTGGCCGATGATGACCGGCCATGCGCGGGCGCGCCTTCTGCTGCTCACCGGCGAGGTGCTCACCGGCCGCCAGGCGGCGGACATCGGCCTGATCAGCGAGGCGGTCCCGGCCGATCAGCTCGACGCGCGGGTCAATGCGATCGCCGAACGGATCGCCAGCCTGCCGCCCACGGCCGTCCGCGGCACGAAGAAGGCGCTGATCATGTCCGTGCGCCAGGCGCTCGAGGCGCAGATCGACGCGCACCTGGGCTTCGAGACGCAGTCTTACCTGGCCCCGGAGCACCGCGTCGCCGTGCAGGCGTTCCTCGACAAGTCCGGGTCCGGCGGGCGTTAAGGGTAAGATCGGCCGCAGATGCAGATCCTTCAGTCCGAAGAGCTCGACCAGTTCCGCGCCGAGGCGCGCGAGTGGCTGGGCGCCAACGTCCCGCGCCACCACCGGCCGCGCGACGGCTGGGCGCTGCGCGAATACGACACCGCCTGGCAGCGCAGGCAGTTCGACGGCGGCTGGGCCGGCGTCTCCTGGCCCGTGGCCTATGGCGGACGCGGCCTGTCGCTGCTGCAGGAGCTGATCTGGCACGAGGAATATTCCCGCGTCGGCGCCCCGCCCTCGGCCTCGATGTTCGTGGCGCTGAGCAATATCGGCCCCACCCTGATCATCCGCGGCTCGGAGGCGCAGAAGGCCGAGCACCTGCCGAAGATCCTCAAGGGCGAGCGGGTCTGGTGCCAGGGGTTCTCCGAGCCGGGCGCAGGCTCCGACCTCGGCGCGCTCAAGACCCGCGGCGAGGTGGACGGCGACCACCTGGTGATCAACGGCACCAAGATCTGGACCAGCTACGGCCCGGTCGCGGACCTGCAGGTGTGCCTGGTGCGCACGGACCCCTCGGCCACCAAGTTCCGCGGCATCTCCTGGATGATCGTCGACATGAAGACGCCGGGGATCGAGATCCGTCCGATCAAGGCGATGTCGGGCATGACCCACTTCTGCCAGGTCTTCTACGACAACGTGCGCGTCCCCCTCTCCAACCTGGTCGGCGAGCTGAACGACGGCTGGTCGGTGGCCATGACCACGCTCAACATGGAGCGCGGCGCGGGCACGGTGGCCCATCAGGTCGAACTGTCGCGCACCGTCGAGCGGCTGGTGGAGATCGCCAAGACCACGCCTGGCCATGACGGCCGCCCGGCGATCAAGGACGAGGCCACCCAGGCGATGCTGGCGGACCTGCGGATCGAAGTGGCGGCCATGCGGTCCATGACGGCCATGTCGATCTCCCGCGGCCTGAAGCAGACCGTCCCGGGGCCGGAGGGCAACCTTGTGGCCCTGTTGTTCGGCGAGTTCGTGCGGCGGGCGCATGAGGCGGCCCTGCACCTGATGGGCCCGCTCGGCATCGAACGTGAGACGCCCTACGGCGAGTGGCCGATCGAGTACCTGGAATGCTTCAAATGGGCGATCGGCGGCGGCGCCACCGAGATCCGCCGCAACGCCATCGGCGAGCGCCTCCTGGGCCTCCCCCGGTCGAAGAGCTAGCCATGATCGTCGACCTGCTTCCCACCGAAGACCAGCAGCTGGTCAGCGACAGCGTCGAGGCCTTCCTGCGCGACGCCCTGCCCGTCGACCGCCTGCGCGACGACGCCGGCGCGCGCGGCGCGCCCGAGCGGGCGGCCTGGGCGGACCTGGCGGGGCTCGGCCTGTTCGGCCTGGGCCTTTCCGAAGCGCAAGGCGGCGTCGGCTATGGCGCGCCGGAAGAGATCACCGTCTGCCGCCTGTTCGGCCGCAACCTCGTCTCGCCGAGCGTGCTGGCGACCATGGCGGCCGTGCATCTCGCCGCCGAGGCGGGCGACGCGACCCTCGTGGCCGCTCTCGCCGACGGCTCGATGCGGGCGGCGTTCGCCAATCTCCGCATCCAGGGCGAAGGCCCGCTCGACGTCCAGCTCATCGACGCCATCGGCGCCGACCTCCTGCTGCTGGTGGAGGCGGACCGGGCGAGCCTGTTCCCCGTCGCCGCCGTGCGCGACCTCACCGAGGTCGAGGCCATCGACCAGACCGTGAGCCTGGGGCGCGCCAGCCTCGATCGCGCGGCGGCAACAGCCTCCGTGGCCGGCGAGTCCCTGCCCCATCGCGTCTCGCTGATGATCAGCGCCTATCTGGCCGGCGCCTCCGAGGCGGCGCGCGACATGGCGGTGGAATACGCCAAGGTGCGCGAGCAGTTCGGCCAGCCGATCGGCGCCTTCCAGGCGGTGAAGCACATGTGCGCCGAGATGGCCCTACGCTCCGAGGCGGCCCACACCCAGGCCTTCTACGCCACGCTGATGCATTCCACCGGCGCGCCGGAGACTGGCTACGAGGTCGCCTGCGCGCGCAGCCTCGCCGGCCGGGCGGCGGTCGAGAACGGCAAGGCCAATGTGCAGATCCATGGCGGCATGGGCTTCACCCAGGAGGCCAACGCGCACCATTATCTGAAGCGGGCTTTCGTCCTTTCGGCGATCAACAGCACGCGCCGGGGCGAGCAGCACCGGATCATGGCCGATGTCCAGGGGTGATCCGCCCCGTGCGCGGCGGCGCTAGGGGAGACGGGAATGACCGCACGCATCGCGCTGGTGACGGGGGCCGATAAGAGCATCGGCCTGGAGGCGGTGCGCGGCCTCGCCCGCCTGGGCATGACCGTCTACCTGACCAGCCGCAACCAGGAGACCGGCCAGGCCGCCGCCGAGGGACTGCGGGCCGATGGCGACGTGCGCTACCAGCACCTGGACGTCACCGACGAGGCGACGATCCACACGGCCCTGGAGAGGGTGGAGCGCGAGCACGGCCGGCTCGACGCCCTGATCAACAACGCCGGCCTGGCCCTGGAGCCCAAGGAGGCGCTGGAGGTCGAACCGGAGGACATCCGCCTGACCCTGGAGACCAACCTGCACGGGCCGGCGCGCCTGACCCAGCTGGCCGCCCCGCTGCTGCGCGCGTCCGGCGCCGGGCGCGTGGTGATGGTCTCGAGCGGGGCGGCGCGCTACGCCTATTTCGCCGACAGCGCCTTCCGGAACCCCTACGCCTACTGCCTGTCCAAGGCCGCGCTGAACGCCGCCACGGTGATGTTCGCCGAGGCGCTGCGGGCCGACGGGGTGAAGGTCAACGCCGTCAATCCGGGCTACGTCTACAGCGCCGTCAGCTTCTTCAAGGGCACGCGCAGCCCTGAGCAGGGCGCAGCCGTGCTGATCAAGTACGCCACCCTCGACGCGGACGGCCCCACGGGCGGCTTCTTCGACGACCGCGGGCCGATGAGCTGGTGAGGCCTCAATAGCTCTTCGGCAGGCCGAGCACGCGCTCGGCGATGTAGTTGAAGATCATCTCGCGGCTGACCGGGGCGATGCGGGCGATCATGGATTCGCGGAAGTACCGCTCCACGTCGTACTCCTTGGCGTAGCCCATGCCGCCGTGGGTCAGGACCGCCGTCTCGCAGGCGTGGAAACTGGCTTCGGCCCCCAGGTACTTGGCCGCGTTCGCCTCGGCCCCGCAGTCCTCGCCGGCGTCGTAGAGGGCCGCCGCCTTGAAGGCCAGGAGGTTGGCCGCCTCCAGCTCGGCCCAGCACTTGGCCAGGGGGTGCTGGATGCCCTGGTTCTGACCGATGGGTCGGCCGAAGACCACCCGCTCCTTGGCGTAGGCCGTGGCCTTGCGCAGGGCCGCGCGGCCCAGGCCCACGGACTCGGCAGCGAACAGCACGCGCTCGGGGTTGAGGCCGTGCAGCAGGTAGGTGAAGCCCTTGCCCTCCTCGCCCACCAGGTCGTCGGCCGGGATTTCGAGGTTGTCGATAAAGACCGCGTTCGAATCCACCGCCTTGCGGCCCATCTTGGGGATCCGGCGCACCTCGATGCGCGAGCGATCGAGGTCGGTGTAGAAGAGCGACAGGCCCTGGTGCGGCTTGGCTGTCTGGTCCTTCGGCGTGGTGCGCGCGATGATCAGGATCTTGTTCGCTCGCTGGGCGCCGCTGGTCCAGATCTTCCGGCCGTTCAGCAGGTAGCCGTTCGCGGTGCGCTCGGCCTTGGTCTCCAGGCTGGCGGTGTCCAGGCCCGAATTGGGCTCGGTCACCCCGAAGCACATCTTGTCCTCGCCGGAGATGATCCGCGGCAGGTGGCGCTGGCGCTGCTCGGGCGTGCCGAACTTGGCCAGCGGCATGGGCCCGAAGATGTTCAGGTGGATGGCCGAGGCGCCCGAATAGCCCGCGCCGGACTCGGTGACCGCCTGCATCATGACGGCCGCCTCGGTCAGGCCCAGGCCCGAACCCCCGACATCCTCCGGCAGGGCCACGCCCAGCCAGCCGCCCGCCGCCATCTCGGCGACGAAGGGCTCGGGGAAATCGCCGCTCTCGTCGGTCTTGCGCCAGAACTCATCGTCATAGGCGGCGCATATTTTTTGAACCGCCTCGCGGATCGTCTGCTGGTCAGGGGTGAAGCCGTACATCAGTATATCATCGCTCCGTGCAACACTCGCCCCCTACCGCTTTGCGACAGGCGGAGCAACTTGCCGGGCGGTCCAGGAACGGCGCGAATCCCGAATTCCTAATATATTGTAATATCTTAATGCGTTATAATGCGTTTACAGGCGTAGTCGAATGCGACATACCTTGGCCATAGCGGTCCGATCAGGGAGCCGCCGTCGCCATCCGGCGACGAACGATTAAGTGCCGCAAGCTGCGGCGCCAGGCGCCCGCCAACGCAGCGGTTCGCCTATTATCACGTTCTTGTGATACGAACTCTCACTGGGATTCCCGGTTCTGCACGCCGAGGACAACTGCTCCTCCACACGTTCAAAACCTTTGGGAAGGTTCACCATGATCAATAAGCTCCTGGTCTCGGCTTCGGCCCTGGCCTTCGGCCTCGCTCTGTCTGGCAGCGCCATGGCCCTCGATGACAACACGGCCACGGACTCCTCGACGGTCAACTCCACCGCCGACAACGATCTGCTGGACGTGGACGTTCAGGACAGCGGAAATGACAACTCGGACAACAGCGATCACTCCGACAACAGCACCAACTTCCACGACCTGAACCTGGACGCGAGCCAGGACAACCGCGTCACGACGAACCTCGACCTGAACGTCGCGGTCTCGACGCAGAACCTCGTGGGCGCGGTCGCGGGCGTGGCCGTGATTGTCGACGGCGGCAACGGCGGCTCCGGCGGCGACGGCGATGACGGCGGGAACGCCAATGGCGGCGATTCCAACGCCAACGGCGGCGAGCAACTCGCCTTCCTCGCCCTGCAGAACGGCGACGGCGGCACCTCTGACGCCGGCGGCGCCGGCGGCACGGGCGGCAATGGCGGCAACGGCGGCAATGGCGGTAACGGCGCCTCGGCCACCCTGACCACCGGCAACATCGACCAAGGCGGTTCGGTGGTGTTCGCGGGCATTCAGAACGCGAACCTGAACACCGGCATCGCTTCGCTCGGCCAAGCCGGCTCGTCGATTGCGGCCAACTCGTCGGTCAGCTTCGGCAACGCTGCTCCGTAAGCGACGACGGACTGTCATCAGGCCGGCGCTCCGGCGCCGGCCTGACCCTTCCTTCGCCTGGACCTGCGCCGGCTGCTGAGCCGCGTGCACGGCTTGTGCTGCGAATTCTCGCGGACGAATTCTCGCGGAAGCGAAAAGTCATGTTCAAAATTGCAACATCGGTCCTGGCGGCCTTGACCGTCGCCATCGCGGGCCCCGCCATGGCGCTCGGCTCAGACCCCGCCGCCATATTGGCGGGCGATGCAAACTCGGTGGAGCTGGCCCAGCCGGCTATCGAGACCGCCCAGACCATGAGCGCCGAGGCGCTCGAGCAGACCTCCGGCGCCCAGAACACCCTCATCCAGGCGGTCACCGACCAGAAGCTCATCGCGGCCAACTCGAACAACTCGGTCATGGCGGGCGACAACATCACCTTCGGCGACGTCAGCTTCGGCGACAACGCCTTCACCGGCTTCAACGGGCTGGGCGTGATCGTGGTGAACACCGGCGCCAACAACAACCTGCAGGGCGCGATCGGCGTCAACATCATCCCGAACTGAGGACAGACGCCATGTCCCTTCGCGGTTTTCGATGGGCGGCGGGCTTCGTGGCCGCCGCGGGCCTGACGGCCGGCGCCGCGGGCGCCGCACAGGCCCAGGCGACGGTGGTCGACGGCCTCGCAAGCTACCACGTGGCGGTCTCGACCTTCCGCGACATTCCTTTCCGCTCGGTGGTCCGCCAGCAGTACGACTTCAGCTGCGGGTCGGCGGCGCTGGCCACCCTGCTGCACTATCACTATAGCCGCCCGGTAACCGAGACCGACGTCTTCAGGGCGATGTGGGCGGACGGCGACCAGGCGAAGATCCGCAAGGTCGGCTTCTCGCTGATGGACATGAAGCGCTACCTGGCCGCGCAGGGCTTCGTCGCCGACGGCTATCGGATCAATGTCGGCATGCTGGCCCAGGTGAAGGCGCCGGCGATCGCCGTCATTCAGGTGTCCAACTACAAGCACTTCGTGGTGATCAAGGGCGTGCGCGACGGAAAGGTCCTGGTGGGCGACCCGGCGCTCGGCCTTCGCACCTACAGCTTCGACGAGTTCGGCCGCATGTGGGACGGGATCGTGTTCCTGATCCGCTCAGGCCCGGTCCGCAAGGCGGTCTACAACAAGGCCGAGGACTGGTCGGTCTGGCCCGAGGCGCCGATGGGCGATGGGTCGCTGGAATCCTCGGTCTCGACGGCGACGCGCAACCTGCCGCCGCTCTACCAGGTCCTCAATACGCTCGACGTCAACAAGCTGGCCGGCCAATGACGAACCTCCTGACACGCCTGGCGCCCGTCGCCTTCGTCTTGGCCGGCCTCACCGCTCCGCTTGCTGCGGCGGCCGCCCCGGTCGAGGACGCCTATCTCGGCGATCTCGAGGTCGCGCCGCTCTCCATGGCGGACCTCGACGAGCAGCGCGGCGGGTTCATGACGCCGCTCGGTTTCGAGGTCGAGTTTGGGGCGGTGGTGACGTCGACCGTCGACGGGGCGCTGGCCATGCGCACCGAATTCAACTGGACCGACAACGGCGTCACCAAGACGGTGACCACGCCCGAGGGCGCGCTGGGCCTCAGCGCCGCGGGCGCGGGCGGGATCAACTTCGGCTCCAACGCGGCGAACCTGACGGGCGTCGTCGTTCCGGGTGATCCGGCCAAGGGCGGCGGGGCCACGGCGATCGTGCAGGGCTTCGACCTGAGCGGCCTGTCGACGGCGATCATCAACACGGCGAGCCAGCGCGAGGTGCGCACCGACACCCAGCTCAATCTCCAGCTGCCCGCGTTCCAGCTAGACACCATGGCCGCCCAGCAGGCGCTGTCGCAGATCAACGCCGCCGCCGCTCAAGCCCTGACGATGGGCGGGCTGTAGGGCCGGTCGCGACCACCACGCGCTCTATATAATTCGCTTCTATTTCAGTATGTTGTAGCGCTTTCATCGCGCAGCCGTCCGTCTGATCGCGGTCGCGGCCTTGAAAGCCGCGCAAGCCGCAAGCCTGGAGGCGGCCCCGACCTTTGCTCACGCAACCAACCACAGCGGCTGCGCGGCAAGGCCCCGCCGCCAGGGGCAACGGGGCCTGGTCCGGGATCAGAAGGCATAAGGCACCCGCAGGACGACCCGCATGTCGGGGGCGTCGCTGGTCATGCCGAACTGGAAGTTGTTGTTCACCGTGATCCGGTCGTTGACGCGATAGGACAGGCCCAGGTTCAGCGTGCCCACCTGGATGCTCTGGGTCGGCTGGCGCTGCACGCTACTGGCCGAGTTGCCGATCCAGCTGTGCGACGGGAAGTAGTAGGCGTGGGAGTAGCCCAGCGAGAATGAGAAGCGCGGATTGAGCGCCAGCCCGAAGCCGATCGAGGCCTGGATCGAATCGCCCGGATCGACCTTGCCGACATAGATCGTGTTCCTGGCGAAGCTCTTATCGACGTTGTCCGGGATGTTGTAGAGGTAGCTCAGGCTGCCGAAGATCACCGCCGGGTCGGTCGGCAGGATCGCGGTCACGCCCGCCTCGACGCCCCAGAAACCGGAGCCAACCGCCAACTCTTCGGCGATGCCGAACTCGTCGTAGCGGACGTCGTAGGGGCCCTCGCCCGTCGGCGGCTTGACGCGCAGGTTGCCGACGAAGACCGGCATCCCGCCCGAGCCGCTGTTGATCTGGTAGCGCGCTGCGAGCTCGATATCGCCCAGGCCGTAGCCGAGCAGTTCCTTCTGCATGTTGATCGAATTGTTCTGGGTGGCGACCGTCGTCACGCGGTCGTGCCGGTAGACATAGGGAACGCTCGCCTGCAGCTCGAGACGCGGCGACAGGCCGTAACGCACGCCCAGCGTCGCCACCGAGGCGTCGCGGTCCGCGTCGTTGGCCTCGATCACGCCGAGATTGATGCCCGGCACGATCTCGACGCCGCGGAAGACCAGGCGGTTGGAGCTGGACCGGTTGAATTCGACCGAAGGCTCGAGCGCCAGACGGCCCTTGGGCGTGAGCACGCTGGCGAATTCCGGCACCGCGGCGACCGTGCGCGCCTGGCGTACGGGTTCGGGCGGGGCCTCGCCCACCGACCTTGGCGAGTCGTCGGTCGGCCCGACGGCGTTCGGGGCGCCCGCCGCGCTTGCGGCCATCTGCAGCCCGCCGGAGGTGTCCGCCGCCATGGCGCCGGCGGCGCTGCCGGCGCGGATCACGCCCAGCAGCTCCTCGCGCTCCGCATGCAGGCTGCGCAGCTCGAGACGCTGGGTCTCGATCATGCGTTCCTGGTCGGTAAGACGCACCTCCTGGGCGGAGAGGCGTTGCCCCTGCTCCGCCAGCTGGGCCTCGACCCGAGCGAGCCGCTGCTCGATCGCCGGGTCCTGCGCCATGGCCGGCGCGGCAGCGAAAACCACAGCCGAAGCCGTGCCCGCCAGGAGCAAGCTCCTGACGCCGAATACACCGTTTTCCAAGGATCCCATCCGCTTATCGGCTAGTGGAATTAAACTGGGTTAAACCCCTTAAAGACGAGTTTAAACCACGTTAGCCAGCGGAAGTTCGGTCAGACTCAGAGAAATTCGGCCAGGCTCAGACAAATACTGAGCGAGCGTGCGCGGAGGCCACAGCCTGTTGCGCCGGGGCCTTTGCGGTGGCTCCAAGATCGAAGTCGGTGAGCTCAGCCAGCTTCTCGCGGGCCCGGTTCACACGGCTCTTCATCGTACCCACGGCGCAGCCGGTGATCTCGGCCGCCTCCTCGTAGGTGAGGCCCGCCGCCACGACGAGCAGGAGCGCATCACGCGTGTCCTGGCTCAGATGCCCGAGCGCGGTGAGCAGCTCGTCATAGGCCAGGCGCCATTCCTGGTCCGGGCCGCAGGTCAGCTGGGCGGCATACTTGCCGTCGACGTCCTGAACGGTGCGGCGGCGCTTCTCGGCCTGGGTGTAAAAGGTGTTGCGCAGGATCTTGTAGAGCCACGCCTTCAGATTGGTGCCCACCTTGAATCCGGCGCGGAACTGCCAGGCGCGCACCAGCGCGTCCTGGACCAGATCGTCAGCCTCGACGCTCGAACGGGTCAATGTGATCGCATAGCCGCGCAGCGGCGGAATGAGCGCGACAACTTCATCCCTGAATGGGTCCGACATCCCGACCTCCAACCCCTTGGCCCGCGCGCACCCCGCGGACCAATCCTGGAAAAAGTCGTCGCCCCCGAAACGACCACCCCGAACTAGCAGCCCTTAGGTCGCCAAACTCGGGTGTATCCCTAATAGAACGTTAATTAGATGTACTCAAGAGCCAATTAGGGCGAAATTGGGCGCAACGCTCGTCGAATGTTTACGAATCCGACATTGATGTGGCGAAATCGTAGTATCAATTTGACACAACTTGGGCGGCCTCGGCCCGATCGAAGTCGCGCGCCAACATGAACGGCAGATGAATGCGGTGAAGGTCACCTCATTACCCCGAGCACTAATAGTAGAGCTGGCGCGAAAACACCCCTAACTCTTGAGGCCGTAAACCGCATATCAGATGACGAAGTGGCGAGCGACGACCCCGGCCCGCGACTCACGAGCCGCTCCGTAGCCCGGTCTAACACTCCGCATGACCGGGTCAAGCGACCCGCGGCCGTTCCGGGCGCTCGGCCTATTCGGGCGATTCGCCCGCCAAAATCCTGGGCAGAATCTTTGCCAGGCCACGCGGAAAGATCGACTCCTGACTGAGGCTGAGTTCGCCGACCGTCCACCATCGGATGTCGTCCACAAGCCGTTGCTCCAGCGGGTTCCAGCCCGAACGGCTCGGCGACCCACCCTCGGTGCGCCCGACGAGATAGTTCTCCTCGAACTCCATGGGCACGCGAGTATCCATCGCGGGGACGACGGATTCACGACGCCAGATGACCGGGCCCAGGACCGCGTCGAGAAAACCGGTTTCCTCGATGATCTCCCGCGCGGCCGCCTCGGCGATGGTCTCGCCCGGCTCCACCCCGCCGCCCACGGTGAACCAGAAACGCTCCGCTTCGCCTGCGCCCTCGAACCGCCCGCGCAGGAGCAGGATGCGGTCGAGGGGGTCCAGAAGCAGCACCCGGGCCGTGACTCGCCGCAGCATGCGCTGCTCCCGCAGATCCGCCGGCAAGGTCCAGCAACTGACAATTAAGCCAATTCGGCCAAGGTTGTGGAGCCGCCATTGGGGGATAGCGACTTGACGCCCGGCCTGCACCGCCTCTTGGGCTTCGCTTTCGCCAGCGCGGACCTTCTGATCGAAATCGACTCTGCCGGAATGATCGCCTTCGCCGTGGGCGCCAGCGAGGCCCTGTCCGGTTCCGGAGAGTCCGAGCTTGTCGGGCGCGCCTGGCAGGAGTTCGTCGATCCGGCCGACCGCGCGATGCTGCAGGCGCTGTTCGACGGCCTGGACGGCCTGCGCGGCGGCCCGGTGGTTCTGCGCCTGGCGCGCGGCGCCGACGGAATCGAACGGGCGGTCTCGCTTTCCGCCTGCGCCCTGCCGCAGAACGGCGGCGCGATCTCCTGCGCCCTGAACCGCGCCACGCGCCCGTCCGCCGCGCGCGGCAAGGACCTGCACGACCGCACAGGTTTCGAGGCGGTGGCCGCGAGCCTCTTCGAGACCGCGCGGGCGACCGGCGTGGAGCTGGAGCTGGCCCTGGTGGAGCTGAGCGGCCTGGCCGCCGCGAACAAGACCATGAGCCCGGACCTGGCCAAGAGCGCGCGTCAACGCCTGGCGGGCCTCCTGCGCGCCCAGTCCCATGGAGGCGGCGCGGCCGCCGACCTGGGCGCCGACCGCTTCGCCCTGATCCGCCAGCGCGCCGGGGATGCGTCCGCCGCCCTGGCCCAGCGGCTGGAGCGGCTGCTGGCCGTCGACCTGCGCCATCCGGTACACGCCGCCGCTACGACCCTGGCCCTCACCGGCGACACGTCGGCCGGACAGGTGGTTCGGGCCCTGCGGTTCTCGCTGGACACCTTCATCCGCGACGGCATGTCGGAAGTGGCCTGCCTGACTCTCGGCGAGGCCGTGACCCGCTCCATGCGCAAGACGCTGCTGAACGTCGGCGCTCTCAGCCACGCGGTGAACGAGCGCAGCTTCCGCCTGGTCTACCAGCCCGTGGTGGACCTCAAGAACGGCGGCGCCCTGCACCATCACGAGGTGCTCGTCCGGTTCGGCGAGGACGAAAGCCCCTTCCCCCTGATCCGCATGGCCGAGGAACTCGACCTGATCGAGCCCCTGGACCTGGCCATCGTCGAGCGGGCGCTGGAGCGCCTGGTGGTGGACGGCGCCCTGACCCTGGCGGTCAACATCTCCGGCCGCACCATCGGCAGTTTCGAATTCGTCGAGGCGGTGCGCGCCATGCTGGCCGCGCGCCCGACCGTGCGGGGACGGCTCATGCTGGAGCTCACCGAGAGCGCCGCCATCGACGACCTGGCCCTGGCCGACCGTCACCTACAGGCCCTGCGCGCCGAGGGTTGCCGCATCTGCCTGGACGACTTCGGCGCGGGCGCGGCCTCGCTGGCCTATCTGCAGCAGCTCAGCCTGGACGTGGTGAAGATCGACGGCCGCTATATCCGCGAGCTCCAGCACGGCGGACGGGAGAGCACCTTCATCCGCCACCTCGTCACCATGTGCGGCGAACTGGGGGTCAAGACCCTGGCCGAGATGGTCGAGACGCCCCAGGTCGAGGAAGCGGTCCGCCGCGCCGGGGTCGACTTCGCCCAGGGCTGGCTCTACGGCCCGGCCATCGACCATCCCGGCCCGCCGCTGACCGCGGAAGCCCCGCCCGTCCACCGGCGCAAAGGCGTCCTTGAAAGCTGGGCCTGAGCCCAGGGGCGACCTTACGCCGCCTTCTGAAGCTCCTGTTTAACGCGTTCCGCCAACATCTTGATATCTATGGGCTTTGGCAGGAACGAGACGTTGCGCTCGCCCTCCAGGAGCTGCGAGAATTCCGCCTCGGCGTAGCCGGAGATGAACATCACCGGCGCCTCCCCGAGATAGACGCGCGCCTGCTTCAGAAGGTCTGTGCCCTGCATGCCCGGCATGACCACGTCGGAGATCATCAGGTCGATGGTGCCGGCGTGCTCCTGGGCGAGCTCCAGCGCCTCTTCGCCGCTGGCGGCCTCGATCACTTCGTAGCCGCGGGCGCGCAGGAGTTTCGCCGCGACGCCGCGAACGGCGTCTTCGTCCTCCACGAACAGGATTCGGCCGATACCGGAAAGGTCCCGCGGCGCGGGGCGCTGGGCCTTGACCGGCGCGGGCTCAGGAAGCGCGCTGGGCTCGGGCGTATAGACCGGCAGGAAGACCCGGAACGCCGCCCCCTCCCCAGGCTTGGAGTCGACGCTGATCCAGCCGTCGGACTGCTTGACGATGCCGTAGACGGTGGCCAGGCCCAGGCCCGTCCCCTCGCCCACCGGCTTGGTGGTGAAGAAGGGGTCGAAGATCTTGTCCATCACATCGGCCGAGATGCCGGGCCCGTTGTCCGAGACCTCGATCAGCGCCTGGGGACCGCGGGCGGACGGATAGCCCAGGGCGACGGCCTCCCCCTCGGTCAGGCGCGCGGTGCGGATGCGCACGGTCGAGCCGCCGTAGGCGCGGATGGCGTCGCGGGCGTTGACGGCCAGGTTCATGACCGCCGTCTCGAGCTGGCTGCGGTCGGCGCGGACCTGCGGCAGGTCGCGGCCGTATTCGGTCTCCAGCTTGACGTCCTCGTGCAGGACGCGGCGCAGCAGGACCTCGAACTCGCTGATCAGCTCGCCCAGGTCCAGGGTTTCGCGCTGGACGGTCTGCTTGCGCGAGAAGGCCAGCAGCTTGCGGACCAGATCGGCCGCCCGCGCCGAGGTCTGGCGGATCTCGTTCAGGCCCTCATAGGAGGGGTCGCCGAGCGGGTGGCGCGAGGCCAGCACGTCCAGCTGCATGAAGATGGCGGTGAGCAGGTTGTTGAAGTCGTGCGCCACGCCGCCGGCCAGGTGGCCGATGGCCTGCATCTTCTGGCTCTGGGCCAGTTGCAGCTCGATCTGCTTCTGCTCGGAGACGTCCACCAGATAGGCGACCCAGCGGCCGTCGCTCTTGGAAAGGTAGAGGTGGGCGATCCGCGCCGGGTCGTGCGCCAGCCGGACCTCAAGGACGCCCGTCCCCACGCCGGCCGCGAGCCGCTGGGCCGCGTCCTGGCGCGAGGCCGGATCGATCAGATCTCCGAACGCCGTGCCCGGCCGCCCACCCCCGGCCATGGCCGTGAGGGCTGGATTGGCCTCGATGATCATGGCCGCGAAGGGGTCTTCGCCGTCCAGCAGGGCCGCCCCGAACGGCGAGGCCGCGGCGAAGGCGTCGAGCACCTTGGGCGGCGGCGGCATGGCCGTGCTGAAGGCGCTCAGCACGTCCATCGCCCCCTGCGGCAGCGCCAGGGGGGCCGGGGCGCCCTCGGCCAGCCGCACCAGGAAGCGCCGCACGCCGATGGGCGAGATCGTCGCCTCGTGCTCGGAGCCGTTGGTGCGGATCGAGGCGATCCCCGTATCGCCGCGGCGGGCGGTGGCGAGTCCCGCAAACAGGCTGGCGGCCGAGGGGCCGTTCTTCGGCAGGCGCAGCGCCATGCCGATCACGTCGCGCCAGCCGCTGTTCGACGCCAGGATGCGGCCGTCGGCGGACGCGATGGCGGCCGGCTCGCTCAGGGCGTCCACGAGGCGCTCGGGGCCGGCGGCTTCGTGCTCCACGGCGGCCTCGCCGGAACCACGGACCACCATGAGGGCGAGGCACGCGACCCCCGCGAGGCCCGCAAGCAGCAACAGGCCGGCCAGGGTGGTCGGGCCGGCGTTGACGGCGGGAGCCGCGGCGCAGACCAGCGCGATCACGAAGAAGACCACGGCGACCGCAGTGAGCGGGTCGAACCGCGCGCGCGCCGGCTCGCTGGTGGGCGCCTGGGTCATGGCGATCCCGCGGAGATCCTTAATGGGGGTGGCCGAAGCGGCCTGCGAATCACGCATCATCATACTCTCACTGGGGCCGTACGGCAGAACGGCGGCCGGCGTTCAAAATGAAGCCGATGACACGGGCCACGGCTTCGTAGTGTTTCGGGGGAATCACCTCGTCGATGTCGACGGCGGCGTAGAGCGAACGGGCGAGCGGCGGGTCCTCGATCACGGGCACCCCGGCGGCCTCGGCCACCTCGCGGATCTTCAGCGCCAGGCTGTCCACCCCCTTGGCGACGCACATCGGCGCGGGGGTCTCGGTGGCGTCGTACTTCAGGGCGACGGCGAAGTGGGTGGGGTTCATCACCACCACCGTGGCGGTCGGCACCGCCTGCATCATCCGGCGCCGGGCGCGCTCGTGGCGGATCTGCTTCTGGCGGGCGCGGACGTGGGGGTCGCCGTCGGTCTGCTTGTAGTCCTCCTTCAGCTCCTCCTTGGACATGCGCATGCGCGTCATGAACCGGTGGTGCTGCCAGAACCAGTCGAAGCCGGCGATCACCAGGAGCAGTCCCGCCACCGCGAAGATCAGGCGCCGCAGGACCTCGGCGCTGAAGGGCAGCATGGCGGAAGGCTCGAGCGCCGAGAGCGCCTGAAGCTCCTTGGCGTGCGGCCGCAGCGCCCACCAGGCCACAGCGGTGACCATGAGCAGCTTGATCACCGACTTGAGGAACTGCATCAGCCCGTCGGGACCGTAGGTGCGCTTGAAGCCCCCCATGGGCGAGACCCGCTTGAAGTCCGGCTTCAGCTTGTCCGGCGAAAACAATAGTCCGTGCTGGACGAGATTGCCCGCAGCGCCCGCGAGCGCGGCGGCCAGCATCACGCCCAGGAGTGGCGGCGCAGCGGCCATGATCGCCTGCCGCGCCACGGTCACGCCGCCCTCGCCGCTCAGGGAGATCTGGTCCGGATGCGCCAGGAACGGCAGCAGGGCCAGGGCCAGGTCGCGGGCGAGCTTGCCGCCGAATATGGCGATCACCGCCGCGGCGGCCGCGAGCGAGGCAAGCGGCGCCAGATCCGGCGTCTTGGCGACGTCGCCCTTCTCCCGCGCCTGCTGCAGCTTGCGGGGTGTGGGCTCTTCTGTGCGGGATGCGGCGTCGTTCTCAGCCATGGCTCACACGAACGACCCCGCGACTTCGCGGTAACGGTCGACCCAGACCATGCCGATGGTGCCCAGGCTCAGCGCCAACAGCGACATGCCCAGCAGGACGATCAGCGGCGTCGCCACGAAGAACACCTGGAACTGGGGCATGGCCCGCCCGACCAGCCCCGTGGCGATGTTGAAGATCAGCGAGAACACGACAACCGGGGCGGCGAGTTGCAGGCCCAGGGCGAAGGACTTTCCCGTGGTCTGCACGGCCAGGGCCGCCGCGTCGTCGACCGACGGGGCGCGGCCCATCGGGAACAGGGTGAAGGAGTGGGTGATGGCCGCCAGGAACATGTGATGCAGGTCGGTGGTCATCACCAGGACCAGGCCCAACAGGACCAGGAAGGTCGCCACGCTGGTCGAGGGCTGCGCCTGGCCCGGCGCGGCGGTCTGGGAGAAGGACAAGGTGGTCTGCAGGGAGATGATCTCGCCGGCCGTGGCCAGGGAGGCGAAGAACATCCGCAGGATCGCCCCGATCAACAGGCCGACCGCCAGCTCCTTGATCACCGCCAGGGCCAGGGCGCCGACCGTGGGCGGCAGGCCCGGCGCCTTGGCCGCCAGGATCGGGTACAGCATCAGCGTCATCAGGAACGCGAAGGAAAGCCGGATGCGCGGCGGCACCGACTGGTCCCCTATCCCGGGGATCAGCATGACGAGCGCGCCCAGCCGGGAGAAGATCAGGCCGGCGGCGAAAACCTGTTGCGCGGTGGCGTAGGATTCCATGACAGGCGCCTTCTGGCGCGGCGCTACATCGCCGAGATGCGGGCGGCGATCTCCCGCATGAAGCCGCCCATGAGCGCCCCCATCATCGGCAGGAAGAACACCAGGGAAATGAAGATCGCGACGATCTTCGGGGCATAGACCAGGGTCGCTTCCTGGATCTGGGTCAGCGCCTGGAACAGGCCGACGCCCACCCCGACGACCAGACCGACGATGAGGATCGGGGCGGAAAGTTGCACCGTCAGCCAGATCGCGTCGCGACCGACATCAAGGACTTCTGCGCCCGTCATCGAGGCCTCACTGAAATCGCACCGCTTTGTGCGGCACGGAACGAGAACCGGAGGCTCGGCGAATATGGTTAACGCTTCGCTACTTTTGTTCCCCTTGACCGGGCTAAGGCAAGGTTTTGTCAGTGATTCGGGTGCGCCGCCTCATCCAGGCGCAGCCGCGCCTCCAGGGCTCTCGCCGCCGCCTGGGGGGTGAGCTTGCCCTGGTCGCGGTCGACGCTGTGATTGGCGCCCTGCATGGCCGCCACCGGGATCTTGCCCACCAGCGGCCGCAGCGCCCCGATCAGCCGCGAATCGCCGGCGCTGCGGGGAGAGATCAGGATCACCGCGTCATAGGGCGGGATCGCGCCCCTGGGGTCGGACAGAATCACCAGGCGGTCCGCGGCGATCCGCCCATCCGAGGAGAAGGCGGAGATCACGTCCGCCTGCCCGTCGGCCAGGGCCCGGTACATGAAGGTCGGCTGGTAGGCGCGGCGCGCCTTGAAGTTCAGGCCATAGGCGGCCTGGATCGCTCGCCATTCCGGGCGCGACAGGAATTCCAGGTCCGCGCCCAGGGTGAGCTGCGGCGCCTGGCGCGCCAGGTCGTCGAGGCTGGCGATCCCCAGCGCCCGGGCGCGGTCGGGGCGCATGGTCAGGGCGTAGGCGTTCTCGAAGCCGAGCGAGCCCAGCACCACGACCCCGTCGCGGGCCTTGAGCGCCGTCGTCAGCTCGCTGAGGATCTGCGCTCGCCCGGGATTGTCCTTGCGGTTCAGGACATTGGTCCAGAGCGTTCCCGAATAGTCGACATAGGCGTCGATCTCTCCGGCCGCGAGGGCGCGATAGGCGACGGCCGATCCCAGGTCCTCCTTGCGGCTCACCCGCGCGCCGGCGTCCTCGAGCCGGCGGGCCATGACCTCGGCCAGGATGTACTGCTCCGAGAAGTTCTTGGCCCCGACCACATAGCTTGCGGAACTGTCGCCGAGCCCCAGGGGCGCGACGGCGGCCAGGACGCCCAGGACCAGGCCCGCCGCTCCGGCCAGGACGCGCCGGCCGCTGCGGCGGGCCGCGCCCGATTCGATCAGCCCCAGGAGCTGGTCGGCCGTCATGGCGAGCACGGCCGAGGCGGCGCAGCCGAACAGAACGAAGACCCAGTTCTCGGTCTGCAGGCCGGCGAAGATGTAGTTGCCGAGGCTGGTCTGGCCGACCGGCGTGGCCAGGGTCGCGGCCCCGATGGTCCAGACGGCGGCCGTGCGCACGCCCGCCATGATCACCGGCGCGGCCAGCGGCAGCTCGACCTGCACTAGGCGCTGGGCGGAGGTCATGCCCATGCCGTCGGCGGCCTCGATCACCGCCCGGTCGACGCCGAGGATGCCGGCGGCGGCGTTCCGCAGCATGGGCAGCATCGAATAGAGCGTCAGCGCCAGCAGGGCCGGCAGGAAGCCCAGGGCCGGGAAACCGACGCCGAACGCCTGGCGGCTCAGCGCCGAGAGGGCCAGCAGCAGGGGATAGAACAGGGCCAGGAGCGCCAGGCTCGGGATCGTCTGGATGAGGCTGGCGATCGCCAGGACCGGCCAGCGCAGGCGCGGGCTGCGGCTGGCCGCCACCGCCAGCGGCAGGCTGATCGCGGCCCCGAGCGCCAGGGCGCAGGCGCTGAGCAGCACGTGCCAGCCAAGATACTCCGGCAGGACGGCGAGGGCCGCGGCCCCCTGCCCGCTCACGCCCCGCTCCCCAGCCGCGCCCGCAGCCGCTCGGCCTGGCGCCGCGGCGCGTCCAGGAGGGCGCGGACGTCCGGATCGTTCGAGCGCGCGGCAAGCTCGGCGGGCGGGCCGTCGGCCAGGATGCGCCCGGCCTTCAGCACCACGATCCGGTCGGCGAGCAGCACGGCCTCGGTCAGGTCGTGGGTGACCATGAGCGTGGTCAGGCCCAGCCGCTCGTGCAGGGCGCGGTAGTCGGTCCCGAGCGCGTCGCGGGTCAGGGGATCGAGCGCGCCGAAGGGCTCGTCCATCAGCATCAGGGCCGGCTCGGCGGCCAGGGCGCGCGCGACCCCCACCCGCTGGCGCTGCCCGCCGGAGAGCTCCGCAGGCCGTCGGCCGCCGACGTCCGCCGGCAGGTCGACCAGCTTCAGGAGGTCGAGGGTCCTCTGGCCGATGCGCGGCGCGTCCCAGGCCAGGAGCCGCGGGACCACGCCGATGTTCTCGGCCACGGTCATGTGAGGAAAAAGACCGATCTCCTGGAAAACATAGCCGATCCGGCGCCGAAGAGCATGGGCCGGCTCGTCGCCCACGGGTCGCCCCCCGATGCGCGCCTCGCCCGCATCGGGAGCGACCAGCCCGTTGATCGTCTTCAGGAGCGTGGTCTTGCCCGACCCCGATCCGCCGACCAGGGCGACGAACTCCCCCGCCGTCACGGTCAGCGAAACGCCGCCCAGGGCGACGTGAGCGCCATAGCGCTTCGTAACGTCGCGCAGTTCGACGACGGGCTCAGCCATGGGGATGGGTTAGCACGGGTGGAGCCGCCCCACGACGGCGGCGAGGGCGAGGGGGTTGGCCGGGACTATCCCTTTCGGCGGCAACCACTTGACTCACACTGCCAACAACACCTGCGCGGACGGTATGGGCGGGGATTTTCGGCTGAGTTTCATGAATCTTATCCATGACTTGTGTCACGATCCGGAGCGCCGCGCCGGTTGGTGAGGTGTTGGCGGAGGGTGTTGGCGGCAAACACCCCGCGCCCTGAACCGCCAACACCCCTCCCCGCTCGTCCCGATGAAAATCGGGATCCATACGGCGGCGGTCAGCGACGCGGGGATTCGGCTTGGGTCCCGGCTTTCGCCGGGAGGAGCGGGGAAAGGATACCGCACGGCGACGATTGACGAAAGAACATTTGGGGAACATCTAGCCGGTGAGCTGAGGACATGCGCGACCGCGGGCCGAGACCCGTGCCGAGACGGCGCGGAAGGCCGCGATGGGCTGACGGGTTCGCGACGGGGGTCAGTCTCGGGGCTCCCTGGCGCGGAGATGCAATCCCCCACCCGCACCCCATCTACGGCGCAACACAACAAACTCCCTGGGGGACAAAATGAGCACCAACAATCAGCCCTTGCGGCCGACCATGATCCACAGAAGCGCGCTTCCCGCGCTGTTTCCAACTGACCAACATTCGCCGGAATTTTGGGAGGCGTTGGGTCGCGCCGTCGCCAGCTTTGGGTTCCTTGAAGAATTCCTTGGCAAGGCGATCTTCGCGTTCACCGGGACGCGCGAGATCCCCGCCGAACAGGCTGAAGAGGCCTTTGAGCAATGGCTCCCCACGCTGGAGCGCGCCCTGATTGATCCGCTCGGCAAATTGATCACAAGCTACGAGGAAGCGGTCCGCGCGCACCCCGACACCACGATCACGAACTTGGATGACCTTCTGGACGCGTTGCGCCTGGCGTCCAAATACCGAAACGCTCTTTGTCACGGCTCATGGCGCGCGCCTGACGCCCAGGGCCGGTCTCAACTCTTCTTCGTTGATAATAAAAAGCAGGTCTGGGACGCAAAGGTAGACGTCGCCTTCTTGAATGAAGTGCAGGCGAAAGTGGCCGAGCTGATCTGCGGTGTCGTCAACACCGTAACGACCATGGGGTGGCAGTTTCCGGGCACGGGCGGCCCTGGAAGGCCCCTCATTCCTCAGACTAGCTGATCTATCCGATTATAGGGGACGCTTCGCGGCGCGCCCCTTGCCGCTTGGCGGACCGTCGCCCCACATAGCCCGCTCTCGCTCGTTAAGTGGCCGGGTGCTGACGCACTTCGGATAACGGGAGCAGCTCATGAAGTAGCCGCCCCTGTTCGGGCCGCGCTGCGCCGTCCGACGCTGCATCATGTCTCCGCAGAGCGGGCAATCGAGGCCCCGCTCTTTGAGCTGAGCCTTTCTCTGGGCCTCGTAATCCGCCCATTTCTGGGGTGCCTCCGCCGCCTCTCGTCTCACCAAGACGATCCAGCGCCACGCGACGACGGCCATCGTGCAGGCCACGGTCGCCATAAAGGCGTTAACCGCCGGGCTGTTGTCGACCCCGCCGTGCCAGGAGCAAGCGCCCTGCGTACCGATTGAAGGCGAGGCCCAGCCGTCCTCGCACCTAGTCGGCCCGACCCTGCTCATGAAGCCGTTGTAGGCGATCACGAGGGTAGCGAACCCCGCGCCAATGGGATGGCGGATTGCCGCGAAAAACGACACCCAGAGCCGCTTCATGGTCGCCCAGCCTCAGCTTGGACAAGGTGAACCATCAGTCGCCGTTTGATCAAGGCGAGCCCGTCGTCCCGCCCACCCTAGGAAAAGCGATGTGATAAGGGTGCGGCGACGGGCACGACTCAGGGCTCACCAGCCCCTATGCCCCATAAATGTCTGAATAAGCTTGGAATCCCTAGAATGCCCGCCGCCGTCAGATCGGCATGCGCATGATTTCCTGATAGGCGCTGATGACCTGGTCGCGGACGGCCATCACCGTCTCCAGGCTGGCCTCGGCGGCCGAGATGGCGGTGGCCACGTCGATCAGTTCGGCCTTGCCCTGGACCTGCTTGATCATCTGGGTCTCGGCGTTTTTCGAGGTCTGGACGGCGTCGGTCATGGCCGACTTCAGGATGTCGGCGAAGCCGCCGCCCGAGGCGACAGGGGCCGGGCCGGCGGCCGCCTGGTTCTGGGTCGCGGCATAGGCCTTGGCGACGGCGAGCGGGGTGATCATGGCTTAAGGCCCCTACTTCTTCAGGAGATCCAGCGTGCGCATCTCCATGGCGCGCGAGGTCTCGATGACGTTCAGGTTGGCCTCGTAGGCGCGCTGCGCCTCGCGCATGTCCAGCGCCTCGATCAACGGGTCGACATTGGGCGTCTTCACATAGCCCTTGGCGTCGGCCGAGGGGTGGCCGGGCTCGTACTCAACCTTGAAGTCGCTCCGGTCGGGCTCGACCCGCGCGACCTTCACGCCCATGCCGGCGGCGGTCTTCTCGGGCCGGAACACCGGGACCTGACGACGGTAGGGGTCGCCGCCCGGGGTGCGGGCCGTGGAGTTGGCGTTGGCCAGGTTCTCGGCGATCACCCGCATGCGCGCCTGCTGGGCGCGCAGGGCGCTCGTGGCGATCGTCTGGGCCGAGTTTCCGACGGCCTTGATTTCCGACATCTAGCCCGCCCTACTTGCCCGGAGGCCGCGCGGCCATGCGCAGCATGTTGAGCGATTTCTGATAGAAGCCGATCGCCGCGTCGTAGCTCATCCGCGCATCGGACATCTTCATCATCTCCTCCTCGAGGACGACCGAGTTGCCGTCGAGGGTGGTTTCCGAGTCCTTCGTGCGGGTGCTGCGAAAGGTCGAGCGTTTGGCGTTCGGCGCGGTCATGTGGCCGGGCTGGGTGACCGTCTGCACCTTGGCCGCGTCCGCCGCGGCGTTGACCTTGCCGGAGAAGGTGAAGGCTTTCAGGTCGTTGGGCGTGTAGCCGGGCGTGTCGGAATTGGAGACGTTCTCGGCGATGACGCGCTGCCGCTCGCCGAGGTAGCCGAGCCGGTTCCTCAACATCGCGAAGAGCGGGATGCCGCCGATATCCATGCCGAACATGGTGAAGAAACAGGGTTAATCGCTCCTTAAGACCCGTGCGGCAAACCCTTGAGCAGTCGGCAATTTCTGCCGGCCGCGCCCGTTTCAAAGCCGCCCCGTTTCAAAGCAGCCATGGATTTCGCCGACTTCATCCGCGCCGTCTTCGCCCTGGCCCTGACCTTGGGACTGGTGGGCCTGGCCGCCGTCGGCCTGCGGCGCTTTGGCCCGGACGCCCTGGCCCGCTTCACACCCTCTCGCAGGGAGCGGCGGCTGGCGATCGTGGAGACCCTGGTGCTCGACCCGGCCCGGCGCGTCGTCATCGTCGCCTGCGACGGCGAGGAGCGGCTCCTGCTGCTGGGCGAGGGCCAGGTCCTGCCCCCGCCCCCCGGCCGTAGAGCCGCGCCCGCCCCGGAACCCAACGATGCGTGACCTGATCCGCGCCGTGCGCGCCCTGCCCGCCCAGGACTGGCGCACCGCCGCCGTCCTCGCCGGCCTGACCACCCTGGGCAGCCTGGTGTTCCCAGCCGTCGCCGCGGCCCAGGCGATCAATATCGACCTCGGCACGGGCGCCGGCCTGACCGAGCGCGTCGTCCAGCTGATCGGCCTGATGACCGTGCTGTCGCTGGCGCCCTCGATCGTGATCATGACCACCTCGTTCGTGCGGATCGTGGTGGTGCTGTCGCTCCTGCGCACGGCGCTGGGCCTGCAGCAGAGCCCGCCGAACGCCGTCATCATCTCCCTGTCCCTGTTCCTGACCGCCATCGTCATGGGCCCGACGCTGCAGCGCTCCTATGACGAGGGCGTCCGCCCCCTGCTCGACAAGCAGATCGAGCTGCCCGCCGCCTTCGATGCGGCCGGTGCGCCGGTGAAGACCTTCATGCTGAGCCAGGTCGACCGCGAGGACCTGGCGCTGTTCGTCCGCCTCTCGCAGATCCCGCGCCCGGCCAAGGCGGCCGACACCCCGCTGCGCGTGGTGACCCCGGCCTTCATGATCTCGGAGCTGAAGCGCGCCTTCGAGATCGGCTTCCTGCTCTTCGTGCCCTTCCTGGTGATCGACCTGGTGGTAGCCAGCGTGCTGATGAGCATGGGCATGATGATGCTGCCGCCGGTGGTGGTGTCCCTGCCCTTCAAGCTGATCTTCTTCGTCCTGGTGGACGGCTGGCGGCTAGTCTGCGGCAGCCTGGTGGAGAGTTTCCACCACCCGCCGGGGGGGTAGGAGTCCCAGAATCCTTCTCGCCTTGCGGGCCTGTTGCGAAATTGGCGTGGCGTGATTCCCTGGTGTTGAGCAGGGAGTGTGTCGATGGCGGTGAAGCGGACGGGGCAGCCGAGTTTTGTGGAAGCGCTGCTGTCGACCAAGGGCGGGAGCGGC